>Ga0308174_10001658_pt1 | contig 10550 bp, 10 predicted proteins | sample PhyPR2_FD_203894 | JGI IMG/M metagenome (GOLD analysis project Ga0308174, IMG submission 203894) | Soil microbial communities from UC Gill Tract Community Farm, Albany, California, United States - DLSLS.P.R2 | ecosystem: Environmental > Terrestrial > Soil > Agricultural land | place: USA... | reverse complement strand
CGTGCTGACCCGCATCCCGGGTGAGGCGCCGCATTTCGTGCGCTCGTGCCTCGACGGCCCGGTGTTCGACGCCAAACGCATCGTCTGGGAAGCGCTGGCCCACTGACATGGATCTCTCGGTTTCGCTCGGCGCGCTGACTCTCGCCAACCCACTCATCGCCGCCAGCGGCTGTTTCGGCTACGGCGTCGAATACAGCGACGTGGTCGACCTGTCGACACTCGGTGGGGTGGCGGTGAAAGGCCTGTTCCTCGCCGCGCGCGAAGGCCATCCCCCGCAGCGGATCGTCGAGACGCCGGCCGGGATGCTCAACGCCATCGGGCTCCAGGGCATTGGCGTCCACCGCTTCATACGCGAGCGCCTCCCCGAGCTGCGCGACCGGCGCGCCGTGGTGTTCGTCAACATCTGCGGCACGACGCTCGACGAGTACGTCGAGCTGGCGCGCATCCTCTCCGACGCCGAGGGGGTCGCGGCGCTCGAACTGAACATCTCGTGCCCCAACATCAAGGAAGGCGGCATCACCTTCGGCTGCAGTTTGACCGGCACTCATGAAGTGGTCAGCGCGGTCCGCAAGGTGACGACCCTGCCCGTGATCCCGAAGCTGACGCCGAATGTCACCGACGTATCCTCGTTCGCCCGGGCCGCGGAGGACGCCGGTGCTGATGCCATCTCGCTGGTGAACACCTTCCTCGCAATGGCCATCGACGTCGAGACGCGCCGCCCCAAGCTGACCAACATCGTCGGAGGCCTGAGCGGCCCGGCGATCCGGCCGATTGCAATCCGTATGGTCTATGAGTGCCGCCGGGCGGTGAAGCTGCCGATCATCGGGATGGGCGGGATCGCGACTGCCGAGGACGTCCTCGAATTCCTGATTGCCGGCGCCAACGCGGTGCAGGTCGGCACCGCGAACTTCGTCGATCCGTTCATCTGGGCGCGTCTGCTCGACGGCTTGCAGGCGTACATGCAGCGCCACGGCATCACCCGGCTGGCCGAGCTCACCGGCAGCCTCGATACGACCAGGAAGGAACAGGCGTGGATCAGCTCCTGATTGCGCTCGACGTGCCGACCGGCGACCAGGCGGCCGGGCTGGCGGCGTCGCTGCGCGGCGTCGTCGGTGGCCTCAAGATCGGCAGCCGGCTGTTCACCTCCGAAGGACCCGACGTCGTCCGCCGGTTGAGCGCCGATGGGACCCGCATCTTTCTCGATCTCAAATTCCACGACATCCCGAACACCGTCGCCACCGCGATCGAGGCCGCGACGATGCTGGGAGTGTGGATGGTGAACGTGCACGCGTCCGGCGGGTTGGCGATGATGCAGGCGGCGCGGAACGCCGCGCACGACACCGCGGCGCGTCTGGGGCGGACTCCGCCGCTGGTGATCGCCGTCACCGTCCTGACCAGCATGAACGGCACCGCGCTGATCGAAACTGGGGTGGCGGGAACCGTGCTGGATCAGGTGCTTCGGCTGGCCGAGCTCACCCAGCGGGCCGGCCTCGACGGCGTGGTCGCGTCCCCACAGGAGACGGCCATTATCCGGCGCCACTGCGGGCCGGACTTCGCGATCGTGACGCCGGGCATTCGCGGCGGGGTCGCGACGACCTCAGGCAAGGACGATCAGGAACGGACGATGAGTCCTGGCGAGGCGCTGACGGCGGGAGCGAGTTACCTGGTGGTGGGGCGCCCGATCATCGCCGCTGCCGATCCGCGCCGGGCCGCGGAGCAGATTGTCGGCGACATGCACACCCCGGCGAGCTAGAACTCACCACACAGGAGGGCCGTCCCCTCTCCGGGAAACGGCCCTCGCGAACGGCCTACTTACCCGTAAAGACGAAGTGGTCGCGGCGGTTCTTGGCGTAGCACGCCTCGTTGGGGTCGCGACAGACGGGCGCTTCCTCACCCTTGCTGACGATCGTCACGCGATCCATGGGAATGCCCAGGCTGACCACGTAATCGCGGGCCGCTCCGGCCCGCCGCTCGCCCAGCGCGAGGTTGTACTCGTTGGAGCCGCGCGCATCCGCGTGTCCCTCGACCATCACCTTGGTGCTCGCCCAGCGCTTCAGATAGTCGGTGTTCTTTTGCAGCACCGTACGCGCCTCTGGGTTGATGTCGACTGAGTCGTAGGCGAAGAACACGTCCGCCAGCACGCCCTTGGCATTCAACTCGTCGAGCGTCATCCGCGCGAACACCTCATCCTCGGTCGGAGCCGGGCGCGCGGCCGCCGGAGGCGGCGGCGCCGGGGCCGGCGGCGGCGGCGGCGTGGTGGCCGGGGGAGGCGGCGGGGGCGCCGGCGCCGGCGCGGGGGTTTCGACCTTCTTCTTGCCACACGCGGTCGTCGCGAGTGCGGTGACCAGCACCAGGGCCGCGAACGTTGGAATCCTACGCATCATCAGCTGTTCTCCTCGGACTAGAATGAGGGGCTCAAACGAGCTCCCTCTCGGCAGTATAGAAAACGTCAAATCCGTATCTATGGATCGCCTGTTAGAAGCCACCGCCCGCGCTGAGCGCGATCACTTCTGGTTCCACGGGTTCCGCCGCTTCGTCCATCCATGGCTCGCCCAGGCGACCCGGGGGCTGCCCGATCCACGCATCCTCGACTGCGGCTGCGGTACCGGCCACAACCTATCGATGCTGCGCCAGTACGGGCGCGCCTGGGGCATCGACCTGACGTGGAGCGGCCTGGCGCATGCCCACGGCCTCGGCGAACGAGGCGTGGCCCGTGCGTCGGTGACCGACCTGCCGTTCGCCAGCGAGCAGTTCGATCTCGTGACCTCGTTCGACGTGCTGTACGCGCTCGACGACACGCTGGAACGGAAAGCACTCGATGAAATGTATCGGGTGTTGCGCCCCGGGGGACAGATCCTCATCAACGTCGCGGCGCTGAAAATGTTGACCGGCAATCACTCGGTGCTGGGTGGTGAGGTCCGCCGCTACAGCCGCGAGGAGCTGCGCGCTCATGTAGAGCGCACCGGGTTCGTGGTGCGCCGCATCACGTATACGAACTTCCTGCTGCTGCCGCTGGTGCTCTTCGTGCGGTTCGCGCAGCGCCTCGGCGGCCACCACGAGTCCGACAACGAGATCACCGTCCCGAGCCCGCCAGTCAACGCGATCCTCGCCGGCACGCTCGCCCTCGAAGCGCATGCCCTCAAACGGATGGACATGCCGGCCGGCAGCTCGCTGCTGGCGCTTGCGCAAAAGCCGCCTCGTCCGAGCTGAACGCTGCTCGCCCTGGATGTGCGCTCCCGGCACAGTCGCGCATCCAAGCCGTTGCGCTCATGGTGGTTATCGGCTCGAGACGGTTACAGAGTATAGCCGAACAGCCAGGTGGCGACGGTCCGCCGTGCCCTCGCGATCACCCGGAATGAACAGCTGATCCGACTCGAACGTCACGCGATCCTCGCCTCGCGCGAGCAACGCGCGCGGCACGCGCACTTGGAGGTCGAAGTCGCGGCCGATATCCACCGTCGTCAGCGCCTGCCCACCGACCGAGACTGTGAACCGCGAGGCGCGCGGGAAGTAGCGGCGTGTCGCCTCTCCCCTGATGCGCAGCGTCACGTCGCCCTGGCCGCCACGGACCGCCATCGTGGCCCGCTCGCTCATCCAGCGCCACGATCGGCCGGTCGCCGGGTTGTACTCCGGCTCGTGCCAGCCGGCGTCGAACCCGACTTCGACGTTCGATGTTGGCTGGACATCGAACTGCTCGATCGCGATCGGCGGAACCGCACCGCCAGCCCTCCCACTCGCCGTCACTGCCAGCCGGGCGAAGCGGCCGTCGCCGGAGAGACGGCCGGCGGCAATCGGCTCGAACCGGAGGAAGAAGCCGGGACCAACCTCGAACGTCAGCACCGGCTGATCGTCGAGGGTCACGTGAACGGTCGCGGGCGGATCCGAGGGCGAGCCGAGGTGACGGCCGCCGATCATCATCAGCGCCTCGCCGGGCCGGCGCCTGATCCATCCGACACTCGGCCGGCGATGCGGTCCCCAGCCGTCGCGCTGGGTGATGCCGGCCGCTTCGGGCGTGAGCGACCAGCCCTGATCGAGGAACCATCCAGGCTCGTCGATCGTCACCACATCGATTTCGCCGGGCCGCGCACCGCCGACATAAGCGGCGCCGTTGAAGGGCCAGCGATACGAGGTGGTGCGGCGGCTCGCCGGATCGATCAACGCGAGATCCGTGCGGCTCGGATCGGCGACGAACCAGGTCCGCGGCACGTCACCTTCCCGCCACGCCTTCGTCACCTCGAGCCACTCGTAATCGCGCGGCGCGGGCAACAGCCGGCCAGCGGGCTGCCCGGTCCAGAGTCGCGCCCGTCTCGACTCGGTCCACACCCGGCGGTGCATGGCCACCAGCGGCGCCGGCTCGGACGCCGCGGCCATGCCGGCGAAGGCGGAGAAGATCGGGCTCGGTGTCCGGCCGTAGGCGATGGCGGCTGGAACCGCCGTCGAGAGCATCGCGACCGTCAGCGCGCCGGCAACGGCGAGTTGGGCGGCGGGGCGGGCGACGGCGATGGCGGTAGCGGCGAGGTAGGCGATCGGCGGGATGATCGGAAGCGCGTATCGGACGGTCGCGGTCTCCTGGAAAACGAGGTGGAACAGCGCGTACGGTCCGAACATCACCGCGACGAGTACCAGCGCTCTCAGACCGCCCGAGTCCGCCCGGCTTTCAACGAGCGCCAGAGCGGCGCGAGTGCGCGTTCGCAGCGAGAGCAGCAGGACGAGGGCACCGCCGCACGCCAGCGCCAGCATCACGCCAGCCAGCACCGGCCATGCCCACGGCTGCACGAACGTGTTGAGCAGCGCCAGCAGCGCCACTCGCGGCGTCCGGTTCGTCCACAGCATCACGACGCCCGAGAAGTCCTCACCTGCCTGGCTGCCAAGCGCGGTCAGGTAGCCGCCGAGTCCGCCGCTGGCGGCGACCAGCGGGATCGCCCACACCGCCGCTCCGATCGCGGCAGCACCGAGCGACACGAGCCGGGTTCGAATCGTCAGGCCCGACCGCGGCAGCAGCCAGGCGAACGCGAGCAATGGTGCGGTCAGGACCAGCGTCTGCGAGCGGATCCCGATCGCCAGGCCGGCGAGGAACGCCCCGGCGACGAGCGCCCGCGAGGGCGAGGTCTTGCCGCCGGCCGCCCACGGCCGGGGCAGCGCACGCAGGGTCAACCCGAGACTCGCGATCGCAAGGCAGAGACCGCTGACGTCGCTCAACGGCCGCAAGGACGTAAACCAGAACAGAGGCGACGCTGCCGCCAGCGTGGCGGCCACCAAGGGACGCCAGGGATCCGGATCGATCGCCTGCCACAACGCGAGCAGCAACAGCACGAGCGCGGCGCCGGCGATGGCGCTCCACACGGCAAGGCCGCGAACTTCCGGAGCCGGCACGCCGATCGCCCGCACCACCGGTGTGGCCAGCTTGCCGAGCGCGATGAACACGGGATACCCGGGCGGATGCGGTTGATGACGCGCGACGTCGAAGTCGCGGACGCCGAGCATGAAATTGAGCGCGTCGATGTCGTCGGGGGCGGACGGCAGCGTGGCGAGATGGGCGAAGAGGAAGAGCGCGGCGATCGCCGGGATGAGCCGCCGCGCAGCGCGGTCGGCGGTCACTCGATCGCGCGAAGGCGCAACGCGTCGTTGAGGCTGCCGAGCCGATAACCACGCAGGTCGAGGGTGACGTGCTGGTAGCCGAGCGCCCGGAGCTCGCGATCGATGCGATCGGCGACCTCGGGATCCAGCGCCCGGGCCATCTCGTCGCGCCCGATCTCCAGCCGCGCCAGCGTGTCGTGGTGCCGCACGCGGCAGATCCGGAACCCGAGATCGCGCAGCACGTTCTCGGCCTGCTCGATCATCCGCAACTTGGCCTCGGTGACCTCACTGAAGTAGGGGATGCGCGACGACAGGCAGGCCGACGCCGGCTCGTCCCAGGTCGGGAGGCCCGCGTCGTGCGAGAGCACACGAATCTCCGCCTTGGTGAGCCCGACCTCGTCCAGCGGACTGCGCACGCCGAATTCGCGCGCCGCCTGGCGTCCCGGACGGTAGTCGCCGCGGTCGTCGGCGTTGCTGCCATCGGCAATCACGGGAATGCCGCGCTCGCGCCCGATCGCGACCAGGTGCGTGTACAGCTCGTGCTTGCAGAAGTAACAGCGATTCGCCGGATTGGCCCGGTACTCGGGCCGCGACGTTTCGTCGGTCGTGATGATCTCGTGCGGCAGCCCGAATTCGCCGGCAATGCGGACCGCGAGCGCGCGGTGGCGTTCGGGATAGCTCGGGCTGTTGGCGGTGACGCAGAGGACCCGCGGCCCGAGCACCTGGCTCGCGGCGTAGGCCAGATATGCGCTGTCCACGCCGCCGCTGTACGCCACGATCAGGCCGGGCAGGTCGGCCAGCAGCGCGTAGAGCGCGTCCCGTTTACTGGCCACGAGCGCACGCTCGACGCCTGACGGCGCGACCACCGGCTCACCGGCCGGTCGCGCAGGGATCACTCGTCGAAGTCCTCGGTCGCGTCGTCGTCGTCCGCGTCCTCGCCGTCGTCGAAGTCGTCGTCTTCCTTCTCTTCGTCGTCGTCCTCGTCCTCGTCGTCATCGTCGTCGTCTTCGTCGTCTGCGGGCTCGAGCTCGAGAGGCGACGTACTGCTCACTTCGAGGTTGGAGCCGCAATCCGGGCAACTAATCAGGTCGCCCTTGTCGACGTCGAACTCGTCGACTTCGATCTCGGCATCACATTCCGGGCAGGTGGCCATACATGCTCCTCGACGATCGGATCCGCACTCCACGGCCGCTCCGCGCGCACCATCGCGCCGCCGGCCGGAACTTCGGATTATAGCGAGAACCTGATAGATTCTGCAATCAAGCGGCGCGCGCTGAGACGGCGTCGTGGGACAGGTTTTCTGCGTGACTTCTCCTCTCGTCAGCATCGCCAAGCGGGTCGTCGTCGCCGACGACACGGCGTTCGTGCGCGACCGCTTCGCCACTGCGCTGACCGGCGCCGGACACACGCCGCTGCCGGTCAAGAGCACGGCCGAGCTACTCGCGCGCATCCGCGGTGATCAGGGTCCGGTGGACCTGGTGATCCTCGACCTGCGGCTGCCCCACTCTGGCGGCGTCGATCTGGTCCGCGCGATCAGGAAGATCGATGGCGGCAGCCTGCCGATCCTGGTGTTCAGCGGCACGATCGCGGCGGCGGAAGAAGTCCGCGAGCTGGCGGCGCTCGGGGTGACCGGCTACATCAACGAGTACAGCGCCGTGCAGCACATCCTGCCGTCGCTCTCGCCACATTTGTATCCGGACAACTTCAACCGTCGCGGCAGCCCGAGGGTGATCCTCGGGATCCCGGTGTCGTATCGCTTCGGCAACACGATCGCCGCAGCGCTGACGCTGAACCTGAGCAAGGGTGGGGTGGCGATCCGGACCATGACCCCGCTCGAACCGTCGACCAAGGTCCGGCTGCGGTTCCGGCTGCCGGGCGCGAAACGCGACGTGGAAGCCGAGTCGCGGATCGCGTGGACCGACCGGAGGGTCGGGATGGGCCTGCAGTTCGAGAAGGTCGAGGCGTCCGATCAAACCGCCATCGACCAGTTCATCGACCAGCACTTCTTCAGCAATCGCAAGGCCTGATTCACGGCGGCGGCACCGTAGACGGCGCGCCGTCGGGTCAGGACGTCAGCGTGCCGCGGCTCGCGAGCCCGTCGTGAGCTCCTCGTCGATCAGCCTCGAAAACGTCTCGAGCGGCTGGGCCCCGGAGAGGAAACGGCCGTTGATGAAGAACGCCGGCGTGCCGGTGATGCCAAGGTCCGCGCCCTCCTTCACGTCGCGCTGCACGTCGTTCTCGTACTTGCGGCCGCCCCGGCACGCTTCGAACTTCTGCGGGTCGAGACCGACCTGCGCCGCATAGTCCTGGAGCCGGGGCGCTGACCCGTCCGGCGGGTTGGCGTAGACCTTGTCGTGAAATTCCCAGAACCGGCCCTGGTCGGCCGCGCACCGGGCGGCCTCCGCCACGCCGCGCGCCTGCGGGTGCAAGCCGTCGATCGGCATGTCCTTGTAGACCAGCCGGACACGCGTGCCGTACTTCTGCAGGATCTGTGTCAGCACCGGCTGCACCTGACGGCAGAACGGACAGTGAAAGTCGGAGAATTCGACCAGCGTGACAGGTGCGGACGCCGGCCCTCGAACCTGCGCGCCGGCGAGATCGAGTTTCGCCCGATACGGCTCCGGCGGGCTGAGGAACACCTTGACGTCGGCGCTGTCGCGCAGCCGCTTGATCAATTCCGCCCTGGCCGCGGTGTCGCGCTTCTCCTGGAGGTACGTGCGGATCTGGTCGTGCCACTTCGCGAGATCGCCGTCGAGGCGCGCCTTGTTCTGCTCGTAGAACGCGGCGATGTCCGCGTCGCTGACGACGGCCACCTTACCTGCGAGCTCGGTCGTGACGAAGGTCTCAGGGCTGACGCCCCGCTTCTTCGCCTCCGCGCCGATCAAGCGCGCGTCGATCAGGCTGTTGAGGCTGGCAAGGCGGTTCGAGTAGATCTCGTCCTGCAGCTTCGACAGTGCCGGTGCGATCGAGGCGTCCACGTCGCCGGCGCTGATCGACGCGCCGTTGACCTCCGCCATGGCCGCGCCCGGCTGCCCCCCACCGGCCGACGCCGGGGCTGCGGGCGGATGACGGGAGCAGGCGATCGTGACGGCGAGCAGTGTCGAGACGAGCACTGCCCGCGCGGACGTGCGAAAGCTGGCGCCATGCAACAAACGCCTCATGCGGTGGAGCTCATGCCGGTGTGAGATCGAACCTACCATGCGCCTCCGGCGGGCGCAAACCGCATGGCGCCTGTCGCGGACGCGCGGGCGGCCTCCGAGCCTTGCACCCGTCCGCAGCAGGTGACTATCATCGGGTGGTCCATTTCCAGAGGAGCCTCATGTCTGCGAATCGCCGGGCGGGCTTTGCCGCTGTCGTAGTCGTTCTTGCGGCGAGCGCGATGCACGCACAGGAGCGATCTCCTCAGCCGGATACCAGGGCGGCACGGGTCAACGGCGTCACCATCTCGGCCGAGGAGGTCGACGCCAAGCTTGGCAACAACCTGGCCGCACTCCAGGAGCAGATCTACGCCCTTCGCCAGAAGCAGCTCGAGGCGATGATCGATCAGGCGCTGCTCGAGGCCGAGGCGGCAAAGCGGCACGTGGCGCTCGCAGCGCTCGTCCAGGCCGAGATCACGTCCAAGGTCACTCCGGCCACCGCTGACGACGCGGCGAAGTTCTACGCGGAGAACAAGGCGAGGATCCAGGGGGACCTGGCCTCGCGGCGTGAGCAAATTCAGTCGCTCCTGACGGCGCAGCGGCTCGAAGACCGGCAGCGGGCGTTCCTCGCAACCCTGCGGGCGACCGCCACGATCGAGACGTTCCTGACCCCCCCGCCGGTTTTCCGGGCGACCATCGCGACCGCCGGCGCGCCGGTCCGCGGCCCGGCCACCGCGCCGGTGACGATCGTCGAGTTCTCCGACTTCCATTGCCCGTACTGCAGGCGCGTGCAGCCGGTCCTGAGCCAGATCCTCGCGAAGTACGGCGACAAGGTGAACCTGGTCTTCCGCGACTATCCGGTAGACGTACTGCACCCGCAGGCCCGGGCGGCGTCCGAAGCCGCGCGCTGCGCGGCCGAACAGGGCAGGTTCTGGCAATTCCACGACGCGATGTTCGCGATTGAGCCTGACGCCGCGCCAGCAACGCTGGATCGCCTGGCCACGGGCGCCGGTCTCGACGTCGCGGCGTTCGCTGCCTGCCGGACGAGCGGCAAGTACAAAGCCGCGGTGCAGGCCAGCAACGAGGAAGGCGCGGCGCTCGGCATCGCCGGGACGCCGACGTTCTTCATCAACGGCCGGATCCTGGTCGGAGCGCAGCCGATCGACGCCTTCGCCAAGATCATCGACGAGGAGCTCGCGGGCGCCGGTGCGGCCCGCGGGAAGTAGCTATCCAGCCTCCGCATTCCCCTTCGATGAGACGTGCTGCGCGGGTGCAGCTCCCGCACCGCCGCGCCCTCCGGGGACGCGTGCATCCGTGTCGCTCCGCTTCCAGGGGCTAGCGGCGCAGCAGCCGCAGCGCGTTGGCGATCACGAGCAGCGAGGCGCCGGTATCGGCGACCACGGCCATCCACAACGTTGCGTGCCCCGCCACGGCCAGGCCGAAGAACACGGCCTTGATCGCCAGCGAGAACCCCACATTGGTCCGGATGTTCCGCATGGTCGCGCGGCTGAGCGCGACAACGTACGGAATGGCCGTGAGATCGTCCGACATCAAGGCAATGTCGGCAGTTTCGAGCGCCACGTCGGTGCCGGCGACACCTATCGCGATCCCGACGTCGGCCGCGGCCAGCGCGGGCGCGTCGTTGACGCCGTCTCCGACCATCGCGAGCAGGCCGTACCGCTGGCGCAGCTCGTGAACGGCGGTGACCTTGTCTTCCGGCAGCAGCGAGGCCCTGACGTCGTCAAGGTCCAGGGCGGTGGCGAGCGACTGCGCGACGATCAGGTGATCGCCGCTCAACAAGGCGAGATGGGCGAGCCCCTGCCGGCGGAGACCGGT
>Ga0308174_10001657_pt1 | contig 10552 bp, 12 predicted proteins | sample PhyPR2_FD_203894 | JGI IMG/M metagenome (GOLD analysis project Ga0308174, IMG submission 203894) | Soil microbial communities from UC Gill Tract Community Farm, Albany, California, United States - DLSLS.P.R2 | ecosystem: Environmental > Terrestrial > Soil > Agricultural land | place: USA... | reverse complement strand
GTGTCTCGGCGATGCGCAGGCGGATCCAGAGGCCGATCGCAACCATCACCGCGCTGCCGAGGAACGGCAGGCGCCAGCCCCACGCGAAGAACGCGTCGTCGTCGAGCGTCGCCGACATCAGCAGGAAGGTGCCGGTCGCCAGCAGGAAGCCGAGCGGCGCGCCGAGCTGCGGGAACATGCCGAACCACGCGCGCTTGCCCGGCGGTGCGTGTTCGGTCGCCAGCAGCACCGCACCGCCCCATTCGCCGCCCAGACCAATCCCCTGCCCCAGCCGGCACAGCGCGAGCAGCACCGGTGCGGCGACGCCGATGCTGGCGTAGGTCGGCAGCAATCCGATCACCACCGTCGACAACCCCATCGTCAGCAATGCCGCGACCAGCGTCGCCTTGCGCCCGATGCGATCGCCGAAATGGCCGAACAAGGCTGAGCCGACCGGGCGCGCGAAGAATGCCAGCGCGAAGGTCGCCAGCGATTGCAGGGTCGCGGTGGTCGGATCGCTGCCCGGGAAGAACAGGTGCGGGAACACCAGCACCGCCGCGGTGGCGTAGATGTAGAAATCGAAGAATTCGATCGTCGTCCCGACCATGCTCGCGAACAGCACGCGCCCGGTCGGATTGGATGGCGCGGCGACGGCATTCATGGTGCGGAGCTCCCCTGCTTCGGCCGTTGAATTCTGCCATCGACAGGGCTGCCGGGGTGGCTTGCAGCGGTCGGCAATACGGCGACTGAATGGGGCCGGCTGGACTCAGATGTCGTTAAGTGGCACGGACGTGTAGTGCATGCCGAGGCAGGAATCGCCTGTCCGGTCCCCACGAGGAAGGCCATGAACATCTCCAACGTCCATCGCAGCACGGTCTCGCTCATCATCGGCGTCGTGCTGGCCGCAGGCGCCGTCGCGCCGGTCATGGCTGGTGCCCAGCAGGACGACCGGCAGGAGCATAAGCGGGAGCACAAGCAGGAGCAGGTGCAGGCTGCGGCCCAGCGCGCGGCCCAGGCTCGCGATGGCCGCGAGCAGGCGCAGCGCAGGAATGAAGAAGCCGCCCAACGCCAGGCCCAGGTGCAGCAGGCGCGGCAGGCTCGCGACGCAAGCATGCGCGATGCGGCCCGTGAGCGAGCCATGCGCCAGGACGCGCAACGCGAAGCCGCGCAGCGCCGCGATGCTGCGGTCCGCGACCGGCAAGCACAGGCGCAGGCCGCAAGCCGCGCCGCCGCACAGGCACGCGTCGAACAGGCGCGCGCCCGGCAGGCACGGGTCGCCCAGGAACGCGCGGCGCAGGATCGCGCCCGCGACGCGCAGCGACGCGAGCAGGACGTGCGCAACGCGCGCATTGCCGCCGCCCAGCGCGACTCGCGACAGCGCGAGGACCGCGAGCGTGATGCGCGTGCCGACGCCGTGCGCGATCGCGTCCATCGCCAGCAGGACCAGGAGCGCAATCGCCAGCAGCAGATCGATCGCCAGCGGGTGTCCCGCCAGGAGCAGCAGCGTCGCATCGCCCGCCAACAGCAGCAGGTGCAGCAGTACCGCCGGTACCTCGACCAGCGCCAGCACCAGGAGCAGCGTCGCGCGATCGAACTGCAGCGCGAGCGCCGCATGGCCCAGTACCGTTACCAGCAGCAGTATTACCAACGCATGCGGGCGCAGCGCCAGCGCATGCTCGCGAGCCGCTACGACTACGACCGCGATCCGTATTACTACACGCCGGACAGCTACCGTTATTCGTACGCGGGCAACTGGTACCAGACCAACCGTTACGGCGCCGACCAGTTGCGGCAGGCGGTGAACGACGGCTACGCCGAAGGCATCCGCGCCGGTCGCGCCGATCGCCAGGACGGCTGGCGCGCCGACTACCGCAACGCCTTCGCCTACCAGGACGCGGACTACGGGTACAACGGTTACTACGTCAGCCAGTCGGACTACGCCTACTACTTCCGCCAGGGCTTCCGCCGCGGCTACGACGACGGCTATTACGCTCGCGACCAGTACGGCCGCTACGACGACAACGGCGATGCCTCGATCCTGCAGGCGATCCTTGCGACGATCCTCAACCTGCAGCCGCTGGGCTGAACGCCCTAGCGCGGAACGCCCGGGATTCCCGGGCGTTTCCGCATGAATGCGGCTCAACGCGCGTAGGATGCGCCGACACCACGCGCGTTCGACCCAACCAAGCTCCTCGCCTTCCGAACGAAGTCGTCGACCGGAAGCCAGCCATGCCGCGATCCGCCATTCCCCTGTCCGTTGTCGTGCCTGCGCATGACCCGGACGACGAGCGCATCGATCCCGATGTTTCCTGCAGCGCCTGCGATGCCGTCTGCTGTCGCCTGACGGTGCTGGTGATGCCCGAGGACGACGTGCCGCGGCACCTGGTCGAACGCAACGCCAATGGACTCGAAGTCATGGCACGCGACGAAGAGGGCTGGTGCGTGGCAGTCGACCATCACCACATGCGCTGCGGCATCTATGCGCAGCGGCCCGGCATCTGCCGCAAGTTCGCGATGGGTGGTGCGTACTGCCGCGACGAGCGCGCGGCGTACCAGGAACAGCTGGCGCGCGGGATCCCGCTCACGATCGTCGACGATTTCCGCTGAGGACCATCCGCCGCCGCGCAGGCGTCAGTGCGATTCCAGTGGCTTGCCCGCCGGAGTGACCAGGTACCACTCGCCGAACTGGTCCTTGACGCCCTGCCCGTTGAGCTGGCCGGCGCTGACATCCTCGACGTAGTGGTAGAGCGGGTGGCCCTCGTAGGTCACCTGCACGTTGCCGTCGGTGCGCTGGATGTTGACGATGGCATTGGCCTGGATCGAAGGATCGAGCGCTTTTGGCGTGCCGCCGGGGGACAGCAGCGGCGGCCACTTGGTGCTGCACGCGTCATAGCAGCTGCTCGCGCCCTTGGAGTCCTTCTGCAGCACGTACAGCGACTTGCCCGTCGCATCGACCAGGTATTTGCCGTAATCGGCCGAATTCGCGATTCCCAGATCGGCGCCGGTCCGGCTCGGCTGGTCCGGAACGGCGCTCGGTGCGGCGGGTCCCGGCGTGCCGGTCGCACCGGTGGTGGGTGACGGCGTCGATGCGCTGGATGCGGGCGACGTTTGCGTGGTCGGCGAGTTGTACTGCTTGCATCCGGAGATGGCGACGAGCAGCGCCAGTCCGAGGAGTGCCTGCCTGGCTTGGCCCGTCATACGTCCTCCGTTGCGTCGTGCGCCACGCGGCCCACGTCGGACGAAGAGTGGAGCGCAACTCGTCGCCGCGCCGTGAGAACACGGCTGAATACGGCTTCCTCAGTGCCGCGACAGCAGCAGCGGCACCAGCGCGACCAGTCCGAGCAGGGCGAGGATCGCAAGCAGCGTCAGCACCACGCGCACCGGCTCCCGGCGCAGCACGCCCGCGAAGGTGTCGGCGCTGCCCTCCCGCACCGCCGCGGCGCGCTCCTCGCGGACGCGGGTGCGGCGTTGCGCCTGGTAATCGGCCATCAGCGCCTTGGCCTGGGCGACGTCCTGGTCGTGCGTGACCCAGATGCCACCATAGGAAATGCCCCAACGGCTGGGCTGGGTTTCGTAGTACTCGATGCGATGCTCATCGAGCATCGCGCGCACGTCGTCGGCCTCGTCCTCGAGCACCATGCGCAGGTTGAGCAGCAGCTTCGACATGGCGTGTCCCTGGGTGGCTTGCGTCTACCTGGCGTAGCGCTGACTGGCGTGATCTTAACCGGACGCTTGCATCCGGCTCACCGGTCCGCCGCCACACTGGCCGCGCAAGGGAGCAGCGATGGCACGGGTCAGGGTCCTCAGCCTCAACATCAATGCCGGATTCGATCTGTCGCGGCGCCGCTTCCTGCTGCCGGCGCTGCGCGACGCGGTGCGCGACGTGGGCGCCGACGTCGTGCTGTTGCAGGAAGTACTGGGCGAACACACCGGCCATGCGCGCCGCCATGCGCAGTGGCCGGCGCAGGCGCAGCACGCCTATCTGGCCGAGACGCTGTGGTCGCACCATGCGTACGGGCGCAATGCGGACTTCGCCGAGGGCCACCAGGGCAACGCCGTGCTTTCGCGTTTCCCGATCGCATCCCATTGCAATCGTGACGTATCGATCGCCGGCCACGAAGCACGCGGTCTGCTGCATGCCGTCATCGAGGTTCCCGCGGCGGCACGGCCGCTGCATGTGCTGAACGTGCACCTGGGCCTGCGCGAATCGCATCGGCAGTGGCAGGTCGCACGCTTGGCGCAGTTCGTCGCCGACGACATTCCGGCGGCGTTGCCGCTGGTCGTCGCCGGCGATTTCAACGACTGGCGGGTGCGCGCGCATCCGCTGCTGCGCGCAGCCGGATTGCGCGAGGCGTTCGAGGAAGCAACCGGACGCCTGGCACTCACCTTCCCCGCGCTGCGGCCGGTGCTGCCGCTGGATCGCATTTACCTCCGCAGCGCGGACGCACGCGCATTGTCCGTGCTGCGCCAGCGGCCGTGGTCGCGCCTGTCGGACCATGCCGCCCTGCTTGCCGATGTCGAGATCTGATCGGTGCATCCGTCGGCGCAAATGCATGCACCGCTTGCGTGTCCGCGCCGAAGAACACATCCGCTGAACGCATGTGTTGGCAAAGTACAAGCGTCGGTTCGTGCCGATCAACGGAGACCACGATGAATACGAATGACAAGCGGGACATGAATCGCGACCCCATTACCGGCGCGCCGGGTTCGCATCCGCTGGGTACCGGCGTCGGCGCGACCGGTGGTGTGCTCGCCGGTGCAGCAATCGGTTCGATGTTCGGGCCGATCGGCACTCTGGTCGGCGGCGCGATCGGCGCAGCGGGTGGTGGCGCGGCAGGACACGCGGTCGCCGAACGCGTGGATCCCACGGCCGAGTCGGAATACTGGCGCAGCAACTACCAGGCGCGTCCCTATTACCAGTCGACCTACGATTACGACACCGACTATGCGCCCGCCTACGCGTATGGCAGCGATGCACGCGCACGCTACGCCGGCCGGCAGTGGGACAGCGGCCTCGAGAGCGATCTCAAGACCGGTTGGGAGAAGGCCAAATCCAAATCGCGCCTGACATGGGACGAGGCGAAGAACGCGGTGAAGGACGCCTGGAACCGCGACGACCGCACGTATCGCACCTACGAGGCGACCGACCAATACCATCGCAGCCAATTCGCGAGCAAGGATCGGGATCCGCGCTTCGACTACGACAAGGACTATTTGCCGGCGTACCGCTACGGTACCTACGCCCGCAGCAACCAGCTCGACCGGGACTGGGACGACAGCGTCGATCGCGACCTGGAGCGCGGCTGGGACAAGGCGAAGGGCACATCACGCATGGGCTGGCAGGAAGCAAAGGGCAGCGTGAAGGATGCCTGGCACGGCCTGGAACGTGCGATTCCCGGAGACGCGGATAACGACGGCCGCTGAGGAGTTGCTGCTTCATGCGAGGAGGGCCGTGGCCCTCCTCGCCCATCAGGCGCTCAACGTGCCCGGTTGCGCAACGAAGTCGGCGTCGTTGTCAGCTCCATCGAAAGCACGCGGCGCTGGCTCCTGCATTTCCTCCGGCAGGTCGCGCGCATAGGCGATGACCCGATCCCGGCCCTCGCGCTTGGCGCGATACAGCATCTGGTCGGCCTGCGAGAGCAGCTTGTCCAGATCGTAGGCGGCCATTCTCGAACAGGTCACGCCGAAACTCGCGGTGATCCTGAAATTGAATCCGCTCTCCGCGGTCTGGATCTGGGCAATGCGCATCCGGCAATCCTCGGCGACGCGCGTCGCGGCCTTGAGGTCGCATCCATCCAGCAGGATCGCGAACTCCTCGCCGCCCAGGCGCCCGAAATGATCGACGGGCCTGCACAGGCCCTGGCACGCGCTGGCCACCTGCCTGAGCACCCAATCGCCGGTGACATGGCCGTAGGTATCGTTGATCGACTTGAAATGATCGAGGTCGAGCATGATCAACGCGGCCTGCTTGCCGTTCCTGGCGCATTGCGCGAGCGTCTGCTCGGCCTGCGCGGTGAAATGATGGCGATTGCAGATGCCGGTCAACGCGTCGGTCTGCGCCATGCGGCGCATCGACATCTGTACGCGCTTGGTGCGATAGGCCCAGAGCCCGACCAGCAGGGTGAAGATAGCGAGGAAGAGCATCAGCAGGCGTGAGTTTTCGGCCTTCTGTTGTTCGACCCGCTGCTGGAGTTGCAGAAGGTTGTTCTGCCGGTTCAGGAGTTGGATCTGCTGGTTCTTCTGCTGGTTTTCCGCGCGCACGATCTGGTACGCGAGTTCGCGGGTCTTGACCTCGTTTAGGTAGCCTTTTTCCGCATCCGAGTAATGCCGGTAGTACGAGAGCGCCCCTTTGAAGTCGCCGCGCCGTTCGGCGATCAGGTACAACGTCCGATAGGCGGAGACCACCGGCGGACTGGCGAGATCAGGAGCCGTTTGCGCCGCTGCCGACGCATTGGCCTCAGCACCCGCGAAGTCGCCTTTGTCGAAGTCGAGCTGGGCGATCAATGCGCGGACCTCGATGATCAGGCGCGGATAATGCGTCGCCAACACTTCTTCGAGATTGGCACGAAGCATCGCCAGGGCTTCATCGTCCTTTCCCTGCTTGATCCACTTCTGGGCGAGCGTGCTCCTGACCAGGTTGGCCATCATCACTTCGTTCTGGCTCTTGCACTGGTCGATGGCCTGGAACAGAGATGTATCGTCGGGCGGCAACTCGCCCAGGTGAAGCAACGCGTCGAACCTTAGATACGCCCCGAAACAGGCAGTGCGACCCGAAACGGATTCCGGTGATACCAGTTCTGCGTAACGCTTTCCAAGGCGGTATTGACCGAGCTGGTTATATAAGGTGGCCGCCGCCAACAAGCCTTGCTGGCGCAGCTCATTACTCTGGACGCGGTCGATAAGGGCCAGGGTGCGATCCAACTGCCGCAGTCCCTCGTTGAATTTCCCATTCAACGCGTAGCTGTTGACGATCAGGATTCCAGCGCGGAACTTGAGGTCCACGTCGGAAGTGGCATCGATCAGCTTTGCCGCCATCCGACCGCTTACATCGTAATTGCCGGCGTATGCCTCGGCGTAGGCATTGAGATATGCCACCTGTTGCCGCTGGGCAAGGCTGGCGCTGTCCAAATCTTTGTTGAGCTGCGCAAGGAGCAGCTTGAACTTGGGCGGATCGGAACTACGTACGACCTCAGCTTTGGCCAACTGCGCCTCGATGGAAGCCATCGAGGCGCCGGTCGAGATCGGGGCCCACAGGCACCCGATCAGAAACAGCAGGATTGCGGCGGTTCGCACTTGACAGCGACGAAACTGCGATCAGACCAGCCTGATCGATTCGGACGCGCCGTCATCGGGAGTGTCTTCGAACGGCACTTCTTCCTCTTCCTGCGGCTCTTCGTGCGGCGCAAGAACCCCGAAGAACATCTTCCGGCGACCGCCAAGCAGGTCGTTCAGGGCCGCATGGTCACGCTCGCGCAACGCAACGCGCTCGACGTCGGTGACATCCAGTGCCGCGATGGCCGCTTCGTAGTTCAGTGCGGACGAAGGATTGGTTCCGAGCGATTCGAGAAACTGGATTGTGCTGGACATGCGATTTCCCCTGTTGCATGGACAATGGATCAAGCCAATTCGGCTGGCGCTTTTACGCTTCTTCGTCGGCTGCCAGGACGGCACAGACCATCTTGTTGGCCCCGCCCAGAAGTTCGTTGAGGCTGGCTTCGTCGCGATCGAGCAATGCGCGGACCTGCCGGCTGTCCATGACCTGGGCATTGACGGCAGCTTCATACTCGAGCGGCGACAAGGGTGTGCGACCGATAGATGCGAGGAACTGGATGGCGTCGGACATTGGGTGACTCCCTTCTTTCGTTAAGGTGGCAGCACGGCAGTCGCTTCTTCCGCTTCCCGGTCGAGCAACGCCAGCCGATCGAGCATCACCTGGTTACGCTGCATCGCACGCGCCGGCGGAAACACCAGCGTTGTCTGGAGGCGAAGATCGGCGTCGACCAGGTCCGACAGCCGCAATTCTTCCATGCGCGGTGCCGTGATCGGGAGCGTAGCAGCTTCGTAAGCGATCACGGGGTGCGCGGGGGGGTAGTCCTGGGCCAGGAGCTCCACCAGCAGCTTGCGATAAGCCGGGCCGGTCGAAAACCGGGCCAGCGAGCGGTCACCCGCCATGCCGACCTGCCACAGGATCAGATAGGCAGAAGGATCGATCCGGCGCTGATAGAACATGAATTGGCTGGCCTCGTAATGCTGGCAGCCGTATTTTCCAGGGTCGATGCCGAGGTCTGCATAGAGACAGTCCTCGGCGGAGATGCCGGGCTCCATGTGCGCGGTCAGGCCTTCCTCGCGGGCGCGCTGGATGGCCTTGTGGGGAACGAGGGCGAATACGCCCGGGTGTCCGTAGAACACACCGCAGACCCGATGGCCCGCCCGGACTTCCACCAACATCGCCTCGACCATGGCGTTGTAGGAGGTGAGCCGCGAGGTACCTTCGCAATAGAACGGCTGCAGGCTGCGCATGTCCGGGCGCATCTCCTGCACCCAGAGTTCGACCAGCGGATCGGACACCAGCACGAACACCACGTCCGCCTGTTCGATATGGCTGCGCGAGCGCGGACTGACGTGCGCCCCGAGCATCATGCCCAAGCCGACGCATGCGAGGCTTCCCTGCTGTGCCATGTGTTCCCCCCTTCGAAGCGACGACTCTATCGGCTGGCCATCGCGTCCGCCACTGCGTCCGTCGATCGCAACGCGAGCCAGTCGGCGCGGAGCAGCTCCCAGTCACCACCGCCGGGGCGCTCGGTCGTTGCCGGCAAGGCGCGGAATCCCAGCCGCGTCATCATCCTGATCACGGTGGGGTTGTCGACGACCTGCTGGTGCGCGCAGATCGACTGCAACTCGAAAGCGTCGAAGGCGTAATCGGCCAACCCCCGCATGGCTTCCGTCCCCAAGCCGCGGCCATGCGCCTGCGCGAGCAGCATCACTCCGATCTCCGGGCGCTCCTCGTGACCCAGGAGCCCGAGCAACCCGATCTTCCGATCGGCGTGCTTCTCGAACACGATCCAGCGCTGCGGCCGGGGCGACTGCTTGCGCAAGGCCGCCTGGAAGCTCCGCTGCGCGACCTCGTCCGAGAACGGCGTTGCGATGAATCGCATCAGGTCCGGTGTCGTATAGAGCGTGCGATACAGGGCCTCGTCGGAAGCATCGAGCGGGCGGATGCGCAGGCGCGCGGTTTCAAACGTATGCATGGCCCAAAGGGTAATGCATGCGCGCGGGCGAAGGCTTGCCGTCACCCCCGCGAAATACGGATTGCCCGATGCCAGGCCAGCACCTGCGGCGGAAGGCAAGGTTCGAGATCGATGTCCAGATCCCGATACGCGTCCAGCGCATCGACGACTGCACGGGAGGCCGCGCTCACGACCGTGGCTTCCAGGTCCTCCGGCGACAGCACGGCCAACGTCCACGAAAACAGCCGATCGCTGCGCTCGACCAACCGATCCCTCAGCCACGGCCGCAACGGCGCGTAGACCACATACCCTCCGGCCGCCAGCGCTTCGGCAGTCGTCGCCAGCGCATCGTAGGCACCGCGATACCACTCTGTGTGGCCCGCCGCCTCGCGGCGAATGACCAGCGGCGCAGGCGCGTTGTGCTCGGCGACGACGTTCGCCAGGCCCAGTTCGAGGTCGCGCGCGTCGCGGACGGTCTCCGCCTCGACCAGGAATGCGCGATCGAGGTCGAAGAATTCGAACCAGCGCGGATGCAGCGACTGCATGCGTTCGAGCGGATCGCGCGAGAAGCCGAGCTTGAGGATGTCCTCGTAGGCGCAAGGCAGCACGTACAGGTAACTGCGACCGCGGCTCGGGCCGCGGTTGCCGGGTTCGCGCGGGTCGATGCGTCGGGCCATGCCGCCACTGTACGAAGCGGGCGCGATCCCCGCCTCACCCGCCATCCACGTCGCGACTGAATAGCATCGAGCCAATCCCAGATGGCCAGCACCATGCCGCAACTCAGGATCGCGACTTTCAACGTCAACGGCATCCGCTCACGCCTGGCGCCGCTGCTGCAGTGGCTGGAGCGCGAGCAGCCCGACATCGCCTGCCTGCAGGAACTCAAGGCGCCCGACGAAGCGTTTCCGATCGACGCGATCCGTGCGGCCGGCTATGGCGCGCTCTGGCACGGGCAACGCTCATGGAATGGCGTCGCGATCCTCTCGCGCGGCGCGGATCCGGTCGAAAGCCGCCGCGGTCTCCCCGGCGATCCCGACGACACCCACAGCCGCTATCTCGAAGCCGCGGCGCACGGCGTGATCGTCGGATGCCTGTACCTGCCCAACGGCAACCCGCAGCCGGGCCCGAAGTTCGACTACAAGCTCGCCTGGTTCGAACGCTTCATCCGGCATGCGGCGAAGCTCTACCGCAGCGGCCATCCGGTCGTGCTCGCGGGCGACTACAACGTCGTGCCCACCGACGAACTCGACATCTACAACCCGAGATCCTGGCGCAAGGATGCGCTGCTGCAACCCGAAAGCCGCGAGTGTTACGCGCGGCTGCTGGCGCAGGGCTGGACCGATTCG
>Ga0308174_10001656_pt1 | contig 10554 bp, 5 predicted proteins | sample PhyPR2_FD_203894 | JGI IMG/M metagenome (GOLD analysis project Ga0308174, IMG submission 203894) | Soil microbial communities from UC Gill Tract Community Farm, Albany, California, United States - DLSLS.P.R2 | ecosystem: Environmental > Terrestrial > Soil > Agricultural land | place: USA... | reverse complement strand
CAGCGAGTCGCGTCCGCCCAGCCAAGCACGACAATGGTTAATGCATCCTTACCTAAATTTTGCCGTGGGGTAGCCTCGTTTCCGGCGCACCTACGCCCCAATCGTGAAGAAAACCGGAACTAGCAGGACTTGTAATGCGTTACCGCTGGCCGCTGTTAACGATGATTAATAATCTCTTAATCGCGACCATTTCTTTCACCTCGCACAGCCAATAGAATGACGCCTGGATGGAGCGGGCTGGCCGGCGGTTGCCGCGCTTGGCGCCCGTGGAGGATGAATCCGGTTCCGAGCCTGCGAGGGGGCACACTCGTGCGCGGCTCACCGGATTGAAAAGACGAGGGCTCGAACTCACCATGGCGAACACCCCCAAGAAGGTCAAAGACCCGACTGAAGTCGCGCTGTCGGCCATTCAGGAGGCTTTGAACATCAGCGACGTGTCGGGGGCTGAGGGATCTCAGGGATCGATGCGTGGCGACGGGACGCCGCCGAGCATGCCGACCGGAACGCCGGGCTTTGGCGACAATTTCGAGCTGCGTCCGGGCCCAGCCTCGGAACGACCGGCGTTCGACGCAAACGATCCGCCGCCGCTCATCGCCCGCCGGCCGGCCGCCAATGATGACCGCGAGACCATCGGCCAGCTGCTCCAGGCCATCCAGAAGGGCCGTCCCTCGCGCCTGCTCCCCACGGTTTTCACCGCGGTGTGGGTCGTCGGCTGCGGCCTGCTCGCCCTCGGCTTCTGGTCGTCGCTGCAAAGTGTGATCGGTCAGAACGGCGGCATCCTGATTCTCGCTGGCCTTGCGGCTATCTTCTGTGCGCCGATCCTACTGTTCTACTTCCTTGCAAACTTTGCCTGGCAGGGTCAGGAGATGCGGCTGATCGCGCAATCGATGGCGCAGGTCGCGATCCGATTTTCCGAGCCGGAAGGCGCCGCTTCCGATTCGATGGTCACCGTGGGCCAGGCGATACGCCGCGAGGTCGCCGCGATGGGCGACGGCGTCGAGCGCGCGATCGCGCGCGCCGGCGAGCTCGAAGCGCTGGTGGCCAATGAGGTCTCCGCACTCGAACGCGCCTACAGCGACAACGAAGTCCGCATCCGCGCCCTGCTCCAGGACATCGCCCATCAGCGCGACAATTTGGTCGGCCAAGCCGAGCAGGTTCGCAGCGCCATCTCCGGCGTGCAGATCGACCTTCGCCACGATATCGCGCTGATCTCGGATGCGATCGCCTCGCGCGTCGACGAGGTCGCCAAGAGTATCACAGGTGCGCTTGAGGAGCGCGGCGCTCACATCACGAGTGCGCTGAGCAACGCCGGCGACAACATGATTCTGGCGCTGGGCGAGCGCGGCGGCGACCTGCTCGACCGGCTCGAGGAAGCCAGCGCAGAAACCACCCGCGCGGTGCTCGACGCTTCCGAGCGGCTGACCAGCAGCCTGAACTTCAAGACCGGCCACGTCCACGACGAGTTCGCCGATCTCTCGGACCGCGTCCACGAGTTGCTGAACGACCGCATCGACCGCATCACCGCAGAATTCGAGCAGCGCGCGGCCGGCATCGTCGACGGCATCTCGATGCGCACCGAGCAGGTGCATGATTCGCTGAAGACCTCCGGCGACTCGCTGTTGCTGGAGCTCGAGCTGCGCGGCGGCGATCTCGTGAGCAAGATCGACGACGCCAGCCAGCGGCTGTCCGGGCACATCCTCAGCAGCGGCGAGAAGGCAAGCGAATCGCTCGATGCCACCGTCAACTCCCTGGTCGCCAAGGTGGTGGGCCAGACCGAAACCGCGCACGACTCGCTGTCGCTGCAGATGAACGCCTTCGACGAGCTGGTGCGGAACCAGGGCACCGATCTTGTCGAGCGGTTCGCCCGCGATTCGTCGACGCTCGGCGCGCTGATCACCCGCCATATCACCGAATTCGACCGGACCGTGAAGACGTTCGGCGGCGAGATCGTGGAGCGCATGGGCCAGCGCACCCAGGAGATCGCCGACAGCCTCAAGACCTATGTCGACAATTTCGACGACAAGCTCAGCGTGAACGGCGGATCGATCACCGCCACGATGGATCAGCGCCTGTCGCAGTTCGAGACCACGATCGAGACGCGGATCACCAATCTCGATGCCGCCCTCGACACCAAGATGCGCTCGTTCGACGAAGCCGTCGACGGCCGGCTGAAGACGCTCGGCGACACCTTCGACACGCGCGCCCAGTTCGTGACCGCGACGATTGAGGGTCGGCTCGGCGCGCTGACCACGTCGATGACCGACGGTGCGGCGCAGGTGATCCAGTCGATCGATTCGCGCCTCACCGTGCTCACCTCCTCGCTGACCGACGGCGCCGCGCAGGCGATCCATTCGATCGACTCCCGCCTCACCGTGCTCACCACCTCGCTCCATGACGGCACAGCCGAGGCGCTGGAGGCGATCGATCAGCGCATCACCACGGTGTCGGAGACGATCAACGGCTCCAGCGTGCAGCTCACGGACGCCGTGACCGCCCGTTTCCAGGAGATCCACCACAGCATCGACACCAAGGTCGGCTCGGTCGCCACCGATATCGACCGCCGCGTCTCGCAGTTCGAGGACCTGCTCGGCTCGCGCGTCGAGGCCGTCGCGGGCCGCATCGAAAGCAGCGGACGCCAGGCCAGCGAAGACCTGATGAGCCGCGCGGAATTGCTGTCGGCCAGCATCCGCTCGCATGTCGAGGATGCCGAGCGCGCGCTGACCAACCTCGTGGTCAATACCAGCGAGACCATCCAGACCGGGGCCCGTTCCGCGCAGCAGGCCCTGCTCACGGTGTCGAGCGATGTCGGCACCCAGCTCACCACCGTCACGACCGACCTCAGCACGCAGCTCAAATCGACCTCCGCCGAGGTGGAGCGCGCGCTCACCACCGCCGGCGACGGCGCCGCCAGCTCGATCCTGGCAAGCGCACGCGAAGCCCAGACCACGCTGGTCACCAGCTCCGGCGATACGGTCAATCAGATCAAGTCGCTGTCGGCGGACGTCGAGCGCTCCCTTTCGGCTGCGGGCTCGGCGACCGCTGCGGCGATCATTGCCAGTGCGCGCGAGGTGCAGACCACGCTCGTCACGGCGTCTTCTGATGCCACCGACAAGGTCAAGGCACTCGCCGACGACTTGCAACGGTCGCTGTCGCTTGCCGGCACCACGACTGCCGAGGTCATCACCGCGAGCGCCCGCGAGGCGCAGGGCACGCTGCTGGCAGCGTCGAATGAAGCCGCTGGCCAGGTCAAGGCGCTTACTGCCGACGTGCAGCGCTCGCTGACGCTCGCCAGCACGGCCACGGCCGAGGCGATCACCGGCGGCGCCCGCGAGGCACAGACCGCGCTGATCAACTCGTCGTCGGAAGCGGCGAACCACGTGAAGTCGCTGGCAGTCGACATCGAGCGCACCTTGTCGGCGGCCGGCACCAACACCGCATCTTCGATCGTGAACAGCGCCCGCGACGCCCACGGAACCTTGACCGCGGCCTCCTCCGAAGCCGCCGACCATGTCAAGTCGCTGGCGGCAGACGTCGAGCGTGCGCTCTCCGCGGTCAGCGCCAACACGGCGACATCGATCGTCGGCAGCGCGCGGGAGGCGCAGAACACGTTGATCGCGGCGTCGTCCGAGACCGCCAACCACGTCAAGTCACTGGCAAGTGACGTCGAGCGCGCGCTCTCGTCCGTCGGCGCCGATACCGCCGCGGCGATCCTCAACAGCGCACGCCAGGCCCAGACCTCGCTGACCACGACGTCGACCGAAACCGCGGCCGCCATCGCCGGCAGCGCGCGGGAGGCCCAGACCGTCCTGACCGAGACATCGAGCGAGACCACGGCCGGGATCATTAGCCGAGCGCGCGAGGCGCAGAGCCTGCTGACGGCCGCATCGGGCGAAACGGTGGCTGCGATCATCGGCAGCGCGCGCGACGCCCAGACCATGCTGACGGCCGCATCGGGCGAGACAGCCGGCCAGCTCAAGGCCATCACCGTCGAGATCGAACGTTCGATCAACGCGGTCGCCGCGAGCACCACGGACAATATCCAGACCAGCGCCCTCAACGCCCATAACGCGCTAGTCGCGGCCTCCAACGAGGTCTCGACCCGGGTGAAGTCGACCTCGACGGAGATCGAGCGCTCGGTGCTCGCCGCCGGCAATTCGTTCGGCTCGGCGATGACCGGCAAGACCGACGAGATCGTCACCTATGTGGCGCAGCAGGCCGACCGCCTGTCGCAGATCATCGACGGCAAGCGCGGCGCGCTGGTCGAGGCACTTGGCTCCAAGACCCAGCTCCTCTCGGTCGAGATCGAGCGCGCCACCTCGGACGCGCTGAAGACGATCGAAACCCGCGGCCAGGCGTTCTCCCAGGCGATGATCGGCAACAGCTCCGATGTTGCACGCACCATCACCTCGGCAGGCGAGATCGCGACCACTGCGATCAGCAAGTCGCTGAAGGAGCTGGAGACATCCTCGCGGGCGGCGATCGAGCAGTCGCGCCAGGTCTCGGTCGCGGCGGTGACCGAGATGCAGGAGACCAGCAAGATCCTGCGCACCGATACGGTCGCTCTGTTCGAGCGGCTGCGTGAAGGCAACATCCTGCTGCAGGAGGTGCTGACCGGCGCCCACGACAATCTGAACTCGCTCGAGCGGGCGCTGGTGACCCGCGTCGCCGACTTCGTGTCCGCGATGAACGACGTCACCTCGCGCAACGGCGCTGCGACGGAAGCACTGCAGGATCAGCTCGGCCTGTTCAACAGCAAGACCGCCGGTGCGCTCGAGAACCTCAATGGGCTGTCGACCCAGTTCGACGCCCATGGCAAGGCGCTGCTCGAGGCGGCCGCAGTGATCGACCAGAGCAACCGCGAGGCGACGGTCTCGATCGGCGAGCGCAAGACGACATTGGAATCGCTGGTCACGACCATCGATCTGCGTACCGCCGATCTCGACCAGCGGCTGTCGCGCTTCACCACTCTGCTCGACGAGTCGCTGGCGGCCGCCGAGGAACGCGCGCGCGACATCGCCCGCGTGGTGGCGGAGACCGCCGGCTCCGGCGCGACCGCGATCAGCCGTCAGTTCGAGGCGATCCGCGCCAACGCGGAGGAAGAGCGCAGGCTAACGGCTGCGTCCCTGCACGAGATCTATCAGCAGGGCACGCAGGAATCCGACGCGATGTTCAAACAGTCGGCCGAGCGGTTCGCGAACCTGGTCGGAAGCATGAAGCAGATGGCCGGCGAGATGCAGGCCGAGCTGGAGGCGACCCGCAACGAACTCCGGCGCGGCGTGCTGGAGATGCCGCAGGAGGCGGCCGAGAGCACCTCGCAGATGCGCAAGGTGATCGTCGACCAGATCGAGGCGCTTGCCGAGCTCAACCGCATCGTGGCTCAGCACGGCCGCGGGCTCGACGTGGTGGCAGCTGGCGCCACCCGGACCGCGACGACAACCGTGCGCCAGGAGGTCCGTCAGGATGTTCGCCAGGAGGAGCCGATCGCAGTGGCGGCCGGCGGGCGCAACGAGGCCCCCCGCATGCGCGAGGCGACCGGCAGCGCCAGCAACCTGCCGCCGCCGGATCTCGGCATGCAGCAGCCGCCGCCGCGCCGCGTGGAAGCGCCGCCGATGGGTCCGCCGGCCGATCAGGGCCGCGACAATTGGCTGTCCGACCTGTTGAGCCGCGCCGACAATAGCGGCAATGCCGGACGCGAAGCGCCGCGCAACCGTGGCCCGGTGCCGCAGTCCGGCAATCCGCTGGAATCGCTGTCGCTCGACATCGCCCGGCTGATGGACCGCGGTCTTGCGGCCGAGATGTGGGATCGCTACCAGCGCGGCGAGACCAAGGCCTTCAGCAAGCGGCTCTATACGCCGGCCGGCCAGAAGGCGTTCGACGAAGTGGCCCGCAAGTATCGGGCCGACCGCGGCTTCAAGCAGACGGTCGACCGCTACATCACCGAGTTCGAGCGGCTGCTCGACGAAGTGGCGCGCGACGACCGCAATCCGCAGGCGCTGCGTAACCAGCTCACCTCGGAGACGGGCCTCGTCTACACCCTGCTCGCCCACGCCGCCGGACGGCTGGCGTGAGGGAGGCGAATGGCGAGTAGCAAATGGTGAGTAGTGAACCAGCTCATCGCGAATCGAAAACGGAGGCCTCACGGCCTCCGTTTTGTTTTCAGGGATACTTCTTTGGCTGTCGCGTGGCGTCGGGGTGGAAACTGATCAGCGCCCCTACTCGCCACTCCTTATTCGCCATTCGCCCCCTCTCACCGCCGCCTCTCGCTTGCGGCCGGCGGGGGCTGCGAGGCCTGCGCGTTGCTGGGGCTCGGCGAGTTGCTGGCGCCGAACAGCACCCGGGTCGGATTGCGATCAAAATTGTTCACGGCGCGGCTGATATCACCCAATGTCCGTCGGCTATCGGTCATCAGCGCGCCGGAGCGCTTGTCGAAATCCTCCGCCAGCTCGCGGATCGACTTCACCGTCAGCGTCAGCTCGCCGCCATCCTTGCCGCCGGCGAGCGAGTTGAGGCCCAGCATCAGGCTGTCGGCCTTGCCCATCACGCCGTCGACCCGCGCCATCACGTTGTCGACGCGCTCGGAGTTGCGGGCCAGCGACTGGGTGAAGACCTCGAGATTCTTCAGCGAATTGCGCACCGCCTCCTGGTTGTCGGCGACGACCCGGTTGATGTTCTGCAAGGTGCCGCGGATCGCTTCGGTGACGTCCTGCAGCTTGGTCGGGTCGGCGGTCAGCACCGGCACGCCGTCCTCGTCGAGCGGCGCCGGCGGCGCGGCTTCCTCGCCGCCCTTCAGCGCGATCGCCGCAACCCCGGTCAGGCCCTGGAACTCGAGACCCACCAGGGTGTCCTTGCGAATCGGGGCGGTATTTTCGACCATTGCGAGCGCGACCACGCGGCGCGGATTGTCGAGCTTCACCGAGATGACCTCGCCGACCCTGATACCGTTGAAGTTGACGCTGCCACCGTTGCGCAGGCCCGCCGCGGGACCCTCGAAGATCACGCGCAGCGGACCGCGCTGCTTGGTGGTGTGCAGGCTCTGAAACCAGAGGACGAATCCGATGGCCGCCGCGATCACCGCCAGCGTGAACGATCCGATCAGGACGTAGTTCGCCCGCGTTTCCATCACAAACTCCGGTAGCCGCGCCTGCGCATTCGCTTATCCCATCACGGCGCGCGCGCGTTTGCCGTGGAAATATTGCCGCAGCCAAGGGTGTTCCGAGGCCTGCATGTCGGCCATCGATCCTGCCGCAATGATCTTACCGTTCCCCAAAACGGCGATCCGGTCACAAGCCGTATAAAGGCTGTCCAGATCGTGCGTTACCATGAAAACGGTCAGGCCCAAAGTGCGCTGCAGGGTCCGCACCAGCTCGTCGAAATCGCCGGCACCGATCGGATCGAGGCCGGAGGTCGGCTCGTCCAGGAACACCAGCTCCGGATCGAGCGCCAGCGCCCGCGCTAGCGCCACCCGCTTGACCATGCCGCCCGACAGCTCGCTTGGGAACCGGTCGGCGACCTCAGGCTTCAGACCGACCATCCCGAGCTTCGCCACCATGATCTCGTCGAGCAGCCGCTGCGACACCTTGAGATATTCGCGCACCGGAAACTGGATGTTCTGCCGCACCGTCAGGGACGAGAACAGCGCTCCCTGCTGGAACAGGATGCCCCAGCGCCGCTCGACCGCGCTTCGCGCGGCCGAATCGGCTGCATCGAGATCGACGTCGAACACCTCGATGCGGCCCGAGACCTTGGGCACTAGCCCGATGATGGTGCGGGTCAGCACCGACTTGCCGGCGCCGGAGGGGCCGACGAAGCCGAGGATCTCGCCGCGCCTGACGTCAAGATCGAGTCCGTCGAGCACGCGGGTGCTGCCGAACTGCACGGTGACGTCGCGCACACGGATGATGGCGTCGGGAAACTGCTGCGGCGTCATGCTCACATCCCGACCGCCGCGAAGAAGATCGCGAACACGCCATCCATCACGATGACGAAGAAGATGCCTTTGACCACCGACGAGGTGGTATGGCGGCCGAGCGACTCGGCGCTGCCCTGCACGGCCAGTCCCTCGACGCAGGCGACGATGCCAATCACCGCGGCCATGACAGGGGCTTTGATCAGGCCGACGGTGAAATGATTGATCGAGATCGCATCCCGCAGCCGCAGCAGGAAGGCTTCAGGATCGACGCCGCCGTAGAACCAGGCCACCAGCCCGCCGCCATAAAGCGCGGCAATGTCGCCCAGGAAGGCGAGGATCGGCAGTGCAATCACCAGCGCCAGCAGCCGTGGCAGGATCAGCACCTCGATCGGGTCGAAGCCCATCGTGCGCAGCGCGTCGATCTCCTCGCGCATCTTCATCGAGCCGAGCTCGGCGGTGTAGGCGCTGCCCGAGCGCCCCGCGATCATGATCGCGACCAGCAGCACGCCGATCTCGCGCAGCACCAGCACGCCCAGCATGTCGACGACGAAGATGTCGGCGCCGAACCTGCGGAAATGAAAGATGCCCTGCTGCGCGATGATGCAGCCGATCAGGAAGGTGATGAGCACCACGATCGGCACCGCGCGCCAGCAGACCTGTTCGAGGTGATGCACCGTCGAGGTCAGGCGAAAGCTTCGCGGACGGATGAAGACCTTGGCCACCGCGACCAGCACGGCACCCAGCATGTCGATCAGCGCTGCAACGGTACGGAAGATACCGGCCACGGTGCGGCCGATCTGCTCCAGCATGCCGGTGATGGTGATCGTCGTCGCCTCAGCCGCCGGCGCCGCCGTGACGCGGCGAACCTCGTCGACGAGAGACGAGTAGTTGGCGGAGAGCCCGTTGATCCTGGCCTCGCTCGGGCCTTGCGAGAAGCTGCGGCGCAGCCGCTCGATCAGCCAGGCACCGAAAGTGTCGAGCTTCGAGACCGCGGAGACGTCGATCGACACGTCGGGTTTGCCACCGGCGAGCTTCTCGGCCTCGGCGACCAGCTTCTCCAGCATCGGGGCAAACGGCGCGGTCCAGGCACCACCCGCCCGCAACGACAATGCATTGCCCTGTGCAGTCCGTTCCAATGTCGGGCCAGCGTTCACGAATCCCGTCCCCAGGCCGACGGACCGTCGCCTCTCAAACCAGAAAGTTCCACCGCGCCATTACACCTTGTCGAATCCGGGGCCAGTGCAGGGATTTGACGTTTGCATCCCTTCGCCGCAAGGAGACTGTTATACCGACGTCGAATCCGCCGCTGCTCTAGCAAGAATTACTTAACCAATGTTCCTCTACCGCGAACGTCAGCTGAAGTGGGGCCTGGACAAGGCGCAAATGTCAGTCGGGGCACACGAGGCCGTGATAGTGGGTCGTATCCCCCCATAGTCCAGGTTCAGAAATCGTCTGACTTTCACATGACCTTGCTCAGTTCTCCCATGTTGATCGGAAAAATCGAGCGCTGGCCGATCGCCGGCAGCTTCACAATCAGCCGCGGCGCCAAGACCGAGGCCATCACCGTCGTGGCAGAATTGCGGCAGGGCACTGTGCGCGGCCGCGGCGAATGCGTGCCCTATCCGCGCTATGGCGAGACGCCGGAGGCGACCCTGGAGGCGTTGCTTGCCATGCAGATCCCGGTCGCGGATGGGATCGATCGGGAAGCCCTTCAGCAGGTCATGCCATCAGGCGCGGCGCGCAATGCGCTCGACTGCGCCATGCTGGACCTTGAAGCCAAGCTCAGCGGCAAGCGCATCTGGGAGCTGCTCGGGCGACGCGCGCCGGCGCCTTGCGTCACTGCCTACACCATCTCGCTCGGCCCGCCCGACATCATGGCGGCTGCCGCCGCCAAGGTGGCGCACCGGCCGCTGCTGAAGGTCAAGCTCGGCGGCCCCGGCGATCCCGCGCGAATCGCGGCGGTCCGCAACGCGGCTCCGCAGTCACAATTGATCGTCGACGCCAACGAGGCCTGGACCGAGGCCGATCTCGAAGCCAACCTCGCGGCCTGCGCTGCGGTCGGGGTCACCCTGGTCGAGCAGCCGCTGCCCGCCGGACAGGACGGGGCGCTTGCGCACATCAAGCGTCCGCTCACCGTTTGCGCCGATGAGAGCGTGCATGACCGTGCGTCGCTCGAGGGGCTGCGCGAGCGTTATGACGCTGTGAATATCAAGCTCGACAAGACCGGCGGACTGACCGAGGCGATGGCGATGGCCGATGCCGCGAAGGCGCTCGGCTTTGACATCATGGTCGGCTGCATGGTCGCGACCTCACTGTCGATGGCACCGGCCCTGCTGCTGACGCCGGAGGCGCGCTTCGTTGATCTCGACGGACCGTTGCTGCTCGCCGAGGACCGCGACAACGCCCTGCTCTACGACGACAGCCTCGTCTATCCGCCCGGTCCGGCGCTATGGGGATAAAGCGCCACCCTCCTGTGCACCAGCCACATCAGCGCGCCACCTAACGCAGCCATCAGCGCCATCAGATAATACACGTCGTGCCCGTATTGCGCATAGACCGGCCCTGACACCACGGAGGCGGCCGAGCCGATGATTCCGCTCGACGCAGCATAGTAACCCTGGCCGCGCGCCGTCATGTGCGCCGGC
>Ga0308174_10001654_pt1 | contig 10560 bp, 13 predicted proteins | sample PhyPR2_FD_203894 | JGI IMG/M metagenome (GOLD analysis project Ga0308174, IMG submission 203894) | Soil microbial communities from UC Gill Tract Community Farm, Albany, California, United States - DLSLS.P.R2 | ecosystem: Environmental > Terrestrial > Soil > Agricultural land | place: USA... | reverse complement strand
CGCTTGGCCCCCCGCTGCGGCCTGCGGCCACGACGCATTGGCGAGGACGAGGCGGACCGCCTCCCTGGTCAGCGCGTCGCGCAGCCCGTCGTGCGGATGGATGAAGGCGGCGCCCGGCACGTGCAGTCCCATCGCCTCGAGCAGCATCTGGTTGCTGTTGGCGGTGCCGTAGAAGGTGCACGTCCCGGGGCTGTGGTACGACGCCGCCTCCGCCTCCATGAGCGCGCCGCGATCGACTCGGCCGAGCGCGTACTGCTCGCGCACCCGCGTCTTCTCGGCGTTGGCCAGCCCGCTTCCCATCGGCCCGCCGGGAACGAAGACGCACGGCAGGTGGCCGAAGTGGAGCGCGCCGATGAGCAGCCCCGGGACGATCTTGTCGCAGATTCCGAGCAGGAGCGCCGCGTCGAAGACGTCGTGCGAGAGCGCGATCGCCGTTCCCATCGCGATGGTGTCGCGCGAGAACAGGCTCATCTCCATGCCGGGCCGGCCCTGCGTCACGCCATCGCACATCGCCGGCACGCCGCCTGCCACCTGCGCCGTCGCGCCGAGCGCGTGCGCCGCGGCGCGGACGATCGGCGGGAAGCGCTCGTACGGCTGGTGCGCCGAGAGCATGTCGTTGTACGCGGTGACGACGCCGATGTTGGGCGCGCGCGCCGCGACGATGCTCAGCTTGTCCGCGCGCGGCAGGGCGGCGGTCGCATGCGCGAGATTGGCGCAGCCGAGTCGATCGGGGCCGCGCGGCCGCGCCAGCATCGCGTCGATCCGCGCCAGATAGGCGCGCCGCGTCGCCGCGCTTCGCGCGCGGATGCGGCCGGTGACTTCGAGGACGGCCGGCTTCATCGCTCTCGATGGTGCAGGAGGAATCGATCCGCGACCTGCCGCGACCCAAAGTCCCCGCGTCAGCGCGGGTTGACCTCGATCCGGTTCGCTTCCTTGTCGCCGATCAGCCCGAACGCGGGCTCCTCGATGCGGGTCTCTATTCGCGAGAGGGGAACGCCGTTGCGCTCGAGCGCGCCTCGCACGGCGATGGTCCGGGTTCTCGCCAGCTGGAGTCGCTGCTCCTTGCCCTCGCCTTTGCGCTCGATCTTGGCCACGATCGTGATGAGACGCTTGTCGGCCTTGGCTTTCTCGGCCAGCCCCTCGAGCTTGGCCGTCGCCGCGCTCGACAACCTTGGCGAATCGGCCGCGAACATGATGTGGTTGGGAAGGCCTTCGGCTTCTGCCGCCGCCGCCGACGCCGCTGCCGTTGTCATCGCCGCCGACGCCGCATCCGTTGCATCTGCAGCGACCGGCCCGTCGTCGGGCAGACCCCGCTGAAGGGCCGCGAGCACGATTCCTGCAATGGCGATCACCACCAGCACCGCCACCCCGACCTTCGCCAACGTCCGTGAAGGATTGCGCGTCGGCGGCGGTTGGCGTTCGTCCATGGATTCATCGAGTCTCGGCGCGACCGATTCTAGTTGGCGATGACACCGACCCATCCCCTCCCGGGCAGCGCGCGCGATCCCGCCCACCTCCTCGAGCGGACCCTCGACGCCTGGGGCGAGCGCGGCGACGTCTGGATCTTCGGCTACGCCTCGCTGATCTGGCGCCCGGAGTTCGAGGCGGCCGAAGAGCGTCCCGCGAAGGTGCACGGCTGGCATCGCGCGCTGGCGATGCGCTCGCGCGTCAATCGCGGCACGCCCGAATGTCCCGGCCTCGTCTTCGCGCTGATTCCGGGCGGCTCATGCCACGGCCGCGCCTACCGGATCGAGCAGGGGCGCGTCGAAGCGGAGCTCAGGCGCCTCTGGGGCCGCGAGATGCCGAGCGGCGTCTACGACCCGAAGTGGCTCGCCTGCCGGACGCCGCAGGGCACGGTTCGCGGCCTGGCCTTCACGCTCAGCAAGCGCAGCCCGAGCCACACCGGCGCCTTGCCCGACGGCGAGCTGGTCGAGATCCTGCGCACGGCGAACGGACGCTACGGCAGCACGCTCGCGTACCTCGTCGAGACGGCGCGGTCGTTGCGCACCTGCGGCATCCGCGATCGCGACGTCGAGCGGATGGTCGCCCTCGCGCGCCGCCACGCGCTCACGGCCTAGCGACCGAGCGCGGTCGGCGTCGCCGCCGACACAGTCGGCGCGTCGGGCGGCTCGACGAAGCGGCGGCGCAAGGCGTCGAGGTCGCCTTCGGTGTCGATGTCGACCAGGATGCCCGGATCGTCGAGGTCGACGGCGAAGGCCGGATAGCGGGCGATGATGCGGCGTGCGCCTTCGTCGCCGCTCAGCTCGGTGAGCTCGGGGTAGAGCTCGGCGGCGAAACCGACCGGATGGCCACGCCGCCCGCGGTGCTGCGCATAGGCGACCGCATGATGATCGAGCGCACGCGCCACGGCGAGCAGCGTGCCCGGCTGGACCAGCGGCATGTCGCCGGGCAGGACGAGCCAGCCGGCCGAATCGGACGCTGCTCTCACGCCGGCCGCGATCGAGGTGCCCATGCCGAGCGACGCACCGGCACCGCTCGCCGCATCCGGCAGGACGACGACGTCGCGCGCGGCGACGCTGCTGCGCGCGATGTCGACGAACGCTGCCGTCGTCACCACCACCGTGCGAAGGTGGCTGGCGATCGCGCGGGCCAGCGTCTGCGCCAGCACGCTCGTGGCGCCGAGCGGCTGCGCAAGCTTGTGGCGGCCGGCGCCGAAGCGTTCGCTTCGCCCCGCGGCCAGCACGACGACGGTCCGCTGTGAAGACATGGGCAGAGGATGGGAGTCCGACGTCGTTCGGAGTAGTGGGAGGTCTACGTAAGGCCTTCCCCCTAAGGGCGACCGCACCTGCGCAGCGCATCGGGCAAGTCAGGCGCCCGAGCGGCTTCCTATACTTCGTCGATGACCGACATCGCTGCGCTGCGCAAGAGCTATGAGCGGGCCGAGCTCGACGAGTCGGCGTCGGCCGCCGATCCGATGCAGCAGTTCGGGACGTGGCTCGAGCAGGCGATCGCGGCGCAGGTGCCCGAGCCGAACGCGATGACGCTGGCGACCGTCGGCGCCGAAGGCCGGCCGTCGACGCGCGTCGTCCTCATCAAGGGCTACGACGAGCGCGGCATCGTGTGGTTCACGAACTACCAGAGCAGGAAAGGCCGCGAGCTCGCGATCCATCCGTTCGCGGCGCTGCAGTTCCATTGGGTCGACCTCGAGCGCGTCGTCCGCATCGAAGGCGCGGTCGAGAAGGTGAGCGACGCCGAGTCCGACGCCTACTTCGACTCGCGTCCCCTCGATTCGCGGATCGGCGCGTGGGCGTCGCCGCAAAGCGAGGTGATCGAGTCGCGCGCGATCTTGCTCGCCAACGCGGCGCGCCATGGCGCCAGGTTCATGCTCAAGCCGCCGCGGCCGCCGCATTGGGGCGGCTACCGGCTGCTGCCGGAGTCGTGGGAGTTCTGGCAAGGGCGCAAGTCGCGCCTGCACGACCGACTGCGCTACCGGCGCGACGGCGCCGCCTGGCGACGCGAGCGGCTCGCGCCCTAGCGGCATCGGCCGCGCGACGGCGCGGTCACGGCTCGCCTTCCCAGTAGTCCAGATCCTGATCGAGGCGTCCCATGCGCGCGAACTGCGGCACTCCGCTCGGCCCCGCGGAAGCGAGGTACTTGCCCGAGTCCGGGTACTCGACGATCTCGGGCCGCGTCTGGGTGCTGATCGACAGGTACTTGAGCGGCGCCTCCGACGTGTTGATGATCTGGTGCGGGTAGTCGGACCCGGCCGGCAGGAAGGCAACGTCGCCGGCCTTGAGCTCGAGCATCTCGCCGGCGACGCGCAGCGTTCCGGACCCTTCGAGGATCACGAACGCCTCCTCCTGGGCGTGATGAAGGTGGTATGGGCAGCCGCGCATGCCGGGCGCGACGACGTCGATGCTCATGCCGAGCGCGCGCGCCACCGTGCCGCGCGCCAGGCGCGCGCACACGGTGTCGTAAAGCGGCGCGCGCACCTCGCGCTCCTTGGGCAGGTCGTCGAAGTTGCGGATCAGCTGGTCGCGAAGTCGTTGCGCGCGTTCGTTCATCTGGCACTCGCTCGAGAGGACGAAGCAACATGATGCAACTTCGCGGCGCGCTTGGCAGGCAGCGGGCACAATCGCGCCGCCCCCCGGCCTCGAATCCGCCCCTGTGAACAGCCTCTTCGTATCGCTCGGGATCGAGTCGTGGAAGCCGGTGCTCACGGCGCTGATGCTGCCGCCGGTGCCCCTCCTCCTTCTCGTCCTCATCGGGGCCCGGCTGCTCCTGCCGCGACGGGGCCTCGGCTGGTTTGTGATCCTCGTCAGCGTCGTCCTGCTTTGGCTGTCGACCTGCACCGGCGCAGTTCGCGTCGTGAGCCAGCTGCTTCCGTCGACGCCGGCGCTGAGCTTCGACCGCGTGCGCGAGCTGCGCGCCGAGGTCGCGGCCAGGAAGCCGCTCGCCATCGTCATCCTCGGCGGCGGCAGCGAGCCGTTCGCGCCCGAGTACGGCGTCAGCAGCCTGCAGTACGCGTCGCTCGAGCGATTGCGCTACGGCCTCTGGCTCGCGGGGCAGACCGGCGCACCGGTCGCGTTCAGCGGCGGTACGGGCTACGCGCAGGAGGGCGCGACCGCGGAGGCGAAGGTCGCCGCGAAGATCGCCGCCGACGAGTTCGGCCGGCCGATCCGCTGGCTCGAGACGGAGGCGCGCGACACGCGCGAGAACGCGGCCCTGACGATGGCGATGCTGAAGCCGGCCGGCATCAATCACATCGTCCTGGTCACGCACGGCTACCACATGCCGCGCGCGCTGCGCGCCTTCGCCCAAGCCGCCGGCCCGGGCGTCCAGATCGAGCCGGCGCCGATGGGGCTGGCGAAGAACCTGCAGACGCCGACGCTCGAATGGCTGCCGAGCGCTACGGGCTTTCGCGACATGCGCCTGTTGCTGCGCGAGCTCGCCGGCAGCGCTGCCGGCGCCTGAGCGAGCGCTGCAGCTTGGGTTGGCGCGGTTCGCTCGCGATCGACTATCGGCTGCACGATGGTCGCACCGTCGCCCGCGACCGGCACGACGGACCGCTGCGCGTCCTGCGCGCGCTCTATCCCGAGGCCGGCGTCTGCCACAGCGTGCTCGTCCATCCGCCCGGCGGCGTCGTCGGCGGCGACGAGCTCGCGATCGAGCTGGCGCTCGGCGCCGGCGCGCATGCGCTCGTGACAACGCCGGGCGCGACCCGCTTCTATCGCAGCGCCGGTGCGAGCGCGGCGCAATCCCTGCGCGTCGTCGCCGCGGCGGCGAGTCGCCTCGAATGGCTGCCGCTCGAGACGATCGCGTACAGCGGCTGCATCGCCAGCAATTCGCTCCGCTTCGAGCTCGCGCCCGGTGCCGAGATGATCGGCTGGGACGTCACCGCGCTCGGCCTGCCCGAGTCGGACCGACCCTTCGATGCCGGCCGGTTCACGCAGATCGTCGAGCTGCCCGGGCGCTGGCTCGAGCGCGGCTCGATCGCCGCCGGCGACGATCGGCTGCTCGATTCACCGCTCGGCTGGGCCGGGCAGCGCGTCCTCGCGACGATGTGGTTCGCGAGCGGCGATTCGCTCGCCAGCGCGCGCAGCGACGCCTTGGTCGACGCCGCCCGCTCGACCGCCGCCGCTCATCCGCTCGCCGCGACGACGGGAGCGACGTCGCCGCAGCCCGGCGTGATCGTCGTGCGCGCGCTCGCCGCGCGCGTCGAGCCGGCGATGGACCTGCTCCAGCGCATCTGGCGCGCCTGGCGTCCGCTCGCCTGGGACCTTGCCGCGACGGCGCCGCGCGTCTGGTCCACGTGACTCGCACCCTGCCGAGGCATCGAGGCGCGCCCGTATGATCGACGGCGGTGCTTGCCTCTGGCACCGCTCTTGCGGTCGACCGCACCGCAACCGACCTCGCCGATTCCGACACCGATGGACCTGACGCCGCGCGACAAGGACAAGCTCCTCATCTTCACCGCGGCGCTGCTCGCCGAGCGGCGCAAGGCGCGCGGCGTGAAGCTCAACCATCCCGAGGCCGTCGCGTTGATCAGCGCGGCCATCATGGAGGGCGCCCGCGACGGCAAGAGCGTCGCCGCCCTCATGAGCGAGGGCAAGACGGTGCTGACCCGCGCCGACGTGATGGACGGCATCGCCGAGATGATTCCCGACATCCAGGTCGAGGCGACCTTTCCCGATGGCACCAAGCTGGTCACCGTGCACCAGCCGATCGCATGAGACCTGGAGACCCGCCGATGACACACCGACGCTCGCTTCGCCTCGCCGCCTTTCTCGCCGGCGCGACCGCCCTGCCCGCGCTCGGCCACGTGACCGGCACGGCGACGCCGCACTGGCATGCCGGCGACGCGTGGGGCGTGCTCGTCGTGCTCGGCCTGACCGCCGCTGCCGCCTGGCTCGACCGGCGCGGCCGATGATTCCCGGCGAGCTCTTCGTCGCGGCCGGCGAGCACGTCCTCAACCCGGGGCGCCGCACTGCAGTGCTGGTGGTGCAGAACAGCGGCGACCGGCCGATCCAGGTCGGCTCGCACTATCACTTCGCCGAGTCCAACGCTGCGCTCCGCTTCGATCGCGACGCGGCGCGCGGCATGCGCCTGAACATCGCATCGGGCACCGCGGTGCGCTTCGAGCCGGGCCAGCAGCGCACGGTCGAGCTCGTCGACCTGGCTGGAGCGCGCGAAGTGTTCGGTTTCCGCGGCCTCGTGCAAGGCAAGCTCTGATGGCCACCCTCTCGCGTGCCGGGTATGCCGAGATGTTCGGACCGACGGTCGGCGACCGAGTGCGGCTCGCCGACACCGGCCTCGTCGTCGAGGTCGAGGACGACTACACCCTGCGCGCCGGCGGCTACGGCGAGGAAGTGAAGTTCGGCGGCGGCAAGACGATCCGCGACGGCATGGGCCAGGGCCAGCGCGTCTCGGCCGATGTCGCCGACACCGTGATCACGAACGCGCTGGTCATCGACCACTGGGGGATCGTCAAGGCCGACGTCGCGATCAAGCGCGGCCGCATCGCCGCGCTCGGCAAGGCCGGCAACCCCGACGTCCAGCCCGGCGTTGACATCGTCATCGGCCCGGGTACCGAGATCATTGCCGGCGAGGGAATGATCCTCACCGCCGGCGGCGTCGACTCGCACATCCACTTCATCTGCCCGCAGCAGATCGAGGCGGCGCTGGCGAGCGGCGTGACGACGATGCTCGGCGGCGGCACGGGGCCGGCGACCGGCACCTTCGCGACGACCTGCACGCCGGGGCCGTGGCACATCCACTCGATGCTGAAGGCGGCCGAGTCGTTTCCGATGAACCTCGGCTTCATGGGCAAGGGCAACGCCAGCCTGCCCGCGGCGCTCGACGAGCAGGTCGAGGCCGGCGCGTGCGGCCTGAAGCTGCACGAGGACTGGGGCACGACGCCGGCGGCGATCGACAACTGCCTGGCGGTCGCCGACCGCCACGACGTGCAGGTGACGATCCACACCGACACGCTCAACGAATCGGGCTTCGTCGAGGACACCGTCGCCGCGTTCAAGGGGCGCGCGATCTCGACCTTCCACACCGAGGGCGCGGGCGGCGGCCACGCGCCCGACATCATCAAGCTCGCCGGCCTGGCCAACGTGATGCCGTCGTCGACCAATCCGACGATGCCGTACACGGTCAACACCGTCGACGAGCACCTCGACATGCTGATGGTCTGCCATCACCTCGACCCGGCGATCGCCGAGGACCTCGCCTTCGCCGAGAGCCGGATCCGCCGCGAGACGATCGCCGCCGAGGACGTGCTGCACGACATGGGCGTGTTCTCGATGATGTCGAGCGACAGCCAGGCAATGGGCCGCGTCGCCGAGGTGATCGTTCGCACCTGGCAGGCCGCTGACAAGATGAAGTCGCAACGCGGCTGGCTCGCGCCCGAGGCCGGCGTCGGCGCCGCCGCCTGTGCGCGGGACTCGCGCAACGACAACTTCCGGGTCCGTCGCTACGTCGCCAAGTACACGATCAACCCGGCGCTCGCGCAGGGCATCGCCCACGAGGTCGGCTCGATCGAGCCGGGCAAGCTCGCCGACCTCGTGCTCTGGAAGCCGGCCTTCTTCGGCGCCAAGCCCTCGCTCGTTCTCAAGGGCGGGATGATCGCCATGGCGGCGATGGGCGACCCGAGCGCGTCGATCCCGACGCCGCAGCCGGTCCACTATCGGCCGATGTTCGGCGCCTACGGCTCGGCGCTCGCCGTCTCGTGCGTCAACTTCGTCTCGCAGGCATCGATCGACGCTGGCATCGCCGACAAGCTCGGCCTGCACCGGCCGCTCAGCGCCGTGCGCGCGACGCGAACGATCGGCAAGCGCGACATGGTGCTGAACGGCGCGACGCCGACGATCGACGTCGATGCGCAGACGTACGAGGTGCGCGCCGACGGCGTGCTGCTGACCTGCGAGCCGGCCTCGGTGCTGCCGCTGGCGCAGCGCTACTTCCTCTTCTGAGGCGCCCGCGCCGACGTCCATGCCGCTGGTCATCGTCAGCAAGCTCATCGGCGGCGGACGTGGCCTCGCAGCGGCGCTCGTGCGCCGCGCCGGCGTCGTCGCGCTCGACTGGGACACGCGCCAGAAGAGCCGCTTCGAGGCACTCGACGCTGCCGGAAGACGCCTCGCCGTCTTCCTGCCGCGCGGCCGGATCGTCCGCGGTGGCGACGTCCTGGTCGGCGAGGACGGCTCGCTGATTCGCGTCGAGGCGCTGGCGCAGCCGATCCTCGTCGTCACGGCGCGAGCGGGCGGCAACGGCCCGGACGCGTCGCTCGCGCTTGCCAAGGCGGCGTACCACCTCGGCAACCGCCACGTGCCGCTCGAGGTTCGCGCCGACCGCCTCGTGCTCGAGCCGGATCACGTCCTCGCCGAGATGCTCGCTCGCATGGGCCTCGACGTCGCGACGACGAGCGGCGCCTTCGAGCCTGAGGCCGGCGCCTATGACGCCGAGCCGGCCGGGCGCGGGCACGAGCACGATCAACCGCGTGGGCACGATCACGCGCATGGGCACGACCACGCGCACGACGACGGCCACGCGCATGAGCACGGCGACGCGCACGATCATTCGTGCGATCACGCGAGCCCACACGACGCAGCGCCGGCGGCTGCGCCGAATCGCGACGGAGACGAATCGTGACCGTGGCGCACCGGCCGAGGCGCAGCCCTCGCGAGCGCGCAGTGCGCAGCGGCGCGCTCGCCGCGCGCCGCGCCGACGCCGTCAGGCCGCTCTCCCCGGCGTCGCTGCTGCAGCTGATGCGCCTGGCCTCGCCGAGCCTTCCGGTCGGCGGCTTCAGCTACTCCGAGGGGCTCGAGTCGGCCGTCGATGCACGCATCGTCGTCGACGAAGCGAGCGCACGGCATTGGCTCGTCGACCAGCTTCGCCTCGGCCTCGGCCGCGCCGACCTGCCGATCGTCGCCCGCGCGCTCGTCGGCTGGCGACGCGGCGACGTCGCCCACGTTGAAGCCTTGAACCGCTGGTTCGCGACGACGCGCGAGACCGCGGAGCTGCTGCGCCAGGCCGAGCAGATGGGTCGATCGCTGGCCCTCTGGCTGCGCCATCGCGGCGACGCCGACGAGCGGCTGCTTCGACTCGAGGCGCTGCAGCCGGCGCCGACGTGGCCGGTCGCGTTCGCCCTCGCCGCGGCCGACAGCGGCGCGACCGCGCGCGACGTGCTCGTCACCTTCGCCGGCGCCTGGGCCGAGAACATGACGCAAGCGGCGATGAAGGCGGTGCCGCTCGGCCAGGCGGCGGCGCAGCGCATGCTCGCTGCGCTTGCCGCCGAGATTCCGAGCGCCGTCGACTGCGCGCTGACGCTGGCCAGCGGCGAGATGCAGGCCTTCACGCCGATGCTCGCGATCCTGTCGGCGCGGCACGAGGAACAATATTCGCGGCTGTTCAGGTCATGACCTCCGCTGCACTCCCTCCGACTCGCCCCGACCGCATCACCACATGAGCGCACTGCACGACATCGCGCGCCGCACCCGTCCGCTGCCACCGCTTCGCGTCGGCGTCGGCGGGCCGGTCGGCTCGGGCAAGACGACGCTGGTCGAGATGCTGTGCAAGACGATGCGCGAGACCTGGGACCTCGTCGTCGTCACCAACGACATCTACACCAAGGAGGACCAGCGCCTGCTGACGGTTGCCGGCGCGCTCGACGCCGACCGCATCATGGGCGTCGAGACCGGCGGCTGCCCGCACACCGCGATTCGCGAGGACGCGTCGATCAACCTCGAGGCGATCGACCGCATGCTCGTCAAGTATCCCGACGCCGACATCGTCTTCATCGAGAGCGGCGGCGACAACCTCGCGGCGACCTTCAGCCCCGAGCTCTCGGACCTGACGATCTACGTCATCGACGTCGCCGCCGGCGAGAAGATCCCGAGAAAGGGCGGACCCGGCATCACCAAGAGTGACCTGTTCGTCATCAACAAGATCGACCTCGCGCCCCACGTGGGCGCGAGCCTCGACGTCATGCGCGCCGACACCTTGCGAATGCGTGGCGCCAAGCCGTTCGTGATGACCAACCTGAAGACGCGCGACGGCCTCGGCGAGGTCGTCGCTTTCATCGAGCAGCGCGGCCTG
>Ga0308174_10001653_pt1 | contig 10563 bp, 9 predicted proteins | sample PhyPR2_FD_203894 | JGI IMG/M metagenome (GOLD analysis project Ga0308174, IMG submission 203894) | Soil microbial communities from UC Gill Tract Community Farm, Albany, California, United States - DLSLS.P.R2 | ecosystem: Environmental > Terrestrial > Soil > Agricultural land | place: USA... | reverse complement strand
GAGCATTCATCGTGCGGCGAACGGTTTCAATTTCGTGAACGGCACGCCTACCGACTCGGTGCACATCGCGCTGACCGGCATGCTCGACGAGCAGCCGAACCTCGTCGTGTCGGGTATCAACAACGGCCAGAACGTCGGCGAGGACACGCTGTATTCCGGCACCGTCGCGGCGGCCACCGAAGGCTTCATGTTCGGCATTCCGTCCATCGCGTTCTCGCTCGTCGGGCGGGACTGGCTGCATCTCGAGGACGCGGCGCGCGTGGCGGCGGAAATCGTCGCGCACTTTCTCGACCATCCGATGCCCGGTCATCCGTTGCTGAACGTGAACATTCCCAGCTTGCCATACGACCAGCTCGGCGAATGGCGCGTGACGCGTCTCGGCAAGCGCCATCCTTCGCAGCCTGTCATCCGCCAGGCCGATCCGCGCGGGAATCCTATCTACTGGATCGGCCCGTCGGGCGATGCGCTCGATGCCAGCGAAGGCACCGATTTCCATGCCGTGGCGAACGGCTATGTCTCCATTACGCCGCTTCAACTCGACCTGACGCACACGAAGCTCATGGCCGAGACGCGCGAATGGGCGCGCGCCGGGAGCCGCCGCACATGACCGACGAGCGCGCCAAGCGCTTCCCGCTGGCGCTCGCGGACCTGGTACGCGAGCCGCGCAAGCCCGCTGGCCGGGCCGATGCATCGCGTGCGAAGCCGGCCGCCGCATCGCCGGGCAAGCCTGGCGCGTTGCGGTCTCCGGCGAGCGCGACGAACAGCGGGGCCGCTGCATCCATTTTTTCCGCGAAACAGACACCTGTTACGGCGAAATTGGTTCCCGGCACGACGCGAAGCCCTGCACAAGCGCCGCATCCGCGCACGAGCGCGTTGCGCACCGCGCAGCGCGGCATCGAACGTGATGCACTGAACGGCGCCGCGAACGCCGCATCGAAGAAGGGCGCGCCCAATGTCGCGCTGGCCAGCACGCAGACGCTGACCTCGGAGCGGGTGCGCGAGCGCATGGTCGAACGGCTGCGCACGAACGGCATCACGGACCCGCGCGTGCTGAACGCGATGTCGGTCGTGCCGCGCCACATGTTCGTCGATCCGGGGCTCGCCGCGCAGGCCTACGAAGACGCGGCGCTGCCGATCGGTCATCACCAGACCATCTCGAAGCCGTCCGTCGTCGCGCGCATGATCGAACTGGTCGCGACCGGGCGCACCCTCGACAAGGTGCTGGAGATCGGCACCGGTTGCGGCTATCAGGCGGCGGTGCTGTCGCAAGTCGCGAAAGAGGTGTATTCCATCGAGCGCGTGCGCCCGCTGTCCGAGCGCGCGAAGCTCAATCTCAGGCCGCTGCGTGTGCCGAACATCCGGCTTCACTATGGCGACGGCCGCCTCGGACTGCCGGCGGCGGCGCCGTTCGATGCGATCGTCATCGCATGCGCGGGGCTCGACGTGCCGCAGGCTTTGCTCGATCAACTGGCGGTGGGCGGCAAGCTCGTTGCGCCGGTCGGATCGCAGGCTGCGCAGTCGCAAGTGCTGACGCTCGTCACGCGCATTTCAGCGACGCAGTGGCGCGAGTCCCAGCTTGATCGCGTTTTCTTTGTACCTTTAAAATCCGGAGTGATTTGACACCGATGAGTATCTTGCGTGCTTTGCGAGAAGGAAGTGCGGACGTTCGTCTGACGGCGGCGCAGCGCGGCGTTTGCGTACTGGCGCTATCCGTGCTGGCGGCCTGTTCGACGCGCATGGACATGGCGCCGGTGGTCGACAGGACGGGCGCACCGATTGCCACGGACGCGGCTCAGGCCGCCGCCGCCGCCAACGCTCCGCCGCCACCCGGCTATTACCGTGTGAAGCCGGGCGACACCCTATATCGGATCGCACTGGAAAACGGTCAGAATTATCACGACATCGCCGCGTGGAATAACCTGACGAACCCGAATCAGATCGAAGTCGGTCAACTGGTGCGCGTGGCGCCTCCGGGCGCCAATCTCGCCGCGGCGACGCCGGGTGTTTCGACAGCGCCTATCGCGGGCGGCGCGGTGCAGGCACAGCCGCTTGGCGGCGGACAGCAGCCCGGCGTTGCAGCGGGTGCAACAAGCCAGCCGCCGTACTACGGTCCGAATTCGGGCATGGGCGCAGCGCCTGCGGATGCGGCCAGTGTGCCGGGCGCGCCGGGCGTGGATAACAGCGCGGCTGCGGCGACTCAGCCGGCGTTCAGTTGGCCGGCGCGCGGTCCGATTATCGGTACGTTCGACGATGCGAAGAACAAGGGTTTGAATATCGGCGGCGCGGCTGGAGATGCGGTCAACGCTTCAGCGGATGGACGGGTGGTTTATTCCGGAAATGGGCTGCGCGGCTATGGCAATCTCATTATCATCAAGCACGACGCTACTTTTCTCACGGCATATGCACATAACCGCGCTTTGATGGTAAAAGAAGGTGACGCGGTGACTAAAGGGCAAAAGATCGCTGAGATGGGCAACAGCGATTCGGACCGTGTGATGTTGCATTTCGAAGTTCGCCGGCAGGGTAAACCTGTTGACCCACTGAAGTATTTGCCGCCGCAATAAAGCGGAACCATCATGCCGAAAACGAAGCGCCGCCTGCCGCAAGCCGAGACTGAGACGATCAGCCGACCTTTGCAAGTGTCGGTGGAGGAGGGTGCTTCGACTCACGATGACGACGCCGAGAATATCGACGTCGAAGTCGACTCCGAGGAAGAAGGCGGAAGCCGGGAAAAGAGCGAAGAAGGCGCCGAGCGCGCAAACGATTCCGCGCCCGATGCCGACGACTTCCGCTCGCTTCTCCAGGCCGAACTCACGGCCGACACCATCCAGCACTATCTGAACCGCATCAGCGTGAAGCCGCTGCTTACCGTCGAGGAAGAGCAGCGGTATTCGCGTCTCGCGAAGGCGGGCGAGTTCGAGGCGCGGCAGGTGATGATCGAGCGCAATCTGCGGCTGGTCGTCAGCATCGCAAAGGGTTATTTGAATCGCGGCGTGCCTTTGCTCGATTTGATCGAAGAGGGCAACCTCGGCCTCATGCATGCGATCGAGAAATTCGATCCAACGCGCGGCTTTCGTTTTTCGACCTATGCGACTTGGTGGATTCGCCAGAGCATCGAACGGGCGATCATGAATCAGGCGCGCACGGTGCGGCTGCCGGTGCATGTGATCCGCGAACTCAATCAGGTGCTGCGCGCGAAGCGTCATCTGGAAAAAAATTCCGCCAACTCGAACGATGCCGTCGCGCCCGAGCGCCGCGATGCGAGCATCGACGACATCGCGTATCTCACGGGCAAGACGCCGGAGGAAGTGACCGATATTCTCGCGCTCAACGAACACACCGCATCGCTCGACGCGCCGCTCGACCTCGATCCTGGCAGCAGTCTGCTCGACCTCTTGTCCGACGACCAGAGCCAGTCGCCCGACGCCGAGGTGCAGCATCGCGAGCTGGAATCGCTTACGCGGCTGTGGCTGTCGCGGCTGTCGGACAAGCACCGGCATGTGATCGAGAGACGTTTCGGACTCAATCATATCGAGCCCGCGACGCTCGAAGAACTGGCCGACGAGATGGGCCTCACGCGCGAGCGTGTGCGCCAGATTCAGCAAGAGGCGCTCGTGAGGCTCAAGCGCTTTTTCGCATCCAACGGCGTTCGCAAGGACGCCGTGCTTTAACGCTAATCGACGCCCGCGAGGGCGTCGCATCGCCGTACATCCGCAGGATTCAATGACACCGATTCTCGTATTCGACATCGAGACCATTCCCGATGTCGACGGCATTCGCCGTCTCGAAGACTTACCCGACGATCTCTCCGACCGCGAAGTCGCGGACCATGCGTTCGCCGCGCGCCGTGAACGCGTCGGCAATGATTTTCTGCCGCATCATCTGCAGCGCGTCGCCGCCATCTCCTGTGTTTTCCGGGACAACAGCGGCTTTCGCGTCCGCTCGCTCGGCGCGCCGGGCGACAACGAGGCCGCGCTCATTCAGTCGTTCTATCGCGTGATCGAGAAATACACGCCGCAACTCGTTTCCTGGAACGGCGGCGGCTTCGATCTGCCCGTGCTCCATTACCGTGCGCTGGTGCATGGCATCGCCGCGCCGCGATACTGGGATCTTGGCCAGGACGATCGCGAGTTCAAGTTCAACAACTACATCAGCCGCTATCACATGCGGCATATCGATCTGATGGACGTCCTCGCGATGTATCAGGCGCGCGCCAACGCGCCGCTCGATGCGCTCGCCAAACTTTGCGGTTTTCCGGGCAAGCTCGGCATGGACGGCGGCAAGGTCTGGGAAGCGTTTTGCGACGGCCAGCTCGAGGAAATCCGCAACTATTGCGAGACCGATGTCGTCAACACGTATCTGATGTACTGCCGTTTCCAGATGATGCGCGGCGGCTTCACGCCCGACGAGTACGCCGACGAAATCAACTTCGTCAAGAACGCACTCTCGCAGGAAGCATCGCCGCACTGGGCCGAGTATCTCGCCGCGTTCGGACGATGACTTCGTGACGTTCGTCTACAATCTCGCATTTGCCATCCCGTCAGTCAGGAAGTACGCAGGTGTCTGAAACCGCTCGAAAAAATCCGCATCGCCGCCGCGCCGCGCCGGCCAAGTCCGTCACGCCCGATCCCTCGTTCGTCGCGCCTGAAATCGAAATCGATGCGCTCGATATGGAAGCGCGCGGCGTCGGCCGCACGGTCAACGAGGACGGCGAGCCGGGCAAGGTGATCTTCGTGGAAGGCGCGTTGCCGGGCGAACGGGTGAGCTATTCGAGCTATCGCAAGAAGCCGAGTTTCGAGCAGGCGCAAGTCGTCAAGGTGCTGCGCGAAAGCGTGATCCGCGCGAAGCCGAAGTGCCAGTTTTTCGGCACCTGCGGCGGCTGCTCGATGCAGCATCTCGATGTACGCGCGCAAATCGCCGTGAAGCAGCGCGTGCTGGAAGACAATCTTCAGCATCTGGCGAAGCTGCGCGCCGAGACCATGTTTCGGCCGATTCACGGGCCGTCGTGGGGCTATCGGTACCGCGCGCGCCTGACGGTGCGGCATGTCGAGAAGAAGGGCGGCGTGCTCGTCGGTTTTCACGAGCGCAAGAGCAGCTACGTCGCCGACATGACGAGCTGCGAAGTGCTGCCGCCGCACGTTTCGGCGATGCTCGTGCCGTTGCGTCATCTGGTGGCGGGGCTGTCGATTCGCGATCGCATGCCGCAGATCGAACTGGCGGTCGGGACCGACTTGACCGCGCTCGTGCTGCGCATTCTCGAGCCGCTCACCGAAGCCGACGAGGCGCTGATCCGCGCGTTCGCCGATGAGCATGGCGTGCAGTTCTGGCTCCAGCCGAAGGGCCCGGACACGGTCTATCCGTTTTATCCGCTCGACCGCGAGCTGGCTTATACGCTGCCGGAATTCAATATCCGTATGCCGTTCAAGCCGACCGATTTCACGCAGGTCAATCACCAGATCAACCGCGTGCTCGTGGCGCGCGCGCTGAGCCTGCTCGCGCCCCAGCCGTCGGATCGCGTGCTGGACCTGTTTTGCGGGATCGGCAATTTCACGCTGCCGCTCGCGCGGCTGTCGCGTGAAGTCGTCGGCATCGAGGGAAGCGAAGCACTGACGGCGCGTGCACTCGACAACGCGAAGGCGAACGGCGTCGACGGCTATACGTCGTTCGCATGCCGAAATCTGTTCGAAGTCACGGCCGATGACTTGCGCGCGCTCGGCGCGTTCGACAAATACCTGATCGATCCGCCGCGCGAAGGCGCGCTCGCGGTATCGAAGGCGCTGGCGGACATTGCGCAGAGCGGCGACGGACCGCTGCCGAAGCGCATCGTCTATGTGTCGTGCAATCCGGCGACGCTCGCGCGCGATGCCGGTCTGCTCGTGCACGAAGCCGGGTATCGGATGAAGGGCGCGGGCGTCGTCAACATGTTCCCGCATACGTCGCATGTCGAATCCATCGCGCTATTCGAGCGCGACTGAGGCTTCGCGCCTTTCAGCAGACGTAAAAAAACCGGCCCGAAGGCCGGTTTTTCGTTTCTGTGCGCTCCGCCGACTTAATTGCGGTTGCCGCCGAAGATGCCGAGCAGCGCCAGCAGGTTCGTGAACACGTTGTACAGATCGAGGTAGATCGCGAGCGTTGCGCTGATGTAATTCGTTTCGCCGCCGTTCACCACGCGTTGCACGTCGAACAACATGTACGCCGAGAAGATCACGATGGCGAGGACGGAGATCGTCATCATCAGCGCCGGCAGTTGCAGGAAGATGTTCGCGAACGCAGCCAGCAGAATCACCAGCACGCCCATGAACAGCCACTTGCCGAGGCCCGAAAAGTCTCGCTTGCTGACCGTGGCGATGGTGGCCATCGCGGCGAAGATCACGCCGGTGCCGCCGAACGCCATCATGATGAGCTGCGGTCCATTCGAGAAGCCGAGAATGAAGCTCAGCAGGCGCGACAGCATCAGACCCATGAAGAACGTGAAGCCCAGCAGGACGACGACGCCCATGCCGCTGTCCTTCGTCTTCTCGATCGCGAACATGAAGCCGAACGCGATGGCCAGAAACGCGATGAAGCTCATTGCCGGGCTGGTGGCGGCGAACAGCGAGAAACCCGTCGCCACGCCGACCCAGGCGCCGAGGACCGTCGGCACCATTGAAAGCGCGAGCAGCCAGTAAGTATTGCGCAGGACCTTGTTGCGCACCTCCACGGAGGTAACGCTGCCGTTGCGGCCAAAGCTGTAGGGTGATTCGTTCATGGTTTCTCCTTGCTCCAATTGTCTTCGTTGGTCCCGCTTCAACATCCGTCACACGTAAATGATAGGGTCGCAGACTTAAGCCATTCTTAGCGATTTCGCGGCGCTGCGTTGCAATGCCACGTTTGGATCCAATATGGCTGCGGAGCGCCCCGAATTCAATGGTTCTCCCCTCAATTTCGCGCCGCGCACCGCGCAGTCCTTGCCTCTTTGATGCTTACGGCGCCGTAAGGTTTCAATCGAAATCATACCTTGCTTCGTGCTACAATTGTCGATTCGTTTTAATCCGTAAACAGTTCATTTTTTGGAGTTTTTCATGGCGATCGAGCGCACCCTGTCGATTATCAAGCCGGACGCAGTGGCAAAGAACGTTATCGGCCAGATCTACAGCCGTTTCGAGAACGCTGGTCTGAAGATCATCGCGTCGCGCATGGTTCATCTGTCCCGCGCGGACGCTGAGAAGTTCTACGCTGTGCACGCTGCACGCCCGTTCTTCAAGGACCTCGTGGAATTCATGATCTCCGGCCCGGTCGTGATCCAGGTGCTGGAAGGCGAGAACGCAATCGCCAAGCATCGTGACCTGATGGGCGCGACGGACCCGAAGAAGGCGGAGAAGGGCACGATCCGCGCTGACTTCGCTGACAGCATCGACGCAAACGCCGTGCACGGCTCGGATGCTCCGGAAACGGCGCGTCAGGAAGTGGCGTTCTTCTTCCCGGAAGTGAACGTCTACTCGCGTTAATCGAAACGCCGATCGGGAAACCGATTCAAGCGTTGGTCGCCGCGCCGGACCAGTGGCGCGGTCATCGCGCCGCAACGCAGAAATGGTTGTTAAAAAGCAGGAATTGGCGCGAACGGTCCCGGACCAGGTTTGATAGAACCGGTCCGGACTTCGCAATCTGTAAATGGCAGAACTCGACATGACGAGCAGCACCACCGTCAATCTTCTCGATCTCGACGCCGCCGGGCTGGTCGCGTATTGCGGCAGCCTTGGCGAAAAGCCGTTTCGCGCCAAGCAATTGCAGCGCTGGATCCACCAGTTTGGTGCCGACGACTTCGACGGCATGACGGATCTCGCGAAATCGCTGCGCGAAAAACTCAAGGGCCGCGCCAGTCTGGCGATGCCCGACATCATCAGCGACCACGTTTCCGCCGACGGCACACGCAAGTGGCTGATCGACGTCGGCAACGGCAACGCGGTCGAAACCGTGTTCATCCCGGAAGAAACGCGCGGGACGCTGTGCGTCTCGTCGCAGGCGGGGTGTGCGGTCAACTGCCGGTTCTGCTCCACTGGCAAGCAAGGTTTCTCTCGGAATCTGACGACGGCGGAAATCATCGGCCAGTTGCGCATGGCGGAGTTCGCGCTGCGCAAGTCGCTTGGCCGCGAGGTCGGCGGCCCGGGCAAGGGCGAGCGCGTCGTGACGAATGTCGTGATGATGGGCATGGGCGAACCTATGCTCAATTACGATGCCGTCGTGCCCGCCATGCGCCTGATGCTCGACGACAACGCCTACGGCCTGTCGCGCCGGCGCGTGACGCTGTCCACGTCCGGCGTCGTGCCGATGATGGACCGCCTCGCGGCGGACTTGCCGGTGGCGCTCGCGGTATCGCTGCACGCGCCGAACGATCCGCTGCGCGACATGCTGGTGCCGCTGAACAAGAAGTATCCGCTGCGCGAGTTGATGGCTGCGTGTCAGCGTTATTTGAAGGTCGCGCCGCGCGACTTCATCACGTTCGAATACTGCATGCTCGACGGCGTCAACGACACCGAGGCGCATGCGCGCGAACTACTTGCCGTCACGCGGGATGTGCCATGCAAGTTCAATCTGATTCCGTTCAATCCATTCCCCGAGTCGGGCCTGACTCGGTCGAAGAACGAGCAGATCAAGCGCTTCGCGCAGATTTTGATCGACGCGGGCGTCGTCACGACCGTGCGCAAGACGCGCGGCGACGACATCGACGCGGCCTGCGGTCAGCTCGCGGGCGCGGTACAGGACCGCACGCGGCTTGCCGAGCGCACGAGCCGCGCGGGAAGCAAGGTGATCGAGGTGCGCGCGGTCTGACGGCGGCGCGGTCCCGGCAGAACGCCGGGTGCGCCCTTGCGGCACATTGGCGTGCCGCCGCAACACAAGAACACAGATAACAACGAAGCAAGCGCTCCACAGGGCGCGCAAAGCCGAACATTTTGTTATAAAGCGGTCTGCAACAGCGCCGGAGTTGTATTGTTCAGTGCTTTTTGCACTTCACGGCGCAGCAGCGCTCTATAAAAGATTCGATGCGAGGAATTTGGGATGAGTGAGCCGCAACACCCGACGCCTTTCGGCAGTCATACCGGCGATGTGCCTGCCACTCAGCATGATGGCAGGACGCGCGTCGACGGGGCGGCATCGGGCGAGCGCCAGGCGGAGCCGCTGGACTCGCTGGCAGCCGTGGGGGCGCGTCTCGCGCAGCTTCGGCATGCGAAAGCATGGTCGATCGACGATGTATCGGCGCGCCTGAAGGTGTCGCCGCAGAAGCTGGCCGCGCTCGAAGAGGGCGACATCAGCCAGTTGCCGGACCGCACTTTTGCGGCGGGTATCGTGCGCAGCTACGCGAAGGTGCTGGGCGCTGACCCGACGCCGTTCACGCAGGCGTTTCGCCGCGAGGGCGTGCCGGTTGAACACAATTTGAAGGTGCCGGCGTCGTCTGGCGCGGGCTTGCCGCGCGGGCGCGTCTCAATGCCGCTCGGCAATTCATCCGGGCGCAAGCGTTCGTGGTTGTGGGGCGTGGCGGCGATCGTCGCCGTGCTCGCCGCGCTCGTGATGTGGCATACGGGTGGCGATTCGTCGGCGTGGCTTGCGCGGCTGAAGTCGAGCGCGGGTTCGGCGGCGACGTCGATCGACAAGCCTGCCTCTTCGCAGGCCGCAACGCCCGATGAAGCCGCAGCGGCGAACACCGGCGAGGCATCGCTGCCCGAAGTGGCGGCGGCGCCCGGCGAACAGCCGATGCCGCGTCCGCTCGGCACGAACGCGCTGCCGGCGTCGTCGTCGACGATCGCAGCCGTGCAAAGCGCGAGCGCGCCGGCGGCTGCATCGACGGTCAAGGCCGCTCCGGCGGCTGCGGTCCCGGCATCGGCTACCGCTACGGCTGCTTCGGCTCCGGCTGTCGGAAGCGCAGGCACGGGCGCGAATGCAATTGAACTGAAGGTGAAGGAAGATAGCTGGTTCAACGTACGCGGCAAGGACGGCAAGGAACTGTTTTCCGGCCTCGTCCGTGCGGGCAGCGTGCAGCGCGTGCAAGGCGAAGCGCCTTTCAAGGTGACCGTCGGGAACGCGAAGGGCGTCGAGTCGCTGTCGATCGACGATCAGCCCGTCGACGCCAAGAAGTATTCCGGCGCACGCGGAAACGTCGCGCGCCTGTCCTTGCCGTAAGAGGCAGACGGAGCCGCCAGCGTCGGTGATTCAGCGCGCGGACATGACGAGGGCGTCCCGGTTCGGCCGTGACGCTCGTTCGAGGTTTCAAACAAGCGACGGTCGCTGCATGCGCAGCGCGCCGGTTGCCAAAGGGTTTTTCGATGCAATCCGAAGCTCAATCCCTGATTAGCAGCAAGATTTGTTCGACCGATCCGGTCTTCGGCGGTCCGTTGTCTCGCCGTTCGTCGCATGCCGTGGACGTGCGCTGGGGCGGCCAGCTCGTGACGATCGGCGGCGATGCGCCAGTGCGCGTTCAGTCGATGACGAACACCGACACGGCCGACGCCATCGGCACCGCGATCCAGATCAAGGAACTCGCGCAGGCCGGCTCCGAGCTCGTGCGCATCACGGTGAATACGGCGGAAG
>Ga0308174_10001652_pt1 | contig 10567 bp, 10 predicted proteins | sample PhyPR2_FD_203894 | JGI IMG/M metagenome (GOLD analysis project Ga0308174, IMG submission 203894) | Soil microbial communities from UC Gill Tract Community Farm, Albany, California, United States - DLSLS.P.R2 | ecosystem: Environmental > Terrestrial > Soil > Agricultural land | place: USA... | reverse complement strand
CTTCGTGTTCACCGTGCCGACTGTGATGGCATACGGGGAGTTGCCGGGTGCCGTGATCCCGCCCTTCATCGGGTGGCCATCGGCATCCTTCCCGAGATTGCCGGCTGCCGCGACGACGACGATGCCGGCTCGATACGCGCGCTCGACCGCCTGGTCGAGCGGGTCGTCCGTCCATGACTGCAGGACCGGGGCACCCAGCGAAAGATTGATGACCTGGATGTTGAAGCGCTGGCGATTCGCAACCGCCCAGTCAATCGCCTCGATGACGTCGCTCGCGTACCCGCGGCCATCCGCGTCGAGGACCTTGAGGCTCACCACGGTTGCTTCGGGCGCGACGCCGATCGTCGCCTGGTGGGCATTGAGCGAACCCCCGGCGATGATGCCGGCCAGGTGCGTCCCGTGGCCGTTGTCATCGTCCCCCGCCCCATGCGCGTCGGTGAAGTCGAGGCGCGCTGCAATGCGCCCGCGAAGCTGCGGCATCGTCGCGACTCCCGAGTCCACGAGCGCGACGCCGACCCCTCTACCGGTGAGCGCCTTCATCCCCTCCGCCCAACCGTCCTGATGGACCTGATCCGCGCCGATGGCCACATTGGTAACCGCCATATGCGCCTGCACCGGCAGGTCACCGGACAGCTGATCGACCTCACTGTCGTCCGCCACGCGCGCCAGGAACCCGGCTGGGATGTCAAGCGCCGCGCCGTTCTGCAGCCACTTGCGCACATGAAGGCCGTACCGCGCTGCCACCATTTCAACGCTGGAGCGTGAACCGGTCATGATCACTCGCGTGCTCGAGCCATCGCCCTCGCGCAGGCGCTGCGCAAGGTCCTGAGACACGCGGGCATGAGGCTGCGCGGCAGCAGGCGAAGCCATGGCCAGCGGCAGGACCAGGACGGCGCCAAATGTCAGCAGTGCTTTCAGAATCGAGCAGCGGGCGGGGGTGAGGTGCCTGTTCAACATAATTCGGTGATCCGGTGAAATGCGCTAGTTGCGGGCGATGGAGCGGATGGAGAATGTGGCCGCAGATGCAGAAGTCGGAAAGGCTTGGGGCCGGAACCCGAGTTCGTACAGCGATGCCATCAACACGCGGCGCGAGCCGCCCGGCGTGCGCATCGTCTTGAGCCTGCCCTCTTTGATCCGGTTGTAGATGGTGCGTCGGGAGACGTTCAGCAGCTGTGCGGCCTGATCAATCGACACGCTGCGGCCGAAACGGGGTTCAGATTCGTTGTGTGCGTCCGCCATTGAGGTTCTGGCGATTCCATGTGGCAGGAGGGGTGCCAGGCTGAGCCGTGGTTGCACAACCGCTGCTAAGCGCTTGAATTGTAGAGGGTTGGCGCCACGCGCCGAATCTCGCACTGACCGACGCGGAAGCACTTGGAGCCAGCGGCTTAGCCGCCGAGCGTGACCGTAGTATCCAGGGTCGCAAAATCTGCACGCCGATCTCTCAGGATCTGCATGCCCCTCACTGTGCGGCTAAGAAATTGGCCGGAGTAGCTAACTTGTCGATCAGACCTCGTATCCCCCTCGCCGGTGTTCTCGTCTCACTGGTCCTCGTCACGGCCGGCTTTGTGTACTGGCGTTCGCCGACGCCACCACAGGCTGAAGACAGGCAGGCATCGCTCGTTCGCGGCGGGCAACTCACGGCAGGCATCCGCTCGGATCCGAAGTCATTCAACACGCTGGTGGCAAGTGACGAAAGCAGCGCGATTGTCACCTCGCTGATTCAGGCGCGGCTGGTCCGCATCAACCGGGCGACCGGCGAACTGGAGCCGTGGCTGGCAGAGAAGTGGGAAGCGACGGCAGACGGGCGCCAGTACACCGTGCACCTGCGCCCGGGTGTGACCTGGTCCGACGGTATGCCGCTGACCTCCGCGGACGTGCTGTTTACCTTGCGTGCGGCGCGCGACATGTCGGTCCAGAGTTCGCTGGCTGATGGCCTCATCGCCGGCGGTCAGCCGATTGGCGCCTCCGCCCCGGACCCGCTGACCGTAGTGCTGTCGCTCGCCGCGCCTTCAGGTCTCGGTCTTCGCGTCCTCGATGCGCTGCCCATCCTTCCTCGTCACAAACTCGAAGCGTCGCTGACCCGTGGAACGCTGCGGACGACGTGGCAGACAACAACGACGCCGGCCGATATCGTGGGAGCCGGCCCCTTTCTGTTGTCGTCGTATGCGCCGGGACAACGCGTTGTCCTGACGAGAAATCCGCGTTACTGGCGGAAGGCTCCCGACGGGTCTGCGTTGCCATATCTCGATCGGGTGGTGCTGGAAATCATCCCTGAGCAGAACGCCGGGATGCTGAGACTGCAGGCCGGCTCCGTTGACATGCTCCAGAGCGAAGTGCGTCCTGAGGACTATGTGACCGTGCGCAAGGCCGAACAGCAGGGCAGGTTGAAGGTCATTGAACTGGGCGTTGGTACGGACGCCGACGCGTTCTGGTTCTGCCTGAAACCCGAAGTGAAGAAGAACGATGCGAGATTCGCCTTCGTCCAGCGGCGTGAATTCCGACAGGCCCTATCGCACGCCATCGATCGGGAAGAGTTCGCCCGCACGGTGTACTTCGACGAGGCGGTGCCGATCTGGGGCCCGATCACTCCCGGTAACAAGGCCTGGTTCACGCCGAACGTGCCGCGGTACCCACCGGATATCGCCAAGGCGAAGGCCCTGCTGTCCGGCCTCGGCCTCGAGGATCGCAACGGTAACGGCGTGGTCGAGACGGCGGCTGGCGTCGAGGCACGATTCACCGTCATCACGCAGCGCGGCATCTCGTCCTACGAACGCGGCACGACCCTGCTCAAGGAGCGGGCCGCCCGGATTGGCGTTGCATTGGACATCGTGCCGCTCGAAGCTGGCGCGATGGTCGACCGTCTGCAGACGTCGAACTACGACGCTATATATATGCGGCCGCTGCTGAGCGATCTGGATCCTGCCGGCAACATGGACTTCTGGCTCAGTTCGGGGCAGGCGCATTTCTGGAACCTCGCGCAGAGGACCCCGGCGACCGAGTGGGAGCGGGAGATCGACACGCTGATGACGGAGCAGGCATCGACCCTCGATCCCGCCAGGCGTCACGAGTTCTTCAACCGTATCCAGCAGATTTTCGCGGAGAATCTGCCGGTGCTCTATTTTGCGGCGCCACGTCTCTTTTACGCTCACGCGCCCCGAGTCGTCCATGTGGTGCCGTCAGTGCTGCGACCACCGGTGCTGTGGAACGCCGACAGCCTTGGCGTCAGCGGACCGCCACGATCGAACTGATGTCGCGATTTCTGGTGCAGCGACTGTTCTTCTGCGCCGTGCTGATCGTCATCGTGGCGTCAAGTGCGTTGCTGCTGACGCGTCTCGCTCCCGGCGATCTCACCACCGGGCTTGGTTCCCAAGCGACCGCGCGTGAAGTCTCCGACGCGCGCGCACGTTTCGGGCTCGATCGGCCGATCATGGTCCAGTGGGCCGCGTGGGCAGCGCGCGCGGTCCGACTGGATTTCGGTGAGTCGTTCCGTTACCAGCAACCCGTCGCGCCACTCGTGCTGCAGGCGGCGGCCAATTCCGCGATCCTGGCCGGCGCGGCGCTCTTCGTGGCGACGTTTGCCGGCGTTGGCCTGGGCATTTTCACAGGCAGCCGCCGAGGGGTCATGCCGGCCATCGTTCGCGCCGTGTCTGTCGCCGCGGTATCGATGCCGCCGCTGCTCACATCGCTGGCACTCCTCTTCCTCGCCGCCAGGACTGGATGGTTTCCTGTGGGCGGAATGTCGTCGTCCGACGCTGGCCAGCAGGGCCAGCAATGGAATGAACTGGCTGCGCATCTGCCGCTGCCGGTTCTGGCGCTGGCGCTGCCGATAGCGGCGACATTCGAGCGATTGCAATCGGCCGCCATCAGCGAGCAAATCCATCAGCCTTTCGTTACGGCCGCCGCTGCACGTGGCGTCCCTCCGGCGCGCCTCGTGCTGCGCCATGCGTGGCCAGTGTCCGTGAAGTCGGTCGCCGCGATCTACGGTGTCGCGGCCGGTTCGCTGCTCTCCGGTTCGTTCGCGGTTGAATTCGTCACCGCCTGGCCAGGCTTGGGACGGCTGATGTACGACGCGCTGCAGGCACGGGACCTCTACCTCGTCGCCGGTTGTGCCGCTGTCGGCGGAGCCGTCGTGTCGCTCGGCATGTTGCTCGGTGACGTGCTGCTGGCGCTCAGCGACCCGCGCGTGCGGGAAATGGAGTGAACGGGTCGTCGTGCGTCTGGTCGTCGCGGATGCCATCGCTGATTCTGCTGGCGCTGGTGAGCCTACCGGTCGCGGCAGCGCCGGTCATCGCGCCGAATCCGCCGGAACAACGATTCGAGGACTTGCTCTACGCTCCGCCAACGATGATCCACGTGTGGGATGGCGGTCCGGCGGTCCCCTTTGTGTATCCGCAGCGTCTGATCAGCCGGATCGATCGCCGGTTCGAAGAGGACCGCCTCCATCCCGCGGCGTTGTCATGGTTTGCGCGGGGCCGGCTGGTCACGGGCGGGCAGACTCCTTTGCTGCTCCTTGGCGCCGACAGCTACGGCCGTGACCTGTTCTCGCGACTCCTCTTCGGAGGGCGGATTTCGCTGAGCCTCGCGGTGTTGTCGGCTTTGTGCGCGGTTGTGATCGGTGCGCTGCTTGGTGGGATTGCCGGGTATGCAGGCGGATGGGTCGACGGACTCATTTCAAGGTCATCGGAGTTCCTGCTCGTGCTGCCGACGATGTACGTAGTGCTGGTACTGCGAGCTGTTCTGCCGTTGGTGCTCGCGCCGGGCACCGTTTTTGTTTTGCTGACGATGATCTTTGCTGCGCTCGGGTGGCCGATCGTCGCACGAGGAACGCGCGCGATCATCGCCGCGGAGCGCCATCGCGAGTACGTCGAGGCGGCGCGGGCGGTCGGGATATCGCCTGTCGGTCTCCTTCTGCGGCACCTGCTGCCGGCTGCATCGGGATACCTGGCGAGCCAGATGACGTTGTTGATTCCTGCGTTCATCCTCGCCGAAGCCACCCTCTCCTATGTCGGTTTTGGGTTTCCGCCGAACACCGCCACCTGGGGCACCATGCTTCACGACACCGCCAACGTTCTGCTCGTGGCCGACGTGCCCTGGCTGCTGGCACCAGCTGTGGCCATCTTTCTTACCGTTCTCGGAGTAAATCTGCTGGTTCAGGCCAGCGGACGCCCGCCTGTACAATTGGAGGGATGAACAAACGCTTCGCGGGGGTCTTCACCCCCATCGTCACGCCCTTCACCGCCGGCGATGACGTGGACGAAGGCGCGCTGCGTCGCAACGTGGCGCGCTGGATGAAGACGCCACTGACCGGGCTGGTCGTCCTCGGGTCCAACGGAGAGGCTGCCCAACTCGACGAGGCGGAGGCCGATCGTGTTATCGACGTGGTCCGCGCCGAAACGCCGGCGGGACGTCCGTTGATCGCGGGCACCGGCCGCGAATCGACGCGCGCGACGATCGCTGCGACTACACGAGCCGCTCGTGCTGGCGTTGATGCCGTCCTCGTCCGGACGCCTTCGTTCTTCAAGGCGCAGATGACCAGCGACGTCCTGGTTCGCCACTATACTCAGGTTGCCGACGCGTCCCCGGTTCCCGTCCTGCTCTACAACGTGACGATGTTCACAGGCGTGAACATGCAAGTCGATGCCGTGGAATGCCTGTCGGGTCATCCGAACATCGTCGGGATCAAGGAGTCGGGCAGCGACATCGGGTTGATTGCTGAATACGTGTCGCGGACGCCCGCTGACTTCACCGTCCTGGCCGGGTCGGCGACTACCTTGTTTCACGCGCTCTGCGCCGGGTGCGACGGTGCCATCCTGGCGCTGGCGATGCTGCTCCCTGACGAATGCGTGCGGATGCGTGAACTGGTGGCGTCGCGGCAACTCGACCAGGCATCGGCACTGCAGCGGCAACTGCTGCCGATCGCGCGGTCTGTCGGTACCGCTTACGGCGTGGCCGCACTCAAGGCCGCACTCGACTTGAGAGGATATGAAGGCGGGTTTCCGCGCCCGCCGCTCCGTCCAGCCCCTCAGTCGGTCATTGACACTCTGACGCGCCAGTTTCAGGAACTGGCGACTCTCATACCTGAACACGCGAGGACTTCATAAGAAATGCCCCACGCAACGCCCCTACCCGCAACTGAACGCATTTTGCTCGGCCCCGGTCCCAGTCTGATTCCGCCGCGCGTCATCCGCGCATTGGGAGCGCCGGTGCTCAGTCACCTCGATCCGGATTTTGTTCCGATGCTCGACGAGGTGCGTGTCCTGCTTCAGCGTGTTTTTCGCGCCGACGCCAAAGCGCTGACGCTCGCAACTTCGGGGACTGGCACTTCCGCGATGGAAGCCGCGGTCGCGAACGCGGTCGCTCCGGGAAGCCGGGCCATTGTGATCGTGACCGGTTACTTCGGCGAGCGGCTCGTGCAGATGTTCGAGCGGTATGGCGCCACCGTTCGCCGGATCGACGTTGAGTGGGGACGCGCTTGCGATCCGCAGCGACTGCTGGACGAACTCAAACGCGACGGAGCCGATATCGTCGGCATGGTCCACGCCGAAACGTCGACCGGCGTGCGCAACCCGGTCAAAGAGCTTGCCGGGGTTGCGCGCCAGCACGGCGCGCTGACGATCGTTGATACCGTGACGTCTCTCGGCGGCCATGAGGTCAGTCTCGAGGGATGGGGCGTCGATATCGCATATTCGTGCGCGCAGAAGTGCATTGGTGCACCCTCCGGCGTGGCGCCGATCGCGGTCGCAGGCTCGGCGCGGGAACGTCTCGTCCCGTGCCGATCGTTTTACCTCGACCTCCGGCTGCTCGAGGACTACTGGGTCAACCGCAAGTACCACCACACGATGTGCACTTCTTTGATCTATTCGCTGCGCGAAGCGTTGTTGATGGTAGAGGAGGAAGGACTCGAGCAGCGGTGGGCGCGACACGAACGGCATTATCACGCACTGGCCGCCGGCCTCGAGGCGATGGGGCTGTCGCTGCTCCCGCCTGCGGCTGAACGGCTTTGGACGTTGAACACCGTGCGCGTTCCCGCGGGGGTCGAAGAGGCAGCTGTCCGCAAGACACTGCTCACGACCTACAACATTGAGGTCGGCGCCGGGCTTGGGCCGCTGGCCGGGAAGATCTGGCGCGTTGGTTTGATGGGTGCCGGCTCGACGCCACAGACGCTCCTGCAGTTCCTGGCGGCGCTCGAAGGTGCGCTCGAAGCCAACGGGAAGTCCGTCCGTCAGGGTGCCGGTATCGCCGCCGCGGCGGCGGCACTTCGCCAGGTGCCCGTCACGGCGTGAAAGTTCTCCGCGTGCTCGCGGCGCTCGCCGCGATTGGGTTCGCGGGGCTCGCGTATGTATATCTGACGTTGCCCGATGTGCGCCGGCTGGCCACGTCGAATCCCACCACCACCGCGTGGATGGAGATGCGAAGTCAGGAGGCGGCGGCCGCCGGGCGGCCGCTTCGACGTCTCCAGCAGTGGGCTCCGTACGCGCGGATATCGCCGAATCTCAAGCGCGCGGTGCTTGCCGCTGAAGACGACGCGTTCTTCGAACACGATGGCGTCGACCTCGAACAACTGAAGACCGCGATCGAGCAGGACTTGCAGAAGGGCAGAGTCATTCGCGGTGCCAGCACCATCACGCAGCAGCTCGCCAAGAACCTGTACTTGTCGCCGTCGCGCGACCCGTTGCGCAAGCTGCGCGAATTGTTTATCGCCAGGCGTCTGGAGGCGGCGCTGCCGAAGGCGCGCATCTTTGAGATCTATCTCAACGTGATCGAATGGGGTGATGGGATCTGGGGCGCGGAAGCGGCGTCGCGCGCGTATTTCGGTACGTCTGCTGCTGCCGTGTCGCGAGAGCAAGCGGCGTTGCTCGCCGGCGCCATCGTTAATCCAAGGTTATATAACCCGGCTCATCCGCCTGCACGATTGTTACGGCGCCAGCGCCTGATCCTCAGTCGTATGGGCGGTTACGAGCCACCCGCGGCCACCCCCGCAGTTGTCACCCATCCGGAGGTGGAACCCCCTCCCGATTCGAACGATTCGCACGCAGATGCGCAGACGTCCCCGACGGAATCGCCGGTAATCGAGGACGGGCCAACGGTTGGGGTCGACACGCCCTAATTGCGAGTGTCACGATGCGCCGGCGTGCGCAATGACGTTGTTACAGCTCAGTGAAGTCATCGCGGGATCCTCCCGAGATCTCTTGTTGAAGAGCGACAAGCCGCGAAGGCAGACTGTCCTTCAGCTTGACACTCTGAAAATGCGCGCCGGATAATCGACGCGGCTCGACCCCTCGAACAACAGCACGGAGATGATGGAGAACTCGCGGGCGCGCGCTAGCTGTGTGCCGCGAGCCAACGCATGATCAATTACACCGAGCGTATCTCCGGGCTCATGGACGACATCGTCGCGCGCGTGCCGACGTTGTCTTTCATCGATATGAGTCGCGTCCTCGTGTTCGCTCGAGCCGGTCGCGCGGATGCCGAGGGGGCGTACGCCACCTGTCACTGCATCTCCCTGCCGCCCAGCGAGCCTGGCTACTACTTCTGGCGTGATCGAGCCTCCGGCCGTTTGACCCGTCGCTCGGAATGGTTCGTGACCAAGTCCCCGGTCGTCAGCGTCGGGACCGCCACAATCGACTACATGGTGTCATTCGCGCTTCCGCGTTTCTGTGATCAGCGGCTCGCGCGATCGCGCAAGCAGGTGCACTATCACGGTCAGCCCGACTGGGTGGCCAAGCTCGACACCATCATCCACGAGCTCTATCACATCGATCCGGAGCGTCCCGGTATCCGCCGCATGGAGCGCGCCGACGGCACCTATTCGGCCAATTGCCATGGTCATCGGTTCTTTGAGCGCGTCGTTGAGATGGTGCATCACTATCTCGAGAGCAAGCCCGATCCCGAGGTGACCGATTTCTTGAAATACGATCTCGACGAGCTCACCGCGAAACACGGCGGAGTTGTCGGGACGACATTCCGGTCCTTTCCCTCGTACCCGCAGCGGTACACCCAGGTGCTGGATCCGCAGCCGCAGCCGCCGGCCGGTTTGAACTGTCGGATTGACTCGCTGAAGGTGCCACGCGTCAAGACGCGCTTTTCTGAGGATGATCTGGTGGTGCGTCAATTCCTGCCGCACAGTTCCCATCAACTGGTGCGCAAGGGAAGACACTGCGCTGCGTAGTTATGACAATCGACGAGCGCCGATGAAGCGCTGCTTCCAATAGTCAATCGATAAGCTCTCTACCCGGACCACGCCACGCGAGCTTGGCGCGTGGACGAACTCGTCGCCGCCAAGCGCGATGCCGACGTGCGATGCCCCTCGACTCACGGTTTCGAAGAACACCAGGTCACCAGGTTGGACATCGTCACGATCGACGCTGCGGCCGAGCTGGAACTGATCGTTCACTTCACGCGGCAGCCGTCGCCCATGCTGCGCGAACACCCACTGGACGAAACCGCTGCAATCAAACCCATTGGGATCGCTCCCGCCGTTGCGGTACGGCACGCCCCGATACGAGAGCGCTGTCTGGACGAGGCCGGTATCAGCCGCGCCCTCCGGAGAAACCGACGACGGGGGCGACGGCGCCTTCGGGAACGGCCGCGGCACCGCGGCCCCCTTGGCCGCACAGGCCGTCACGCAGGCGAGGACGGTGAGGAGCAAACCGACGCGCAGCACAGCGGTCATTGTAGCGTCGTAACCTACTGCGATTGCTGACCTTTAGAGCTCTGCTTCCCTTGACAGCTCTGGAAGCGACCGCGCATCATATGCTGCAAGTCATATATGGAGCAGGCGCTCCTGCTGAACGCATCGTACGAGCCTCTCAAGGTCGTTCACTGGCAGAAGGCGATAACGCTGTGGTGCCAGGGAAAGGTGGAGGTGATCGCGCATCATGAGCGCGAGATAAGGACGGTGTCCTTCAGCTTCCGCCTGCCTTCTGTTATCCGCCTCCTCCGGTTCGTCAAAATCAAGCGCAGGTTCGATTACGTCCCCTTCTCGCGCGCCAATATCTATGCGCGAGACAACCACACCTGCCAGTACTGCCGCGAGGCCTTCTCCACCGCTGACCTTACATTCGACCATGTGGTGCCGGTCGCCCACGGCGGGCGGAAGGACTGGGAGAATATCGTCACGTGCTGCGTCGGATGTAACCGCAAGAAGGGCGGCCGTACTCCGGCGGAGGCGGGCATGCGACTCCTGAAACCGCCGCGTCGCCCAGACTCGGCGCCGGCAATCCGGATCACCGTCGGCCTGCGGGATGCGCCCGAGACGTGGCGGGACTACCTGTACTGGAACGTCGAGCTCGACGAGAGCTAGCCGAGAACACGGGACATTCACCTCTGGCCACAATCAGCGGAATCAGTCCGGTACGCGCGGTCGAAGGCGGCCGCGTGACCCTGCACGGACGGGGCTTTCCAGCCGAGCAGACACAGGTCCTTCTCGGCGAGGCCTCGGCGCGTCTGGCATTCACCTCGGCAACGCGCCTGGTGATTGCCATCCCCGCGGATCTCGATGCTGGCGACTTGCCGATCCGCCTCGATGAAGACGACGAGCAGGAAGCGCGCGTCTCCATCGCCGCTC
>Ga0308174_10001651_pt1 | contig 10570 bp, 8 predicted proteins | sample PhyPR2_FD_203894 | JGI IMG/M metagenome (GOLD analysis project Ga0308174, IMG submission 203894) | Soil microbial communities from UC Gill Tract Community Farm, Albany, California, United States - DLSLS.P.R2 | ecosystem: Environmental > Terrestrial > Soil > Agricultural land | place: USA... | reverse complement strand
GTGAAGGGCGAGGGCGCCCACCAGATCGTCTCGTGGAGCCGTGACGTCGCGGGCAACGACGAGACCCCCGGCAGCCCGCTGGTGGTCCAGGTGGACGCGACCGCTCCGGTGACCACGGCGACGCACGCGGCCGCCGGGGCATCGGGCTGGTTCCGCACGGGTGCGGTGCAGGTCTCGCTGTCCCCTGCGGACGGCGGCTCGGGCGTGGCGAGCAGCTTCTACGCGATCGACGGCGGCACCCCGGTGACCTACCAGGGCCCCTTCGTGACCGCCCTGGCCGACGGGAAGCACACGATCGCCTACTGGAGCGAGGACAAGGCCGGCCACGTGGAGGATCACGCCGACGGGCACTCCTTCTCCGTCGACGTGGACACCTCCGCGCCGACGCTCACGGCGAGCGCCGTCACGGGCACGTTCGTGCGGGGGACCGCGCCCACGCCGGTGTGCTCCGCCACGGACAGCGTCTCCGGTGTGGCGTCGTGCACGGTGCAGGTCACCGGCGGCACGGCGAACGGGGTGGGGAGCTTCGCCTACCTGCTCACCGCGACGGACACCGCCGGCAACGTCGCGACCGACCGCGGCACCTTCCGGGTGGTGTACCGGTTCGACGGTTTCCTGCAGCCGATCACCGACACCGCGCACCAGAAGGGGCCGATCAGCGTGTTCAAGGCCGGCAGCACGGTGCCGGTGAAGTTCCAGGTGCTCAACGCCGACGGAACGGCGGTCATCGAGACCGGCGCCACCCAGACGTGGCTCGAGCCGACCACCGGAACCGCCGTCTCGACTCAGAACTCGGGCACTGCCCGCTGGGACGCCTCCGGTCAGCAGTTCATCTACAACTGGAAGGCCCCGACGAAGGCAGCCACCTACAAGCTGGGTGTCCTGCTCGACGACGGCACGCCCTACTACGTGACCATCCAGGTCAAGTAGTCCGTCCGGCCACAGGAGCGGGGCCCGTCCGGGACGATCCGGACGGGCCCCGCTCTGCGCTCGTCCTGGGCCTCTGAATGGTCGCGGTGGCCGCCTGTCCTGCGGGAGCGGGCGGAGACCCTGAGTGCCGACGCCTCCGCACCTCTTGTCGCGGGGCCATGCTGGCTGGAGCAGGCGACTCGCTCGTGTTGCCGGGACCCGGGGCGGTGCCGGCACCGGGCTCTTCCTGCGTGCCGGCGGGCCCTACGGGGCGAGTCGAGCTACGGCGGCGTCGACCCGTTCGTCGGTCGCGGTGAGCGCGAGGCGGACATGCTGCGAGCCGGCGGGTCCGTAGAAGCTGCCGGGCGCGGCGACGATGCCCAGGCCGGCGAGCCAGTCGATCGTCGTCCAGCAGTCCTCGTCCCGGGTGGCCCACAGGTAGAGGCCGGCCTCGGAGTGGTCGATCCGGAGTCCCGCCGCACGGACGGCCGCGGCCAGCCGCTCGCGGCGGGCCCGGTAGCGCTCCCGCTGGGCGTCGACGTGGGCGTCGTCGGCGAGGGCCGCGGCCATCGCGGCCTGCACCGGGCCGGGCACGAGCAGGCCGAGGTGGCGCCGGACGTCCCAGATTCGGCGCACGAGCTCGGGGTCGCCGGACAGCAGCCCGGCGCGGTAGCCGGCGGCGTTCGACTGCTTGGACAGCGAGTGCACCGCGAGCAGCCCCGCGTGGTCGGCACCGGCGATCGACGGGTGCAGCAGCGAGCGCGGCTCGACGACCCAGCCCAGCGTGATGTAGCACTCGTCGGCCACCACCGGGATGCCGTGCGCGCGGCCCCAGCCCACCCACTCGCGCAACTGGTCGTCGGTCAGGACGCGCCCGTGCGGGTTGCCCGGGGAGTTCAACCAGACGAGCACGATCCCGGCGGCGTCGGCGGGCGGCGCGTCGGCCCGCCGCACCGCGAGTCCGGCCAGGACCGCGCCGACCTCGTAGGTCGGGTAGGCCACCTCCGGAATGACCACCGTGCCCCCGCCGTGCAGACCCAGCAGGGTCGGCAGCAGGGCGACCAGCTCCTTGGAGCCGATCGTGGGCACGACCGACGGCTCGGCGCCCATCGGGTCGGCGACCTCGACCCCGAGCCGGCGGCGCAGCCACTCGGAGGCCGCCGTCCGCAGCTCAGCGGTGCCGAGCGCGGTGGGGTAGCCGGGGGCGTTGCCGGCCGACGCCAGCGCCGCGGAGAGCACGTCGGGGGTGTCGTCGACCGGAGTACCGATCGACAGGTCGATCACCCCGCCGGCGTGCCGGGCGGCGCGCGCTCGGGCCTCGACGAGGGCGTCCCACGGGAAGTCGGGCAGCGAGCGCTGAACTCCCGTCGTCCCCGAGGTCGCGGTCGTCAGTGGCCTTCGCCCTGCGGAGGGAGTGCCGCGACCAGCGGGTGGTCCTTGGCGATCTTCCCGGTCTTGGCCGCGCCACCGGGGCTGCCCAGGTCGGAGAAGAACTCCACGTTGGCGTCGTAGAAGTCCTTCCACTTGTCGGGGACGTCGTCCTCGTAGTAGATGGCCTCCACAGGGCACACCGGCTCACAGGCACCGCAGTCGACGCACTCGTCGGGGTGGATGTAGAGCATCCGGTCGCCCTCGTAGATGCAGTCCACCGGACACTCGTCGATGCACGCCTTGTCGAGGACGTCGACGCACGGCTGGGTGATGACGTAGGTCACGGAGGTTCCCTCCCGGGGACGCGGGCCAGTGAACGGCGGCCGGGACGAGTCCCGCCGACGGTCGATCTTCGCGCACTTAGTATCACCCGCTGCCCGCAGCCCGGCGTAACCGGTCCGCCGGAACCGGACGCCGCCTCCCTCCGAGGGGTCGGTGTGACCCGCGCCGCTCAAGCATCGCCGGCACCTGCCGATCTTGACGGCGTGGTAGATGCCCGGATGCGTCGAGCGGCGGCCCGGCCGTCGCTGACGTCGTCGCCGTACGACGCCCAGGCGGCGACGGAGCTGGCGCTCGCACGCCTGCGCGCGGCGGCTGGAGCCACCCGGGTCTCCCTGTGGGTCTACGAGGCGACGACCGAGATGGTCGTCCCGTTCCGTGCGGCCGTCGCCGCCGCCGGCAAGCCGGTGCCCGAGCACCCCCGGCTGCTCGCTCCCGTGAGCCTGAACCGGTCGCCCTTCCTCGAGCGCGTCATCCGCGACCGGCAGCCGGTGCAGGCCCACGACACCGGACGGCGGGCCGCCGACAAGGAGCTCAAGGAGCTCGGCGTCCGCTCCGTCCACGGGCAACCACTGGTCCTGGACGGCGAGGTCGTCGGCGTCCTCACCGTCGAGCCGGCCGCGGCGGCGGCGCCGCACCTGTTGCGCCGGGCGGCACCGGAGCTGGCCGCCGCGATGGCCGAGGCGTGGACCCGGCGGTCGGAGAACCGCCGCACCAAGCAGGCCCAGGTGCTGCTGACGCTCATCGAGTCCGCCGCCAAGGCCCAGTCGATGGACTCCCTGCTCGGCGACGCGTGCCGCAAGCTCGCCGAGCTCGGTGAGGTCGAGCGGGCCTGCATCTTCCTGCTCGAGGACGGCCGCCTCGTCCCGCGCATGGCCAGCTACGCCGACGGCCGCCGCGACCTCGCCACGTGGGAGCAGTTCCGCAACGCGCCCGTCGCCTTCGAACTGGCCGAGACCGTCCTGCGGACCGGTGAGCCCATCACCGCCGACCGGGATTCCGAGCTGCTGTCGGGCTGGTGGGCGGACAGCTTCGGCATCGGCTCCGGGCTCGCCGTCCCCCTGGGCCGCTCCCCCCACCTCGCCGGCGTCCTCACCCTCGACAGCACCCAGGTGCGACCGTTCTCCGAGGACGTCCGCCGGCTGGCCTCCGCGGCCGGCGCGCACCTCGGCGGTGTCATCGAGCAGGCGCGGACCAGCCAGGCCCGGGCCGCGTCCCTGGCGACCGCACGTGTCGTGCGCCAGATGCTCGTGGACGGGTCGAAGGCGACCGGGATCCCCAAGGCCGCCGAGATCCTCGCCCGCTCCGTCCAGCGCCTGACCGGCACCGACCGCAGCGCCGCCTACCTCGTCGACGACCAGACCGTCATCACCGAGGTCATCCACGTCGACTGGCCCGAAGCCCATCGCGAGATCGTCCGCACCCGGCTGGTCGGACGCTCCGCCAGTGACGTCCCGTTGTGGCGACTGACCGAGCAGCAGAAACTGCCGGTGTTCGTCGAGGACGCCGCGACCAGCGACCTCCTCGACCCCCGTCTGGTGGCGGAACTCGATCTCGCGTCGTATGCGAGCGTGCCCCTGCTGTCCGGTGACCGGCTGCTCGGCGTCGTGGTCACTGGCACGGTGACGGAGCGGCGGGGCTGGTCGGCCGCCGTCCGCGAGGCCGTTCGCCAGGTGACCCTGGAGGGCGCGCTCGTCGTGGAGAACGCGGCACTGCGGGCAGTCGAGCAACTGCGTCTCGAGCAGCTCGCGAGCGAGGCGCACCACGACCCGCTCACCGGGCTGGCCAACCGCCGCCGGCTGATCGAGCAGTTGGAGAGCACCGTCTACGGGGACGGCGACCAGAACTGCGCCGTCCTGATGCTCGACCTCGACCGGTTCAAGGAGATCAACGACAGCTTCGGTCACAGCGTCGGCGACGACCTGCTCTGCCTGGTCGGGCCGCGGCTCCGGCGGGCTCTGGCGCCCGGCGACCTGCTGGCCCGGATGGGCGGCGACGAGTTCGCCGTCCTCCTCCCCGGTGCCGACGCAGCCCGTGCCCGGGAGGTCGCGGCCGAGATCGGGGCCGCCCTGCGGGACGAGTTCGTGCTCGACGGGATGCCGTTGCACGTCGACGCGAGCATCGGCATCGCGCTGTGCCCGGACCACGGGCGCGACCGCTCGCTCCTGCTGGCGCGTGCCGACACCGCCATGTACGTGGCCAAGCGGGGCAAGCACGGGTTCGAGATCTGGGCGCCCGACGGCACCCCCGCCACCCGCGACCGGCTGCAGACCCTCGAGCAGCTGCGCACCGCCCTGGACAACGACGAGCTCGACGTCCACTACCAGCCCAAGCTGGACCTTCCGAGCGGGCACGTGATCGGCGTCGAGGCACTGGTCCGCTGGAACCACCCGGACCGCGGCCTGCTCTACCCGGACGTGTTCCTGCCGCTGGCCGAGCAGGCCGGACTCATGCGGCGCCTCGCTCTCCGGGTCCTCGAACGCTCACTGCGCGACCTGCGCGACTGGCGGTCGCGTGGGCTCGAGCTCTCGATGGCGGTCAACCTGTCGGTCTCCAACCTGCAGGACGTCGCCCTGCCCGATCAGGTCGGGATGCTGCTCGACAGCGTCGGCCTGCCGGCCGGGGCACTGACCCTGGAGATCACCGAGGACGTCCTGATGGCCGACGCCGCCCGGAGCCAGCAGGTGATGGCGGGCCTGCGACGTCTCGGCGTCCGGCTCTCCATCGACGACTACGGGACCGGCTACTCCTCGCTGTCCTACCTTCGCGCCCTGCCCGTCGACGAGCTGAAGCTCGATCGCAGCTTCGTCAGCCACCTGACGTCGGACGAGCGGGCCGCGGCGATCGTCCGCAGCACCCTGCAACTGAGCCGTGACCTGGGCATGAGCATGGTCGTGGAGGGCGTCGAGGACGCCGCCACGCTGGCCTCCCTGCGGTCATGGGGTTGCGACGTGGCGCAGGGGTACCACATCGCCCGCCCGATGCCGGCGGACGCATTCCTGGCCTGGCTTCCCGGACGGTCGGCGGCGGTCACCCTCCCCACCCCCCGGCCCGCCGCGGACGACAGGCACGATCGGCGGCGTGCCTCCCGTCTCACCCGCTGACCTCGAACGACTGGCGGCCCGCAGCTGGCGGGGTCTCGAGGAGGAGCGCTTCGGCGACTGGTTGCTCCGGGCCGGCGGTGGCTTCACCGGGCGGGCGAACTCGGCCCTCGTCGTCGGCGCTCCCCCGATCGGACTGCCCGCGGCCGTCGAGGCCGTGACCGAGTGGTACGCGCGGCGCGGCCTCCAGCCCAAGGCGCAGGTGCCCCTGCCTGGCGCGGAGGACGCCGACGCGGCGTTCGCCGCCGCCGGTTGGAACACCGTCGAGGACGTCCTCGTGCTCACCGCGGACCTCGGCGGCCGGCCCGAACCGACGCTGCGGGTCGACCTCACCCCGGAGCCGGACGACGCGTGGCTGGCCGGGTACCGGTACCGCGGCACCCCGCTCCCGCCGGTGGCGCGGGAGGTCCTGGTCAACACTCAGCAGCCGGTCTTCGCCGCCGTCCGGCTGGACCCCGTGCCCGCCCCGCTCGCGGCGGTCGCGCGCGGCGCCGTGGTCGACGACTGGCTGTGCGTCACCGCCGTCACCGTCGAGGACTCCTACCGCCGGCGCGGACTGGCGACCGCCGTCATGGACCGGCTCTGCTCCTGGGGTCGGGCGCACGGCGCCCGGTCGTGTCTCCTGCAGGTCGTCGAGTCCAACGCCCCGGCGCTGGCGCTCTACCGGCGGCTGGGCTTCACCGAGCACCACCGCTACCACTACCGGCTCGGGCCGCAGGCGCCGCGTCGCGCGTGACGCGTGGCCGCGGTCCGCCGACGGCGCGGCCGACCGCGAACGCGGCGGCCAGCACCCCGCACAGCAGGAAGGCCAGGTTGACCACGCCGGTCGCGCCGCCGCCGGTGATGATCAGATCGCCCTCGGGGCGCCGGATCATGCCCGCGACGACGACCACCAGCCAGGCCACGCCGGTGAGCCCGGCGACCAGCCGGGACCCCGCGAGGCGCAGTGCCAGCGGGGGCATCAGCAGGTTGGCCGCCACCGCGGCCACCACCGAGACGGGAACGAGCACGCCACCGACCCGCAGGGGCAGCCAGAACACCTCCACCACGGCCAGCCAGAACGCGACGACGACAACCAGGACACCCGCGCCGACCTGACGGGCTCTGCTCATCCGGGCAGACCGGCGAAGAGGTCGTCCTCCCAACCGTGCGGCCCGGCTCCGGCCGGCCCGCGCTCGCCGCGCACCAGGCGGTAGTACTCGACGCCGAGGACCTCGAGGCCCAGGTTGTTGGACAGCGCGAAGAACGGCCCGTCGACCATGATCTGCGTGGGGTGCGCCCGCATGGCGGCGTCCTTGTGCGTCGCGAACTTCCGGCCGTCGACGGCCGCGGTGACCAGGTCGTCGTCGACCGCGAAGGGCAGCTCGTCGGCGTTGTCGACGGCGCCGAAGAACGACTCCTCGCCGGCGGCCTTCATCGCATCGATGCCCTGCTGCAGCACCGAGCGCGGGAGGCAGTTCCAGTAGACCTTGGCCACCGTCCACGGCTCCCCGAGGTCGGGGCGGTAGGCCGGATCAGCGGCGGCATCGACAGCGGCCATCGCCACCCGGTGGGCCTGGATGTGATCGGGGTGACCGTAGCCGCCGTTCTCGTCGTAGGTGACGACCACCTGCGGCTGCACCTCACGGACGACGGCGACGGCGTGCCCCACCGCCTCGTCGAGGTCGGCGCCCCAGAAGGCGCGCGGCTTCTGGTTCGCCGGCGTCCCCATCATCCCGGAGTCGCGGTACCGGCCGGGGCCGCCGAGGAACCGGGTGTCGCTCACCCCGAGCGCGGCCATGGCCGCCCGCAGCTCCCAGATCCGGTAGCCGCCCAGCTGGTCGGCGTGGTCGGCCGCCAGCTGCTCGAGCTCCGGGACGAGGATCTCGCCCTCCTCACCCAGCGTGCAGGTGAGCAGGGTGACGGCGGCGCCCTCGGCGACGTACCGGGCCATCGTGGCCCCGTTGTTGATCGTCTCGTCGTCGGGATGGGCGTGCACGAGCAGGATGCGTCGGTCGAGGCTCACGCCGCGATTCTGCCCTCGCCTGTTCCCCGCCGACGCACGACCGTCACTCCCCCGCGGGCCGCGATCCGGCATCGACCACGGACGTCGAGAGCGTCGCGCCCGGGATCGCGTTCAGAAGTGCCTGCGTGTACTCCTGTTGCGGGCTCTCGAACACGGTGTCGGTGTCCGCGACCTCGACCAGCTTCCCGCTCTGCATCACGCAGACCTGGTCGGCGATCTGCCGGACGACGGCCAGGTCGTGGGTGATGAACAGGTAGGTGAGGCCCAGGTCCGCCTGCAGCTCGGAGAGCAGGTCCAGGATCTGTGCCTGCACGAGCACGTCCAGGGCGGAGACCGCCTCGTCGCAGACGACGACCTCCGGGCGCAGTGCCAGGGCGCGGGCGATGGCGATGCGCTGGCGCTGCCCGCCGGACAGCTCGTTCGGATAGCGGCGCATCACCGAGGCCGGCAGGGACACCCGGTCCAGGAGGTCCCGCACCGTCGCCTCGCGGGAGCGCTTGTCTCCGACGTTGTGCAGCCGCAGGGGTTCCTCGATCGTGCGGTAGATGCTGTACGTCGGGTCCAGCGAACCGTAGGGGTTCTGGAAGATGGGCTGCACCCGCCGCCGGAACTTGAACTGGGCCTTGCGATCGAAGGTCGTGACGTCGGCACCGTCGAAGAGCACTCGGCCCTCCGTGGGCTCCTGCAACCGGAGAACCATCTGGGCGAGCGTCGACTTGCCCGACCCGGACTCGCCCACGACAGCGGTCGTCGTCCCCCGGCGCACCGAGAAGGACACGTCGTCCACGGCCTTGAACTCGCCCGCGTTCCGACCGGCGCCCCGGATCTTGTACACCTTCGTAAGGTTCTCGATGGCGAGGACGTCCTCGCCCGTGGAGCGCGCGCCACCCGCGGGGGTGGCACCGCCGTCGGCCACCACCGCGGCATCGGCGGCCTGCTCCGCGCGCTCGACCACTTCCGCGCGCGCGGCGGCGGTGTCGCTGCGCCGCGCGACCAAGGAGGGCGCGGACGCGACGAGGCGGCGGGTGTAGGGGTGGTGCGGGTCGGTCAGGATCCGCCGGGCCGGCCCCGACTCCACGACCTGTCCCTTGTACATGACCACGAGGTGCTCGGCCCGCTCGGCGGCCAGGCCCAGGTCGTGCGTGATGAGCAGCACCGCCGTGCCCAGTTCCGCGGTGAGTTCCTCGAGGTGGTCGAGGATCTGCCGCTGGACCGTGACGTCCAGAGCGGAGGTGGGCTCGTCGGCGATGAGCAGCTTGGGCCGGGCCGCCAGTCCGATGGCGATCAGCGTCCGCTGGCGCATGCCGCCGGAGAACTCGTGCGGGTACTGCTTCAGCCGGCGCTCGGCGTCACCGAGACCAGCCTCGGTCAGCAGCTGCGCCGCCTGGCGCTTGGCCTCGGCCCCCTTCGCCCGGCCGTTGGCACGCAGCGCCTCGGACACCTGGTGCCCGATCTTCCAGACCGGGTTGAGGTTGGACATGGGGTCCTGCGGCACCAGTCCGATGGCGTCGCCGCGGATGTCCTCGAACTGCTTGGCGGGCAGCTTGGTGAGGTCACGGCCCTGGAACAGGATCTGTCCACCGGTCACCTTGCCGGTGCCCGGGAGCAGATTGATGATCGCGTGGGCCGTGGTCGACTTGCCCGATCCGGATTCCCCGACGATCGCCACCGTCTGCCCGGGGTAGACCGTGAGGTTGGCGCCGCGGACGGCAGGCGTTTCCGTGCCGTTCGCCGCCCGGAAGCTGACGTCGAGGTCGATGATCTCGAGCAGCGGCGCGTGGGGGTCCACGGGCGCCTGCTCGGTCGAGGCAATGATGTCGGTCATCTCTTCCGTGACTTCGGGTCGAGGGCCTCGCGCACAGCGTCGCCCAGCATGATGAAGCTCAGCACGGTGATGGACAGCGCCGCGGCCGGGTAGAGCAGCACCGACGGGTTCGAGCGCAGGACGTTCTGCGCCGTGTTGATGTCGCCGCCCCAGGAGACGGTCGTCGCCGGGTTGAGTCCGATGCCCAGGAACGACAGCGTGGCCTCGAGGGCGATGAACGCCCCGAGGGAGACGGTCGCGATCACGATGACCGGCGGGATCGCGTTGGGCAGCACGTGCCGCAGCAGGACCTTCGTCCGCGAGGCGCCGAGCGCGGTCGCCGCCGTCACGTATTCGGCGCTGCGGACCGAGATGACCGAACCGCGCATGATGCGGGCGACCTGGGGCCAGCCGAAAGCCGCGATCACCAACGCGACCACCACCACCGTCTTGTCGGGGAACGCCTGCATGCAGGTGATGGCCGCGAGCAGGAGCGGAACCGAGAAGAAGATGTCGGTGATGCGCGCCAGGACGGAGTCCAGCATGCCGCCGTAGAAACCGGCCACCGCGCCGATGGTCCCGCCGATCAGCACGACGAGGGTTGTGGTCAGCACGCCCACGCTCACCGACGCACGCGCCCCGTGGACGACCCGGCTGTAGATGTCACATCCCTGGAGATCGAAACCGAACGGATGCCCGGACGTGCTCCCGCCGAGGCTGTGCTGCAGCACGCAGTGCCGCGGGTCCTGGCTCGCGAACAGGTTCGGGAACAGCGCCACCACGATCAGGAACAGGATGATCAGCGACGAGACGATGAACAGCGGGCGCTTGCGCAGGGAGCGCCACGCCTCCAGCCAGAGACCGCCGGGCGGGGTCGATTCGTCGACCTGGTCGGTGGTCGCCAGAGGCGTCTCCTCCAGGTCGGCGACGTAGTGGGCCTGGTCGGCCCGGAAATGGGTCTGTTCAGCCCGAAGGGCGCTCTCAGACATAGCGGATCCTCGGGTCCAGGACGGCGTAGAGCAGGTCGACGAGCAGGCTGGT
>Ga0308174_10001650_pt1 | contig 10572 bp, 11 predicted proteins | sample PhyPR2_FD_203894 | JGI IMG/M metagenome (GOLD analysis project Ga0308174, IMG submission 203894) | Soil microbial communities from UC Gill Tract Community Farm, Albany, California, United States - DLSLS.P.R2 | ecosystem: Environmental > Terrestrial > Soil > Agricultural land | place: USA... | reverse complement strand
ACCCGATACTCGACGAGCCGGCGCTCGACGCGTTGTTCACGCCTGCCGACAAGCGCACCGTCGGGCAGGCCGCGCGCGTCGCACTCGACGATGCGCTGATCGCGGAGGTGCAAGGCGCCGACATCGTCGTGCTCGGCGTGCCGATGTACAACTTCGGCGTGCCGGCGCCGCTGAAGAACTGGATCGACGCGATCTCGCGGGCCGGCGTAACGTTCCGCTATGGCGAGACCGGACCGGAAGGCCTCCTCAAGGGCAAGAAGGTCTATGTGGCACTCACGCGCGGAGGCAAGTATCGCAACACGCCGGCCGACACGCAGGTGCCGTATCTCACGACCGTGCTCACGTTCCTCGGTCTCGCCGATGTGCATTTCGTGTACGCAGAGGGCCTGTCGATGGGCGTCGACGCCGAGCACACTGCGATCGCTTCCGCTTATGAACAGATCGAAGAAGCCGTGACCGCGTAGCGAATCGGACGGGAACTCCCCGGTCAAACGATTCCATGCATTCCTTTTCATGGAGAACCCAATGACGAATACCGCCATCAATGCCAAACCCGAGAGCGTGCAGCGGTCGCGAACCATCGAGCGGGTGCTCACCGGCGAGGCGACATCGGATGGCGCCGGTGTGAAGCTGACGCGCGTCCTGACGCAGCCGCTGCAGCGCCGGCTCGATCCCTTCCTCATGCTCGACGCATTCGGCACCGACAATCCGCAGGATTACATCGGCGGCTTTCCCGACCATCCGCACCGCGGCTTCGAGACGATCACCTACATGATCGCCGGGCGCATGCGCCATCGCGACAGCGCCGGCCATGAAGGGCTGCTGCAGAACGGCGGCGTGCAGTGGATGACCGCCGGGCGCGGCGTCGTGCATTCGGAGTTGCCGGAACAGGAAGACGGCCGCATGGAAGGCTTCCAGCTATGGCTCAATCTCGCCGCGAAGGACAAGATGCGGGCACCGTGGTACCGCGACATCCAGAGCGCGGAAATCCCGGACTTCGCGACGGCGGACGGCGTGAAGGTGCGCGTGATCGCGGGCCGGAGCCATGGCGTCGATGGCGCCGTGCAACGCGACGTGACCGAACCGCTGTACCTCGACGTCGCGATTCCGGCCGGCGCCACGTTCATGCAAGCACTGCCGCCGTCGCACAACGCTTTCGTTTACGTCTATCGGGGCGACGTGGAGATCGGCCGCGTGGAGGTGCCGGTGAACCGCATGGCCATTCTTGACAACGACGCGGACAGCGACGGCGTCGTGTTGCGTGCATCGACGGCCGCACGCGCGCTGATCGTCGCCGGCAAGCCGCTGCGCGAGCCGATCGCGCAGTACGGTCCTTTCGTGATGAATTCGAACGACGAGATCTACCAGGCGGTGCAGGATTACCAGGCGGGGAAGTTTGCGGCAACCACGTAGCGTCGTCGGACCGAGTGCATGGCGCCGGGACTGCCGTCCATCGGCGCGAGCCGATCGATTCCTATTTCTTCTCCAGGAGCAGCGTCGCCTCCTTCCGCAATAGGGGAAGGAGGCGCTTTGCTGCCTTCGCCAGCAGCCAGGGCAACGCCACTTCGACGCGCAACACGTCCTCCAGCACCTCGATGCTGGCCACTGCTGTCTGGCCGAGCGCACGCATGCGGAAGTGCAACGTATCTCCTTGCCAAGTCTCCTGATCGATCGCGATCATGCCTCCAAGCTGACCGTTGGTGCCGGTCAAGCCCTCCTTGACACGGCGGACCGCCTCGACCTTCCCGAGACGGTGGCCGACGACGACGGTGACGGTTTCGCTCACGGGACCAATAACTGCGTAATGTGGACGAGCATGCGCGCAACTCCCCGATGAAGGCGCGAACCACGGCCTTGGGGATTTGTTTCCCCGTCGCGCACTAGCGTGCGGCCCACTTCCTGAGAAAATCGGTCACCGACGTGCGGTCCATGCTTCGCATCGATTCGAATTCACCATTCTCTTGGCTGTAGAGGAGTCGGCCGTCGCTATCGAGCACTGCGAGCGCAGGCACACCGTTCCTGAGAGGGATGCCGTAGCGCTCGGCCAGATCGAAGTTCGCATTGATTCCCTTGTCGCCGACGTTGACGTGGACAACGACGTAGTGGCGTCGCAGGAGCTCGGCATTCGCGGGCTCGCGGAAGCGCAAGTCGAGGATCTTGCAATCGGTGCACCAGTCGCCGCCGAAGTCGACGATGACTCGGCGATGCGTGACAGCGGCTTCCTTGAGCGCCGTCGCCACGTCGCCGTGGGCAGCGGACACGGCGGGATAGAGCCGGTCTGCCGCGGAGGCGAGAGGAACGCCGAGAAGGAGCGCGGCAGCCAGTACGCAGTGTCGCAGGAATGAATGCATGGCAGGAGGGAAGCCGGCGTCGAGGACCAAACTCGAAGGATAGCGCGATGGACCCGTTATCCGTTCGGACGGCGGCCGCGGGTCGCCCATCATCGCACCCTGCCCGGCATGCATCTGACGCTATTTCAGGAACCCGCTCATGCGGGTGGTCGCCGAGCTCAACCGGTCGTTCTCGGCGTCGTCGAGGGCCAGCACCCGACGCTGCAGCGGTGTCAGTGCCGCCACGGTTTGCGGACGCAACAGCGCCTTCTGATATTGCTGTTGCGGCTTGTCGTTGCGGGTGTAGAACGCATGCAGCGCGCGGCGGCAGCGCGGGGTGCAGTTGGCCGTCCCGCCGTGCCACATATGGGTATTCATGACGACGACGCTTCCCGCGGTCCCGGTCACGAGCTTTTCGCCCGGAAAGGAGTTGGTGATGCCTGGCGGAGGAAGGCGACGCCAGGCGTGCGAGCGAGGAACCATCCGCGTGGCGCCGTTCTCCACGGTGAAGTCGTCGAGCATCCAGATGGTGTTGCATACCCAGTAGCCGAACTCGTCGGCCACGGCGCCGGCATCGACGTGCAACGGCTGCGATTCTCCGTTGTGCGGATTGGCCGAGCGCGCGTTGAGGCTGCTCAGCTTGTAATCGGGCCCGATGACGTGCTCGATGCACTCGAGGATTTCCGGCATCGTGACCAGATCCGCGAAGACCGCACCCTTGTCGACCAGATTCGCGAGCCGGCGCGTGCCCGGCTCGGGCCGGAACTCGGACCCGGCGTTGTCCCCTTCCTGTTCCCAGAGGGTTTCCACGCGCTCGCGAAGCTCGGCGAGCAGCTTCGCGGGGACGAAGCCGGGCAGGACGACGTAGCCCAGTTCATCGAGCTGTCGTTTCCGGTTTTGTGCAAGCATGACCGCGTCGATCCTCTGGATTCCAAACCGCGGCGAATGGCACGTGCGAGGCCGCGATTCGCATGATCGCACGCGGGCAGCGACGTCACTCGACGGATGGGGACGGCGTCCTCCAGATTCCGGCTTGGCTAGCGAGCTCGTTGGTTCCGCTTCCTTTCCCGACGAATTGCGCGTTCAGGCAGCGGTCGAGCAAACGAGGCGCTTGCATGCGCTGAGTGCAGGAGGCGAAGGACTCGGTCGCGCCATGCCACAGCAACTCGTCTACATTGGAAAAAAGAGCCGCATCCGTGCGCAGCGTCGCCAGCGTCTTGAAGCGAAGCGCGAGGTCGCGTTGTCCTCCCAGCACTTCGTCAGGGAAATCCTCAATGGTGCCGTGCCGGTTCAAGAGTCGCGCGGCCATGACGGGTCCGATTCCCGCTATGCCTGGATATCCGTCCGCCGCATCCCCCACGAGCGCGAGAAAATCCGGAATCAGGGGTGGATTGACGCCGAACTTCTTGCGCACCGCTAGCGCGTCGAAAATCTTCTTCCTTCGGGCATCCATCTGCAGCACGCGCTCACCCCGGACGCACTGCGCCAGATCCTTGTCGGGTGTCCAGATGCAAATCTTCTCCGCACGCTCGTCTTCCGAGGCGATCCGCGCCGCGGAAGCGAGCGCATCATCCGCCTCGAGCTCGATCATCGGCCACACGACAACGCCCATCGCACGCAGCGCGTCCTCCAACGCAAGGAACTGATTCAGCAGGGCGGGTTCGATGCCCTCCCCCGTCTTGTAGCCAGGCCATAGGCGATTGCGGAACGACTCGATGACGTGGTCGGTCGCCACACCGACGTGCGTGGCTCCCTTTTCGATCATTTGCAGTAAGGACTGCAATACGCCGACGACCGCGCCGTAAGGCCGGTCCTGCCCCTTGTTGAAGCGACGCAGCCCGTAGAAATGCCGGAACAGCTCGTACGTACCGTCGACGACATGGACAATCACGTGTTCATTATGCGGCGGATGCACGATCAAGCACCACCGGAGGACGACGAGGTGATAAGTCCACGCGCCATGCGCGGGCTGCTTCGCCGCCATCCGGTCACACTACGCCGGACGTGCAATATTCCCGATTGCCGTTTCATCTTCGCCCTGCGTCAGGATCCGGAACGCGAGGCCGTGCGTTATCAACAGTAGAGGCACAACAAACGTTGGAAAGAAATAGGTAGCTCCCAACTGTCCCGGCACGAGACCGGCATGGCTCGCCTGATAGAAGGCGTTAAGCAGATCGGCCGAGCCCCAGAGATTGAAGATCCACGCAATGGCGATACCGGCCCGATGTGACAACGTAAGCAGCGCGAGTACGGCGAATGTCGCTGCGATGAGGTCGCCGTAGGCCGCGGCATGCGAGAAGGCGGCGGGCAGATCAGCCGACACGACGCCCGGCACCAAAAAGGCCAATCCGACGAAGCGGAAGCTGTGCAGAACCAGCAGAGGTCGCAAGGCTTCGGTCCGCGCCCGGATGCGCAGTTCTGGCCAGATGTACCGACCGATCAGGATCGACCACGCGATGAAGCTGAATGCGATGCTCGTGAAGAAGGCGAGTTGCTGTTCCATGAGGTTTTCCTTGCCGAATTCGAACTAGAGAGGCGGCACCGAGGCGCAAGCGAGCAGCGACAACGGCCGAAGCGGTGAGCGTCGGGTTTGCGGTACGCGTCGGTACCGTGCAAGGTCATGTTATGGTACTCTCCCGTACCGTGTCAAGGAAATCATGATGGCAGAGCGCACGACCGCGCGAACCCCCAGCACGAAAGACGCCCGCGACGACAAGCGCCGCACGATTCTGCAGGCGGCGATGCAGATCTTCCGCGAGTACGGCTTTGCGGCGGCAACCACGCTCGATATCGCCACGCGCGCGCGCGTTTCGAAGCGCGAGCTTTACGCATTGGTGGGGAACAAGCAGGAAATGCTCATCGCCTGCATCACCGAGCGCGCCAAACGACTGCAGGCGCCCGCCGACTTGCCCGTGCCGCGCGACCGCGGGGCCCTTGCGGCGGTGCTCGCTTCGTTTGGTGCGCAACTGCTCCGCGAAGTCAGCGAGCCGACCGTCATCGCGATATTCCGGCTGGCGATCGCCGAAGCGGTCCACGCACCGGAGGTGGCACACGCCCTCGACTCCAGAGGCCGCGAGGCGAGCCGCGCCGCCCTTCGTCAGATCATGGATCGGGCCCGGACATCCCGGTTGCTCGACGGTCGCCCGGCGCAACTTGCCGAACAGTTCCGCGGACTGCTCTGGCGCGACTTGATGGTCAGCTTGCTATTGGGCGTCGCGGAGCGTCCGGGTTCGCGCGAAGTCGAGACACGTGCTCGCAACGCCGCGGCCGACTTCCTTGCACTTCATCCCATGCCGAACGACGATGTCACGCCACGTCGTGGCTGAACGCGGCTCGCACTTGACCATGCAAGCGGCGATGCCGCTTTAGCCGCCGGCGCTACGGCATTTGATATCCCGGCGTCGACTTGGAGATTGCTCGCTCCTCCTCGTCCATGTCATCCGCAATTCCCTCGAACAGCGGCGTAGTCAGGTAACGCTCGCCGGTGTCGGGGAGCATCGCCAGGATCACTGCACCCGGCTGCGCCTTCTCGGCGATCCGCATCGCGACGCCGAACGTGGCGCCGCTGGAGATGCCACAAAAGATTCCTTCCTTCTGCGCCAGCGCCTTCGCCCACTTGAGTGCATCGGCACCTGAGATGGGGATCAACTCGTCGTAATAAGACTTGTCGATCGCCTCCTGCAGGACGAGCGGAATGAAGTCGGGTGTCCAGCCCTGGATCGGATGCGACTCGAACGCCACATGACTGCCGCCCGGCGAACCGTCCGCATTGCGCGGTTGGACTTTGCCGCTGCCGACGAGCTGCGCATTTGCCGGTTCGCTCAGGACGATCTTCGTCTCGGGACGCTCACGACGCAGTGCGCGGGCGACGCCAGTCACGGTGCCGCCGGTGCCGTAGCCCGTGACGAAATAGTCGAGGCGCTCGTCCTTGAAATCGCCGATGATCTCGCGTGCTGTCGTCGCCTCGTGGATATCCGCGTTCGCGTCGGTCTCGAATTGGCGGGCAAGGAACCACCCGTTCGCCTTCGCGAGCTCGACCGCCTTCTGGTACATCCCGAACCCTTTCGCGGCACGCGGAGTGAGGACGACCTTCGCGCCGAGAATGCGCATCAGGCGGCGGCGCTCGATCGAGAAACTGTCCGCCATCGTGACGACGAGCGGATAGTTTTTCTGCGCGCAGACCATGGCGAGACCGATGCCCGTGTTGCCGCTCGTCGCCTCCACTACGGTCTGTCCGGGCTTCAGTGTCCCGCTGCGCTCGGCGGCCTCGATGATGTTGAGCGCAAGCCGGTCCTTGACCGAACCCGCCGGATTGAAGGCTTCGACCTTCACGTACATGCGCACGCTTTTCGGCGCGATGTTGTTGACCCGGACGCAGGGGGTGTCTCCGACCGTGTCCAGCACGCTGTCGAAGAGACGACCACGCCCGTTGGTCGTTCTCACTTGCGAAGTTGCAGGCATCGGATTCTCCATTGTGGGCTGAGAGCCGGCACCGCAGTATTCAGGTGCCGGTCTCGAGCGTCAACTCCCTTTCACCGGCGACGATTCAGGCGCCGCTGCAAGCGGCGTGATCGGGAACGGCAGTGCCGACCGAGCGCTCGCAGCGAGGAAATAGTAATCGGCGGTATAGGGTACGCGGACCGTCCGCGCGACCGAATCGGATGAGCAACCGGTCCTGGGGGCCGTGCCGTCGACAGTAGCTCGACGGGATCGACCATGGCGGGGGGAACGGCCGGAACGGAGTCGAACGGTACGGCAGGCCCATCCCTTCGTCAATGTTCGCGCTGACCGTTACGGCAAGCCCGCCTTTCGCCATGCCGGCAGATATCGGGTCCGAAGAAATTGGCACCAGGGCTCGGAGACGCACTCCCGCGCCGAAAGTGTGCGTGGCTTGAGATCGGGGAATCTGCGCCGTGCTTCGCCTGCCGTGGCGCTTGCCTTGGCCTCGTCGCCTTGTTCCGCGTAGGCCATCGCCAGGAGCGTGTACCCGTCGTCCAATCCCGTGTTGGTATCGATAGCCTTCTGCGACCAACCGGCAGCGGCGGCGTAATCCCCCAGCATGAAATAGCTCACGCTCAGATTGACAAAGATCACGTCGAATCCCTTGGGATACAAGCCGAGTGCTCTGTTCAACATCTCGATGGCCTTCGCGGGTTCACCGAGACGGTAGTAGAGGACCGCGAGGTCGTTGTACGCGTCAGCGCTGCGGGGATCGAGTGCGACGCGCTTCTCTTCGTAGCGCAACGCGGCTGGAGCGTCGCCTTGAAACCACGCGTGCATTACCAGCACGCCGTAGACCTGCGGACTGTCTGGATCCATCGCCTGGGCCTTCAGTGCGAGCGCGCCACCTTCTGCGATGAGGTTATCGCGCACGTCGTCCTTGAGGACACCAGCAAAGTTGAAAGCCTGAACCAACAGCGTTTGAGCCAATTCGAGCGTTGCAGTGGCATTGCCGGGATCGGCAACCAACGCGCGGCGCAGCAGCGTTTCAACGTCCTTCCAGTTCTGCAACGACTGTGGATTCAAGCCCATCGCGTTTGCGCGCAGTATCAGGTCCGTCGCCTTCGCGCCACTCTTGCGGCTTTGACTATCGCGGGCCGCCAGAATCACGATCTGGTTTCCTATGCTGTTGCCGATGCGTGCCGTCACCTGGTCCTGCAGCGCGAACAGGTCCGAAAGATCGCCTTCAAAGGTCTCGGTCCATTTCTGCGCACCGGATTGCGCGTCGGCCAACTGCGCGTTGATGCGCAGCTTGTTGCCATTCGCCAATACACTGCCCTGCAGGACGAAGCGCACGCCCAGCTCCTGCCCGATGTGCCTCACCGGCCCGGCCTTGTCGCGGTACGCGGCGGCACTGCTGACAGGCACGATGAACGCATCGCGGATGCGAGAAAGGTCAGCCGTGATGCTGCTCGTCAAGCCGTCGGCGATGTAAGCCTTTTGCGGGTCGCCGGTCTGATTGGTGAACGGCAGGACGACAATCGACAGCGGCCCTGCGTCAGCCGGCAAGTTGCCGGCAACCGTGACGGGGGCCACGACATCGCGAACGGTTCGGTATGTAGTCCAATAGCCGATCAGCCCGCTGAGGACCGCGCCCCCGGCGGCGAGGGCGACGAGCGTGCCTTTGAGGTGCTTCAGCCTTGCAAACCATCGAGCGGGCGTCGATGCGGCGCGGTTCGCCGGCGGCTCTGTCTGCAAGGGCGCTTCTCGGTCGCTGGCTTCGCTCAATCGTCACCCGATATTTGATTGATTGGCGTCGGAACTGGCAAACGACTTCAGTCCACCGAATCCGGTTGCCGTTGCCTGCCGCGCGGTCGGTGGCATCGCTCGCCCGATGCAACTGCCTGGCCCCCCGCTAGTACTCGTACACCTTTCTCAATTGCGGCACGAAGAACAATCCGCCGATCCGCAAGCGATCGAGCTCGCGCTTTCCATCCGTGAGGATCGGCGCACCCGGGCGCATATGGCTCGGGATCAGGGTGCGCAGCTTCGGGTTGTTCGTCGTCAAAAGGTGGGCAACCTGTGCAAACTCGGGCGGGTCCCCGGCGAGTCCCAGAATCGCCAGATCGGGCTGGTAGATCGAAGCGTAGAGCGCCAGATCCGCGATCAGCGTGGAATGACCGTTGAAGAACACGGTGAAACCATTCTCGAACGTGATGAAGAACGACGCGGCAGGACCTCCATCCGCTCCCGTTGCAAGCGTGTTGTCGTGCGCACTGGGACCGATCTTGAACGTGATCCCTTTCAAGACGAACTGATCGCCGATACCCGCACGGCGGAACTGCTCCTGCTTGAGTCCGCTTCCGATCAGCCACCGTCCCAATGGACCGGGAGCAATGACCGTTGCACCGGACAGCGCCGCGATTTCTATCGGATTTCCCATGTCATCGGTGTGAGCATTCGGAACGAGAATGAAATCGGTGCGGGCAAGGTCGTTGAGGGGGACTGGTCCATCGGGGTTGGCCAGCCAGGGACTGGTGACGACAACCACGCCTTTGGGCGACGTAAGTCGATAGAACTCGTGGCCCAGCCATTCGACCTTGACTTTTCCTGGCTCGGCCGCTGGCGTCTGGGCGAAACCTGCCGACGAGCCACCCAAGCTCGCGAGAAGGACGCCCAAGGTCAGAAGCGTGCGCGCCACGAATCGAGCCATGTCGTTCCTCCATTGCCTGTGCACCTGCACCGCGGGAATCTTACTCGCGCGGGGGTGATGCGAGCATCGGATCCCGGCAGCGGCACTGCATTTGTGGCGCACTCAGTTCCAGCCGAACCTCCGCAGCAACGCTCAATCCGGGATTGGTTTCCCGTCTTCGAACACCCCACCCGTTGGCCCGCCGGGGGGCAACCGCACGCCCCACAGGACGCTCGCTGCACCCTGTTGCAGTGAACGCGGCGCATTGCGTCCACCCATGGACGTGCGGACCCATCCGGGGCTTATCGCGTTGACGACAATCCCCTCCGGCTCGAGCTCCTTTGCAAACAAGCGGGCGATCGCGTTGAGCGCGGCCTTGCTGGCCCCGTACCCGCCGCGGCCTTCCTGGGCCAAATGCTCGAGGTCGGCCAGTGACAGCGCGGGATCTGACAGACGCTCCACCAGACTGGCGGATTGCGCCGAGAGCCGCCCGAGGTCGCTCGTCACCATCACCACCCGCGCATCGCTGACGAGCAGCGACTGCAGCGCACGAGTGAGCCGCAACGGGCCGAGCACGTTGACGTCCCAGATCCGACGCGCCGGTCCGCTATAGACACCCGCGTTGTTGACGAGCGCCTTCAGCCGTACCTTCCGCGCACGGAGACGTTCTGCCAAGGCCTCGATCGATGCCGGATCTCCCACGTCGAGCGTTTCCGCCAGCGTTCCCGACAGTGCCGATTGCGGATCTCGCACGCCCGACAGGACGTGCCAGCCGTCCAGGCTGAGCGCGCGAGCCACTTCCCGTCCGATGCCGCGGCTCGCTCCCGAAATCAGCGCGGTGCTCATCGCCAGCGACGACCGCCTGAACGCATCGTCAGGTCGCTACGGCGCGAGATCGAACACCAGGACCTCGGCATCGTCACCGTTGGCAAGTGCGATGGAGCGTTCGTTTTCCAGTAACAGCGCGTCGCCCGCCGTGAGACGCTGGCCGTTGACCTGCAGTGCACCCCGCACGACGTGCACGTAGCCCTTGCGCTCCGCGTCGAGCGTGAGCTCGGCGGTCTCGTCACCGTCGAACAGGCCTCCATAGATGCTCGCGTCCGCGTGGAT
>Ga0308174_10001649_pt1 | contig 10573 bp, 7 predicted proteins | sample PhyPR2_FD_203894 | JGI IMG/M metagenome (GOLD analysis project Ga0308174, IMG submission 203894) | Soil microbial communities from UC Gill Tract Community Farm, Albany, California, United States - DLSLS.P.R2 | ecosystem: Environmental > Terrestrial > Soil > Agricultural land | place: USA... | reverse complement strand
AGTCCCCGACCCGGTGGCCGACGCGCCAGGTCGCCCACGCGCACAGCAGGGTGATCCCCAGCGGGACGGCCGACATGGCCACGCCCTCGACCGAGATCCCGGAGCCGTGCGCCAGCAGCCAGCCGAGCGCCCCGACACGCAGCCCGCCGCGGGAGGTCCCGTGCGCACCGGCGTCGGTCAGGAACCAGCCCACGACGCCCACCGCCAGGCAGACCAGGAGGGTCGAGGCGGCCGCCACCGCGCCTCCCAGCGTGGCGATCAGGGCCAGGGGCCGGCGGTGTCCGAGGTCCGCACCGGCGCCGCGAGCGCCGGTGGAAGCCGTGGTCGATCGAGGGAGCAGCGAAGTCATGGCCCGGCCATCATCACCCGCCCGACGGGCCGATCTCCGGCTCCCACGCCGGTTGGCACCACCACCGCACGCTCCCGTACCGTGGACCGGTCATGAGGAATCCCGAGCAGTTCGACGCGTTCTACAAGGACGCCCGCGACCGGCTTCTCCTCCAGACCTACGCCCTCACCGGGGACCTGCCGGCCGCCCGGGCCGCGGTCCGCGACTCGTTCGTGGTGGCCTGGCACCACTGGCGCAAGGTCTCCCGGCTGAGCGACCCCGAGGCGTGGGCGCGCCCGCACGCGTGGTCCCACGCGCAACGCCGCCACACCGCCCGGCTCTGGCACCGCGACAAGGGGCTCGACCCGGAGATCCGGTCCACCCTCGACGCGCTGGCCAAGCTGCCGATGACCCAGCGCAAGATCCTGGTCCTCGCCCAGCTCGCGAGCGTGTCCCTGACCGACATGGCACGCGAGGTGGGCCTCACCCGGGTCCAGGCGGAGCGCGAGCTGCAGACCGCGTCCGCGCAGTTCGCGGTCCAGCGGGACGTGTCCACCACCAGCATCCGACCGCTGTTCGAGGCGCTGCGCACGCACGTCGGGGACGGCCGGTGGCCGCGCGCCACGATCCTCCGGCGCGCCGGGGCCGCGCGACGCCGTACGCACACCGCCGTGGGCGCCGTCGCCGCCGTGGCGACGCTGGTGCTCACCGGGACGCTCGTGTCCGACGCGACCGGCGTGCGGCCCACCCTCGACCGGGGCAGCGCCGAGTCCGCGTCCTCGACCACCACCGGGCGGAGCGCCGCGTCCGCCCGGCCCGCGGCCGAGCCGGACGCGCTCCCGGACACCGCCATGCTCAGCGCCCGACAGCTCGCCCACGACGTGCGCGGGCCGCGGTGGCGCGTCGACGACACCAACGACAACACCAAGGGCGACGGCCTGGCGCTCCCCTGCCAGCAGTCGAGGTACGCCGACCCGCGCGGCACCGCCGCACTGGTGCGCACCTTCTCCACCGCCCACCAGAAGCCGGCGGCCCGCTCGCAGGCGTTCCAGGCCACCGAGGTGTCGCAGACGGGCAAGGCTGCGAGCCGGACCTTCGACCGGGCCCTGGCCTGGTACGCCGGGTGCGCCGAGCCGCGCGTCCAGCTGCTGTCGACGCGTCGCGTCGACCGGCTCGGCGACCAGGCGACCCTGCTGGTGCTGCAGGCCTGGCGGCAGCCGTCCACCATGGTCGTCGGCGTCGCCCGCACCGGAGCGCTCACCACCACCACCCTCGTCCGGGCACCCGGCACGGCGACCCCCGACCTGGGCCGTTCGACCGACCTGCTCGGGGCTGCCGTCGACGACCTCTGTCACCTACCCGACGGGGGCGCGTGCGCGCGGCGGCCCCGCGCCTCGGTCGCACCGCCGGTCGAGGTCGGGCAGGTCCCCGCCATGCTCGGCGAGATCGACCTGCCGCCGGTCACCGGCGTGGTGCGCCCCTGGGTGGGGACCGAGCCGCGCAAGGCCGTCACCAACGTCGCCGCGACCGGCTGCGACCGGGCCGACTTCAACGTCGACGGCATCAGCAACAACCTCACCCGCGCCTTCGTGATCCCCGGCGCGAAGCTGCCCGACCAGTTCGGCCTGACCGAGACGGTCGGGTCCATGCCCGCGTCCCGTGCGCACGCGTTCGTGGAGCAGGTGCGGTCGAAGATGGCCGCCTGCCCCGACAAGGACCTCGGCACCGACGTCACCATGATCGCCCGGCAGACGACGAAGAACACCGACCTGAGCGTCTGGCACGTGAAGACCGAGATCAGCGACAACACCTCGGTCGACTTCCTGATGGGCATCGTGCGCGACGGCACGTCCGTGGCCCAGGTCGGGTTCGTCCCCTCGGGCAAGGTCACCATGGCCGACGGCGCCTTCCCGGCCCTGGTCCGCCGGGCCCTGGACCGGCTGCCGGCGCTGCCGCCCCCGGCGAAGGGCTGAACCTCCGGCATTTTCCGCAGGTCTCGTGCAACCGTGTGTGCTCCCGAGGCGTATCCCTCCCGACAGACACCACAGCACCACCACACGAGACGGGGACGGGTCGATGGACGAACGCGAGTTCGACGACTTCTACAACGCCTCCTTCGCGCGCATCACCGGGCAGGTCTACGCCATGATCGGCAGCCGTGACGAGGCCGAGGAGTGCGTCCAGGAGGCGTTCGTCCGCGCCTGGGCGCACCGCCGCAAGCTGGAGCGGGCCGAGTACCCGGAAGCCTGGGTCCGCACCACGGCGTACCGCCTCGCGGTCAGCCGCTGGCGGCGTACGACGCGGGGCCGGCGCCCCGCCGACCGGGCCCTGGGCGCAGCGACGGAGACGGCGGCACCGAGCGAGACGCACGTCGCGCTCGTCGCCGCCCTCAAGCAGCTCCCGCAGGCCCAGCGCCAGGCGCTGGTGCTGCACCACCTCGCCGACCTGCCGGTCCACCAGGTGGCCCGCGAGGTGGGCGTGCCCGAAGGCACCATCAAGGCCCGGCTCAGCCGCGGCCGCGCAGCGCTCGCCGCGCTGCTCACCGACGACACCAACGGCGGCCTCCAGGAGGGAGCGAGCCATGTCTGACCCGATCCGGGGCCTCGAAGACCTCAAGAACGAAGGACTGAACGTGAACCCGCTGCCCGCCTCCGAGGTGCGCCGCCGCGGCACCCGGATGCGGCGCCGCAACAACGCGATCGCCGCCGTCGGCGCCGTCGCCGTCATCGCGGTCGTCGCGACGCCGCTGGCCGTCGTGGCCAGTGGTGGCGACCACGCGGAGCCGGGGCCCCTCGACAGCCCGTCCCCGAGCCCGACGCAGACCGTCCGGACCGACTGGCTCCAGACGATCCCGGGCAGCTTCGACATCGCCGCCCTGCCCGCGAGCGCGACGTTCAGGTTCACCGCGCGGGACGCCTCGGTCGTCGACGACTTCACCCTGTGCGGGGTCCCGACCTTCTCGACCAGGTCGAACGACCCGGTCGGCCCGGCCGTGGACACCGCGGGCGCCGGCTACGGCGAGCCCGGCACGGACGGGAATGCCGGTCGCACCGTCGCGCTCTACGAGAACGACCAGGTCGCCGCCAAGGCCCTCGATGCGGTCCGGCACGGCGTCGAGTCCTGCCCGACCGACCAGGAGGCCAAGGGCGCTCCGGTGGTGTACGCCGCGGTGGACACCGAGCTGCCCGCCGACGACTCGTTCGTCTTCACCCAGCAGACGCGGATGGACAAGGACCTGCTGGCCGACCTGACCGTCATCCAGTTCGCCCGGGTCGGCAACGCGGTCTACGTCGCGACCGACCACACCAGCGCCGGCGGCCCGCAGGTCGCCGACGCGGAGGTGCGGCGGCTGGCCGAGTGGTCCGCCCCGGTGCTCAGCGACATGTGCGTCTTCGCCGCCGAGCCGTGCCAGTCGCCGTCGAGCGTCACATCGGCGTCCGCCACGGCATCCACGGGCGAGGGGGCGGTCAGTGCCATCCCCGCGGGCTTCCCGCTGGACCAGAACATCACCCAGCCCGAGGGAGGCCCGCTCGACGGACCGTCCGCGAAGGCCCAGGGCGTGCCGGACCTGAACCTGTGCGGCCGGGCGGTGTGGCCGGCCGACGGCGTCGAGCGGCTCGCGGTGACCTCCAACGTCCCGCAGTACCAGGAGAGCCGCGAGCTGGTGACCTTCTCCCGGTCCGGGGACGTGACGGCGGCGCTCGACGCCATCCGGTCTGCCGTCCAGGCCTGCCCGACGATCCCGGGGGACAAGCCGGCGGACGACCAGGTCGTCACCCCGCTGACGGCGGACCTGTCGGGCGCCGACGACTCGGTGACCTTCTCGATCACCTACGCGCAGGGCCTCGGCGGGGGCGTCTACCAGTTCGCCCGGGTCGGCCGGGCCCTGATCGGCACCTTCAACGGCGGCGAGTGGTCCGCCGACAGCGCAGCCACCGCGGTCAAGGGCATCACCGGCAAGGCCGAGGCGATCCTCCCGGCCATGTGCATCTGGACCGTCGAGGGCTGCTGATCGCCGAAGCGCAGCAGGGCGGTGACCGCAACGGTCACCGCCCTGCTTTCGTCTGACTGGGTCAGAGGTCCTTGAGGCTAGATCTCCTTGAGGATGGCCCGCATCAGCTCGGCGGTCTCGGACGGCGTCTTGCCGACCTTCACGCCGACGGCCTCGAGGGCCTCCTTCTTGGCCTGGGCGGTGCCGGACGAGCCGGACACGATCGCGCCGGCGTGGCCCATCGTCTTGCCCTCGGGGGCGGTGAAGCCCGCGACGTAGCCGACGACCGGCTTCGTGACGTTCTCCTTGATGTACGCCGCGGCGCGCTCCTCGGCGTCACCACCGATCTCGCCGATCATCACGATCGCCTTGGTGTCGGGGTCGGCCTCGAACGCCGCGAGGGCGTCGATGTGCGTCGTACCGACGATCGGGTCGCCGCCGATGCCGATGGCGGTCGAGAAGCCGTAGTCCCGGAGCTCGTACATCATCTGGTAGGTCAGCGTGCCGGACTTCGACACCAGGCCGACCGGGCCCTTGCCCGCGATCGTGGCGGGCGTGATGCCGGCCAGTGACTCCTCGGGGGTGATGATGCCGGGGCAGTTGGGCCCGATCATCCGGGTCTGCTTTCCCTGCAGGTAGGACCACACCTCGGCGGTGTCCTGCACCGGGACGCCCTCGGTGATGACCACGAGCAGGCCGATGCCCGCGTCGATGGCCTCGATGCAGGCGTCCTTGGTGAAGGCCGGGGGCACGAAGACGACCGAGACGTCAGCACCGGTCTCGGCCATGGCCTCCTTGACGCTGCCGAAGACCGGCAGGTCCTTGCCGCCGAGCTCGACCGAGGTGCCGGCCTTGCGGGCGTTCACGCCGCCGACGACGTTGGAGCCCGCCTCGACCATGAGGGTGGTGTGCTTGGAGCCCATCCCGCCCGTCATGCCCTGGACGATGATCTTGGAGTCCTTGTTGAGGTAGATAGACACGTGTCAGTCCTTGCTTCAGGCGTTCGCGAGCTCGGCGGCCTTGTCGGCCGCTCCGTCCATGGTGTCGACGAGGGTGACCATCGGGTGGTTGGCCTCGGTGAGGATGCGACGGCCCTCTTCGACGTTGTTGCCGTCGAGGCGCACGACCAGCGGCTTGCTCTCCTCGTCGCCGAGGATCTCCAGCGCGCCGACGATGCCGTTGGCGACCTCGTCGCACGCGGTGATGCCACCGAAGACGTTGACGAAGACGCTCTTGACCTGCGCGTCGTTCAGGATCACGTCGAGGCCGTCGGCCATGACCTGCGCGTTGGCGCCGCCGCCGATGTCGAGGAAGTTGGCGGGCTTCACGCCGCCGTGCGCCTCACCGGCGTACGCGACGACGTCGAGGGTGCTCATCACGAGGCCCGCGCCGTTGCCGATGATGCCGACCGAGCCGTCGAGCTTGACGTAGTTCAGGCCCTTGGCCTTGGCCTTCGCCTCGAGCGGGTCGGCCGCCTCCTTGTCCTCGAACTGGGCGTGGTCCTCGTGGCGGAACTCGGCGTTCTCGTCCAGGGACACCTTGCCGTCCAGCGCCTCGAGCTTGTCGCCGGCCAGGCGGGCCAGGGGGTTGACCTCGACCAGGGTGGCGTCCTCCTCGACGAAGACCTTCCACAGGGCGAGCACGGTCCGCACGGCCTGGTCGGTCAGCTCGGCCGGGAAGCCGGCCTCCGCGACGATGTCGCGGGCCTTGGCCTCGTCGACACCGGTGCCGGGGTCGATCGCGATCTGCTTGACGGCGTCGGGGTTGGTCTTCGCGACCTCCTCGATCTCGACACCACCCTCCACGCTGGCGATGCAGAGGTACTGGCGGTTCGCACGGTCGAGCAGGAAGGAGAAGTAGTACTCCTCCTCGATGCTCGCGGCCGGGGCGATCAGCACCCGGTGGACGGTCAGGCCCTTGATCTCCATCCCGAGGATCGCCTCGGCGTGCGCCTCGGCCTCGTCGGCGGTCTTGGCGAGCTTGACGCCGCCCGCCTTCCCGCGTCCGCCGGCCTTGACCTGCGCCTTGACGACGCACACGCCCAGCTTCTCGGCTGCCGCTCGCGCCTCGGCGGGCGTGGTCGCGACGATGCCCGGGGTGCCCGGCACGTCATGCTTGGCGAAGAGCTCCTTCGCCTGAAACTCCATCAGATCCACGATCCACCCAGTCCTTTTTTCAGTTGACAGTCCGGGGATTCCTCCCGGCACCTTAGTCCCGGCCCACGCCGCGCGACGAGGGCGGGGGCTCGGACGTGACGCACGCAACGCGCGGGCTCTCCGGGTGTGAAAGTGGATCGAGTGGGGGTCAGGCGGGCGCGCCCTCGGCGAAGTGCTCGGCCACCCACCCGGTGATCTCGTGGGTGGGGGCGCCGGGGGTGAAGACCCTGGCGACGCCGAGCTCCTCGAGGACCGGGATGTCCTCCTCGGGGATGATCCCGCCGCCGAAGACGACGATGTCGGAGGCGTCCCGCTCGGCGAGCAGCTCGACGAGCCGGCGGAAGAGCGTCATGTGGGCACCGGAGAGGACCGAGAGGCCGATCAGGTCGGCGTCCTCCTGGATCGCGGTCTCCACGATCTGCTCCGGAGTCTGGTGCAGGCCGGTGTAGATGACCTCGTGACCGGCGTCGCGCAGCGCGCGTGCGACGATCTTGGCGCCGCGGTCGTGACCGTCGAGCCCGGGCTTGCCGACCACGATGCGGATCCGGGCGGTGCTGCTCGAGGAGGCCATGGGCGCAGATTATCCGACCGGTGACGAAGGCCACGCGAGAGCAGTCGCAGGGCCGCCCTACGCGGCGCCGGGACCCGACGTACCCCAATCGGGCCGCGTCATTCACGGAATCAATCCCCAAATGGGGGGTTTCGGTTTCCCCTCCCGTGACCCATCCGTTACAGTCGTCGCTCGCTGCCTCACCCCCCGACATCAGCGGAGGCTCCTCCATGGGCAATCACCGAGCGGATCACCGCGGCTCCAGCCGTGGACCCTCGGAGACGCCCCAGAAGACGGCGAGCAGCGCCGGAGGCCGGCGCAAGATCGAGAAGACCCGGAGCCGGCGCTCGGGTTCCCGCGGGCCGCTCTTCCGCGGCCTCCCGTCGGCCCCGATCCTGCTGGGCGTGACCGCGCTGGCCGTGTCCGCGGGCGGCGCCGTCACCGCCGCGGGGCCCGGCCTGGTCGACTCCCAGTCGAGCGGCATCTCCCAGGCGAGCGCCCTCAGCGGCTCCAGCGAGGTCTCGCGGGTGAGCCTGCTGCAGGCCCGCAGCGCCGCCATCAGCCGCGACTCCCGCCGCGACGCCCTGGCCGACTCCTCCAGCAAGCAGCTCGTCGCGCAGGCAGAGCAGCAGGCGCAGCAGCACGACGCCGCCCTGCAGAAGCTCGCCAAGCAGGCCGAGACGCAGGCCGCGAAGATCGCGCTCAACCAGTGGCAGCTGCCGGTCGAGGGCTATCACCTCACCGCCGGGTTCGGTGACTGCAGCGTCCTGTGGTCGCACTGCCACACCGGCCTCGACTTCGCCGCCCCCAGCGGCACCCCGATCCACGCGGTCGCGGGCGGCACCGTCACGTCGGTGGGCTACGACGGCGCCTACGGCAACAAGACGGTGATCACCCTCGACGACGGCACCGAGCTGTGGTTCTGCCACCAGACGTCGTACGTCGTCAGCGTCGGCGACACCGTCGAGGCCGGCCAGCTGATCGGCTACGTCGGCGACACCGGCAACACCACCGGTCCGCACCTGCACCTCGAGGTCCGCCCCGGCGGCGGCGACCCGGTCGACCCCTACCAGGCGCTCATCGTCCACGGGCTCCAGCCGTAGCGGAGACGCACCAGCGGATCCGCGAAGGCGAGGTCGAGCAGCGACCGCGCCCGAGCCCCGTTCCGGCCTACAGCTTCTCGACGGGCGCGTAGCGGAGCAGCAGCCGCTTGACGCCCTCGGAGCCGAAGTCGATCGAGGCGACCGACTTGTCGGCGGCGCCCTCGACGGCCACCACGGTGCCCATCCCGAACGAGTCGTGCAGCACCCGGTCCCCCGGCTCCAGGGACGGGATCTCGCGGGCCGGCTTGGCCTTCGACGCGGCGTCCGCGCGCAGGGCGGCCGAGGAGAAGTTGCGGCGGCCGGCCGCGGTCGGCTGCCCCATCCGCGCCGGGGAGCCGCTGGCCAGGTCGGGGCGGCTCCAGCGGGTCTGGGCGGCCTCGGTGCGCCGCCAGTCGACCAGGTCGACGGGCAGCTCGTCGAGGAACCGGGACCCCGGGTTGTGGGACGGGGCACCCCACGCTGAGCGGACCACGGCGCGGGAGATGTAGAGGCGCTGCTGCGCCCGGGTGACCCCGACGTAGGCGAGGCGACGCTCCTCCTCGAGCTCCGGCTGGTCACCGAGTGACCGGGAGTGCGGGAAGACGCCGTCCTCCAGGCCGGTCAGGAAGACCACCGGGAACTCCAGCCCCTTGGCGGTGTGCAGCGTCATCAGCGTGACCACGCCGTCGCCGCCCTCCTCCGGGCTGTCGGGGATCTGGTCGGTGTCGGCGACCAGCGCCACCCGCTCCAGGAAGTCGCGGAGCCCGGGCGCGACGGTCCCGGCGTCCACGTCGGCCGGGTCCGCGGACGGGCCGGCCACGGGGTCGTCGGAGAACTCGCGGGCGACCGCGACCAGCTCGGCGAGGTTCTCCACGCGGGTCTCGTCCTGCGGGTCGTCGGAGGCCTCGAGCTCGGCGAGGTAGCCCGAGCGGGACAGCACGCTCTCGAGGATGACGTCGGCCCGCTCCCCCGCCTCGACCATCGACTGGAGCTCCTCGACCATCGCGACGAAGCCGCGGATGTTGGTCAGGGAGCGGGTCGCCAGGCCCGGGGCGTCCTCGGCCCGGCGCAGCGCCTCCCAGAAGGTGACCCGCTCGCGCTCGGCGAGCGCGTCGACGCAGGCGATCGCCCGGTCCCCGATGCCGCGCCTGGGGGTGTTCAGGATCCGGCGCAGCGAGACCTGGTCGGCCGGGTTGACCAGCATCCGCAGGTAGGCCAGGGCGTCGCGGACCTCGCGGCGCTCGTAGAACCGCACGCCGCCGACCACCTTGTAGGGCTGACCGGTGCGGATGAACACCTCCTCGAAGACTCGCGACTGCGCGTTGGTGCGGTAGAAGACCGCGACGTCGGCGGCGCGCACGCCGCCCTCGTCGACCAGCTTGTCGATCTCCTCGGAGACGAAGCGGGCCTCGTCGTGCTCGTCGTCGGCGACGTAGCCGACGATCCGCGCGCCGTCACCGGCGTCGGACCACAGCCGCTTGGGCTTGCGGCCCTTGTTGTGGCCGATCACCGAGTTGGCGGCCGTCAGGATCGTCTGGGTGGAGCGGTAGTTCTGCTCCAGCATGATCGAAGTGGCGTTGGGGAAGTCCTGCTCGAAGTCGAGGATGTTGCGGATGTTGGCGCCGCGGAAGGCGTAGATCGACTGGTCGGCGTCACCGACGACCATCAGCTCGGCCGGCTCGACGCGCTCCGCCCGCTCGGCCTCGGGATCCACCATCTCCGGACCCTGCTCTTCCATCGGGGCGGCACACAGCTGGTGGATCAGGGCGTACTGCGCGTGGTTGGTGTCCTGGTACTCGTCCACCAGGACGTGCCGGAACCGCCGCCGGTAGGTCTCGCGCACCTCGGGGAAGGCCTGGAAGAGGTGCACGGTCGTCATGATCAGGTCGTCGAAGTCGAGGGCGTTGGCCTCGCGCAGTCGCCGCTGGTAGAGCGTGTACGCCGCGGCGTACGTCTCCTCCAGCTTGTTCTGCGCGTCCTTGGTCGCCTCCTCGGCGTCGCGCAGCTCGTTCTTGTGGTTGGAGACCCAGTGCAGGACCGCGTTGGGCTGGAAGCGCTTCGGGTCGAGGTCGAGGTCCTTGCAGACCAGGGACATCAACCGCTTCTGGTCGGCGGCGTCGTAGATGGAGAAGTTGGACTTGTAGCCGAACTTCTCGATCTCCTTGCGCAGGATCCGCACGCAGGCGGAGTGGAACGTCGAGACCCACATGATGCGGGCCCGCTTGCCGACGAGGTCCTCGACCCGCTCCTTCATCTCGGCCGCTGCCTTGTTGGTGAACGTGATCGCCAGGATCGAGCCGGGGTGCGCCCTGCGCTCGGAGATCAGCCAGGCGATCCGTCGGGTGAGCACGCGCGTCTTGCCGGAGCCGGCTCCGGCGACCACCAGCAGCGGCGCCCCCTCGTGCACGACGGCGGCGCGTTGCGGCTCGTTGAGCCCCTCGAGCAGCTCCTCTCGGGTGGGGCCGC
>Ga0308174_10001648_pt1 | contig 10575 bp, 7 predicted proteins | sample PhyPR2_FD_203894 | JGI IMG/M metagenome (GOLD analysis project Ga0308174, IMG submission 203894) | Soil microbial communities from UC Gill Tract Community Farm, Albany, California, United States - DLSLS.P.R2 | ecosystem: Environmental > Terrestrial > Soil > Agricultural land | place: USA... | reverse complement strand
CGTGCCTACTGGTTACGACAGTGGCAGGAGATCAATCCGACGGTCGAACCGGTGGGATTCAGTCACCCGGAAAGAAATGTGGTGCGCGTCAGCGTGCACCAGGTCGTGCGCGAGCTGACCGGCGCCGTCAGGCTTGACACGTACGTGATACACGCCTATCACCTGGACGACGCCGGCCTGGTGCTGCAGATGGATATCGAGCAGCCATCCGCGTGAGCCATGCGGCTATTGAACAGGCTCGATCTTCAGCACCGCGCCGTCGTCTTCTTCTGTCAGCACGTAGATCAATCCGTCAGGGCCCTGGCGGACGTCGCGAACGCGCTGGTGAAGCTCCTGCAGGAATGACTCGCGCCGCAGTTCCCACAGCTTGTCGTTGAACACCACGCGCTCGAGCCCGCCCGTGCCGGGAATGCGGCCGCGCTGAATGCTGCCGACGATGATGTTGCCTTTCCAGTGCGGGAACTTGTCACCGGTGTAGAAGAGCAGCCCGGACGGCGTGATGCCCGGATTCCAGGTGATCCACGCCGGCTCGATCCCTTCGCCTGGCGGCAGCATCGGCGATCCGTCGTTGTCCCGCCCGTAGCCGAAGGTCGGCCACCCGTAGTTGCCTCCGGCCTTGAGGATGTTGATCTTGTCGCCACCCAGCGGGCCGAGCTCCAGCTGGAAGATCTGGCCGGTGACCGGATGCGGTGCGATCCCGTGGTGGTCGCGATGGCCAATCGTGTAGATCTCCGGACGTGCGTTCGGCTTACCTACAAACGGATTGTCCGGGGGCACCGTGCCGTCGTCCTTGAGCCGGAGGGTCTTTCCCGCGATTGAGTTCGTTGCCTGAACCTCCGGCGTCCGCGCGGCGCCACCGACGGTGATGTAGATCAGCCCGTCGAGACCGAACGTGAGCCTGGAGCCCCAGCCGCGATTCGGATTGCCTGCGTAGAGTTCCTTGAAGTCCGTGAAGCCGCGGCCGTCGTAGCGCGCACGTCCGAGTGCCAGGGTGTAAGTATTGCCTTCGAGCGGCTTGTGATACGTGAAGTAGACCCAGTGGTTCTCCGCGTATTTCGGATGCAGCACCATGTCCAGCATCCCGGTCGTTCTCGAGACGAACATGGCTGGCAGGCCGGGAACGGGCGACGGATCGAGCACGCCTTTGTGGATGGCCAGGACCTGGCCTGTCGGCCGGACGCCGACGAGGAAGTCGCCGTCGGGCAGCGGCAGGAGACTCCACGGACGCTGGATGCCGTGCGCGATCACGGTGACCCTGATCTTCTCTTCGAACGTGTTGATGACGCGCGGTTCGGTCGACAGCGGAAATCGGACGACCGGCGGTGCCAGGGGCTGCGCGTGCACCGGTGTTGCGGCCGCCAGGACGGCCAGGAGAAGGGGACCAGAGGTCGCCCCGTGAAGAAGCACCCGCCACGTTGTCATCAAGGGTCCTTTTGTTCTGTGCATTCTCTCGTGGCGGCAGCCCGCCAAGACACAGAACACTTGAAGAGCTTCTTTTATTCCAGGCCGGGTCAGCGGGTTTTCGGCACTATTCCCGCGAGGGTTGATCTTCCCTCCGGCAGACCCGCCCATTTTGCCTCGCTCCCCATGGCAGCCCTATTGCGGCGAAAAGCGTTGTCTCAGTCTGGAGGACCGATGAAACCCCTCCCGCATCGATACGACGTTCATATCAGTGGTCGGCCATCCGGGTATGGCGAACTGTCAGCAGAAGGGATGCCGGCGCTCCGGACGGCGCCCCCTGCCGACTTCGACGGGCCCGGTGACGCATGGAGCCCTGAGCACCTGCTGGTTGCAGCGGTGCAGTCCTGTTTCCTGATCACGTTTCGGGGAATCGCCCGGGCTTCGAAGGTGGAATTCACCGCGATCGACGTGGAAGCCTTCGGGACGCTTGCGCGCGTGAACGGCACAACCCGCTTCACTGAAATCGTGCTGCGACCCATCGTGACGGTCCGCGACGACTCAGGGCGCGAGCAGTTGGAGCAGGTCCTGCAGAAAGCCAAAGACCGGTGCCTGGTATCGGCGTCTCTGGCGTGCGCCACGCGGCTCGAGGAGACGATCTTCGACGTCGCCGTGTCGCCCGCTGCACCGCTCGCCGCGGACAGTGTTGCTGCGAATCGGCCTGGGCTTGCGGCCTCGATCGGGTTCGGATCGACGTAGCTGACGACCTTCAGGTCGGCCCCGTCTAGCGGGCCTGAAGGCCCGCGGCTACGCACACCGACGCTACGTAGCTGCCGGGCTTCAGCCCGGCGTGCCTTGCGGGCCTGAAAAGGCCCGCGGCTACGCACACCCGACGCTACGTAGCTGCCGGGCTTTAGCCCGGCCTGCCTAGCGGGCCTGAACGCCCGCGGCTACGTAAGGTCGATCTGGAAACGCAGCCGGTGCCGTTCCTGGCGGGATTCCGGCAATCCCGGTGACGCCCTGCAAATCGGCGCGTGTTCTGGCCGTGCCGCCGCCGGTGACGTTTATGCACCACGACATCGTGGATTCGAATCACCGAGATACGTACCCCGTGCCGGGTGCGTGCGCCGGAGTCGATTCGGCGGGAGGAGGGTATTGTGACGCTGCACCTCTCTGAAACCGTGGTCGTTCACGATCAGGACATTCAGACGCGGTTCGTCCGGGCCCAGGGGACGAGCGGAAACAATCGGCATCACAAGGCGATCGCGGTCGAAGTGCGGTACGACATCGGCCACGCACCGCTCGACGACGACGTGAAGGCGCGGTTGCTGACGCTCGGGGGGCGTCACGTCACCTCGGACGGCGTCTTGATCATCACGAGCCGTCTGCCCGCCTCACAGAAAGCGAATCGCGATGCGGCGCTTGGCCGTCTGCTCTCGTTGCTGCTGGAGGCGTCGCAGCCGGTGACGCCTCGAAAGCCCACCCGTCCGCGCAAGGCCGTGCGTGCGAAGCGTCTCGACAACAAGCGTACGCACGGACGGGTGAAGATGCTCCGGCATGGAGACCCGCAGGCTGACGTGTAACGCTGCCTTCCCGTCATCGCACCTCGCGCGCGGCATCGTTCAAGGTGCCGGCATCTCGCTCGCGGACGTGCGCGATGGCGGAAGACAGGACAGCGCAGGACGACGCTGATGCGTCGAGACGGCGCCAGCCCTCGTCAGGAGTGTCTTCAGCGCGCTGCCCGCGAACGATCGCCGCATCAGCATCAGAAACGTCAGCCCGGCGCGCCGAAGCGCGAGCGGTGCGCACAGGCTCCGGCGCATCGAGCCACAGCCCGATGAACGCCGCACCGGCCCCGGTCGCGACCTGCTCGATGGCCCGTCGGTCTGATTGCCGTGAATGGACCGCATCGGCGATGACGCTGTGACCGGCCCGAAGCGCCACGGCGGCATGTTCGGCCATGTGTGCGTATACGCGATCGGAGACACGCGCGGTGTACCCCTCGGGGCCGAGACGCTGCGAGAACTGAACGCCGCATAGGCGCTTGCGGATTTCATCGCTGCGCAAGAGGAGGGCGCCGGGGACGGCACCGAGAGAAGGCGCAATGCTGGCCGCGAGCGTCGACTTACCCGCGCCCGATAGTCCGCCGACGGCCACGAGGCACGGAGCCGGCGGATGCAGGAGCTTTTCCGCCATCCGCAGATACGCACCAGCCCCACGCTGCATGTCGGGGTGTCTGCCCGCAGACGCACCGACTGCCAGCGCGGTCGCCGTCGTCTTCGCACGGACAGCCGCCCGGCACGACAGGAACAGCGGCAGCAGTGGAATGCCGTCGAAGTCTGCCGCTTCGAGCATGTAGCGGTTCCAGACGACATTCGCGTGACGCGGCAGGGTCCGCCGCCAGAGATCCATCAGGAGAAACGCGAGGTCGTACAGCACGTCCGTGCAGGAAATCTCGTCATTGAACTCGATCCCGTCGAACAGGGTGGCGGTCCCATCGAGCAGCACGATGTTGCGCAGGTGGAGGTCGCCGTGACACTGCCGGACGAAACCGGCCGTGCGCCGGCGTTCGAGCAGGTCCGCACGTCGCGCGAGCTCGCGCCGGGCATCGCGGGTCGTGCGCTGCGCGGACGGTCGGTGCAGCCAGGTGCCCCCAAACTCGGTGAACCCGGCAGCATTGCCATCGATGACCCACCGCATTCCGGCGATCCCGCCATGGTCCGGACGCCGCTCCGCCGACGCGTGGAAGCCCGCAATCGCCGATGCCAGTTGAGGCATGAGTTCAATGCCGAGCGTTCCCGCCCTCGCCAGTCGATCGAACAGGGCTTCCTGCGCGAACCTGTTCATCACGACGACCCAGTCCACGGCTCTGCCGTCTCCGCCCAGTGCACAGGATCCGTCGGCCTGGCGAGTCACGGCGACGACACCCCGATAGAGCCCGGGTGCGGTCCGGCGGTTCAGGCGCACCTCTGCATCGCAGAGCGTATGGCGGAGATCCGGGGTGGAGAAGTCGAGGTAGTCGAACCGCACCGCTCGTTTCAGTTTGTAAGCGCGCTCGCCGGCCAGAAACACGATGGAGGAATGCGTTTCGACGCGATCGACAGTCGCGACGCCGTGTGTCGACGGTGCACCGAGGAACTCGATGACTCCAGCCTGGTTCTCCGTGATCATGGGAACGCGTTCCTGCCTGCCGGCTGCCGCCCGCGTCGCGAAACGTCGCCTACTGGTGATCAGCAATCCCAATGCCCGCGCCGACCCGGATAAAAGGGCCGCACCCGAGGCATGCGCACCGGAGGCATGCGCCGTTCGCGCCAGCGACACCGCCGGATTTCCGGCAGAGGCTGTGTCTCCCGCGCAAACGCCCGCGTCGCAGCGGCTCGACCCAATCGGCGGCGTTTGTGCAGTCGAACGTCATGAACACATCGTGCACATCCATGCCAGCTGGCCGATCTCGAAGAAGAGGCGCTTGTCATGACTGAGATTCGCAAGGTCCTCTGCCCGGTTGATTTTTCCGAAACATCGCACGACGCGCTGGAGCACGCGGTCGCCATCGCCCGGTGGTACGACTCGGAGATCATCGCGCTGTACGTGCGAGCGACCCCGATGGTTGATACGGCCACGTTGTTCACGATGACGGCAGCCCTTCCGAATCTTTCGGAGCCCGAGGACCGGGCGGCTGCCGAAGAGCATCTGCGTGCCTGGCTCGAACCGCGCCGGCCGGATGTGCCGACACGCACCGTCGTTGCCGAGGGTAGTGTCGCGGCCACGATTCTCGAGACGGCGAAGTCCAGGGGCGTAGACCTGATCGTCATGGGCACGCATGGCTCGAGCGGATTCGAGCGGCTGGTTCTCGGTTCGGTCACCGAGAAGGTTCTCCGGAAAGCGACCTGCCCGGTGCTGACCGTGCCACCGGCGTCGTACAGCACCGTGAAGCTGCCGTATACGCGGGTGTTGTGCCCCCTCGATTTTTCCGAGTCCTCGAAGGCGGCGCTCGGCTTCGCCTTTTCGCTGGGCAAGGAGTCGGACGCTGCGGTCACGCTCCTGCACGTCGTCGACACGCCCGACAGCGAACACCTGACGCAGCGGTTCGACTGGTCGCAGTATCAGAAGGCGGTCGGAGAGAAGGTGTCCTCGCAGCTGAATCAGCTGGTGCCGGACGAGGTGCGACTGTGGTGTCGCCCGTCAGTGCAGGTGGCGTTCGGAAAGCCGTATCGCGAAATCCTGAGCGTTGCGGCAACCGAAAAGGCCGATCTCATCGTCATCGGGGTGCGCGGGCGGAATCCGATCGAGCTGGCGATTTTCGGATCGACGACCAATCAGGTGGTGCGGCGTGCCACGTGTCCAGTTCTGACGCTTGCAGCCTGATGTAGCCGCGGACCTTCAGGTCCGCGAGAGAGGGCCGACCTGACCAGCCTTCGCCAAGGCTTCGGCGGTCCGCCGTAGCTTCAGCGAAGGCGGAAGGCCGGCAGCTACGCCAGCCAATCACGGCTCAACGCGTTGCGCGACGAGAAGATCGCGAACCGTCCTGGCGAGCTCGAGCCCATCGACCGGCTTTGCCATGTAGCTCGTGTACCCCGATTCGAGCGCCCGACGGCGGTCGTCGGGGCGGGCGAAGGCGGTGACCGCGATCCCTGGCACCGTGAAGCCGGCGGTCCGTGCGCGGCGCATCAATTCATAGCCGTCAACTCGGGGCATCGCGATATCCGCGATGAGCAGATTCACCGTCCGCGTGCTCAGGACGTCGAGTGCCGCTTCAGCCGAATCGCACTCCAGGATGGTGGCGCCGCGTTGTTCGAGGAGTGCTGCGAGCATCTCGCGCGAATCGGTTTCATCGTCGACGAGCAGGAGCGTGGCGTCCTGCAGCTGCAATGGGGCAGTCATGTCTGAGCCGGTCTCGTTCGATCGCAGGCCAGGCGCCGCGGGCAGCCGGATCGAGATCAGCGTGCCGGTTGCCTGTCCCTTGCTATCGGCTTCGATCGTCCCGCCGTGCATGTCGACCAGATGCTTCGCGATGGAAAGACCGAGGCCGAGCCCTCCGTGGATGCGCGTGGCCCGGCTGTCCGCCTGGCGGAACCGGTCGAATACGTGCGGCAGGAATCCAGGTGCGATCCCGATGCCCGTATCGCGGACGTCGATCTGGAGCCAGCTCTCATCGCCGCCGCACCGGAGCTCGATCGTGCCGCCCGTGTCGGTGAACTTGACGGCATTCGACAGGACGTTGTTCAGCACCTGGTGCAGCCGCTTCGCATCACCCTCAATCGGCGGAAGTGTCGGGGCGACATCAGATATGAACACCAGTCCTTTGGCCGCGACCGAGGGAGCAATGCCCGTGACGGCCGTGTCGATCAACTGGGACATGGATACCGGAGCCCGTTCGATGTCCAGCTTTCCGGTGATGATGCGGGAGACGTCGAGGATGTCTTCGATCAGCTGCGTCTGGAGCCTGGCGTTTCGGCCGATCACGTCAACGGCCTGCCGCGCGCGGGCGGGCGCCAGTTCGCCCGTCTGAAGCATCTGCACCCAGCCGAGAATGGCATTCAAGGGTGTTCGCAATTCGTGCGAGAGTGTCGCAAGAAATTCGTCCTTGAGCCTGCTCGACTCCTCGGCGGCGGTGAGTCTCGCCAGCTCCGCTTCCTTGCGGCGGGTGACGATCACGCAGACGCCGCTCATGCGAACGGGACGGCCGTCCTCGTATTCCACGCGACCCTTGCCCTCACACCAGCGCACCGTGCCATCGGGAGCGACGAGCCTGTATTCGACGTCGTGCGGAACCCCCTCCTTCAGGGCTCGTTCGATCGATGCGTAGACACGCGGCCGATCGTCCGGGTGAATTTCCTTCTCATAGCTGGCAAACGTGCCGTCGAACGAATCCGGCGGCAGGCCGTGGATGGCCGCCAGGTTGTCTGACCACTCCACGTGGTTCCCGATCAGATCCCAATCCCACGTGCCCATGGATGCTGCGTCGAGCGCGAAGCGGAGGCGCTCCTCGCTGCGCCGCGCCTGCCGCTCGGCCCGCGTGCGTTCGACGGCGAATGCGATCTGTGACGCGATGATTGACCCCAGCTTGATCTCGTCAGCCGCGAGCTCGGTCGGCACCGCGTAATAGAGCATGAACTTGCCGATGACGCGTCTCAGGCTCACCAGCGGAATGAATGCCATTGCCGCGATGCCCTCGGCTTCGAAGACCGCGGCGTACGACGCCAACGACCGATCCTCACCAACATTCGAGACGACGATCGGCTGGGGATTCACGCTGTCGGGACGCCACGGGGTGTGACCTTCGACCGCCTGGCGGTACTCGTCGGAGAGGCCGCGCCAGGCCTTGAAACGCATGACGCCATCCTCATCGAAGAGCAGGATCGAGGCCCGCTCGACGGCCAGTCCCGAGGCGAGCGCATCCAGGGCCGCGACGTAGATCTCCTCGACGTCGCGTGCGCCGCTGATGGCCTCGGTGAGACGAGCGCAGGTCCGGATTGGGGAGTCGGCGGTCGTGAACGTCATCGGGGCATTTTATCTGCTGTTTTCCGCCGATGGTCAGTTGTGCACGCCGGATCAGCGGTTGAGGTAGAGTGCAGTCATCTCGAGCGGGCGCCTTCGTCCCGCCCGTATAATTCCATCGAATTGGCCCGTCAGCGCTGAACCATGGCGACGAGCAGTGTGCAACGCCGAGGAGGAACGATGACTCAAAGCAAGCTCGTTGGTCAGAACTACGTCACTCCGGACCTCGTGGCCAAAGTCACCGGGCGTGCGAAGTTCGCCGACGACTATCGCGCCGACGGGATGCTCTTCGCAAAACTGCTCGTGAGCCCGTTGCCACACGCGCGCGTCCGCCGGATCGATGCCTCCGCGGCGCTGGCCATGCCCGGGGTCAAGGCGATCGTCACGGCCGACGATTTGCCCAAGCCCACAGGCGGTGTGACCGATCTCGGCGTGAAGATCGAGGTCGACCTGCACAACCGGCGTGCCTTGACGATGGAGCCGATGTTCGAGGGTGAGCCGATCCTGGCGGTGGCTGCCGTGGACGAACTCACGGCGGCCGAGGCCATCGAGAAGATCGTCGTGGACTACGAGCCGCTGCCGTTCGTCACCGATCCGCTTGACAGCCTGCGGCCCGGAGGTCCGAATGCGCGAACCGACGGGAATGTGTGGGGCCGGAAAGCCGGAGAGAACAAGGCCGTGCCCTTCGCCCAGATGAACGTCAGCGATCTGAAATGGACGGACGCCGACTTCGCGGCTGCCGGACCGGGCGAGTTGCCGCTCGGCAAAGCCGGACTCGAATGGAGCTACGGCGACCTCGACGCCGGCTTCAAGTCGGCGTCGCTGGTCCTGGATGAAACGCTCGTGACCTCGAACGTCAGTCATCAGACGCTCGAAGCCAGGTCGGCGATGGCCTACTGGCAGGGAGGCCGTCTGTTCATGCACTGCTCGACCCAGAGCACGGTGCAGACGATCGCCGCCGTCGCCACGCTGGTGGGTATCAAGCCTGACGACGTCACCGTGATCAGCGAGTACACGGGCGGCGGGTTCGGAAGCAAGATCACGGGCGACGTGTACGTCGCGATCCCCGCGTTGCTCTCGAAGAAGGCGAACGCGCCGGTTCTCATGCGGGTGGCCCGCCACGACGAGCACTTCATCGGAGGGGCCAGGCCGGCGATTCAGGGGCGCGCCCGGGTGGGTTTTGCCGCGGACGGCAAGATCACGGCGCTCGACATGTTCGTCATCTGCGACAACGGTGGTTACGAAGCCCAGGGTGATGGGGGTGTCGCCGGATACATCGCCTCGCTGCTGTACCAGCCGCACGCGATGCGGTTCCGCACGCTGAACGTGCTCACCAACACGCCGGTTCGCGTGTCCCAGAGTCAGCCTGGCGGCATGCAGGCGGTCGCACTGATCGATCCCATCGTTGCGAAAGCCACGAAGAAGCTCGGGCTCGACCAGGTCGAGGTCCGGCATCTGAACGCACCGACAGGGCAGCCGATGGCCGGCCCGCCATCCCCTGCGGAGGGCGGGTTGCCCGGCACCAGCGTCTTTCTTCGGGAGGCGCTCACGAAAGGGTCGGAGCTCTTCGAGTGGAACGAACGCAAGCGCCGCAGCGGACAGCGCACGGGGACTAAAGTCCGTGGTGTCGGTGTTGGCGTGAGCGGATTCTTCGCAGGCTCGAGCGGGTTCGACGGGCTGCTGATTCTCAGGCCGGACGGCGTACTGCAGGTTCAATCGGGCATCGGCAACTTCGGGAGCGAGTCGGTCAGCGACGTGCACCGAGTGGCGGCCGAACTGCTCGGTGTTCCGTGGGACAAGGTTGAAATCGCGTGGGGCAACACCGGCAAATATCTGCCGTGGACCTGCATCTCTGGTGGCAGTCAAACGACCCATGCCATGACCCGGGCTGCGCACGCCGCCGCGTCCGACGCCGTCAAGAAGCTGCAGCAGCTCGCGGCCCGCGTGCTTGGCGGTTCGCCGGAGGCCTATACGGTTGCCGACGGGCGTGTCTCCGGGCGCGGACGAAGTCTGACCTTCAGTGAAGCCGCCCGGAAGGCCATCGAGCTCGGCGGAGCTTTCGACGGACACGAACTGCCGGCTGACATCAATCCGCAGACCAGGGCGTCCGCGACCGCGCTGGCCGGCAAGGGATTGATGGGCGTCGCGCGAGACAACTACAAGGTGGCGGGCCAGCCGTTCTCGTTCGTCGCAGGGTTCGCGGAAGTGGACGTTGACGTCGAGACCGGCAAGTACGACCTGCTCGACTACCTGGCTGTCGCAGACGTTGGCACCGTCCTGCATCCTCACAGCCTGGGCGGGCAGATTCTGGGACGGTCTACGCTGGGCATCGCGCAGGCGATTGGCCAGAAGTGGGTGTACGACAAGCACTACGGCGTCGCGCTGGCGACGCGGTTCTATCAGAACCGGCCGCCAACGATTCTGGACGTTCCGAAGCGGATGCGGTGGGATGCCGTGAACATCCCGGACCCGTTCACGCCGGTTGGATCGCGCGGGATCGGCGAGCCGCCGGTCGGCGCGGGTTTCAGTGCCGTCTTCAATGCGATCCGCGACGCGATTGGGGACGACGCGATGCGGCGGTCGCCCGTGAGCCTGGACATGATCCTCGCGTCGCTCGAGGGGCTCGACAGCGCATTCCCGAGCGAGCATCGTCTCCGGACGAACGTCTAGCTGGGGCTA
>Ga0308174_10001646_pt1 | contig 10577 bp, 9 predicted proteins | sample PhyPR2_FD_203894 | JGI IMG/M metagenome (GOLD analysis project Ga0308174, IMG submission 203894) | Soil microbial communities from UC Gill Tract Community Farm, Albany, California, United States - DLSLS.P.R2 | ecosystem: Environmental > Terrestrial > Soil > Agricultural land | place: USA... | reverse complement strand
CATGGGCGTGCACGGCGGCCTCGCGATGGGCTCGATCTACCTCTGCGGCTCCGAGGAGCAGAAGGAACGCTGGCTGCCGCCCATGGCCCGCCTGGAGCTGATCGGCGCGTTCGGGCTGACCGAACCGGAGCACGGCTCGGACATCGCCCGCGGGATCGCGACCACGGCCCGCCGCGACGGCGACCACTGGGTGCTCGACGGGAAGAAGAAGTGGATCGGCAACGCCAGCTTCGCCGACCTCACGATCATCTGGGCCAAGGACGTCGACGACGACCGGGTGCTCGGCTTCGTCGTCGAGAAGGACACCCCGGGCTTCACGACCGTCGACATCGAGGACAAGATCGCCCTCCGCGTCGTGCAGAACGCCCTGATCACCCTCGAGGGCGTGCGGGTGCCCGAGGAGAACCGGCTGCAGGGCGCCGGAGGCTTCCGCGCCACCGCCGACGTGCTGCGGATGACGCGGGCCGGCGTGGCCTGGTCGGCGGTCGGCTGCTCGCGCGGGGCCTACGAGCACGCACTGCGCTACGCCCGGCAGCGCACCCAGTTCGGCAAGCCGATCGTCGAGTTCCAGATGGTGCAGGACCTGCTGGTGCGCATGCTCGGCAACATCACCGCCTCGGCGGCGATGTGCGCCCGGGTGTCGCAACTGCAGGACGCCGGCGCGATGAGCGACGAGCACGCCTCGCTGGCCAAGGCCTTCTGCACCGTGCGCATGCGCGAGACCGTCGGCTGGGCGCGGGAGCTCATGGGCGGCAACGGCATCCTGCTGGAGAACCACGTGGGCCGCTACGTCGCCGACGCGGAGGCGATCTACTCCTACGAGGGCACCCGCGAGGTGAACACGCTGATCGTGGGGCGGGCGATCACCGGCGCGAGCGCCATCGTCTGAGCGGAGGCCCCGCCGGGGGCCTCATTCGCCCGACCACCACCGGGCGGCGGCGTCGGCCGGTGTCCGGCCGTCGATCTCCACCGACCGGTTCAGCCGCACCAGGTCGGCGGTGGTCAGCCGCGCGCTCACCCCGTCCAGCGCCGCCCGCAGCCGGTCTCCCCACCGCGCGATCGCGTCGTGCCGGACCAGGGGGACGACGTTCTCGTGCGGCTGGAGCGACCGGTCGTCGAGCAGCAGCAGCACCGGCGCGCTGGCCAGCCGGGCATCAGTGGTCTCCAGGAGACCGACGTCGATCTCACCGGCGGTCAGTGCCTCGACCGTGGCGGCGCGGGAGGTCATGCTGCGCACCTCACCGAAACGCAAGCCGTAGACCTTCTCCAGCCCCGGCAGGCACAGCGGGCGGTCCACGCACTCCGGCGGCGCCCCGAAGACCAGGTGCGGCGCCAGCGGAGCCAGCTGCGACAGCTTGCCCACCCCGTGTGCGGCGGCGAATGCCGTGGTGACCGCGAACCCGTTCTGGTCCTCGGCCGACGCCGCGGTCAGCACGCTCACGCCGCGATCGGCGAGCCGCTGAGCGAGGTGGGCGTGCAGCTGCGCCGGAGTCCGCGGCCCGGTCGCGCCCTGACCGACGAACCGGTCCGCCGTCCCCAGGTAGTCGATGACCACGTCCACGACCCCCTGGGCCAGCGCGGGCTGGACCACTTCACGGGTGGCGAGCCCGGACTGCACGGTCACCGGGAGCCCCGCCCGCCGAACGGCCTCGGCGTAGACCGCCACGAGGATCTGGTTCTCGGAGAAGTCGTAGGCGGCGAACCGGACGGTATCCGTCGCCGCGCGGGGCGACGGCGCTCCCGCCGAGCAACCGGTGAGGATCGCGAGGGCGACGACCAGCACGGCGCGGAACGCCGGACGAACGCGCACGGCGCCTCCCTCCGGGAGGAGGCGGCCAGGCTATCGGCTCCGCCGGGACAAAGGGGGGTGTCGGCGGAGCCACCGGGGAGGAGCATGCGTCCGCATGGCGACACTGCCCCCGGCAGTGACCGCGACGGGGACGGTCGCCCGCCCGCAACCCCCCGCACTGCGGCACGTGCGGCGCCGTCGTCGTCCGTCGGGGGAACCGCCCCCGCTGCCGCGGCACCTGAACGCGTCGGGCAAGTGGTGGCTGGCGGCGTCCGGCGCCGTCGTCCTCGCCTGGATCGCCGTCGCCGTGACCGGGAGCGTCTCCCTGTTCGACGTCGCCGACACCCGGGTGCTCCAGGCGTTCGCGCAGGTGCGCTCCCCGCCGCTGACCCGCATCGCGCTCATCGCGGGGGCCCTGGCCACGCCGATCGGGGTCTACCTCCTGTGGGTGGCCAACTTCGCCGTCCTGATCGTGCTCCGCCGCTGGCGGCACCTGTTCGTCTGGGTCGGCGTCGCCCTCGTGGTCGTCAACCTCGGCGGGACGATGCTCACGCTGCTCCAGCGGCCGCGTCCCTACGAGGTAGCACTGATCGGCCGGTGGGCCGGCTTCTCCATGCCGTCGCTGCCGATCACGGTGCTCACCACGTTCCTGGTCTGCACCCTGTACTCGCTGGTGCCGGCCGGCCGGTACCGCACCGCGGGCAAGTGGGTGATCTGCGGGCTCCTCGCCGTCACCGCCCTGTCCCGGCTCTACCTCGCGCAGGACCACCCGACCGACATCGTCGCCGGCGCCATCCTCGGCGTCGCGGTTCCGCTCGCGGCGTTCCGGTGGCTGACCCCCAACGACGTGTTCCCGGTGAGCTACCGGCGCGGGCGCACCGCCCACCTGGACGTCACGGGCATCCGGGGGGACGCGATCATCCGTGCCCTGCAGGACCAGCTCGGCCTGCTCGCCACCTCGGTGAAGCCCTTCAACCTCGAGGGCTCCGGCGGCTCCACGCCCCTGAAGATCTGCGTGAAGTCCGACGACGCGGCCGGCGAGAGCTACGTGTTCGCCAAGCTCTATGCGGCCACGCACGTGCGCTCCGACCGCTGGTACAAGCTCGGCCGCACGCTGCTCTACGGCCGGCTGGAGGACGAGCAGCCGTTCCACAGCGTGCGCCGGCTGGTCCAGTACGAGGACTACGTCCTGCACCTCATGGACGACGCGGGGCTGCCCGTCTCGCATCCGCTCGGCATCGTGGAGATCACCCCCGAGCGGGAGTACCTGCTCGTGACCGAGTTCATCGCCGGTTCCAGCGAGATCGGGGAGGCCGACGTCGACGAGGCGATCATCGATCAGGGCCTGGCCGTCGTCCGCCGGATGTGGGAGATCGGGCTCGCGCACCGCGACATCAAGCCGGCCAACCTGCTGGTGTGCGACGGGCGGCTGGTCATCATCGACACGGCATTCGCCGAGGTGCGGCCGAGCCCGTGGCGCCAGGCGGTCGACCTGGCCAACATGATGCTGGTCCTGGGACTGCGCACCGACGCCGAGACGGTGTACCAGCGGGCCCGCCGGCAGTTCTCCGAGGAGGAGATCGCCGAGGCCTTCGCCGCGACCCGCGGGCTGACGATGCCCACCCAGCTGCGGCGGCTGCTGCGTCAGCGGGGCCGCGACCTGCATGCCCAGTTCCTGGAACTGCTCCCCTACCGGCTGCCTCCGGTACGCATCCAGCTCTTCAGCTGGCGGCGCGTACTGCTCACCATCGCCACGCTGTTCGGCGCAGTGCTGGGCGTCATGATCCTCATCAGCGTGCTGGGCCAGCCGCTGTGAAGGCGGCCCGGATCGCCGCTCTCCCGGCCCTCGTGGCCGGCGGGTTGCTCTCCGGCTGCGCGGGCGGCTCGACCTTGATCACCGCGGCGCCGCTGTGCGCGGGCCCCGACGGCGCCGACAACGGCGTCGTCCTCATGGCCCAGTCCGTGCCGACCGCGACGCAGGTGCCGTGCATCCGGTCCGCCCTGCCCCTGGGGTGGAACTTCCACCATCTGGACGCGCGCAACGGCCGCGCCCAGTTCTCGCTGGACTCCGATCGCGACGGGCAGATGGCCGTCGAGGTCCGGCTCGAGGCGTCGTGCACCACGGCAGGGGCAACCGAGGTGCCGAGCGACCGCGACGGGATGCGGCGCCTGGAGCGGGTCGGTCGAACCAGCCCCAGCTATGCGGGCACGCGCTACTACCTGTTCGACGGCGGCTGCCTGTCGGTCGTGTTCTCCCTCGCCAGCAACGACGCCGGAGAGGCACTCGCCGTAGCCTCCCAGGCGGTCGGCTTCGTCAGCCGCGACGAACTGCGCGCCCAGGTGCGCGACGCGAGCGGTGGCCGACTGTCGCTGGATCCCCCACCGCACGAGAACGGTTGAGCCATGGCCGCCGTCGAGACCCCTGCCCCCGCCGCGCCCCGGCGGCCCGTCTGGCGCCGAGTGCTGTCCCCGCTGCTGTCGGTCGCGCTGATCGCCGCGGTCTTCCTCTGGTTCCTGCCGCAGTTCACCAGCATCTCTGACGTGTGGACGTCCGTGCAGGCGATGACGGCCGCGGAGATCGGCGTGCTGGTGCTGGCCGCGCTCTGGAACCTGGCCACCTATCAGTTCGTGATGACCTCGACCATGCCGGGCCTGACGCTGCGGCAGGCCACCGTCGCGACCGAGACCACCACCGCGGTCTCCAACACGGTGGTCGGCGGTGCGGCGATCTCGATGGGCCTGACCTACTCGATGAACTCCTCCTGGGGGTTCTCGCGCAACCGGACGTCGGTCTCGCTGCTCGTCTCGGGACTGTGGAACAACTTCGCGAAGCTCGGGCTGCCGGTCCTGGCCCTGGCCCTGCTGGCCTTCGAGTCCGCGCCCGGCGGGGGACGCCTCGTCGCGGGCCTGCTCGGCGTCGCCGGTCTGGTCGCGGGCGTCGTGGCCCTGTGGGTGCTGCTGCGCAGCCGGGAGAGCGCCACGCGCCTCGGCCTCCGGTTGGGCCGCGCCGCCTCGGCACTGCTGCGACTGGTCCGCCGGCCGCCCGTGCACGGCTGGGAGCTGGCGACCACCAAGTTCCGTGACCGGACGGTGCTCCTCCTGCGTGCGCGCTGGCACTGGATCACCCTCGCGACGGTGGTCAGCCACCTGTCCCTCTTCCTTGTCCTGCTCCTGGCCCTGCGGTTCGTCGGTGTCACCAGCGCCGAGGTCAGCTGGGTCGAGGCGCTGGCCGTGTTCGCCTTCGCCCGGCTGCTCACCGCCATCCCGTTCACGCCGGGAGGGCTGGGCGTCGTGGAGCTGGCCCTGATCACCGGTCTGGCGGCGGCCGGAGGCGCACGGCCGCTGGTGGCCGCGGCCGTGCTCGTGTTCCGGGCGCTCACCTACGTGCTCCCGATCCCGGTCGGCATCGGGACCTACGTGTTCTGGCGGCGCAACCGCTCGTGGCGGCGGGCGCCGAACTCCGCCCCGCGGACCGACCTCGTGCCCGAGTCGGCGTGAGCACCCCGGCCCCGCCGCGATCGCGGAGGCTCGTACGCGGCCGGTCCGACGTCGTCCTCCTCGTCACCGGCGCGGTCGTGCTCGTCCTCGCCGCCCTGCCGGTGAACCCGGTGCGCGTGAGCGGACCCGAGGCCGCCGTCTTCCGCGTGGTCAACGGCACCACCGTGCTGCCGTTCGTCCTCGTCTGGTCGGTGATGCAGCTGGGCAACGCACTCGTGATCCCGGCGGCGGCACTGGTCGCGGCCGTCCTCCGTCGATGGTGGCTGGCCGCCGAACTCCTGCTCGCGGGTGCCGGAACCTACCTGCTCGCCAAGGAGGTGAAGCATGTCGCGACGCGTGGCCGGCCGCACGCGCTGCTGCCCGACGTGGTCATCCGGGGTGCCGAGGCCTACGGCCTCGGCTTCGTCTCCGGCCACGCCGCCGTGCTGGCTGCCCTGTCCGCGGTCGCCTGGCCGTGGCTGGGGCGTGCCGGCCGGATCGCCGTCTGTGCGCTCGTCGTCGTTGTCAGCCTCACCCGGCTGTACGTCGGCGCACACCTGCCGCTGGACGTCGTCGGCGGCGTCGGGCTGGGGCTCGCCGTCGGCGGAGCCGTCCGGCTGCTGATGGGACGCCCGCGCTGATGCTCGCTGACATCCGTCGCGGGCTGCTGATCAGCGGGTTCCTGCTGCTCGGCGCCGTCGTCGTCGGGCTGCTCGTCGCCCTCCCGGCGACCCGGCCGGCGGTACAGGCCGTCGACGACACGGTCTGGCGGTGGGCGGGAGCGGTCGAGAACCGGCCGACGACGGCGATCTCAGTGGGCCTGTCCTGGCTCGGCAGCGCGGCCGTCAACTGGCCGCTGCGGGCGGCCGCGCTGCTCCTGCTCGCCTGGCGACGGCACTGGATGCGCCTCGCCGCGTTCGCCGGAGCCGTGCTCTCCAGCGAGCTGCTCATCGGTCCGGTCAAGGCGGCCGTCGACCGGCCGCGGCCGGCCGGCAGCCTGATCGCGACGTCGGGCGCGTCCTTCCCGTCGGGGCACGCCATCGCCAGCGCGGTGACCGCGGTCGGGCTGGTGCTGGTCCTGGCGTCGCCCGGCCAGGACCGCTGGCGCTGGGAGGTGCGGGCCGTGGTCTTCACCGCGGTCATGGCGCTGTCGCGGGTCTACCTGCGGGCGCACTGGCTCTCCGACACCGTGGCCGGCGCCCTGCTCGGCGCAGGTCTGGCCCTCGGGTGGCCGGCGGTGCTGATCGCCGTCCGCACCCGCCGGGCACCGGCCGCACCCGCGGCGTGAGGGCGACTCTCAGTCGAAGATGTCCGGCGCGTCCCTGCTGATCCGCTCCCAGATGGGCTGGAACTGGAACCAGCCGGCGAACTCGTAGCCCACCTGACCCCGGGTCACCGTGGCCTCCTCGTGCCCGATGAGACGGGGCCTGGTGCCCAGGCCGGCCGCCGCCGAGTAGGCCATGAGCTGCGACTGCGCCGTGCGCTCCAGCGTGAGGAACCACCAGGCTGCGCTGTCGACGGACGTGCCGACGGTCAGCATCCCGTGGTTGCGCAGGATCACGGCCTTGTGCGGGCCGAGGGCCGCCCCGATCCGGCGGCCCTCCTCACGGTCGAGGACGACGCCGGAGAAGTTCTCGTAGACGGCGACGTCCTCGTAGAACGCGCACGAGTCCTGCGTCAGCGGCTCGATCGTGGTCTCGAGCGCCGACAGCGTCTTCCCGTACGGGCCGTGCGCGTGCGCCGCCGCGAGCACGTCGGGGCGGGCAGCGTGGACGGCGGTGTGGATGGCGACGGCCGCACCGTTGACCGCCCGGTCGCCCTCGACCACCTCGCCGTCCTCGTCGACGCGGACCAGGTCGCTGCTGCGGATCATGCTGAAGTGCATGCCGAAGGGGTTCACCCAGAATGTGTCGGGGTGCTCCGGGTCGCGCACCGTGATGTGCCCGGCCACGCCCTCATCGAGCCCGGCCCGGCTGAACATCCGGAAGGCCGCGGCCAGCTTCGCCTTCCGGTGCGCGCGCTCCTCCTCGACGGACGCGAAGACCGGCGGGCGAGCCATGCGCAGCTCGCGACCGCCGGCGCCGGTTACCGCCGCACCCCCGACCTCGGCCGGGGCCGGCAACGGAGCGACGGCGGGCTGCTGGGTCACGGTCAACGATGCCTCCGGAGGGTGCGGGTGCGGTCCGGGTCACAGTGTGCCCGCCCGGCCAGAGCGGCTTCCGTGCCCATGCCGTTCCGGTGTTCCTGTGGTTGAGTGAGCGGGGTCACACCTGCGCTCCGGGGGAACGGGCGCACCTGCTCGTTCCTCCGCGGCCGGCGCAGTGCAGCGCGCCCAGAGGAGATCCCGGCGATGACCCAGCTCGCAGACGGCCGAACCCGCACCAGCACCCGCCCCGCGACGTCCCCGAAGGGGACCTCCGCGCGGCCGGAGGAGTCATCGGACGAGCCGGCCGAGGCCGTCATGGGCCTGGACATGCTGCTGGTCGACGCGGCGCGCGGGCCGGTGCGCCGGATGATCCCGCCGGCCGGGACGGCACTCCGGTTCGGCTCGGCGCTCGCCCGTCAGCCCGGCACGGTGGCGCGGCGGGCAGGGGAACTGGCCCGCGAGCTCGCGGCGATCGCCGCCGGGCGGTCGGAACTCGAGCCCGGCCGCAAGGACCGGCGGTTCGCCGACCCGGCCTGGACGGGCAACCCGTTGCTGCATCGGGCCATGCAGGCGCATCTGGCCTCGGCCCGCACGGCCTGGGAGCTGATCGAGGACGCCGACCTCGAGTGGCAGGACGACGAACGGATCCGCTTCACCGCGACCAACATCGTCGACGCGCTGGCCCCCACCAACCTGCCGGTGGTCAACCCCCTGTCGCTGAAGGCGGCCATCGACACCGGGGGCGGCAGCGCCCTCACCGGGATCAAGCGGATGCTCCGCGACCTGGCCACCCCGCCGCGGGTGCCGTCGATGGTCGAGCCGGACGCGTTCACCGTCGGCGACGACCTGGCCGCCACTCCGGGCGCCGTCGTCTTCCGGACCGACGTGTTCGAGCTGATCCAGTACCGGCCGACGACGGAGACCGTCCGCGCCGTGCCGCTGCTGATGATCCCGCCGACGATCAACAAGTTCTACGTCGCCGACCTGGCGCCGGGCCGCAGCATCGTCGAGCACTACGTGAACGCCGGCCAGCAGGTGTTCATGATGTCCTGGCGCAACCCGGACGCGCGGCACGCCGGCTGGGGGCTCGACACCTACGGCCAGGCCGTGCTCGACGCGATGGACGCCGTCGAGGAGGCGACCGGCCAGGAGACGGTCGCCGTCCAGGCGTTCTGCTCGGGCGGGATCATCACCTCGATGGTGCTGGCCCACCTGGCCGCGACCGGCCGGCAGGACCGGGTGCGCGCCGCCAGCTTCGCCGTCACCGTGCTCGACTGGGCCCGCGCGGGCACCGTCACCGCGCTGATGGACGAGGACGCGGTGAAGGCCTCCACCGAGAAGTCCCGCAAGAAGGGGTACCTCGACGGCTCGCAGCTGTCGGCGGTCTTCGCCTGGTTGCGGCCCAACGACCTGGTGTGGAACTACTGGGTCAACAACTACCTGCAGGGCAAGCCGCCACCGAACTTCGACATCCTCTACTGGAACGCCGACGCCACCCGGATGAGCGCGGCCCTGCACCGCGACTTCATCGACATCGCGCTGGGCAACTCCCTGGTCGAGCCCGGCAGGGCGACGATGCTCGGCACACCCGTCGACCTGTCGAAGGTCTCCGTCGACACGTACGTGACCGCCGGCATCGCCGACCACCTGTGCCCGTGGCAGGCCTGCTACCGCTCGACCCAGCTGCTGGGCGGCCGGAGCCGGTTCATCCTGTCGACCAGCGGGCACATCGCGTCGCTGGTCAACCCGCCGGGCAACCCCAGGTCGACGTTCCAGGTCGCCGGATCGACCCCGGCCGACCCGAAGGAGTGGCTGGACTCCGCCGAGACGCTGACGGGCTCGTGGTGGCCCGACTTCACCGACTGGCTCGGCGAGCGCTGCGGGGAGCAGATCGCGGCGCCGACGTCGCTCGGCGGGCCGCTGCCCGAGCTGGGCGAGGCGCCCGGCACCTATGTCTTCGACAAGTAGCCCGTCGCCGGGTCGCGGCCCCTACATCCGCACGCTCACGGCGGCCGGCCGCACGCTGCGCGTGGCGGTGCGGCCGGGGACGGACCGGTCCACCCCGCCGCTGCTGCTGATGAACGGCATCGGCGCGAGCCTCGAGGTGCTGCAGCCGTTCGTCGACGCGCTCGACGACCGGCGCACCGTGGTCCGGTTCGACGTCCCCGGGGTGGGCGGATCGCCGCGGCCCGTCGTCCCCTACAACCTGGCCACGTTCGGCCCGGTCGTGGCCGGCGTGCTCAAGCGCCTCGAGCTCGACGACCCCGTCGACGTGCTCGGTCTGTCGTGGGGCGGCGGGCTGGCCCAGCACTTCGCCGTCCAGCACCGGCGGCGGGTGCGGCGGCTGGTGCTCGCGGCGACGGGCACCGGCATGCTGATGGTGCCGGCCCACCCCCGCGTGCTCGGCCGGATGCTCACCCCGCGCCGGCACCGGGACCCGGAGTACGCGCGGCAGATCGCCGGGAAGATCTACGGCGGCACGGTGCGCACCGACCCCGACCGCGCGGCCCGGGCGCTGCACGCCGCCACCCGGGTCGGCCCCAAGCGGGGCTACTACTACCAGCTCGCGGCCAGCACGGGCTGGACCAGCCTGCCGTTCCTGCGGCTGATCCGGCAGCCGACGCTGGTGATCGCCGGCGACGACGACCCGATCATTCCGGTGGTGAACGCGCGGATCATGGCGCGGCTGATCCCCGACGCGCGGCTGCACGTCTACCCCGGCGGCCACATCGCGATGATCACCGAGGCCCACCAGATCGCGCCGGTCGTGGAGCGCTTCCTCGACGGCTGAACGCCAGGTGAACAGTGCGTTCTCGGCGTGCGGCGTCCCCGCGGGTCGGGCACCGTGCCAGCGTGACCGTCACCCGTCGCCAAGTGCTGACCGCCGGTGGTGCCGCCGCCCTCGGGGGGCTGGCCCTGGCCGCCCCGTGGGGCGCGGCCGACGCCGCCCCTCCCCCGCTGCCGGCGCCGTCGGCGAGCGGGATCGACCACGTGGTCGTGGTGATGATGGAGAACCGCTCCTTCGACCACTTCGCCGGCTGGGTGCCCGGCGCCGACGGACGGCAGGCCGGCCTGCGGTTCGTCGACCGGTACGGCGTCCGCCACAGCACCTGGCACCTGCGGGATTTCCAGGGCTGCAGCCATCCCGACCCCGACCACTCCTAC
>Ga0308174_10001645_pt1 | contig 10581 bp, 10 predicted proteins | sample PhyPR2_FD_203894 | JGI IMG/M metagenome (GOLD analysis project Ga0308174, IMG submission 203894) | Soil microbial communities from UC Gill Tract Community Farm, Albany, California, United States - DLSLS.P.R2 | ecosystem: Environmental > Terrestrial > Soil > Agricultural land | place: USA... | reverse complement strand
TGGCGAAGGGCAATGCGATCGGATTCCGATATGTCACCCAGTTGCGCACGTGCATTAATCTCCTGGCAACGGGGCGTCGATTTCTGCCGAGTCGGCGCAGGGGCTGCCCGCGAGTCAGCCGCGACCGACGGCAGCCGGGCAGTCTCGATCGCAAGGCGTTGCTCGGCGCGCTCACGATCGGATTGCGCCTTCGACAGTTTCTCCGCCATCGCGCGCTCCAGTGTGGCGCGTTGCTCGGCCAATCTGATCCTGTTTGCCTCGAGTGCCGCCACTTCATTCGCGAGCTGATCACGCCGATCTTTTTCCTCAGCGCCAGGTTCGGGAGGCGAAGGCCTGGACGGTTGCGCGGGAGCGCTCGAACTCAATCGCTTTTCGTCGTCGGCTTGCCTCACCTCGTCGCGCTTACGCAATTGGGCCAATTCTTCGCTGGCTTTTCGGAAGCCGGCTTCGGCCTGCTCCAGATCGACCCGAAGCTGCCGCTCCTTTTCGTTGTATTCGTTGACAAGTCGGTCACGCTCGTTGGCATTCTCGATGGTGTCGATCCGGGCGCGGGCCGCGTCGACAAGGCTGCTCGACGGAAACTTCGTGATGAATGCCTTCAACGTCGCAACGCTCGCGGAAGACAGCGGTCCTATTTTCTTCCATGCGTCCAGATCGCTCTCTTGAGGATTCAAATAGAAATCCCCCAGCAGGGAGACCGAGAGCTCCGGTGTTTGTTGCCCGCGCGTCTCACGGTTGACACTGACGGCGACATGCCGGAACAGCGCGCCGACTTCGATCCCCGGTTCCTGCATCTCGCGAACCAGCGCGTTGGTAAACGGACTATTGCGGCCGGTACCATCAGCCGCCACCGCGTTGGCCTGGGTCGCATAGGCGATCAACATGCCCTGAGTCCGGTCGATCCGGGCAAGTCCTCGGGTGATTTCCCCGCCGCGATTGCCGCTGCGTTGGGCTATAGCCTTCGCAAACGGATTGGTCCGGCAGGCATCCAGAACCATAAGTCGCGTTCCCGAGCTATATCCGAGCGCTTCGACCACGTCGTCAAGCTTCACGAGGTCGAATGTCACGATTGAATCGGGATCGACTTGGGCATCGACAGGGACAAGGTAGTTCTGACCTTCAATCTGAAGCCCATGGCCCGAATAATAGAACAAAGCAGCATCAGTGCCCCGCAGCTTCTGCGCAAAACGCGCCAATGCAGCGCGCATGCCACGGCCATCGAGATCGCGACCGTCGATGACCTCGAACCCGAGGCGACGCAATTGATCGGAGATGTCGTCAGCATCGTTGCGGCTGTTGCGGAGCAATGTGGCATTGGCATATGCCGCATTGCCTATGACTAGCGCGACACGCCCGTCAGCGCGCGCCTCTTGCGAAAGAAGCAGAGACAGGCACATGGAACAAGCAATCAAGCAAAGTGTGCAAACGAATTTCACGAACGGAGTTCCGCCAAATGGCTTGCCGAGCGGCACCGGTAGTCTGAGACTAGGAGCAATCGCTGAATCTCGCAACTTCTTGTTTCCATTCAGCCAGCGTGTTAGCCTCACCAACGTATTTGCACACTGCGCCCGTTCGTTTGCTTCAGGCTGAGCAGACCGCATATGAACCGGAGTTTTTGCGCTGATCCAAGTCTGGGGCATTTTGCGTTGATCCAGGTCCAGGGCTGATGAAGCGATGAAACTGTCAGGCATGGGCCGCGCTTTAAAGGTGCTCGTTGTTTTGTGCGCCTTTGCGGCTGGCGCGTTCATCCCACAGCTCTTTTTTCTTTCGGCCGCCCGGGGCCAGAACGCGAGTGCTGCGCAGGCCGACAAGAGGGTCGCTCTCGTTATCGGAAATGGATCTTATCCGCAGTCGCCTGTCCGTACGGCGGTTTCGGACGCGAAAGCGATCGCCGAGCTTTTGAAGGCTGGTGGTTTTGACGTGGTTTATGCGCAGGATGCGCGGCATGCCGATATGGATGCGGCAATCCAACAATTCAGCCAAAAACTGGAACGCGGCGCCACCGCCGTCGTCTACTTCGCCGGTCATGCCATCCAGTATGAAGGCCGCAATTTCCTCATCCCGATCGATGGTACCATTGCATCGGATCTCGACATCCACTCCAACGCGGTGGATGGCGATCTCATTCTCGATCCGTTGATCGTTGCCCGGCCCAGAGGTTCAGCCGTCATCCTTGATGCGGCGAGGAAAAATCCATGGCAGCAAAAAACATCGGTCAAGGCAATTGGGCTCGCCAACGTCAGTCCTATCCAGGGCATCACTCAAGCTTACCCCGCACTCCCCGGGCAGGTCGTGGAGGATCAAAAGGGAGCGCTCAGCCTGTTTGCTGACGAGTTCGTGAAAGCCGCCAAGTCCCCCGGTCGAACCTTCAAGGAAGCATTTGGCCAAACCCGGGCTGCGGTCGCGAAGGGAAGCCGCAACAAGCAACTCCCCTGGGAAGCGTCGCTCGAGGCCGCTGACTTTGTCGTTACAGGCCGCAACGAACCAACAGACACGGCGTCGCGTGCGGTCGCGAGATTGGGCACCCCGCCTGATACGGTGGAACAAGGTTTCTGGGATACGATCAAGAGCAGCAACAACGCGGCCGATTTTCAGGCCTATCTCGATGCCTATCCGAGCGGTCCGTATGCCTCCGAGGCGCGGTCAGGCCTGCAACGCCTTGGCGCGGTAGCCAGCCCGGCAAAGCCGCAAACACCGACTGTGACCAACACGCCCGCGCCGCCGGTCTCGCCGCCGCCGAGGTCTACAATTCGTGACTGTTCCCAATGCCCGGAAATGGTGCTGATACCTTCAGGCAATTTCAACATGGGTTCGACTGAGGTCTTCCCTTTTGAAGGCCCTGTGCATCAGGTGTCGATTCGCAAGCCGTTCTACATCGGTAAGTACGAAGTCACATACGATGAGTGGGACGCCTGTGTCATGGACAGGGGCTGCACCTATCGGCCGGCCGATGCCGGAGCGGGACGCGGCCGCCGTCCCGTCACTGATGTCGATTGGAACGACGCAAAAACCTATGCCGCATGGCTGTCGCAAAAGACTGGGAAGACCTACCGACTGCCAACGGAAAGTGAATGGGAGTACGCCGCCCGAGGCGGCACCAGTTCACCCTATTCTTGGGGCCGGTCAGTGGAGAAGGACCGCGCAAATTGTGCGGGCTGCACCAATGAACCGCACCACGCCACCATGCAGGTTGGATCATTCAAACCAAATGCGTTTGATATTTATGACATGGCCGGCAACGCCGCAGAGTGGGTCGAGGATTGCTGGACCGAGGGCTATCGAGGGACGCCCACTGATGGATCCGCTTCGGTCAAACCGGGTTGTCCCGAGCGGGTGCTTCGGGGCGGCTCGTTTAACAATGACCCGAAATATCTGCGCTCAGCCGCACGGTTTAGATATGATTTCAATGTTCGCTATCAGGCGAATGGATTTCGAGTCGTTCGCGAGAAGGACGGCGACTAGGACGGTGATCGGAGTTTCCCGTCGGCAGGTTCAAACCGCCTTAGCCCAGGCACCGTTGACGTGTGACTCTGACCAGAATTGAGCTGGACCGCCGGCAACTTCATTGAACATTCCGGCATTTGAACCCGTCCCAGTTCGGATGCGACCAATCCGTGCCGAGGCGCGAGGCTGACCACGTGAAGCGCGATCTGGGTGCTGTGGACAAGATATTTTCACAATAGGACTCACCGGTTATCGGCTGGACCTGGCAAGGTGGGATTCCTCTTGCCGGTTTCGAAGCCACGAGCGCCCGCAGGGCCTTGAGGGTATGCAAAGGTAAGTGAAAACGAGCTGGTTAGCCGATTTTCGCACCTACTTCGTGCTGTAGCTCTTCCTGTCGGGCCTGACGACCCAGACGGACCCGACACCATACACTTTCGACTGAGCCGGCGCTTTGATTCAAACCGCCCGCGCGCAAAACTTCGCGTTGACGCGCCGAACTACAACAGGAGAACCGGACATGGCCGCTTTCCAGGAGGTTTTCCGCCGCTCCGGCATCGATGAGCGCCGTAGCCCGCCAGGCGTGGTGGTGCCGTTCGGCGGCTCCAACATCGTGGCCCTGATCGATCCCGGAAGAAAGCTCAAAGTCGATCCTAACGCCCATGCCCTCGCAATCAAGGAGATCGACGGCGCCGATACCCTTAGACGCGTCATGCAGGCCAGAGATGCATTCTCCGCACCCGATATCGATCCGCAGCTCAGGGCGGCGTCACTTCCCGCCACATTCAATGGCGATGCACGGTTTTTCGAAATCAATGGCCGGATTAAGCCGATTGGCTTTCCCGGTCTGGAGGTGGTGGCCCGGTCGGCCGACCGGAAGATCGAAGCCAAGCTCCATGTCGTCGTGCTGCCGGAAATCAAGATCAAGGTGGCGTTCCGCAATGTCATGGTTCCGGGCAGTGGCGGCGCCCCGATGTTTCACGCCAAAAAGCCTTGCAGCGACCAAGATGAATTGCTGACTATGAACAATATATGGAAGCCGCAGGCCAACATCCGCTTCGAGCGAGTGCCAAGCGACTGGCTCTTCATCGACGACGCGCAGACTGCCGTCAAACAGGAGCTCGCCAACGCGGTTGGCATGAAGGATGCGAATCTGGCGACCTTTCCCGATATGATCGATGTCGAAAAACTGAAGGGCTTCTTCGCCAAACACAAAGTCCGGGGCGCCCACTTAACCATTTTCTGTGTCGACAAGCTTCTGTCCAATGGCTCCTTCCCGAATGGCTCATTTGCTCGATCGTTGGACCTTGCCTTTATCAGCTCGCAACGCGGGCCTAACACGTCTGCCCATGAAGCCGGGCATTTTCTCGGCTACTACTCGAAGAGCGCGACCAAACCTTGGGACAGCAACGGCCACACACTGGAGACCGATCCAAAAACCGGAAAAGAAAACAGGACGGAGGACATCAAGATGCTGATGCGCGACGGAGGCGCCGGGTGGAAAATTCCGTTTAATCTCGTCAAGGAGTTCCGCGACTTCCCCGGTTAGCATCCGAAGAACGGACAGAAGCCGGACGTCACGCTAGACGTTGAATAGCACCTTTGGGTCAACAGCACCGATCCGGCAAAACGGTCAAAGAACAACGGCCTTGTTGGGATGAAAAGACACAAGCTTCCTTTGCAGAGCGGGACTGTTTCGACGTTTACATTCACCAGCGTAACGAAGGTGACCGGCTTCGGCAAAAGCACCACTCAAAACATCGCTGGTACCCGTGGATACGAGATCTCCGGCTTGCTGGTCTACCCACCATGGCAGGCCGAGCTGAAGGTCGATGAGAGCGACGGCGACTTCGGGCTTTGGTTCTATCACTCCTACGGCCGCGCCAACGAAGCTCGGCAACCGCTTCTGGAAATCTGGGTCAGTGACCGCGACTACAGCATCCGCGCGGCCATCGCGAGTGCTCACCAGGCTGCCGTCATCAGTGGGCACAAGCGGCTCACTGGTCAGGTTCTGGAAGCGCAAAGGGACGGAATTTTCACGCCCGAGGAAGCCGCAGCTGGCTGCTCCTCCGATAGGCGCTATCCATTGAACGGCATGTATGTGTGGGAGCAGTTCGAATCCGTGCATTTGCCGAGATGGGCGCTTCCCACGCCGAATGAACGTTTTTTTGTCAGATGGAATGCCGGACTGGTACGATCGTTTCACGCGCTCGAGACCCGCTGGATTCGCGTTCGAGAGTGCCTATCTTTCCCGGAATGCTGAAATCCTCCTTTAAGCCTTGTCTGCCGACTCGTAGCACCAAAGTCCCCGACCGTCCCGACTGGATCCACGAGATCAAGCACGACGGCTATCGCCTGATCGTCCAGCGTGACGGCAACCGTGTCCGGCTGTTCACGCGCAACGGCCATGACTGGACGGCCCTCGAAGCACGAAGCCACAGCTCCGTCGGGAAATCAGTCTGCCAGCTACCCGCCCCATCACGGCGTCGGGGCGACCACATCCTTGAAGTCAGACAAAGCGCGAATGGCTGCCGTTCTGTTCAACACAAATCGCTTCACTTCCTCTTGCTCGCTCGAACTCAAATCCGTCCATTTATGTTTTTCAGTTGGGAAGCTGATCAGAAGGCCTTCGCTGCGGTGCTGTGCGACTTGGACAGGAATAACGTCATCAGGTGTGTCGACGAGATACTGGTCTGACGGATGATTTTCGGCTTTGAGTGTTCCGGATTGCACCTGATTGGATACCTCGGGAATACCCAACGAGAAACCGAGCGCCTTCAGATCGAAGACCAATGAGCCGGGATGAGTATCGACGCTGACGAACTGGAGAAAGCTGGTCTGCGACTTGGTCACGCCGGTTTTAAGATGACCGTGAACGACCCGCACGAGCTGGCCTTCCGATCCGTTGATCCAGTCTTCGAAGTCCATGAGCGGTGTCGTGAACACGACGGGCTTGCCCACTTGCGCATCCCGCAATTGTTTGGGATCGAACTTGTCGAAGCTGACGGGCGACACCTTGGGCACCTTCTTGAACATGCCGGGTCCGATGGTCAGATCACCGCCGATAATCGGCCCAAAAAGCGACAGTTCGCGCCCTGTACTCAAGTTCTTGATCTTCACGCGGAGCAAGCTCGATTTTACGCCGATACCCGAGGCGCCAAAGAGCGCTGCGATTTTCATCTCCCAGAAGGTGCTCGGCGCATAAACAAGCCGAGGCGGACGGTGCACCCTCTTGTAACCGCCCGTACCTGTCCAAACTAGGTCGACCATGAGGACGACACTGCGATCGATGGCGGCGTTATCTTCGCCGGCCGTCGGAAACGGTTCCGTGCTCCCGACTGCCTTTTGGCCAAGTGCGACGGGCAATCCCGGCAGCTGCATTTTGACGATGGGATCGACCTGGTCGAAGATCGTTTTCGCCCTGAATTCCGACAGGCGCTGATTCAGTGCGGACGCCGCCGCCTTCGTGCGGGCACCTCTCCAGCGTCGGCTGGCGTGACCGACGCATGTGATGCGGACCGAAACCGTCCCATCTTTGGGAATGCCCATGGAACTGCTCCTATATTGCAGGTCTCTTTTGGTCAGTTGAGCGTTTGGAACGGTTCAAATGCGCCGAAATGGATCTATCAGGAGTGTGCTGTCAGGGGTTCACGCAGACCACAGCTTTGGACAGCGACGACAAGGTGTCGCCACGAACGCTGATGTGCGGATTGCGTTCGGACAGCTGCGGAGTTTTTCCGGCAGCGGTTGGCGTTCCAAAGCAAATCATTGGCCTTCTAGAACAAGCGCTCACTCGCGCTCCTTGTTATGGCGCTCCCCGTCTCGACATCTTTTTCCACGGGCTGGTCGACGCGTCAGCGGTGGGTGGCAGGTCACGTCCGGCCGGTAGTGCTCGAGTTCTTGAAAGCCAGATCTTCCGGGCCGCAAACGCGGAGGGGATAGTCAAATCGAGCAACTATCGTCCGACGAGCGCGGGCCAACTTGTCGTCTTCACATCTGTTGCCGAAACCAACGCTGCAGCGCCGCTATGCGTCATGTACGCGAGCGCGGCAATCCCACACTCCTCCCTTCGTCTATTATCGGGAAAAACCGGAAACTTTCCGGAATGCCTTGAGTTGGCAGCGACTGGGTTCGTCTCCGGAGAGTGAGCATGGTCGACGAAGTCTTCAAGAACGCCGCGGAGACCGCTTGGACGGTGTATCGGGCGCGCCACCCCGAGGTCGATGCGCACGACAGCCGGCGCTGCCCGCTGGAGCGCCACCTCCACGGGAGGTCGAAGGCGGGCGAGAGCGATACCGAAGAACTCGCTGGCTTCGGGATAGCCTACCTGCAGCGGCTTCCTCGAGACGGATGTTGACGGCCGTGAAGACGCTCGCAGCGCGCGTGGCCCGGGGAAGCACGAGGCCCAATTGGACGCTGCTCGCGATTTCGTCCCTCATTTCCGCGACGATAGTGACAGTCCTGCGGTTCGTGTTCGGAGCCTAGCCGATGCGGATTGCCCAGCTTGCTCCGTTGGCGGAGAGCGTACCTCCAAAGCTCTACGGCGGCACTGAGCGTGTGATCGCCTGGCTCGTGAACGAACTGGTCGAACTCGGACACGAGGTCACCCTGTTCGCAAGCGGGGACTCGGAGACGAAGGGAAAGCTCCACGCCGTGTGGCCGCGCGCGCTGCGCCTGGGGCGGAAGGGTGCGGATCCAAACGCTGCCTGCGCGCTTCTGATCGAAGCCATCGCCGAGCGCGCGCGCGACTTCGACGTGATCCACTCACACGTCGACTGGTTGCCCCTTCCGGTGCTCAGCCGAACCGGCGTGCCTTTCCTGACGACGATGCACGGCCGGCTCGACCTTCCCGGTCTGCCCCAAGTAATCGGTGCCTTTGCGGACGCTCCGTTCGTCTCGATTTCCGCCGACCAGCGTCGTCCGCTTCCGGAGGCGAACTGGATGGCGACGATCCAGCACGGACTGCCCAAGGATATGTTTCGACCATCCTACGAGCCAGGTTCGTACCTGGCCTTTCTGGGGCGGCTGACGGCGGAGAAGGGACCGGAAGACGCCATCCGCATCGCGCGCGGCCCGGATGCCGCTGCGGATCGCGGCCAAGATCCCTCGGGCGGAGACGGCCTACTTCAAGAACAAGCTCGAGCCGAACATCGATGGCCAGGCGGTTCAGCTCGTCGGCGAGGTCGACGACGCGAAGAAGGAGCCTTTCCTCGCGAACGCAGCGGGCCTGCTGTTTCCGATCGATTGGCCCGAGCCGTTCGGTCTGGTGATGATCGAGGCGATGGCCTGCGGGACACCCGTGATCGCCTATCGATCAGGCTCGGTACCGGAAGTCGTGGAGGATGGCGTCACGGGCTTTATCGTCGACGGTGAGGAGCAGGCGATCAGAGCAGTAAAAGAACTGGGCCTGCTGGACAGACGAGTAGTCCGCGCCCGGTTCGAAGAGCGCTTCGCCGCAAGCCGGATGGCGCATGAATACGAGACCCGATATCGCAACCTGATCGCTCGTGGAGGACGCTTCGCGTGAGAGATCCGCAGCTGGCTTGTGGGATTTTCGGGAGCGCCCGCCAAAGCATGTCACGGTATGCCGCAAATGTATGTCCATCGTTCCCAAACGCGGAACTTTTTGCCCCAGCACAACATTGGTCGGTGGCAGAGGCTAAAATTATGGGACACGAACCATCTCCGGTTTCAAAATTCTTCGGTGACTTGGCTAACAAGACCTCGCTTGCGGCTGGGCACGCCTCGACCTTCTTGTTAGCCGCGGGCGTGGTGGTCGTATGGGGCATAAGCGGCCCGCTCTTCCACTTCTCGGACACTTGGCAGTTGGTCATTAATACTGGGACCACAATCGTAACTTTCCTCATGGTATTTCTGATTCAGAACTCGCAAAACCGTGACAGCGCGGCCATTCAGGTAAAGCTGGACGAACTCATTCGCGTGAGCGCGGCACGCAATAGTCTCGTGGGAATCGAGCACCTCACGGATGACGAGATTGAGGAGCTTCGCTCGAAATGTGAAGCGCGTGCCCGGGCCGAAAAAGCCGGAGATGAGACACTCGACCGAACCCGACAGTCAGCGCGGCGAGCCGCCGAGCAGATCGCCAGCTGACGATGTCAGCGCCGGCATCATCGAAAAGACCGGTAGAAAATATCGACGCCATCCTGCGGCTTGAAAAGCAGGATGAGAAAAAGATCGCTCTTCATCATCGTGTTTTTCATGCAATCGGATCGTTTGCGGGAACTCCGCAGTTCGTTGTGCTGCAGTGCGGGGCGGTGGTGTGTTGGATTGCGTTCGGCGGGGTATTCCCCGATCGCGCGCTTGATCCATTCCCGTTCCCGCTGCTCGGGACATTCCTTGCGCTGGAGGCGGTACTTCTCACCTCCTGTGTCCTCATTCGCCAAAATGCGACCGACCGCATCTTGGAGAAGCGGGATCGTCTAGAACTTCAGATTAATCTGCTCTCTGAACGGGAGGCGACGCGATCTTTGAGAATATTGCAGAAGCTTGCCGCGCGGCTGAATGTCGATGACGAGGATTGCCAACAAGACGAATTGGCGCAGGAGACGTCTGTTGATCAACTTGCCCGAGGCTTGCGCGAGCGCGAGCAGGCTGAAGAGGCTCAATGAGATGTTGGCCCCAAGTACCCGACATGCCGGTCGCCCTGATGCCACCTGCGTGGTCGTCATCATCTACACGAGCTAAGCCTGAACTTCGTCGAACAGAGTCCGTGCGATGCGCACGGTGCTAGAATTTGAGCGTAGTCCGGAGCCCGAACACCGAGGCGTTTTTGAGGACCTTTCCGGCGGATGACGTCGCCGGCCCCGTGGCGCCGCCGCCCGGATGGATGATGTATTGGAAGTTCGGCTGCAACGACCAGCCGTCCTTTATCTGATACTGGTAGACCGTCGTCAGCAACCCCTCGAAGTTTCGCAAGGGCCAATTTGGATTCACCAACGTCCGGTAGTCGGCGTCGAGCGCCTGCGCCCGTTTGGACACATGGGCATAACCCGCGGCGATCCCGAACTTGTCGTCGGGCCGGTCGTCACGAAGCCCGATGAACTCGAGGCCGGCATCAGCGTATATATCGACCAGGTTGCGATCAGCGGGCGCGCCGGCGGCCCTTGCGAACACACCGAT
>Ga0308174_10001644_pt1 | contig 10583 bp, 11 predicted proteins | sample PhyPR2_FD_203894 | JGI IMG/M metagenome (GOLD analysis project Ga0308174, IMG submission 203894) | Soil microbial communities from UC Gill Tract Community Farm, Albany, California, United States - DLSLS.P.R2 | ecosystem: Environmental > Terrestrial > Soil > Agricultural land | place: USA... | reverse complement strand
ACCGCAAGGAATTTCCAACCCGCTTCCACCCGCTGATGGACACGCGCCTGTTCGGACCAGGCGAACGGATCGTCTTCGAGCCGTACACCCGCGAGATGTACGAGGGGGCGCAGCAGTGGGTGATGGAGCGCGGGATCTTCGAAGAGAAGAATCCGGTGATCCGCGACTTTGGCGGAGCAACCGCGACGAAGAGCGCGTAAATCGAAAGCGCAGAGACCGCCGCGGCCTCCCGCGCTATGATGCGCCGCACATGACGCATCGCATCGCGCGGGTCCTGCTCTTCCTCGTGTTCGTCGCGGTGGCGGTGACACGTCCGCGACTGGCCGCGCAGGGCGGTGCCGCGACCGCGTCGGCTGACGACTGGCCCACCTACAACCGCTCCTACGCAGGCGACCGCTTCTCGCCCCTGAATGAGATCACGCCCGCCAACGCGGCGCAGATGCGCCAGGTGTGCGTATTCGACACCGGGGAGCAGGTCAGCTTCGAAACCGGGCCGCTCGTCGTGTCCGGGGTGATGTACGTCACGTCCGACCGGACGACCTACGCCCTCGACGCGTCGAACTGCGTCCTGCGCTGGAAGCAGACGCACAGCTATCCACCCACATCGCTCGGGGTCAACCGCGGCGCCGCGTATGACGCGGGTCGCCTGTTTCGCGGGGTCGGTCCTGGGCACGTCATCGCGCTGGATGCGGCGGATGGCAAGACGGCCTGGGATGTCGACCTGACGCCATCGCTGCCCGGCGTCACGGTCCCGATGGCGCCGGTGGCCTGGAATGGTCTCGTGTTCGTCGGCAATGCCGGCGGCGACAACTTCGGCGTCACCGGTCACGTCTGGGCCCTCGATCAGAAGGATGGGCATACGGTGTGGCGCTTCGACGTGGTACCTGAGACAGGTCCGGTCCGCGACACGTGGCGCAACGCCGCCGGAGTACCGGTGACCGGCGGCGCCTTCTGGACAACCTTCGGCCTCGACGCGCAGGCCGGCGTGCTCTTCGTGCCGGCTGGCAACCCCGCCCCTGATTTCGTGCCCGATGCGCGGCCCGGCGACAACCTTTATTCGAACTCCGTGATCGCGCTGGACACGAAAACCGGCGGCGTTCTTGGCTACAACCAGATCGTCAAGCACGACACGCATGACTGGGACGTCTCATCCGGGCCGGTCGTCCTGATCACACGCGGCGGCCAGCGGCTGATCGCATCCGCGAACAAGGATGGGCTCCTGACGACGCTCGATCGGACCTCCCTGCCAAAGACGTCGACTGCCGCGATTGCACCCACGATGAAACTCGTCTGGCAGGCAGCGACGACGACACGGGACAACATCGATGCGTCGCTGGCACCCGGAACACCGGTCAGGTTCTGCCCTGGCGCGCAGGGGGGCACAGAGTGGAACGGGCCGGCGTTCGATCGAACCTCGAACCTGCTGTATGTCGGCGCCACCGACTGGTGCACGACGGTCAATGCGCTGCCGGCCGCGAACGTCGGTGGCCGCGCCGGCGGACCATGGTCCGGTACGGCACAAGGCTTCGGCGTGATGGATCCGGTCGAGAAACGCCAGGGCTGGATCACCGCGTTCGACGCGGACCGCGGCAGCGTGGCATGGAAGTATCGTTCGACCATGCCGGTGCTCGGCGGCGTGACGCCGACCGCTGGCGGCGTGGTGTTTGCCGGTGAGCTGAACGGCGACGCGATCGCGCTCGACTCGAAGTCCGGCGCAGTCGTCTGGCGTCAGCCGACCGCCAACGCGATCGGCGGTGGCGTCATCACCTATCGCGCCGGCGGCAAACAGCTGGTCGCGGTGGCCGCCGGCTTCAAGACGCGGGTCTGGCCCGTCCCCTCCGAATCGAACCGGATCATCGTCTTCGGTTTACCCTAACAGCGCGAACATCGCATGCTAAACAATTGTCCGTTGCCTTCTGGGTGATTCGGGATGGGGGATAGTGGGTCGTCAGATGACTCGCGACGAAGCGTATCTCGACACGGCAATCGACCGGTATGCGCCGGAAGTCGCCACAGTTGCACGGGCGGCACTGAAGAAGCTCCGCACGAGTTATCCGGGCGCGCGGCAAATCGTTTATGAACGACGGCAGTCCCTTCCGATCGGCTTTGCTCCATCGGACCGCGGCTCCGCCGTGTTCTCGGTCGTTCTCTATCCACGCTGGGTTCGATTCTTCTTTCTCGAAGGCGCGGCAATCGACGATCCAGAACGACGCCTCGAAGGCACGGGCAATCAGGTTCGCTCGATTCGCCTCGACAGCGGTGCCGCAATTCTCGACGACTCGTATATCCGTGGCCTGATGGCGCAGGCCCTCGAGGCGGCGGGCGCTAACCTGAAGAGCGGCCGCGGCGGGATCGTGGTCAAGTCGATGCTGAATCGACGGGCCTAGCCTGAGGCGGGGTTCACCACTGCTAGAACGCGTCGCCCAGGTACGGCAGCAGTCGCCCGAAGCAGATCACACCAATCCACAGCGTGAGGCCCGCCGTCGCAATCAGCTTCGCGGCGGCGGGAGCATTCTCGCCGGCCTGCATCGACTCGACGCGCCTGGCGATGCCAGTGACGTAGAACAGTCCCGCGTTGGCAGCGGCGAGCGCCATGAACGTCACCTTCCACTTGAAGGCGGGGTTCTGCCCGTAGGCGACGACCGCGTCGAAGTTGCCGGCGAGAAACATCACCCCGGTGACAAGGTTGATCGCGAAGCCGCCGAGGCCCCACGGGATCAGGTAGTTGAACGGGGCGCCCGGCAGCCCTTTGGCCACGCCGAGCATCCGCAGGTCGAACAGCCCGACGGTGCCGATCAGCAACACCATGCCCATGAAGTGCAACGTTTCGCAGATCGCCCACAGCCAGCCGTAGTCGTTGAAGGTCTGCTGCATCCATGTACTGCTCAAGGCGCCGACGATGGTTTCCATTTCGTCTCCTTGCTTGCGGAGGTGACGCGGTAACGGACGGAGGTGACTGAGACAACGGAGTTCACACGGAGCCACGGGGCATAACGGGGACGCACGGAGGGCTGCCGACCGCCGCCTCCGCTAACGGAAGTACGGATACGCCAGCAGTCTTCCAGCCGTGATTGCGCCGGCCCACAACACGAGCGACGCAACTGCGAGCGCCCGCGCGTTGGCCATCGTTGCCGCCGCTGCAAACGCCCGTCGCACGAGCAGCTGCGTATCGAGCAGCGCGCACAGCAGGAGCGTCAACTTCACGTAGAACAGCGGGTCCACCAGCCACTTCGCCGGGTTGTTCAGCACGAGGAACACGCCCGAGACCGCGTTGACGGCCAGCGCCGCGAAGAAGAGCGGCTGCAATCGGCGCATCGGCGCGAGCGGCAGCGCTGATGCCACCCCGAGCACCCGCAGATCCATCGTCACGCTGATGCCGGCCGCGAACGCGAGGCCGATCGCATGCAGGGTCAGCATCAGCGGGTAGATCCAGATCGTGTCGCGGACGAAGTTGGCGAGCGCGCTCTGATCGATGGCGGTGACGATCGACATGAAATTGAACCCTCGCGTCAGTTCTGGGTGGGACGGGCGATTCGATCAACGACGAGCACGCGGACTGGACCACGCGCGGCCTCGAGCTTCAGCCCGAGCTGCTCCTGGAGCGCCGTAAAGATCGACGGCCCGCCGCTCGTCGCGCTAGCGGTTCCTTCGACGGTCGTTGCCGGCTGTTGCAGCGGGGTCCATTCCACGTTGAAATCGAATCGCCCCTCGACGCCAGTCCGATCGAAGACCTCGCGCTCGACACCGCGCACGCGCGACAGATAACCGGCGAGCTGCGCCATCGTGGCGCCTCTGCCGGTGATCGCGCCTGCCCGCATGCGGACTGTGCATGGCGCGGATGGACGGCCGTCGAAATCCATGACTTCAGCGAACGGGCCGGCACGGCGGATCGCGTCGCAGTCGATCCTCGTCGCGCGCACACCGGCGCGGGCAGACGCCATGCGACGGAGCAGGTAGATGGGTGCCTGGCGCGACTCATCGTGTACACGCAACGCGAACCGCTCGGCCAGCATCGTCCGCACCATCGCGAACGCCTGCGCAAACGTCTCGTCGTCTTCCGGTTCTTCCGCCGCGTCGAGGCCGTCCTGTCTTGCAGCAACGTCGAACCGATCGCGCTTCGTCCAGGCGGGCAGACCGAGGATCCGCTCCTCGGGCAGCGGCAACCCTGAGCCGTACGCAGCAGAGATCAGCGCCATCGCGGTGACGTTCGTGGCCGAAAAGCGGCCGCCGATGGGAACCGCCAATTGACCACCCTCGCTCCCCGATGGCGTCGGCTTGATGACGCTGAGCACGTCGGACGCTGCCGACAGACACACCACGAGCACGAATGGCGCAAGAACTCGCGTCATATCAGCCGAACCAGTTGTAGGCGACGAGACGACTGGCGACGAGAACCACCGTCCACAAGGCGAGCGAACAGGCGGCGGAAATCCTGGCCGCGCGCGGGGGCGTGCGCGCGTTGTCCCATTCGCGCACGCGCGAATAGACGCCGGCGTGGAAGATCAGCAGGTTCATCGCTGCCAGTACGAGCGCGATCGTCTTGACCAGGAAGAAAGGATTCGCGCTGAAGCGCGTTGGGTCCGTCAGGAAGAGCAGCATGCCGGTGACCAGCGTCACCAGCGCCGCCGGCGCCACCCACGGCAGGATGTGCGCGGCGACTTCGGATGCCGGCACCCTCCGCAGCGTGATCCCGAGCGTCCGCGCATCGAGCATCACGTTGAGGCCGATGAAGATCACGATTACCAGCACGTGTACCGATTCGACGATCGGGTAAAACCAGACCGACTCGAGCAGCATCGCCATGATCGCCGGACGCGCCAGCCATTCCCACATCGCGGCCAGCAGCAGGCAGCCGGTGGCGATCGTCAGCCACATCAGCCGCGATTCGTCCGCGAGATGGTTCGCCCGCCAGCAGACGTCGTCCACGAGCCCACCCGCAAGGCGTGGAAGAATCTGGACGCGCGGACCGGCCGGATCGTGAAGCGACTCCCAGAGATCCGACTCGATCTCGGCGCGGCGCGCCGCGCGGAGATCAGCGGGAAGGCCGAGGGTGTAGACGCGCGTCCACCACCGCGTGACGCTCACGGCGAGTTCGGCACTCATGCAGAAGCCCAGCCTTTCTTCGCCCGCTGCTGCCCCGCGGCCAGCCGCGCAGCTTCGGCGACCGCCTCCTCACCGGCGGGCGTGAGCGAGTAGAGTCGACGCCGCGGCCGATTTTCCCCGGCGGCAATCATCGCGTCCTCCCAGTGGCTCACCAGCAGCCCCATCGTCTCGAGCCGGCCGAGCGCACGATAGAGCGTGCCGTAAGCGGTCAGCAATCGATTGTCGGCGTGCTCCTTGATCGCTTTCGCGATCAGGTAGCCGTGGAATTCCTCCGTGCCCTGCTGGCGCAAGTCGCACGCGGCCACGCAAATCGCGAGTTCGAGAGGGACGAGCGCTCCGGGCTTGCGTCGCATGCCCACTAATATGCAGATAGCTGCTTATTAAGTCAACCCCTGCAGATTTCCGAATGTTTCAGCCGATGTGCACCTGCAAGTCGAGAAGGCCTTGATAACATCTGTGCCTTCCATGTCCCGGTCCGGCGGCCCGCAGATCCCACAACTCGATCGCATTGTCGAACACGCCACATGCCTGGGTTGCGGCTGCGCCTGCGACGACATCCGCGTCCGCGTGAACGGCGATCTGATTCTCGAAACGACCAGCACCTGCGCCTTGGGCGCCACGTGGTTCGGCGACGGCCGCGTGCCGACGGCGATTCGCATCGGATCTCGCAGCGGCGCGCTCGACGAAGCACTGACCGCAACCGTCTCGCTGCTGCGCTCGGCGCGCGAGCCGCTGATCTATCTCGCCCCGGAACTGTCGTGCGAGGCGCAGCGCGAAGCCACCGGGCTCGCCGATCGCGTGCACGGCGTGCTGGACACCATCAGTTCGGCGACCGTGCTGCCCTCGATCCTGGCGGCGCAGGAGCGCGGGCGCACTACCGCGACGCTCGGTGAGATTCGGCAGAGGGCCGACGCGATCGTCTTCTGGGGAGTCGATCCCCGGACTCGCTATCCGCGCTTCGCGTCTCGCTACGCGCCGGACGCTGCGGGCCTGCACATCGAGGGACGCAGCGGCCGCCACGTCATGGCGATCGACATCGGTCCGGCGCGGGGCCCGGAGGACGCCGATTCGCGTGTGCCTGTCAACGCCGTGGATGAAGTTGATTTCCTCGGCGTGCTCACCGCGCACATCCGCAGGCCCGGCACGTCGATCGCGCAGACACTCGATCGACTGGCCGCGCCGCTCGCCGCCCGACTCGCGACCGCGCAGTACATCGCGCTGATTGCCGATGGCGAGCCCGCGACGGCGGACGCCGCCACCGGACGAGGCGACCCGCAGCGCGCTGCCGCGTTGATCGCGCTGGCCCATGCTCTCAATGGTTCCACGCGATGCGCCCTGATTACGCTGCGTGGTGGCGGCAACCGATCGGGAGCCGAAGCTGTCCTGACGGCGGAGACCGGATTTCCGACGGGCGTCATGTTTTCGCGTGGCTACCCGGTGTATCGCCCGCACGACGCCATCCGCACCACCGACCGGCTGCTCGTCGTGGGCGACGCCGCACAGATGCCAACGGAGATCTTGAACCGCTTCGCGCCGGACGCGCGCGCGATCATCGGACCGAGAGCAAGCCTGCATGCTGCGGTCGCGGCCATCGACACCGGGGTCGCCGGCGTTCACGTCAACGGCACGGCGCTGCGCATGGACGATGTCCCGCTGCGGCTGCGGCCATCGCTCCCTTTCGGCCTCGATCCGGCCGAAGTCCTGCGGGCTCTCCGTTCCCGAGTGGCGCCATGAGCCAGCTGCGCATTACCGGCGGGGTTGTCTATGACCCGGCAAATGGCGTTGACGGCGAGGTTCGGGACATCTGCATCGATAACGGCACTATCGTCAGCACGGTGCCGGGCACGGCGACGGTCATCGACGCCCGCGGCATGGTCGTCATGCCAGGCGGAGTGGACATTCACTCGCACGTCGCCAGCAGCAGTGTCAACCTCGCGCGGCGGCTTCTTCCGGAGGAGCACCTGGCGGCCCCAGTGGCGGCACCAGACCTGGTCGATGGCATTCCGCGCTCCGGCACAGGAGGGACGGTTCCGACCACCTTCACCACGGGATACCGCTATGCCGGTCTGGGCTACACCACGGTATTCGACGCAGCGGTGGCGCCAATCTCGGCACGGCTGTCGCACGCCGAGTTCGACGCGACACCGATTGTCGATGGCGGTTTTTTCGTGCTGCTCGGCAACGATGAATACCTGCTTCGCCTGATCGACGCCGGCGAACGCGACGAGGCGCGGGACTACGCGGCGTGGATCATTGCGGCGACTGGCGGGTACGCCATCAAGATCGTGAACCCTGGCGGCGTCGAGTTGTGGAAACGCAACGGCCGCGGCCGGACGGGCATCGACACGCCGATCGGCTCGTCGCGTGTGACGCCGCGCGCGATTCTCGAAACGCTCGTGGACGCGGGCAACGCGCTGCGCCTGCCGCACGCGGCCCACATTCACTGCAACGACCTCGGCGCCGCAGGCAACGTCGCCACGACGATTGCGAGCATGCAGGCGGTCGACGGCCGCCGCGCCCACTTCACGCACCTGCAGTTCCACGCGTACGCGACGACGCCGGAGGGCGGCTGGCGTTCCGGCGGCCGCGAGCTGATCGAATACGTCAACGCCCATCCGGCAATCACCGGGGACGTGGGTCAGGTCATGTTCGGCCCGGCGACGACGTTGACGGCGGACGGCCCGGTCGAATACCTGCTGGCACAGAGCAGCGGCCGCAAGTGGGTGAACGTCGACATCGAGCTGGAAACCGGCTGCGGTATCGTGCCGTACACGTACCAGGAGAACGCAGCAGTCGCGGCGTTGCAGTGGGCCGTGGGACTGGAGTTGTTCCTGCTGTCGGCCGACCCCTGGCGCGTCGTGCTCTCCACGGATCATCCGAACGGCGGCTCGTTCATGGCGTATCCAGAACTGATTCGATTGCTGATGGATCGCACCTATCGGGACGAGCAGCTGAAGCGGGTCAACCGGAAACTGCTTGCCGGCAGCGCGCTGCTGGACGGTATCTCGCGTGAATACACGCTGAACGAGATCGCGATCGTCACGCGTGCCGGCCCCGCGCGGATTCTCGGCCTGACGTCAAAGGGACACCTCGGCACGGGCGCTGACGCGGACGTCACCGTCTACGCGAGCGATCCGGACGTGTCACGCATGTTCGCGACGCCGCGGTATGTCGTGAAGGGCGGCGCGCTGGTGGTTGACGAAGGGCACTTGCGCCGGGCACCGGCCGGACGACGCCTGCACGTGCGACCCGGCTACGATGCGCAGGTGGAACGCGGGCTGCGCGAGTTTTTCGACCGCTACTCGACCGTCGCGTTCGACAACTACCCCGTCGGGCCGCTGCGTGATGCGCCGTGTCCACCCGCTGGAGGCCGCTGAGTGGAAATCCGCGGCGTCATCATCGAGGACACGTTCGCCGAAGCGTTCGGCATGCGCGGCGCGCGGCTGATCATCACCGCGAAGAACGAGCGGTGGACGCGCGAAGCGGCACTCAAGCTGACCGGCTTCGCCACGTCGGTGATCGCCTGCAAATGTGAGGCGGCGATCGAGCGCGAGTTGCCAGGCGACGAGACGCCCGACGGCAGGCCGGGCGTGTCCGTGCTGTTCTTCACGATGGACAGCGACAGCCTGGGCAAGCGCCTGATCGAGCGGATCGGCCAAACGGTGCTGACATGCCCCACGACCGCCTGTTTCGACGGGCTCCCGGATCTGCCGGATCGGCTGCCCGCCGGGAAAGCCCTTCGCACGTTCGGGGATCGCTTCCAGGGCAGCAAGGTCATCGGCGGACAGCGCTACTGGCGGGTGCCAGTCATGGAGGGCGAATTCCTGCTGTCGGAAACGTTCGGCATGCAGAAGAAGGGGATCGGCGGCGGCAATTTCCTCATCCTCGGTGAGAGCGCCGACGCGGTGCTCGAGGCGGCCGAGGCGGCGGTGGCCGCAATCGAGGGCACGCCCAACGTGATCCTGCCGTTCCCCGGTGGCATCGTGCGCAGCGGCAGCAAGGTCGGCGCGAGCTACACGGGGATGATCGCGTCCACCAACGACGCGTATTGCCCGACGCTGCGGCCGTTGACCACGACGGCGCTGCCAGAAGGCGTGAACTCGGTGCTCGAGATCGTGCTTGACGGCCTCGATTTCGACAGCATCAGCACGGCGATGCGCGCGGGCATCACGGCGGCATGTCGGCCCGGTGTCCGCGCCATCAGCGCCGGGAACTATGGCGGCAAGCTCGGGCCGCACCACTTTCATCTGCGCAAGGTGATGGACGGCGCATGAGCGACTGGATCACGCTAACCGCGCGCGCGGTGGATGCACCGATTGCCCTGGACGATCTCGATCCCGCGCGGCTTGCGGAGTTGTCCGCGGCTGACATTGGCGCCGTGCCAGTCTTCGCCGGACGTCAGCGGGCGGCGCTCGGTGATTTCTTCGACGTGAGCGGCGAGCGCTCCACCCGTGTCCGCATCGAGGGCAGCACGTCACTGCTCGACGGAGTGGGCGCAGGTATGAGCGGCGGCGAGCTCGACGTGACGGGTGACACCGGCGCCATGACGGGCGCGGGCATGAGCGGCGGAACGCTGCGCGTGCACGGCAGCGTCGGCGACGACGCAGGGGTCGGCCTGTCCGGCGGGGTCCTTCGAATTGACGGGAATGCTGGCGACCGCCTCGGTGCGGCCGCACCCGGGGCCGCGAAGGGCATGAGCGGCGGAGACATCATCGTCGGGGGGGCGGCCGGAGACGAAGCGGGTGCCCGGATGCGCCGCGGCTTGCTGGTGATCTCCGGCAGCGTCGGCCGGGATGCCGGACGGGCGATGATCGCCGGTTCCCTGATCGTGCTCGGCTCCTGCGGTGATGGCGCGGGGCGAGCGAGCAAGCGCGGATCAATCGTGGTGTGCGGCGCCGTGGCCGTTCCGCCGACGTACCGGTACGCCTGCACCTACCATCCACCCCACGTTCGGCTGACGTTTCGCTATCTCATGCGTCGCTACAATTTCGCGTTCGAAAACGCGGTCATCGACAGCGTGTTCAAACGGTACTGCGGCGACGGCGATGACCCGGGAAAGGGAGAACTCCTCGTCGCCGCGCCTGACGAACCGCCGGTTGCTCAATCCATCGTGAAGGGCACGTAAAGCAACCGGCCTTCGCGTTGCACCTGCAGGGTCACCGCACTTCCGGGCTTCAGTGCCCGCAACGTCTGCCGGAGCTGGCGCCAGCGGTCCGCGCCGCGACGACAACGCCGAAGGGATCTCGCAGGCCGCTCTCAGGAGTGACCAGCCGGCGATCGATCTCGACGCCGAGAATGCCGAGGTCAGCGACCAGGTTCTTCTCGGGGTCGGCAAGCGACGCAACCGCGTCAAACTCGCTCTTCTGTTCGACGGCCGGAACGCTGAAGGTGCGTTGCGTCGTGCCGCGCAGCACCACGAGCGCGACCGGATCCTTGGAATCGCGCAGCCGAAAATTGTAGTTGACGGTCGGCAGGTTGTC
>Ga0308174_10001643_pt1 | contig 10584 bp, 8 predicted proteins | sample PhyPR2_FD_203894 | JGI IMG/M metagenome (GOLD analysis project Ga0308174, IMG submission 203894) | Soil microbial communities from UC Gill Tract Community Farm, Albany, California, United States - DLSLS.P.R2 | ecosystem: Environmental > Terrestrial > Soil > Agricultural land | place: USA... | reverse complement strand
GTCCGGAGCCTCGGGAACGGTCATCCGGTCGAGGTGCCCGACGCCCTGCAGCACGGGGACGGCCTCGCTCGAGGCGCCGAACTCGACCCACTCGTCGCATGCCGGGTCGGTGTTGTCGCGCAGTTTCCGGTTGTGCACCGTCCAGGTTCCGTGGATGAAGTCGAAGTCGGCAGCGCCGGGCGGGGTCATGCCAGGAACCGTCGCACCGGCCACTGACAGTTCCGGCGGGCCCGAAGGCCCTGGCCGGTCGGCGGCGTGCCGTCTCCGCAATGGCCTGGATCGTCACCGGGCCGCCCCGCATCGAGTTCGGCTGGTGGCGCTACATCCGGTTCGCCGGGCTGCTGCTCTGCGCCGCGTGCCTGCCGGTGGCCGTGCTGGGGCTGAACCGCGGGGGAGCGGGTGTTCGGCCTGGCCGCGGTGACCACCAGCGGCGCATGGTCGGTCTCCGTCGCGGTGGAGGGCCTGCTCGTCCGTCCGTCGGGCGACCAGCCCGTGGCGGCGGCCACGGGTCTCGTGGCGACGCTCCTCGCGGTCGAAGGGGCCTGGTTCGGCCGGGCCGCTAGGTTGCAGGCATGCCGCTGCTCGCCCGCACCCTGCTCGGACCCGGCCCGTCGAACCCCTACCCGGAGGCCACGGTCGCCCTCGGTGAGCCGCTGCTCGGGCACCTCGACCCGGTGTTCCTCGGGATCCTCGACGAGACCTCCGACCGGCTCCGCCGGCTCTTCGGCACGGCGAACCGGCGCACCCTTCCGCTCTCGGCGACCGGCTCGGCCGGAATGGAGGCCGCGTTCGTCAACACGGTGGGCCCGGGGGACGTCGTCGTCGTCGCGGTGAACGGCCTCTTCGGCGAGCGGATGGTCGACGTCGCCTCCCGCTGCGGCGCCGAGGTCGTGCGCGTCGACCACGAGTGGGGGCAGCCGGTCGACCCCGCGCGGGTGCTCGACGCGCATCCCGCGCCGAAGCTGATCGCCGCCGTCCATGCCGAGACCTCCACCGGGGCGCTGTCCGACCTCGCCCCGCTGGGAGAGGGCAAGGGTGACGCGCTGCTACTGGCCGACTGCGTCACCTCGCTGGGCGGCGTGCCGGTGTGGCTGGACGACTGGGGCGTCGACCTCGCCTACTCGGGCTCGCAGAAGTGCCTCGGCGTCGCACCCGGGCTGGCCCCGTTCACGATCAACGACCGCGCGTGGGAGCGGCGGATCGAGAAGCCGCAGAGCTGGTATCTCGACCTCGGCATGCTCGGCGGGTACGCCGGCGAGGCGGCCGGGTCGGGCGGTCGCACCTACCACCACACCGCGCCGACGGGCATGGTCGTCTCGCTGCACGCCGGGCTCGGCCGGATCCTCGAGGAGGGGCTGGACGCCGTCCACGCGCGGCACGCCGAGGCCGGCCGCCTGCTGCACGAGGGGCTGCAGGCGATGGGGCTGGAGCTGTTCGCGGCCGAGGGGCACCGGCTGCCGGAGCTGACCACGGTGCGTGTGCCCGACGGGGTCGACTCCGCCGCCGTCCGCAAGGAACTGCTCGAGCGGTACGACATCGAGATCGGCGGAGGCGTGGGTGCCTACGCGGCCACCGTGTGGCGGATCGGCCTGATGGGCTCCAACGCGACCCCCGACAAGGCGCTGCTCGTGCTGGCCGCTCTGAAGGAGATCCTCGGCCGGTAGGGACTCCTGCCCGAGTTGATCATCGTCTGCGTGCTCGACCGCACGGTGGGTCGGCCGAACGACGAGGGTGTCGCGTGCACGCAGACGATGATCACGCTGTATCCGGCCGCCAGCCCCGATTGAACAGCGCACGACGGGTCCGCTCTACGACCGCGTGCCGGCCATGCCGCGCGGCGAATCGGAGCACCAGCCAGTCGTCGGCCGCCATCAGTGAATAACGATCGACGTCCCGGCTGAACTGTTCAGGATCGGCGTGCTGACGGCCTTCGTACTCCAGGGCAACCTTCCAGGGCTCATAGCCGAGGTCGGTGCACGCCACCTGGCGACCCGAGCGATCCACGATCGGGAGCTGCACCGTCGGCTCCGGCAGATCACTGTCGAGCAACCAGAACCGCATCAGGCTCTCCCGTGGGGAAGCCGCTCCGCTGCTGAGATGTGGCGCCCAACGACGTGCGCGCACGACCCCGCGCACCCGGTCGGCACGTTCCAGCCGCCGGGCGAGGTCCTCGGCGTGCAGTCGTCCTGTTCGCATCAGCCGGTCTCCCAGCACGAAGAGATCAGGGGCAGGGAGGACGGCGGCCAGGTCGAGGAAGGTCTGGGCTCCGGACGTCACGCGAAGGCCTGCCACGTCGACGACGTCGTCCTCCCGCAGGTTGCGTGCGTGCACGGTGAGGCCCGTCCGCTGAGGGAGGACGCGACGGGGACGCATGACCGCGTGAACGGTCGCCGGCTCGCCGTCGATCACCCGATACAGCGCTGCGGCCGTGCGAAGGCCGAAGGCCGCATCCGGGGGGAGGACCTTCGCCCAGGCGTGGCACCGCATGAGCAGGTCCGGCTCCACCGCGGAGGACACGTAGAGGCCGCGGGAGAGTGGGACACCGTCCAGGAGAATCTGTCGGCGGCTCGCGCCGGATGCCCGCGCCTCGGACCAGGTGTACGAGGGCCCCAGGGGGATGCCGTCCATGTCGGCAGCCTCGGGCCGTGAGCCCCTCTGTCACGGCCCGACGACCAATCTGTGGATCCTCCGTTCCCTTGTGGATGGGCCTCTCCGGCCAATTGATCATCGTCCTGGTGCACGGTCGCACGGCGGGTCGGGGCTGGGCCACGCGCGCTGAGTGCACACAGCCGATGATCAACGGGGGAGGGGGAGGCGGGTCAGGGGGTGTTCAGGCGGGCCAGCTGCTCGGGGGAGAGGGTCAGGTCGGCCGCGGCGGCGGAGTCGAGGACGGACTCCCGCCGCGAGGCCCCCGGGATCGGGACGACGACGTCGGCTTGCGCGAGATGCCACGCCAGCGTCACCCGGTACACCGAGACATCCAGCTCGGCGGCCACCTCCGCGAACGCTGGTGCGGCCGAGCCCAGCGATCCGGCCGACGACACCCCGCCGAACGGGCTCCACGGCAGCCACGCCAGCCCGACCTTCGCGCAGTGCGCCAGCTCGGCGGCCGACGACCGCCACCCGGGTGAGAACTGGTTCTGCACGCTGACCAGCGCGTCGCCGACGATCTCCCGGGCCACGTCGATCTGCGCGATGTCCGCGTTCGAGATGCCGACCATCCGGACCAGGCCGTCGTCGTACAGCGAGCGCATCGCGGCCATCGTCTCCTCCCATGGCGTGGCCGGGTCGGGCCGGTGGAACTGGTAGAGCCCGATCGCCTCGACCCCCAGCCGGCGCAGCGACGCCTCGCACGTCCGGCGCAGGTAGCGGGCGGACCCGTCCAGACCCCACTCGGCGCCCTCCCGGGTGTGGCCGCCCTTCGTCGCCACCAGCACCGACGACGTGTCGCCGCCGTAGGACGCCAGCGCGCGCGCCACCAGCTCCTCGTTGTGCCCGAACTCGGCCTCGTCGTAGGAGTAGGCGTCGGCGGTGTCGATGAGGGTCACGCCGGCGTCCAGCGCGGCGTGCACCACGGCCTCGGCGTCCGCAGGGGAGGGGCGGGGCTCCTTCGTCGAGAGGGGCATCGCGCCGAGCCCGATCGCGCTGACGGTCATGTTCCCGATGCTTCGCTGCTGCACGGGTCGTGTCGTGCCCCGCGGGTAACTTCGCAACCGTGACTTCTCTGTTCGATGCGCCCGAGGACGACGGACCGGTCGCCGTCGATCCCGGGGCGCCGCTGGCCGTCCGGATGCGGCCGCGGGCGCTCGACGAGGTCGTCGGGCAGCAGCACCTGCTCGGCGCCCGCGCCCCGCTGCGCCGGCTCGTGGAGTCCGACGAGCCGATGTCGCTGGTCCTCTACGGCCCGCCCGGCACCGGGAAGACGACGCTGGCGCACGTCATCTCGCTGGCCACCAAGCGGCAGTTCGTGCAGCTCTCGGCGCTCGACTCCGGCGTCAAGGAGGTGCGGGCGGTCATCACCGCCGCTAAGCGGGAGCTCACCTACGCCGGTCGCCGCACCGTGCTGTTCATCGACGAGGTCCACCGTTTCTCCAAAACCCAGCAGGACAGCCTGCTGTCCGCGGTCGAGGACCGGATCGTCAGCCTGATCGCCGCGACCACCGAGAACCCGTTCTTCTCCGTCGTCAGTCCGCTGCTGTCCCGCAGCCTCGTGCTGGCCCTGCAGCCGCTCTCCGACGACGACATCCGGGCGGTCCTGGGGCGCGCGCTCACCAGCGAGCGGGGGCTCGACGGTGCGATCACGCTGTCCCCGGAGGCCGAGGACCACATGGTCCGAGTGGCCGGTGGGGACGCCCGGAAGGCGCTCACCGCGCTCGAGTCCGGCGCCGGTGCCGCGATCGCCGCGGGCACCGACGTGCTCGATCTGGAGACCCTGGAGACGGCGGTGGCGCAAGCCGCCGTCCGCTACGACCGGCAGGGCGACCAGCACTACGACGTCGCCAGTGCCCTGATCAAGAGCATCCGCGGCAGCGACGTCGACGCGGCGCTGCACTACCTGGCCCGCATGGTCGCGGCGGGGGAGGACCCGCGGTTCATCGCCCGGCGGCTGGTGATCTCCGCCAGCGAGGACATCGGCATGGCCGACCCGACGGCGCTGCTCACCGCGGTCGCCGCGGCCGACGCGGTGGCCTTCATCGGCATGCCCGAGGGCCACTTCCCGCTGGCCCACGCCGTGGTGCACCTGGCCACGGCGCCGAAGTCCAACGCCGTCACCGTCGGCATCGGCGAGTCGATGGCCGACGTGCAGGCCGGTCTGGCCGGCCCGGTGCCGCCGGGGCTGCGCGACGCCCACTACGCCGGTGCGAAGAAGCTCGGGCACGGCAAGACCTATGACTATCCGCACGCCCATCCCGACGGCGTCGTCCCGCAGCAGTACCCGCCCGACGCACTCGTCGGCCGCGACTACTACCGCCCCACCGGCCGCGGCGCCGAGGCCCGCATCGGGGAACGGCTGGCCAAGCTGCGGGCGATCGTCCGCCGGACTCGCTGAGCCCGGCGGGCGACGGACGGCCGGCGCGGCCCGCGACTACTGTGACGGGGCCGGGACGTCGCCGGTCCAGCCGAACACCTGAGAACAGGAGCGCGCGTGTCCGTAGGAGAGATCGCCGGGCTGATCGCAGCCGGTGCCTTGGTGCTGCTGGTGGTGCTGCTCGCCTTCCCGCTGCTCAAGCTCGGGCGCACGCTCGACGAGACCACCCTGACCATCCGGCAGACCCGGGAGCAGACCGCCCCGATCCTGGTCCAGGCCAGCACCACGGTCGCCCACGTGAACAGCAACCTCGAGCGCGTCGACGACATCACCGGCAACGCGGCGAACGTGTCGAGCAACGTGGCGGCCCTCACCAGCGTCGTCGCCGCCACGCTGGGCAGCCCGCTGATCAAGGTCGCCGCGTTCAGCTACGGCGTCCGCAGCGCGACCAAGAAGCGGCGGGAGGGCGTCGCGCTGGCCGACGCGGCCCGCCGCGAGAAGGACGAGCGCCGCGCCCGTCGTGCCGCCCGGCGGGCCGCCTGATGCGCCGGCTGTTCTGGCTGGCCATGGGCATCACCATCGGCGCCCTCATCGTGCGCAAGCTCAGCCGCGCGGCCGACAAGCTGACACCGGCCGGCATCGGGGGCTCCATCGCCGAGGGGCTGCGCGACCTGGCCGAGGCGATCGGCGACTTCGGTGCCGACGTCCGGGCCGCCGCGGCCGACCGGGAGGTCGAACTGCGCACCGGTACCGGTCTCGACGCCCCGCTGCCGGCCCCGGGTGCCGCCGTCGCCGCGGCCCGCCACGGCGCGCACGCCGCCGACATCTGACCCCCGCAGCCGGCCGGCCCGCGGGCAGTCACTGCCCCACCCGGCCCCGCAGAACTGAGTAGAGCCTGATGCAGACCGCCGAGATCCGTCGCCGCTTCCTCGAGCACTTCGCGCAGCGGGGGCACACCGTCGTCCCCAGTGCGTCGCTGATCTCTCCCGACCCGTCGCTGCTGTTCACGGTGGCGGGCATGGTGCCGTTCATCCCGTACCTCACCGGCCGTGAGCCGGCCCCGTACCCGCGGGCCACCAGCGTGCAGAAGTGCGTGCGCACCCTCGACATCGAGGAGGTGGGCAAGACCACCCGCCACGGCACGTTCTTCCAGATGAACGGCAACTTCTCCTTCGGCGACTACTTCAAGGAAGGCGCGATCCAGCACGCCTGGGACCTCATCACCGGCTCCGTCGACGAGGGCGGCCTGGGCTTCGACCCGGACAAGATCTGGGCGACGGTCTACCTCGACGACGACGAGGGCGCCGACGCCTGGCACCGCATCGCCGGGCTGCCCAAGGAACGCATCCAGCGGCTGGGCATGGAGGACAACTACTGGTCGACCGGGGCGCCCGGTCCGGCCGGCCCCTGCTCGGAGATCTACGTCGACCGGGGCCCGGAGTACGGGCCCGACGGCGGGCCGGCCGTCGACAAGGCCGGCGACCGGTTCCTGGAGATCTGGAACCTCGTCTTCATGCAGTACGAGCGCGGGGCGGGGGAGGGCAAGGACTTCCCGATCCTCGGCGAGCTGCCGAAGAAGAACATCGACACCGGCATGGGCCTCGAGCGGGTCGCCTACCTCATGCAGGGCGTCGACAACATGTACGAGATCGACGAGGTCGCGCCCGTCCTGCGCCGCGCCGCCGAGCTCTCCGGCGTCACCTACGGGAGCGATCACGACGCCGATGTCCGCCTGCGGGTCGTGGCCGACCACGTGCGCAGCGGACTGATGCTCATCGGCGACGGCGTCACGCCCGGCAACGAGGGCCGCGGGTACATCCTGCGCCGGCTGCTGCGCCGCGCCGTCCGGTCGATGAAGCTGCTCGGCGTCGACGAGGCGACCCTGCCCGAACTGCTGCCCGTCTCCCGCGACGCGATGAGCCCCAGCTACCCCGAGCTGGCGGCCGACTTCGCCCGCATCTCCTCGATCGCCTACGCCGAGGAGGACGCCTTCCGGCGCACGCTGTCGGCCGGGACGACGCTGTTCGACACCGCCGTCACCCAGGCGAAGAAGGCGGGCACCCCGGCGCTGTCGGGCGAGCAGGCGTTCTCGCTGCACGACACCTATGGATTCCCGATCGACGTCACCCTCGAGATGGCCGCCGAACAGGGCGTCACCGTCGACGAGGCGGGCTTCCGCGCGCTCATGAAGGAGCAGCGCGAGCGTGCCCGGGCCGACGCCCGCGCCAAGCGCACCGGCTCGGTCGACGTCCTCGCCTACCGCCGGCTGCTCACCGAGCACGGGCCGACCGACTGGCAGGCCTACGACACGCTGCGGACCGACTCCCGGGTGCTCGGCCTCGTCGACGACCGCGAGGACGGACCGGGCGTGGCCGCGCCGGGTGAGATCACCCGCGTGGTGCTCGACCGGACGCCCTTCTACGCCGAGTCCGGCGGGCAGGTCGCCGACGCCGGCGTCCTCACCTGGGACGGCGGCCGCGCCGAGGTCATCGACGTCCAGCGCCCGGTCAAGGGCCTCGTCGCCCACCAGGTGCGGGTGCTCGAGGGCGAGCTGCGCGAGGGCACCGAGCTGACCGCCGCGGTCGACTACGAGTGGCGCCTGTCGGCGTGTCAGGCCCACTCGGGCACCCACGTGGTGCACGCGGCGCTGCGTCAGGTGCTCGGCCCGCAGGCGCTGCAGTCGGGTTCCTACAACCGCCCCGGCTACCTGCGGCTCGACTTCGCCTGGCAGGGGGCGCTGAGCGCGCAGCAGCGCACCGACATCGAGGACGTCGCCAACGCCGCCGTCCGTGCCGACCACAAGGTGACCGCCTCGTACATGACGTTGCCGGAGGCCCGGGAGTTCGGCGCCCTGGCGCTGTTCGGCGAGACCTACGGCGAGCAGGTGCGGGTCGTCGAGATCGGCGGCCCGTGGTCGCGTGAGCTGTGCGGTGGCACGCACGTGCGCGGCAGTGCCCAGATCGGCACGCTGGTGCTGACCGGCGAGTCGTCGGTCGGCGCCGGTGCCCGCCGGGTCGAGGCCGTGGTCGGCCTCGAGGGCTTCCGGTACCTGGCCCGCGAGCGCGATCTGGTCCGCCAGCTCGCCGATCTGGTCAAGGTGCCGCAGGACAACCTGGTCGAGCGGGTCAGCGGCATGCTCGCCCGGCTGCGCGACGTCGACAAGGAGCTCGCCGAGCTGCGCGGGCAGCAGACGCTGGCCGCCGCCGGGTCGCTCGCGGAGTCCGCGAAGGACGTTTCCGGCGTCGCGGTCGTCACCGGCTCGCCCGGCGGGCTCGGCGGCGGTGACCTGCGCGCCCTCGCGCTCGACGTCCGCGGCAGGCTGGGCGCCGCGCCGGGCGTCGTCCTGCTGGCGTCGGAATCCGGTGGCAAGGTGGCGCTGGTGGCGGCACTGAATGCGGCGGCCCTCGAGCGGGGCCTGTCGGCGAACGACGTTCTCCGGGCGGCCGCCGGGCCGGTCGGCGGCCGCGGAGGCGGGAAGGCCGACGTCGCGCAGGGCGGCGGAACGGACCCCGCGGGCATCCCCGCGGCGTTGCAGGCCGGCGAGCAGGCGGTTGCGACCGCCACTGGGAGGTGAGCACCGTGTCCAATTCAGAGAACACGAGCCCCGAGGACACCGGTCCCGTCGGGGGACGACGCCGCGAACTGCCGGCCGTGCCCCCGGCGCGGCCGCGGACGTCCCCGTCGGCGCCCGTCTACCACCCGACCACCGAGATCGACCTCAGCCAGGGCTTCCCACCGGTCTCGCACGAGACGACCGAGATCGACCTGAGTGGCGGCTGGCCGGCGCACCTGAAGATGCCGCCGCGCCCGACGGCGGAGCGGGCGACCGGCCGGGTGCTCGGCGTCGACGTCGGCACCGTCCGGGTCGGCCTGGCGCTCTCCGACCCCACCGGCACCCTGGCCAGCCCGCTGGAGACCCTGCGCCGCGCCAAGAACCACTCCGATCTGGACCGACTGGCCGCCCTCGTGGCGGAACACGAGGTGACAGAGGTGGTCGTGGGGGAGCCGGTGCATCTCTCGGGTGCGTCGGGCGCCTCGGCCCAGGACGCAGCCGATTACGCTCAGGAACTAGCCGACCGCATTCCGGATGTGCCGGTGATCCTGATCGACGAAAGGCTCTCGACCGTGACCGCAGCCAGTCACCTGCGAGAAGGCGGCATCGACAGCCGCAAGCAGCGCGCGGTGATCGACCAGGCGGCCGCCGTGGTCATCCTGCAACAGTTCCTCGACAGTCGGCGGGCAGGCTCGTGACGTACCCCGGCGGGCCGCCGCCGCGAGGACGACACTCCTCGCCCGACGACGGCGTCGCCGGTGTACCGACGTCGCACTGGATGACCGACGGGGGAGTGCCCACGGCCGACTTCCCTCTGCCGCGCCACCCGTTCGGCTTGCCGTTCGCGGGTTCGGACCGCGCCACCGGCGGCATCCGCCGCGTTTCCGGTCTGCTCGACCGCTTCCCCGAGACGGGGCCGGTCAGCGAGCCCGTCTGGTCGCCCCACCGCTCCAGTGACGGTCCGATCTACCCGAGCGCACGGCACGGCGGCGACGACCGGCCCGCCTCCGGCGGCTGGGAGTCCGGTCCTGGCGAGCACCCCTCCGCCCCGCTCCCGCCCCGGCCTCCGGGCGTGTGGGACCGGCTGCGCCCCCGTGAGGACGAGCACGGTGACGCCGAGACCGTCGCCCACCCCGCGGTCTCCGCCTCCGGGCACCTCGGCCCGCGGGACGAGCCGGACGAGCACGCCGGGCAGTACCGCGCCGCCGCGCACGGCGACGACCAGGACACCGACGCGCACCCCGTGGACCCCCGTGCCTGGGAGGACCAGACGGGCGGTCTCGACGTCATCGGCGCACACGTCGAGGAGGACGCCCCCCGCCGTCGCGGGCTGCGCCGCGGCCGCTCGCGGCGTGCCGCCCCGCACGAGCCGCACCACGACGAACTCCTCGACGACGACCTCGGCCGCGACGACGACGGCTACGACGACCTCGGCTACGACGACCTCGGCCACGACGACCTCGGCCACGACGACCTCGGCCACGACGACGACGTCGTCCACGTCGACGGGCAAGCCATTCCCGTCGCCCCCTACGACCACCGGCGCGGACGCGGGCGGCGCCGCCGCCGGCCGGTCGCGATCCTGCTGTCGCTGGTCGTGCTGGCCGGGATCGTCGCCGGCATCGTCCTGGGCGGACAGCGGCTGCTGGCCATGATCGACCCCAACTCGCGCGACTACAGCGGGCAGGGCAGTGGCTCCGTGCAGATCCGGGTGCACGACGGCGACACGCTCAGCGACATCGCCCGCACCCTCGTCTCCGACGGCGTCATCGCCTCGGTCCGCCCGTTCGTGACCGCCGCCGAGGCGCACCCGGACGCGACGGGCATCCAGCCCGGTGTCTACGGCCTGCACGAGCAGATGAGTGGCAAGGCGGCCCTCGACATGCTGCTCGACCCGAAGGCGCGGCTGCTGTCTCGGGTGACCGTGCCCGAGGGGCTCACCGTCACGGCGACGCTGGCGCGGATCGCGAAGGACACGAACACCCCGATCGCGGACCTGAAG
>Ga0308174_10001642_pt1 | contig 10585 bp, 8 predicted proteins | sample PhyPR2_FD_203894 | JGI IMG/M metagenome (GOLD analysis project Ga0308174, IMG submission 203894) | Soil microbial communities from UC Gill Tract Community Farm, Albany, California, United States - DLSLS.P.R2 | ecosystem: Environmental > Terrestrial > Soil > Agricultural land | place: USA... | reverse complement strand
GTCTGCTGGCTCCGTCACGCGTGCCGCCTCGGCCGGCACCCTGGCCGCCCCCCTCGCCTCCCTGGTCACCGCTTCCCCCTTCGGCTACCGGGTCAGTCCCATCACTGGAGGCTCGGGTGACTTCCATCGGGGGCAGGACTTCGTGGCGCAGTGCGGCACTTCCGTCCTGGCTGCCGCGACGGGTACCGTGACCTTCGCAGGCTGGCACCAGTTCGGTGGCGGGAACCGGGTGGTCATCGATCACGGCAACGGGCTGGAGACCACCTACAACCACCTCTCGTCCTTCAGCGTCAAGGTGGGCCAGACCGTCTCCCGCGGGGAAGTTGTGGCGCTGAGCGGCACCACCGGCGCCTCGACCGGTTGCCACCTGCACTTTGAGGTGCAGGTCAACGGTGAAGTGGTCGACCCGATGGGCTGGCTGTAACCGAATGAGTGCTTACTCTCACATTGGCGGGACGTCCCGTGACCTGAATGTGACATTGAGCCAAAACTGCTGTACCGTCTAACTCGCGTCAACTTTTCCGAAGTTGACGCTCTTGAGTGGATTGCCTAACTCTGCCACCGCTCAAGGTCCGTTCGCATTTCATCGTCTGGCAGGGGCGGGGGAACCAATTTTGGCCTTCACATCAGAAGGCCTTGGGGTTAAGTCGCACGAGCTTCCCAGGAGGCAGTGTGGCCGGGTGACTCCCATCCGAATCCGACAGCTCACCTCGCAGGCATTGGGAGAGGCTACCTTCGTGTCTTCACGCCATCATTCTGCGCGCCACCGTGCGCAAACGGTTCGCACTAGTCCCTTGGACGCCATGTCCAAGGCTGTCAGTGCAAATGCCGGGACCGTAGGCCGCCAGGCTGCCGTTGTGGCAGCGGCTTCGGGCCTCATCCTGAGCATGGGCCTTCCGGCCACTGCAGCTGACACCACCGCCGGTGTCTCTGCCTCCACCGAGTCCGGTTCGGCCCAGACGGCCCTCGCTGTCACCGCCGCGCCCACGGCCACGGTTTCCTTCGAGCGTCCGGTCGTCAAGACCACCGCCGCTCCAAAAGTGGAAGCAGTGCGCACACAGTCGACGGCAGCGGCGGACCGCACCGCCACTGCTGCCGCAGGCCAGGAGGCGTCCCCGGCTGCCAAGCAGGCTGAGACCGTGTCCGCTGCGGCGACTTCGGGCATTGCCGCCATCGCCTACACCGGCATCGGCCACTCCTACGTGTGGGGCGGCACCAGCCCCGTCACCGGCTGGGACTGCTCGGGGTTCGTGCAGTGGGTTTACGCCCAGGCCGGAATCAGCATCCCCCGCACCAACGCCTGGAGCATCATGACCCCCACCTCCACCCCGCAGCCGGGTGACGTGGTGGTCCAGAACGGTGGCGCGCACGTCGGCATCTATGTCGGCAACGGCATGATGGTCAGCGCACTCAACCCCTCCCAGGGCACGCTGCTCCACTCGCCCGCAGCCACCGGTACCTCGTCGTACTACCACCTCAGCAAATAGTTCTTGGGCTTCATGCTCCAAGGGCTATTTCTTTGCCCAAAGCTTCTTCGCTAGAAACCACATCCCCGTTCGGGACGCGCCGACGTACCCCCAAGATGCCGGCGCGTCCGACCCCCTTTGCCTGCCTACATGCGGTTGCGAAGGAAAAACGAAAGAGAGAACTGATGACGACTCGTGCTACCGCACGGCACCGTGCCGAGGTCACCAAAACCAACTCGATCGCTGTCATTGCAAAGGCTGTCAGCGACAACGCAGGCGGCATGGGCCGCCAGGCTGCAGTCATCGCTGCTGCTTCCGGCCTGGTCCTGACCAGCGGCATCGCGGCAAACGCTGCCGACGCGAACGTCAAGCGGGATTCTGCCCCGGCTTCCGCGCTGGAAGTTGAATCAGCCGTCGACGCCCCGATCTCCGCGGCTTCCACCATTGCCATCAGCTACGAGAAGCCTGCCGTGACCACCACGCCGGCTCCCGTCGTCGAGCCCGCGCCCCAGGTTGAGGTGCAGGAAGCTGCAGCGCCTGCTGCCCAGCCTGTTGCTGTCCCGAAGGTCACGGCCAGGGTTGCCACCGTGGCTGCTCCTGCCGCTCCCGCAGCGCAGGCTTCCGCCAGCGGCAAGGGTGCGGCAATCCTCTCCGCCGCCTACGCCCAGCTCGGCGTGCACCAGGACTGCACCATGCTGGTGACGAACGCACTGGCCGCTGTCGGCATCCACTTCCACGACTGGCCCGCCGGCTACCTGTCACTCGGTGACACCGTGCCCGCCTCCCAGGCCCAGCCCGGGGACCTGATCTACTACGCCGATGGTGGCGGGGGCATGGCCCACATCGCCGTCTACGCCGGAAACGGTATGGCTGTACACGGAGGCTTCAACGGCAATGACACCGTGGTCTTCAGCGCCAATGTTGGCTCGGGACCGGTGTTCATCCACGTCAGGTAAGCACCGCTGCCCGCCTGTCACGCACAGAACGGGTTGATCTTGAGGGCCCCTGCCACTGAGGCGGGGGCCCTTTCGTATTGGGGCCTATATAGGGGGCCGGGTTTGTGGCGATTACCTGATTCTGCATTTCTTTGTTTACTCTTGTGGTGTCGATCCATAGCCCGGACATGCCGAGGGCAGCCGGCCCTCGTGCCCCTGACGGGTGCGGCCGTGAAGAGGTACGTGCATGCGCACTCTCGTTCTGAATGCTGGATATGAACCGCTGGCGGTTATCACTTTCCGCCGGGCGCTGGTGCTTGTGCTCACGGGCAAGGCGAGCGTAGTGGCCGAAGGGGACGACCCCGTGGTGGGTCCCACCGACGTCCTGGGCCGCCCGTCCGTGATCCTCCTCAACCGCTACATCCGGCCCCGGTACAACCACTCCACGGCGGTGAGCCGCAGGGGCGTGCTCCGGCGCGACGGGCATAAATGCGCATATTGCGGTAAAGCGGCCCACACCATTGACCACGTGCACCCGAAATCCCGGGGTGGGGCCGATTCATGGGAGAACCTGGTGGCTGCCTGCCTGCGGTGCAACAACGTCAAGGGCGACCACACTCCCGCGGAGATGGGATGGACCCTGCGGTTCGTGCCGGAGCCGCCACACGGAACCATCTGGCAGATCAAGGAACTTGAGAAGCCCACTCCGGCCTGGGATCCGTTCCTGCTTCCGGAGCGCGCGGCCTGACCGGGGCGTGCGGCCTGACGGGCGTGCCCCCGGCGGACGTGCGCCGCTAGGCTGGGGGAGTGCAAGTGAACAGGCTGGCCTTTGATGCCCTGATCCTGGCCGGCGGGCGGTCATCGCGGTTGGGCGGCGTACCCAAGCAGTCGCTGGTCTTCCAGGGCCAGACCCTTCTCGAGCGCTCCATCGCTGCGGCAGCCGGGGCCCTGCATACTGTTGTCGTGGGCGACCCCGGTCTCCTGGCGGGCGTGGTGCCCTTGACGCAGTCGCTGGCACCGCCGACCTTGCCTCCCAACCTGCTGGCCTGCCGGGAAGAGCCGCGCTTCGCAGGCCCGGCGGCTGCCATCGCCGCCGGCATGGATGCACTGGCGGAAAGCGGCGGAGGTGCGGCCTACACCCTCGTACTGGCCTGCGACATGCCGCTGGCATCCCAGGCGGTGGCAGCGCTCCAGGCTGCGGCAGCCCTTGTGGGACATTCCGGCGGCGTCATGGCCCGCGACGAGGACGGCAGGGCGCAGCCGCTGCTGGGTTTTTACGGCACGGCTGAGTTAAAAGAGGCGTGCCACCGCCTTGCTGCCCGCAACGAACTCGTCAACGGCTCTGTCAGGGCGCTCCTTGCTAGTCTGGACGTGCAGCCTGTCACAGTCCCCGCCGGGTCCACCTCCGATGTGGATACCTGGGATGACGCTGCCGCGCTGGGGATTGCCGCCGGGAACCAGCGTAGAAGCCAGGACCGGCATACGGGCGGAGCAAACGTGGGAGGCAGTTCGTGAAAAGCCAGGACGAAACGCTGGAAGAGTGGTGCAGGGCCCTCCTCCAGGCGTACAAGCTTGAGGATGTCCAGGTGGACGTCAACGCGGTGCTGGCCCTTGCGGGCGTTGCCGCCCACGCTGTTGTCCGGCCGGCCGCTCCACTCACCACTTTTATCGCCGGATTCGCCGCGGGCCTGGCTGCCGCACCCGGACGGGAGATGGACGCAGCATCCATGGACGCGGCGCTGGCCGTTGCACGTAAACTGGCAAAAGACTACGAAGCCGAAGCCGCCGCCGGGGCTCCCGGCGAATGACTGCAGAGCCCCAAAGCGATCCTGGAGTGCCACCAGGCGGTGTAGCGGAGGCCTCGGCCGGCACAACTGCACCCGGCTCAACTGCACCCGGGACAACTGAACCGGACAAAACTGAAGAAGCACATGCTGGCCATCACCACCTGGCCCACACCTGGGAAGAGGCCCGGCAGGCGGCGTTCGACGCAGCAACCCCGATTCCTCCCGGTCCTGTGGCGCTCCGCATAGCGCTGGGCCGCAGACTCGACCGGGACGTCGTGGCCCTCCAGGACATGCCCCACTACGCCTCGTCCGCCATGGACGGCTGGGTGGTCAACGGAAGCGGCCCATGGATCCCGGTGGAGCCCGGCACCCGGCTGGCGCCGCACCAGGCCAGCCCCATTGCCACGGGCGGCCTGATCCCCGCCGGTGGCAAGGCAGTTCTTCGCACCGAGAGCGCGGTCCTTGGCCAGGACGATGAGGGCCTCCCCGTCCTCATGACCGGAGGCAGGGCGCGCCCGGGTGAGCCCCGCGCGGGAGAGCACATCAGGAAGGCCGGGGAGGAAGCCCTGGAAGGGGACCTCCTGGTCAAAGCAGGGGTGGAGCTCAACCCGGCACACCTGGCCTTGGCTGCCCTGGCGGGCTACGACGAACTGCAGGTCCAGGGAAAGCCCGTGGTGCGGCTGGTGCTGACCGGGTCCGAGGTGGTGGAACACGGGACGCCGGCCCCCGGCCAGGTCCGCGACACGTTCGGCCCGCAGCTGCCGGACGTTGTTGCCATGCTGGGTGGCATCTCCGGAGGGCAGCAGCGGATCGGCGACTCCTACGCCGAATGGCTGGCGGCGCTCGAAGACGTGCTGCCGGAGGCGCCGGGCGCGCCGGACCTGCCGGCCGACGTCGTCATCACCACCGGGGGCACCGGACGCTCGGGAACGGACCACCTCCGGCGAGCCGTGGCTGAACTTGGCGGCCGGCTCATCATCGACGGCGTGGCCATGCGGCCTGGGCATCCCGCAGTTCTCGCCGAACTGCCGGACGGGCGCTTTGTCCTGGGGCTTCCCGGCAACCCGCTGGCAGCCATGATGGCCCTCTCCACTGTGGGCGCCCCGCTGTTGGCTGCGTTGGGCCACCGCGCCATGCCGGCAGTGGAGGAGGTGCCGTGCGGGACCATGATTGAACCGGACCCCGGCCGCACCCGGCTGATGCCGTTCCGGCTGTTGTACGGCATGGCGTCGCCGGCACAGCACACGGGCCCTGGGATGATGCGGGGGCTGGCCGCTGCGGACGGTGTGCTGGTGGTGCCGCCGCACGGTGTGCAGTTGGGCGAGCCCGTGCCAGCTTTCGCGTTGCCTTGGGGTCCGCCCGTACCGGGGGTCCAGGAAGTACCGGGCACAGCGAAACAGCGTAGCAACGCGCGGACCGGCCAGCCCAGAAGTAAACCGGCATCCAGCGGCCCCGTGGACTGGAGCGCCCTCCTGGGCTGAGCCGGCCCGGGTCTTGGTGCCATGATGGAGTAATGAACAGGCAGGGTGGAACATGGGACGCGTAACCCAGCGCCGCAAGGTGCACAAGTTTGTGCTGGACGGTTCGCCGGCTGCCTTGGAGTACCCGGTGCGCCACCGCGAGGACGTCCTCGCCGTAGAGGAACCGCTGGAAATCCGGCTGGGCAGGCTTTCCTACTCGGTCACCATGCGGACGCCCGGGGACGACTTTGACCTGGTGGCCGGGTTCCTGGTGTCCGAGGGGGTTATCTGGGCTCCCGAACAACTGGTATCGCTGCGCTTCTGTGCCGGTGAGGACGAGAACGGCGTCCAGACATTCAACGTCGTGGAGGCCCAGCTGCGGCCCGACGTTCCACTTCCCGACACGGGCCGCAAGGTCTACACGTCCAGCTCCTGCGGCATCTGTGGAACCGACTCGATCGAAGCGGTGCGGAAGTCCTCCCACTACAGCCCGGAAGCGGACCCGTTGACCGTGGATGCACACGTCCTGGCCTCCCTGCCTGCGCTGTTGCGAAAGTCCCAGCGTGTCTTCGAAGACACCGGCGGCGTGCACGCGGCGGGCCTGTTCAAAATCGACGACGACGGCGAGCCAAGCCTCCTGTGCCTGCGCGAGGACGTGGGGCGGCACAATGCCGTGGACAAGGTGGTTGGCTGGGCGCTTCGGGAAGGACTCCTGCCGCTGACCGGGACAGTCCTCCAGGTGTCCGGCAGGGCGTCCTTCGAACTGGTGCAGAAGGCGTCCCTGGCTGGAATTCCCGTCCTGGCCGCCGTCAGTGCCCCCTCGAGCCTGGCGGTTGAACTGGCCGAGGCGAACGGGCTGACTGTCGCGGGCTTCAGCAGGGGAACCAGTTTCAATGTCTACGCCGGGAACTCCAGGATCCTGCGGCCCGCACCGGCCGTGCCCAGTGCATGACTCGACGCCGAAATGGCCGGAACACTCTGCAAGGGGTTGGTTGCCATGCTGCCGGCGGGTTAGATTTGTCCATCGAATGGACGCCCTGATCCAGTTCCGAGCCTAAAGAGGACTTATATTGCATGACGACCGCAGGATCACGGAAGTCCGCCTGGCGAGGTTTGTGCGGGAGCGCATCGCCCCTGCCGTCTACACCAGGACGATTCCCCTTGCCCTGAGCAGCTGGGAAGTGCCCGACGAACCGGTCGCCGCACTCGACGCCATGCGCCAGGAGTTCCAGCCGCAGGAGCACGGCGCCGCCTGGGGACGGCCATGGGGAACCACCTGGCTGCGGCTGCAAGGGGAGGTTCCTGAATCCTGGGGCGACGGGCCGGATACTGCGGTGGAGGTGGTGGTGGACCTTGGGTTCACTACCGAAGCACCCGGGTTCCAGTGCGAGGGAATCGCCTGGCGGCCGGACGGCAGCATCATCAAGGCCATCTCCCCCCGCAACCAGTACATCCCGCTGAAGCTGTTGGGCGGCGGCATGGCGGTCGACTTCTATGTCGAAGCGGCTGCCAATCCGGACATGGCGCAGGGCTGGACCTTTGCCGCCACCCCGCTGGGCGACAAGGCAACCGCCGGGGCAGCGCCGCAATACCGGCTGGGGAGCATCGTTATCGCTGAACTCAACCAGTGCGTGTGGGATCTCCAGCAGGACGTGTGGACGTTGGCCGGCCTCATGGAACAGCTCCCGCTGGAGCTTCCCCGCCGCCATGAGATCCTCCGGGCCCTTGAGCGGATGATGGACGTGATGGACCCTGATGACGTCGCCGGTACCGCGCCGGCGGGCCGGCGGGCGCTCGCCGAGGTCCTCGCCCGGCCCGCGTATGCATCTGCGCACCAGTTGGTTGCCACCGGACATGCCCACATTGACTCGGCCTGGCTCTGGCCGGTCAGGGAAACCATCCGCAAATGTGCCCGGACGTTCTCCAATGTGGTGGCGCTGATGGATGAAGACCCCAATTTTGTCTTCTCCTGTTCCTCGGCGCAGCAGCTGGCGTGGATCAAGGAGCTGTACCCGGAGCTGTTCACCCGGATCCGCGAAAAAGTACGCGCCGGACAGTTTGTTCCGGTCGGCGGGATGTGGGTGGAATCGGATACCAACATGCCCGGCGGCGAAGCCATGGCACGGCAGTTCGTGGAGGGCAAGGGCTTCTTCCTCGCGGAATTCGGCATTGAATGCAGGGAGGCGTGGCTGCCGGACTCATTCGGCTACAGTGCCGCCTTGCCCCAGATCGTCAAAGCCGCCGGCAGCCGTTGGTTCCTCACCCAGAAGATCTCCTGGAACCAGACCAACAGGATGCCGCACCACACCTTCAACTGGGAGGGGATTGATGGCACCCGGCTGTTCACCCACTTCCCACCGGTAGACACCTACAATTCGGAACTCAGCGGCAGGGACCTGGCGCACGCCGAGCGCAACTACCGGGACCACGGCCGCGGCACGGTGTCGCTGGTGCCGTTCGGTTATGGCGACGGCGGCGGCGGGCCCACCAGGGAAATGCTGGCGGCGGCGGCGCGCACCGCGGACCTGGAAGGGTCCCCCAAGGTCAGGATCGGATCCGCGGAGAGCTTCTTCCGGCAGGCCGAGGATGACTATCCGGCCCTGCCCGTCTGGGTGGGCGAGATGTACCTGGAGCTGCACCGGGGCACCTACACCAGCCAAGCCCGGACCAAGAAGGGCAACCGGCGCAGCGAGCACCTGCTGCGGGAAGCGGAGCTGTGGTGCGCTACGGCTGCTGTGCGGACGGGTGGTGCTTTCGACTACCCGCGTGGGGAGCTCCAGCGCCTTTGGCAGCTGGTGCTGCTGCAGCAGTTCCACGACATCCTTCCCGGCAGCTCCATCGCCTGGGTCCACCAGGACGCGGAGCGGAACTACCAGGCCATCGAAACGGCACTTGAAGCAATCATCAGCGGGGCGGTTGCGGCCATGCTGGGCACCGGCGTCCGCCAGTTCGTGCTTAACGCCGCACCGCACGCCAGGGACGGGGTACCCGCCCTGGCGGCAGGTGAACCCTTGGCGCTCGCCGAACCGGCGCAGGCCACTCCGCACGACGGCGGCTACATCCTGGACAACGGGATCATCCGGGCCGTGGTGGACGCCGATGGACTCCTTGCCTCCCTGCGCGACCATGCCAGCGGCCGCGAGGCAATCGCCCCCGGACAACGCGGCAATTTGCTGGAACTGCACCGCGACACCCCCAATGAGTGGGACGCCTGGGACATTGACGAGTTCTACCGGCGCAACGTCACGCCGCTGGTGGAGGCGGAGTCGGTAAGAATCGCCAGTGAAGACGGGCGCGCCACTGTGGTGGTGGAACGGCTGGCAGGCACGTCGCCGCTGACCCAGCGCATTACGCTCGCCCCCGGCAGCCCGTCATTGGAAATCACTACAGTCGTGGACTGGCAGGAGCGCGAAAAGCTGCTGAAGCTTGGCTTCGCGCTTGATGTGCGGGCAGACCGGTCGGCCGCCGAAACGCAGTTCGGCCACGTCTTCCGGCCCACCCACACCAACACCTCCTGGGAGGCCGCGAAGTTCGAAATCTGCGCCCACCGGTGGATCCATGTAGGTGAACCCGGCTACGGCGTGGCGGTGGCCAACTCATCCACCTACGGCCATGACGTGGGCAGGAGCATCAGGGAATCGGACGGCGGAACCACCACCACGGTGCGGCTGTCCCTGCTGCGGGCTCCGAAATTTCCCGACCCCGACGCGGACCGCGGACACCACGAGTTGACGGTGACCATCCGGCCCGGTGCTGATATTGCCGACGCCGTGCAGGAGGGGTACCGCACCAACCTGGCGCCCCGTGTGGCCAGCGGCGCCGCCGCAGTGGACCCCCTCTTCTCCGTGAGTAATCCCGCCCTGGTCATTGAAGCGGTCAAGTTGGCCCAGGACGGATCCGGCGACGTTGTGGTCCGGCTCTATGAGTCATTGGGGCAGCGGTCCGCAGGAACTGTCACGGCCAATTTCCCCGTACTGGACATTGTGCCCACTGATCTCCTGGAGCGTCCCACCGAGGCTCCTGGGATTGTGGCTTCGGGCAGCGGCTTGCAACTGTCGCTCCGACCGTTCCAGCTGGTGACGTTGCGGTTTGCCCGGAAGTAGCCGTGGAGTTATCGCCTGCGGAAAGGTGCCTTAAACAGGCTGAGTGGGGGCGGTCCCCAACGATCCGCCACCACTCATCCCCCCAATGTGTGCAAAGGCCCCCGGGGCGGCCGACGCTTAAGAATTTATCCCCGTTCGAAAACGCCACACGGCCCCGCCTTCACACATTCATGATTGTTTCACATTCTAATGATTTTGTGAAAGGCGGGAAGGTTACGTTTCGGTAGATTTCCTGCGCGGTGCAGCGGTCCTCCCATTAACCACCTTGGCTACCCAGATCAGGGCCAGCCCAACGACGAAGCAGAGCACTGCCGTGTAGTTGATGATGAATTCGATATGGCCCAGGGAGGGCGGAATCAAGGGGAACAACAGGGTCAACCCGGTGGCAACGGCACCGAAGCCCAGCAGGCCTGCAGCAACCCGGACCAGGGCGGGAAGCCGGCTTGCCACCGCGCGCACCATCGCCGGCAGCAGGGCCAGCGTGACATAAGCGGGGTAGGCCCGGCCGGCGGCCCCGTAGTATTCGAGCATCGCCGAGTTCCAGGGATCCGTGCCCACTACCCCGGTCAGCCCCGCGGAGGACCCGTTCGTGTCCATCATGAAGAACAGTGCAAGCATGCACGCGGAAATGGCCGCGAGGACCACAATGCCGGGGCGGCCCGTGATGAGCTTGTACGCGTCCTCCGCGCCGAACCCCTTGGAGATGCGGATGCCCATGAAGAAGATGGCGCCGAAGATCACGAAGCGCAGCACCAGGTTGGCCAGGTTGATTCCGCCCAGCGCCCGGTCGATCGCCAGGTAGGGGCCCTGGATGCTCAACAGGATGGCCAGTGT
>Ga0308174_10001641_pt1 | contig 10585 bp, 14 predicted proteins | sample PhyPR2_FD_203894 | JGI IMG/M metagenome (GOLD analysis project Ga0308174, IMG submission 203894) | Soil microbial communities from UC Gill Tract Community Farm, Albany, California, United States - DLSLS.P.R2 | ecosystem: Environmental > Terrestrial > Soil > Agricultural land | place: USA... | reverse complement strand
CCGAAGATGCCGACCAGCGGAGTCGATTCGTCCAGCCCGAGTTTGTGGCGATAGCCGTTGCGATCGGCTTCGGGGATCCAGGCGCCGTGCGGAATCACGGCGGTCGGGCCGCTGAATCCGGCCAGGCGCATTTCGTCCTGCATGAAGCGGCTGTGGACAATCACGCCTTGCGCGCTCTCCAGCAGACGCCGCGTCATCGGCAGGCCTTCGTAATCCGGACCGACCTCAAGCTTGCGGACCCGCTCGGCGAATGCCCGCGCCGCCGCGCCGCCGTTGTATTCGCACTCGCGAATGTAGGCGTCCCAGTCGCCGCGCCGGATGGTCAGATCCGTCATCAGGTGGTGTAGGTTGGATTCGTGCATCACCACCACGCCGGGATGGCGCAGGGCTGTTTCGTAGACAAAATCGTGGAACGCGTTGTTGCCCACGTGATACAGCGCGATGTCGAATTTCGAAGGATCGAAAGCCCTATCGGCCGACGAGAAAATTTCCAGGTCCACCAGCGGCCGCAGGGATTCGATGAGCGCTTCGGAGTAATCGGCGATCCCGCTGCGCGCCGGGGGCATGGGCGAGAAAAACGCCACCCGCATATTCAGCGCACCAGGTCCAGCGTGAAGGCTCCCATGCTCAACGGAACTTTAACCTGCAACGGCGTGCGGGCCGGATCGCGCGCGAAGAAAACCTCGAAGTGAAAATCGCTCTTGGGACCCTTGACGGTGACCACCATGTGGTCGGTTGTGGTCATCTTCTTCTCGACCAGAATGTCCTGCGCGCCGGTGTAATCCAGCCGGACGTTGTAGGCCGATCCAAAGTACACCTTCGCCGGGGCAGCCATTCTTCCCTGCCCCATTTCGACGCGGGCGTAATACAGGAATGTCAGCGCGTCGCGCGCGCAACCGGAAATGTCGAACGTGCTCCTGCCGGGCTTGGAGCCGCCGTCGGGCAACAGGGTGAGGCGCTCGGCCGACCCGGCCTTCTGATCGAAGGTCGTTTTTTCACGCGTCTTCTTGCCGGCATGGCTGAAGTCGCGATCGAGCGACGTCGAACAGAGACTCTGCGTGGAAGTCGACCGGATCCGATCGTTCACGGCGAAGCCTGGAATCCCGGCATTCACCGTCGCCTCGAAATTCCAGCCGTCCTCGCCCTTGTGGGCGGTCAGGGTGGCGTCGCCGACGCTGAGTCCGCTCTGCCAGTTCATGGTGTAACGCAGCGATTCGTTAGTCCACGGGAAACCGGACTGAGCCGAAGCGGCTCCGGCGGCGAGAATCGCGCACGCCGTAAGAAAAAGGGATTGCCGGAGAGGATTCATCGATGAGCTATGGTTGCCGACCCAATTTGAACTTGCCGTGCCGCGGGATGCGCCACCACTTCGTGGAACACTTCCAGGGTGCGCTGGGCCGTCTTCTGCCAACTAAAGTGCGCCGCCCGCTGTAATCCCAGACGTTCCATGCGCGTCCGCAGTTCCGCATCCAGCAGGAGATCGGAGATGGCGCGCGCGATTTCCTCGGTGGCGTACGGATCGAACAGGATCGCGGCGCCGTCCACCACTTCCGGCAGGGCTGACGTGTTGGAGCAGACCACCGCCCGTCCGCATGCCATGGCTTCCAAAGCCGGCAGGCCGAAACCTTCGTAGAATGACGGGAACACAAACAGGTCGCAGGCGTTATAAAACTGCAGCAGATCGCTGTCGGATATGAATCCGAAAAACTGAATGCGATCGGCGACGCCGGATTCCTGAACAGCCTCGCGCACGCGATCGGCGAACCAGGTTTCCTTGCCGACCAGCACCAGGTTCTGCCGCAGTTGCGGATGGGCGCCGATCAGGCGGGCGAAAGCCTTGATCAGACCGATATGATTCTTGCGCGGCTGAATGTCGCCGACCGTCAAAACAAATGGCGCAGTGATGCCAAAACGATCGCGCACGACCGCGGCGGCAGCATCGCGAGGCAGCGGCCGGAATTCCGAGGCGGCAGCGTTGGGCACGACGACTACTTTCTCTTCTTCCAGATCGCCGTACACTTTGAGAATTGCGTTGCGCGAAAATTCGCTGCCCGTGAGGATCTTGGCGGCTCGCTTGACGGTCCGCCGAACCGTCCATTGCAACTGCCAGGCACGATCGCGCGTGAAGTATTCCGGGTGCTCCAGAAAACTGACATCGTGAACGCTGACTACCACCGGAACAGCGCATCCCACCGGAGCCGTGTACTGAACATGCAATAAGTCCGGAGCATCTTCGCGAACTTTCCGCGCAAGATCGAAGCCGAGTCGCAGGAACGGATTTGAGGGGACGGAGCGGGTCCGGATACTAGCCGGAACCGAGGCGCGCGCCGAGTCGGCGGAGATGTAGGCAACGAACTCGCAGTCCGAGTCCAGCGCCGCAAAGGCGTTCAGAAGACTCCGAACGTATACCTCATTCCCCGTTAAGTGACGGCCGATGGCGTGAGCATCAACGGCGAAACGCATTGACCGTACCAGTATAGCCGACCATACTGCCTCGAGGCTGTGTTAAAAATCGAGATTCCTGCCGGCTATTTCCCATGTAAACTCTTTTTCCATCAACATCCTACCGGATTTCCCCAGTGTATCTCTGAGTTCTTTGCACGTAAGCAGCCGTGACACCGAATTAGTAAAATCCGCACCTCCGTCGGCGATCAGTAAATGTTCGCCGTCGCGTGCGGGAAGTCCCTCGGCGCCCAGCGATGTCGAAACCACGGGCGTTCCCGCCGCCCAGGCCTCTAGAATCTTCAAGCGGGTGCCGCTTCCGGCTAACAGCGGAACCACCGCAACCTGAGCGCGAGCCAATTCCTTCACTGCATCATCGACCTCGCCGTGCACTTCAATTCGCGGATCTCCCGCGGTAAATGGACGCACAGCCGCGGCGTTTTTCCCCACCAGGCGCCACACCAGATCGGGCCAGCGATCCCGTAAGCCCGGCCAAATGGCATGCCGGAAATAACGGACCGCGTTGCGATTCGGGTGATACTCCATATTTCCCGAGAAGACGATGGCGTGCTCGTCGCTCCGCGCTGGTTGCGGGACGAGCGGGATAGCGTTGGGATAAACCACAATGTGAGCGGACGGCGAGATCGCTCGCGCTAAGTCCGCGTCCTGCTCCGAGGTGACCAGTACCCGCGAGTAACGCGGCAGCCACTGACGTTCTAAATTTAACGAAGCCTCGCGGAAGACTCGATGAGCCAAGCCGGCCGGAGCAGGCTCGATTTGCGCGCAGCGTTGGTGCAGGACCGATTCGATATTGTGCAGGTTCAGCACGGTGGTGTCGCACGCTTGCGATATCTGCGCGCCATATGCGGCGCACCAGGAATGTTCCACCACTCCGACCCGATAGCGATGTCCGTCGATGGCGGCGGCGATTTCCTTTTCGAAGCCGCCGAAACGGTCCACCAGCGGCGGGACCGATCGCGCTACCCGCACCGCATTGCGTAGTGCCTTGGCCGCGAGGCTGCGGCTGTTCGAAGGAAGATCGAGCACCACCACGCGACGCACCAATCCCGCAGGCATGTCCCGCAGCGGATCGGGCGCGCCGGGCTGCCGGAAAACGATCAGGTCCACCGTGTACCGCCGGGCCAGGTGGTGGAGCAGAGAAGCTGTCCGCAGCGCGCCCCCGCCGGCTAGCGGGTAAGGGGCTTCGGGCGCCAGCATGAGGGCTTCAGTTTCCAAAGCGCCTCCTGGCTTTTTCCGTGGGGCAGGCTTCTGTTGGCCTTCGTGGGGCAGGCGCTTTCGCCTGCCAACCCCCGTGCTCGGGCAGGCCATCAGTTAGGCGCTCTCGCCTGACCACTCCACGGCCGAGCTGCGCTCGGCTTATTTGGCAGGCTAAAGCCCGCCCCACATTAAGCCCCAAAGCGCCTCCTGGCTTCCTGGTAAATTGCATACGTCATGCGGGCAGTCTGTTCCCAGGAGAATTGGGCCGCTCTCTGCAGCGATTCCGCACGCCGCTGCAGCACGACCTCGCGATTCGCAGCGACCAGCCGCATGGCATCGGCCAGTTCGCGAGCCCCGCTCGCATACAACGGAGCTTCGCCGCCGACTTCCTTTACTGCCGGCGAGGCGATCACGCACGCGCCGCATTGCATCGCTTCAAGCACAGGCAGGCCGAAGCCTTCGTAAAGAGACGGGTAGACGAAAGCCAGCGCCGATGAATACAGTTCGGGAAGCTGCTTATCCGGCACCTCGCCCAGAATTTGCAAACCCGGCTCGGCGGCCAGTTCGGGAAAATCGGCTCGCCGGCGACCGGCCAGCACCAGGTCGATCGGAACATCGCGCCGCACCTCGCGCCAGGCTTCGAGCAGTTCAGGAATATTCTTGCGAGGCTCCAGAGTTCCGACGAAGAGGAAGTAATCCCGCGGCGGAGGGACTGGGGACGGCACCGGCCGGAACCGGGCCGCGGCCGCTTCGGGTACCGCCGCCACGCGCTCGGGCCGCAGCCGGAAGCGTTCAATGGCCTGCTTTCTGACGGACTCTCCGGGCGTGATGATCATCGTCGCGAGCCCCAGTTCGAGCAGCAGCGGAGTCCGTCCGCGCACGCGATCCGCCGCGTGATGCCACTTCTCATCCATCCATGGCGAAAGGTCGTGCAGCGTCAGCACGCTGGGATGCCGGGGAATGTAGGGAACCGCGAAATCGGGACCGTGGATCAGATCGGCGTGCAGGCGCGACATCTCGCGAAGGATGCCCCATAGCCACCACCGCCGCTCGATCGCGTTGCGAGGCGCGCCGCCCCGCTGCAGATTCGGGGGAGCGCCTTCGGGCATGCCAAACGGCTGGTCGGAAATCAGAAAAAACTGATCGTCGGGAAAGCAACGGGCCAGAGCCAGACTCAATTCGCTTGTGTACCGGGCCAACCCTCCGCTCGATATGCTCAGCGCCGTCGCTTCCAAAGCTACGCGCATTTCCTGTCCTGAGGGCGCGGCACGGCCGGACTACTCGGCGCCCCGGTTGCCGTAATTTTTCTCGTAATACGTACGGTATTCCCCGCTGCGAACGCGCGCAACCCAAGCGGCATTGTTTCGGTACCACTCGATGGTCTGCGCCAGGCCGTCCTCAAAATTCATGACGGGCTGCCAGCCGGTTTCGCGCATCAGCTTTTCGCTGGACAGGGCGTAGCGCCGGTCGTGACCCGGCCGGTCTGTGACGTAGCGGATCAAACTCTCCGGCTTGCCGGCCAACTCAAGCACCTTGTGCACGACCTCCAGATTCGGCAGCGACCGGTTGCCGCCGATATTGTAGATTTCGCCATCGCGCCCATTGTGCAGCACCGAGAGGATGCCCCGGCAATGATCGTTCACGTACAGCCAGTCGCGCACCTGCATGCCGTCGCCATAAACCGGCAGCGGCTGATCCTGCAGCGCATTGGTGATCATCAGGGGAATCAGTTTCTCGGGGAACTGGTACGGACCGTAATTGTTGGATGCCCGGGTGATGACCACCGGCAGTTTGTAAGTGACGAAGTACGATCGGGCCAGCAGGTCCGACCCAGCCTTGGAAGCCGAATAAGGGCTGCTGGCATTGAGCGGGAATTCCTCGGTGGCCTCCAGCGGCGCCGCCAGGCTCCCGTAAACCTCGTCCGTGGAGACGTGGACGAAACGGGTTGTGCGATTCCGGCGGGCCGCGTCCAGCATCGTAAACGTGCCCCGGAAATTCGTGTGGATCACCGGCTCGGGCGACAGAATGCTGCGGTCCACATGGGATTCAGCGGCAAAATGCACGACGGCATCGGGCTGCTCTTCGGCAAAGATGCCATCCACGGCCGCCGCATCGCAAATGTCGACATGCACGAAGCGGTAGCGGGGATTCGCTTCCACTTCGGCCAGATTCTCGAGGTTTCCGGCGTACGTGAGCTTATCGAAATTGATGACGCGGGCATCGGTTTGCGCAATCGCCATGCGCACGAACGCCGACCCGATGAAGCCGGCGCCGCCGGTTACAAGGATTTTCATATCGCGAAACTCGTCAGGGCCGGAACCCGCCGCACCGGCCTACTTCCACTGCGTTTCCCAATCGTAATTGATCGACGAGTGATTGTAGGGAATGCGGCCTTCGTCTTGCGGGTTGTAAAACTTGTCCGTCATGTACACCAGCAACGAATCCTCTTTGCCGATGACCTTATAACCGTGGCCGACGCCCGGAGGAATCAGCAGTTGCCAGGGACGCAGCGGACCCACATAAAATGTGTTCCGCTGCCCGAAGGTCGACGAGCCCAGCCGCAAATCCACCAGCGCAACCTGCAGCAGGCCTTTTACCGGCGTCCAGCAATCGGTCTGATGCATGTGGAAATGGAAGGCTTTCACCGTGCCCGGATAGTTCATCGCGGCCGCGACCTGGGACGTTTCCGCGGGAAAATGCGCCGCCAGCCCGTGCCCCATTCTTTGCACTTCCAGAAAGTAACCCCGGTCGTCGGGATACACCGAGAGCTGCTGCGCGCGAACACCCTCAATCAGGTCGGGCGAATCGACTCTGCCGATCAGCGTCCCGATGCCCTTGGGGCAAACGGGCACGGCCAGTTCCAGGCTGCCGAAGGATTTCAGCCGCTCTCCGGCGGCGACGGTCGCTGGCTGGGACATCAGACTCTTACCGCCCCACTTTCGACGGATTCCTCGCCTTCCTTCCGGTTGGCCGATTGCGCCACCAGGTTCGTGGCCCGGAGCAGGGAATCGAAGGTGCCCGCGTCGGTCCACCAGCCATCCAGGAAAGAGAAGGTCATGGTGCCTTCGGCGATGTACGCGTTATTGACATCGGTGATTTCCAACTCGCCGCGCCCTGAAGGCACCAGCGTCTTGATCTTCTTGAACACCGAAGCGTCGTACATGTAGATGCCGGTCACGGCGTAATTCGATTTTGGCTGCCGCGGCTTCTCCTGAATGCCGAGGATGCGGCTTCCGGAGACCTCCGCGACGCCGAACCGTTCGGCATCGGGCACTTCTTTCAGCAGAATGTGCGCGCCGGCTTCCTGACGGCGGAACTGATCGGCTGCCGCGCGGATGCTGCCTTCGATGATGTTGTCGCCCAGCACCACGCAGATCTGTTGTCCATCGGCGAAGTGCTCGGCCAGCGCCAGCGCGTCGGCGATTCCGCCCTCGCCTTCCTGATAGGTGTAGTTGATGTGCTTCAGGCCGAACTCCTTGCCGTTCGCCAGCAGGCGCAGAAAGTCGCCGGAATTGCGGCCTCCGGTGACGATCATGATGTCCTGAATGCCGGCGTCCACCAGCGTCTGGATCGGGTAGTAAATCATCGGCCGGTCGTAGATCGGCAGCAGGTGTTTATTGGTGATTTTGGTGAGGGGAAACAGACGGCTGCCGGTCCCACCCGCGAGCACAATACCCTTCATAGGCTTTCATCATAACAACCTTGTTAGAATACCGGCCATGCCCCTTTACGATTGGAACCAGATGGCCGAAGAGCAGATGAATGCGCGAGTGAGCCGCAAAGCCATTCACACCCAGGCCCTGACCATTGCGCGGCTTCACCTGCAGCAGCATGCCGTGGTGGCCGAACATAGCCACGTGAACGAGCAGGTCACCATGATCGAACGCGGCGCCTTGAAATTCTTCATCGACGGCGGTGAGAAGATCGTGCGCGCCGGCGAAGTCCTGACCATTCCGCCACACGTTCCCCATGGCGTGGAAGCGCTCGAGGATACTGTGGCGGTCGACGTATTCACCCCCGCCCGGGAAGACTGGTTGCGAGGCGATGACGCATACCTGCGTCGATAAAATGTATAGTACTGATTCGTGAGATGTGGTATTTTTCTTTCACGTCAGTCCGTGTAGACTGTTGACGCTAAGGAGGATTGCAAGTGCCGCTTCTGAGAGAGTTAACTGCGGGGAGCACCCACCGGGGACCGCTCACGTCCGGTGGAGCGACGGTCGACATCTTTGTTAAGATCAAGGCCACTTCCCAGGGCATCATCAACGGGGAAAGCCAGGATTCCAAACACAAGAACGAGATTCAGGCTGAGAACTACATATGGGATGTGCAGCAACCCATCGACTCCGCCGGGTCCGGATTGGCCACTGGAAGGCGCAAACTCGGCGTGTTCAGATTCCTCATGACCAGTTGCACCGCTACGCCCAAACTGCTGACCGCGTGTTGCACCGGCGAAGTCCTCACCGAAACCACCATCACCGTTCGCAAAGCCGGCAAGGAACAGCAGGAGTACATGGTCTGGAAGCTGAAGAATGGCCTGATCGCGAGCGTCGAGACCGGCCTCATCGATGCCAATAGCGGAATCCCGCACGATGAAATCGCCATCTCTTTCCGCACCATCGAGCTGACCTACAAGCAGCAGAACGCGGACGGCACCCTCGGCGGCGGCATCATGTTCTCGGACGAGTGGCTCATTAACTAGCAGTGGGCGAAACGCCTTCCTCGAATCCCGAGCTTAGGCATGCTATACTTTTGAGGTCTACCTGTACAGATCCAGGGAAAATTATGCCTAAGCTCAAGACACACAAAGGTGCGTCTAAGCGGTTCAAGAAGACTGGCACGGGCAAAGTGGTTCGCAGTCATGCCTTTGGCCGTCATATCTTGACCTCTAAGCCGCACAAACGCAAGAAGAAACTGCATCAGAGCGTGGTGGCCGACGCGGCCGATCAACCCGTTCTGAAGCGCATGCTCCCCTACTAAAGTAGGCGTGGGCAGATTGCGCGGACGGCGCTCGTCGCACGTGCCCGTTCCGCCAAGAATAGAAGCAAAATCAAGGAGATGAAACGTGCCTAGAGTCAAACGAGGTACACACCGCCGGGCATCCCGGAAAAAGACGCTGAAGCTGGCGTCCGGTTATTTTCTTACCAAGAGCAAACTGAATCGCGCCGCCCAGGAAGCGGTCGAGCGCGGTCTCAAATTCGCCTATGTCGGGCGGAAAAACAAAAAACGCGAATACCGGTCGTTGTGGATCGTCCGTATCAACGCGTCGTGCCGCGCTGCCGGCATGTCCTACAGCCAGTTTCTGCATGGGTTGAAGGCCGCTGGCCTGGATCTGAACCGCAAGGTTCTGGCGGATGTAGCCCTGCACGATGAAGCTGGATTCGGACAATTGGTCAGCACCGCGAGAGCCGCCTTGGAGAAGGCATGAGCCCGGCAGAACACGAAAGCGATTCCCTCAGCAGTCTCGAAGATCGCATTCAGCGGGCAATCCAACTCGTGTCGCAACTCCGGCGCGAGAAGGAAACCGCCGTCGAAGAAGCCGCCGAAGCACGCGCCGAGGCGGCACGCCTCGGCGAAGAGGTGAAGGCGCTTCAGGCCGAGCGTAAACAGGTGCGGAACCGCATCGAGAAGTTGTTGGGACAGATCGACCAACTCAGCGGCGTCTAACTCGCAAGTTTTCGTCCTTTTCTTGGAGGGACCGAATGGAAACCAGCAACCCTGAAAAACAGGCGGTTCGCGTCACCATTCTGAGCCGGCCGTATACGCTACGCACGTCCGGCGATCCCAAAGAGGTCGAAGAAGTCGCGGCCAATGTCGATGAGTTGATGCTGAACATCGCTTCCCGCGCCCCCAACGCCGATTCCACCCACATCGCGGTATTGGCCTGCATGCACCTGGCCGACAAACTGCGCAGGCTGGAACGCGACCTCACCGCATTGAAGGAGCGCGTCGACCGCAAGAGCGGCGAGTACGCAGGCATGCTGGAGCAATTGATCGCCTCGGCCGGAGAGCCCTGATGCGGGCAGCAGCTTTTCTTCTCGTCATGTCACTTTCCGCGGCGTCCACCTATAAGACCGAGATCGCCCAATGGCGCGAGCAGCGGGAGTCCGCTTTGAAGGCCGACGGAGGCTGGCTGACGGTTGCCGGGCTGTTCTGGCTGCACGACGGGTCGAACTCGTTCGGCTCGGCAGCCGATAACGACATTGTCCTGCCGGATGGACCCGCCAAAGCCGGCGCAATCGAACTGCGCGCCGGGAAAGTCACGGCCGGTTCTCGCGAACTGAAGCCCGACGATTCGAAGGACGCGCTGAAGGTAGGCAGGCTGAGCCTGTTCATCATTCTGCGCGGCGGCAAGTACGCGGTCCGCCTGAAAGACCCTGACAGTGAATACCGGCGAAACTTCCACGGGCTGGACTATTTCCCGGCCGCCGAATCGTATCGGATCACGGCACGTTTCGTGGCGGAGCCGAAGAAGATCCCGATCCTGAACGTTCTGGGTCAGACCGAAGAGTCGGAATGTCCCGGGTATGCGGTATTCCAAATGGGCGGACAGGAGTTGCGGCTCTATCCCATCCTGGAGGAACCCGGAGCTAAGGAACTCTTCTACATTTTCAAGGACCAGACCGCCGGCAAGGAGACCTACGGCGCCGGCCGCTTCCTCTACTCCGATATGCCGAAGGACGGCAAAGTGGTTCTGGACTTCAACAAGGCTTACAATCCTCCCTGCTCTTTCACTCCCTACGCGACTTGCCCTCTGCCTCCCCCGGAGAATCGTCTTTCCGTCCGGATTCCAGCCGGGGAAAAGAAATATCACTAGTAGGTTCGTTTGCAAACGACCAACCGCTTGCTGACGCGCGGCTCCGATCCGAGCCGCGACCGTGAGGGAGCGGTTTTTCGGTGTCAACGAACTAGCGTTGAGACCTAC
>Ga0308174_10001640_pt1 | contig 10585 bp, 9 predicted proteins | sample PhyPR2_FD_203894 | JGI IMG/M metagenome (GOLD analysis project Ga0308174, IMG submission 203894) | Soil microbial communities from UC Gill Tract Community Farm, Albany, California, United States - DLSLS.P.R2 | ecosystem: Environmental > Terrestrial > Soil > Agricultural land | place: USA... | reverse complement strand
AGCGACCGTGCCGCATCGACGAACTCCACCACTCCCTTGTCGCGCAGCAGGCGGCCGACGAACAGGAAGGTCGCCGGTCCCGGGGGCATCGGCGAAGGAGTGAACCGCTCAATGTCCACGCCGGAGCCGGGAAGCACGTGAGCCTGACTGAACCGAACCAGCTTCCGGTCGACGAACAGCGAACGATCCTCCTCGTTCTGGAAGAACACCGCCGGCGCGCGGCGGAAGCCCACTCGGTAGAGCTTGGTGACAATCTGCTGGAGCGGTCCGCTCTTCATGAACGCCGTGCCGAGGCCACTGACATTGGGGATGGCGCGTATGCCGAGCGATGCCGCCGCCAGCGAGCCGTAGATGTTCGGCTTGATGGTATAACCCAGGTACGCCGCGGGCCTCAGTCGTGCTAGCAAGCTGCGATAGGTCCGCAGCAGCCCCAGATCGGCAATCGGGTTCAAACCGGAGCGATCGATGCGGATGCGAATGCGCTCGACGTCCAGCTCGCGCATGCGGCTCTCCGCCGCAGCGTCCGACGGCGCGATGACCACCGGCCGGTAGCCCTCCGCCTGCAATGCCCGGATCAAGCCGCCGCGGAAGTTGGCGATGTTCCAGTCGCTGTTGGCGGACAGGACGATCGTTCGTTCGCGCACCCCTCAGGCGCTGAGCAACTGGAAGCGCGGGATCTCGACGTCGAAGGCGGTGCCTTCCTCGTCTACCATCCGGTAAGTGCCGCTCATGGCACCCGTTGGGGTGTCGAGCGGGCAACCGGAAACATAGTCGAAGCTAGCACCGGGGGCGATCAGCGGCATCTCGCCGACGACGCCCTCTCCCACCACCTCGTGGATGGTGGCGCGGCCGTCGATGATCGTCCAGCTGCGCGACAGCAACTGAACCGCAACCTCGGACCCGTTCTCGATCCGGACATGGTACGACCAGAACCAGCGGTTGGTGGATGGGTCCGATTGCTCCGCAAGGAAGCTCACCGCCACGCGGACAGCGATGCCGCGGGTCACCGCGACGTTCGGGAAGAGCATGGCGAGTGTGTCGATCGTCACGCCACGAACCCTAAGCGAGACCACCGGCGCGGCGCAACCGGTCGACGAGCCGGTCGCGCGCTTCCGCAATCTGGCGCGAACGATCGGTCAGAACGTCGCGCAGCAGGAAATGGCCCGTGAGGTCGAGGCCCTCTGAGATCTCGATCCAGGAAGCTTTCCCGCCTTCACGGACGAAGGCAGGGAGCGGCAACAGTTTGCCGGCATAGGGTTCCGCCTCCACAGAGCTGACGGCACGGCCGGACTTCGGGCTCACCGCAACCAGGCTGTGGTTCCCCCCGCTGACGGCGCAGCGATCGAGATCGAGTCCAAAGCCGAGCTCGGCGAGAAGCAGCAGCTCGTACCGCACGAGCGCCGCGCCCCAGCCAATTGCGGACGGCGCAGCCTCGATGGCGTCGAGCAAACCTTCAAGCGCCTCGTAAAGCCGCGGATATGGCTGGCCTTCGGGCAGCGCGGTCGCGGTCAGCACTGTCGCCCAATCGATCGCCGCTGCCGGCAGCGGCTCGGAGAGAAGCGGGCCGCGGCTTTGGACCAGTTCGATTGCCGCCTGCGGCAGCTGCGTCTCGGTCCGAGCCGCCAGCTGCGCCTGCACGACATTGCCGGCCATGACGATGGGCCGCATGCGGCGGCCGCGGGCTCCTCGGACGTAGGCGGCGATCAGCCCCTGCTCGGGCGTCATCAGCCGAACGATTGCGCCGTGCTCGCCGTGGGGGCGGAGCGCACAGACGATCGCCTGGGTCTCGCTCCTCATCCGCGCGGATGAAAGTAGTCGTACAGTTGGCGCGCCGTCGCCCTGCTGATGCCTGGAGCCTTCTCAAGGTCCTCGAGTGCAGCGCCCTTCACCGCTCGCGCCGTGCCGAAGTGCATCAGCAGGGCTCGCTTACGGTTGGGACCGATCCCGGGTACCTCGTCCAGTGTCGACGTGGTCAGGCTTTTCGCCCGCTTCGCGCGGTGGGTGCCGATCGCAAATCGGTGAGCTTCGTCGCGCAACCGCTGCACATAGAACAACAAGGCGGAGTTCGGCGGCAGGGTGACCTCGCGCCCGCCGGGGAAGTGGAACACCTCTCTCCCGTCGCGGCCATGGTGGGGGCCCTTCGCCACCCCGACGACCGGAACGTCATGGACGCCCATGTCCTCCATGACCTCGCAAACCGCCGACAGCTGCCCCTTGCCGCCATCGATGAAAATCAGGTCCGGCCACTCGCCGCTTTGCCGGTCCGGATCCTCTTTCTCGAGCCGTGCGAAGCGACGTTCCAGCACCTCCCGCATCATCGCGAAATCGTCGCCAGGCTGCGTGTCGGGGTTCTTGATGTTGAACTTGCGGTAGCTGTTCTTCCGGAAGCCCTCTGGACCCGCGACGATCATCGCGCCGGTCGCGTTGGTGCCCATGATGTGGCTGTTGTCGTACACCTCGATGCGCTTGGGGATCTCCGCCAGCTCGAACATGTCGGCAAGCTCACGAAGGTTCTTGCTCTGCGTCGTCGTCTCCGCGAGCCGGCGGTCGAGCGCTTCCTCGGCGTTGCGTGTGGCCTGCTCCATCAGCTTGCGGCGCGCGCCACGCTGCGGGATCTCGATGACGACCTTGCGCTCGGCGCGATTGGAAAGCGCCTCCTCCAGCAGCTCGCGGTCGGCGAGTTCGCGATCGACGAGGATCCGCTTTGGAGGCGGCATGTCCTCGTAGAACTGGACGAGGAAGCTCGATAAAACCTCGGGTTCCGGCACTTCACTCGTATGCACGGGGAAGAAAGCGCGGTGGCCCCAGTTCTGCCCGCCGCGGATGAAGAACGCCTGGATCGAGATGGTCCCGCCCTTGGTCGCCAAGGCGAACACGTCGGCGTCACCGAGCCCTTCTGCATGAACGGTCTGACTGCCCTGGATGTAGGTCAGCGCCCGCAGCCGATCCCGGTACACGGCAGCCAGCTCATAGTCGTGGCGCTCGGCCGCCTCGGCCATGAGCCGGGACAGGCGCGACTGCACGCCGGTCGACTTGCCGGCGAGGAACTCCTTCGCCTCGCCGACGAGCTCGCCATAATCCCCGTCGCTGATCCGGCCGACACAAGGCGCCGAACAACGCTTGATCTGGTACAGCAGACAAGGCCGCGAGCGATTGGCGAAGAAGCTGTCGGAACAGCTCCTTAGCAGGAAGAGCTTCTGCAGTGCGTTAAGGGTGCGGGTGACCGAACCGGCGCTGGCGAACGGGCCGTAATACTGCCCTTTGATCCGCCGGGCGCCCCGGTGCTTCTGGACCCGGGGAAACTCGTGATCCTCCCGGAGGAGGATGAAGGGGAAGCTTTTGTCGTCCCGCAGCAGCACGTTGTATGGCGGGCGAAAGCGTTTGATCAGCTGCGCTTCCAGCAGCAGCGCCTCCGCCTCCGTCCGCGTCGTGACGATGGTCATCGAGCGGGTCTGGGCAACCATCCGCTGCAACCGCTTCGGCAGGCGAGCCACCTGCGTGTAGTTGGTGACGCGGCTCTTCAGCCCCCTCGCCTTGCCGACGTAGAGCACATCCCCGCGGGCATCCTGCATGCGATAGACGCCGGGGCGGATCGGAAGGGTTTTCACGACCTCGCGGATGGCGGCGACGCCCTGCTCCAGGTCCGGCGTATCCGACCCGCGCACCGCATAGGTCGCCTGCTCTTCATTGAAGCGCTCGGCGGCATTGGGGACGTTGGGACGATCGGCCGGGGTTCGGTCCATACTGCCTATCTAGGCAGCAAGGCCGCCCCTATCCAGCGTCAGGCTGCGGCCCGCGCGGGCTCCCGGTCGGACAACATCCACTCGACGCAGGCGCGGGCGTGGATGGCGGTGGTGTCGTAGACCGGCAAAACGTTGGCGCGGACGTCGACCGCGAGCACCAGCTCGGTGCAGCCGAGGACGACAGCCTGGACCTTCTGCTTCGCGAGCTCGGTGATCAGCGTCTTGAGCTTGCGCTGGCTGTCGCGGATGACGCGGCCGGCAGCGAGCTCCTCGAAGATGATACGGTCGACTTCCTTCACCCAGAAGTCCTCGATCTGGACCAAGTTGATGCCGCGGCTCTCCAGCCGGCTCCGCACGTGCGGCTCGAGCATGGTGAAGCGCGTGCCGAGCAGTGCGACGCGCTTGCGACCGTCAGCGACCAGCTTGTCGGCGGTCGCATCGCCGATGTGGAGCATCGGGACACCGAGCTTCGGAGCAACGGCGTCATACACCTTGTGGCCGGTATTCGAGGTGATGATCACCCCCTCGGCGCCTGCGTTCTCGAGCCGCTTGGCGGCGTCGAGCGTCTCCCGGGCAACCCCCTCCCAATCGCCCGACAGCTCCATCTCCGCGAAGGGCGCCAGATCGAGGCTCTCGATCACCAGCCGGGCGCTGTGCAGCCCGCCCAGGCGCTGCGCAACTCCGCGATTGATGTGATCGTAATAGAGCGCCGTCGACGACCAACTCGTCCCGCCGATGATGCCCAGCTTGTGCACGGTATTTCCCCTTTTCGCTCTTGCTTGCAGCACCCCAGAATCGCGCCGCCCCTTGCAGCGATTCATGAGGCCAAGCCCGCCCAAGCGGCAAGAGGTAAATAGCTGATTTATCGTAATCTTAACAGCAGTTGCGACAGTCCGTTGCGAGGACTGATCAGCCGAGCGACTTGACGATTTCCTCGACCATCTTCTTGGCATCGGCGAGCAGCATCATGGTGTTGTCCCGATAGAAGAGCTCGTTGTCGACGCCGGCATAGCCGACGCCACCCATCGACCGCTTCACGAACAGCACGGTGCGCGCCTTTTCGACGTCCAGAACTGGCATGCCGTAGATGGGCGAGCTCTTGTCGGTCTTGGCCGCGGGATTGGTGACGTCGTTCGCGCCGATGACGAAGGCGACGTCGGTCTGCGCGAACTCGCTGTTGATGTCCTCCAATTCGAATACGTCGTCGTAGGGTACGTTCGCCTCCGCGAGCAGTACGTTCATGTGCCCGGGCATGCGGCCGGCGACCGGGTGGATCGCATATTTGACGCGCACGCCCTTGGATTTGAGCAGGTCGGCCATCTCGCGGAGCGCGTGCTGCGCCTGGCTGACGGCCATGCCGTAGCCGGGGACGATGATGACCTGGTCCGCCTGCGCCATGAGGAAGGCGGCGTCCTCGGCGGAGCCGCGCTTGTACGGGCGGTCGATCGCCGCCGCCTCGCCGCTACTCGCCACCGCACCGAAGCCGCCGGCGATCACCGAGATGAAGCTGCGGTTCATGGCGCGGCACATGATGTAACTGAGGATCGCGCCCGAACTGCCGACGAGAGCACCGGTGATGATCATGGCGCTGTTGTGGAGCGTGAAGCCCATCGCGGCCGCCGCCCAGCCGGAATAGCTGTTCAGCATCGAGATCACGACCGGCATGTCGGCGCCGCCGATCGGGATGATCAGCAGGAAGCCGATGGCGAAGCTGAGGCCGACGATGAGGCCGAAGAACAGTGGTGACTGGTTCTGCTCGAAGAGCGCAATCAGTACGAGGATTGCGCCGAGGGTGCCAAGGTTGATCACGTGCCGGAGCGGCAGCAGGATCGGCTTGCCGGACATGTTGCCGTTGAGCTTCAGGAAGGCGATGACCGAACCAGAGAAGGTGATCGCGCCGATCGCCACGCCCAGCGCCATCTCGACGCGGCTGACCGGCATGATCGTGGCGAACGACGGGGCGGCAATCGGGGTGACGCGGATGCCGATCCCGAACGCCATGGGGTTGAGATAGGCGGCCAGGCCGACCAGCACGGCAGCCATGCCGACGAGGCTGTGGAAGGCGGCCACGAGCTGCGGCATCGCCGTCATCTGGATCTTGCGCGCGGTGACCAGGCCGATTCCGCCGCCGATCACCATCGCGCCGAGGATCTCCGGGAGGGAAGCGATCTCGTGCGTGGCCAGTGTCGTGACCACGGCGATCGCCATGCCGAGCATGCCGGTGGTGTTGCCGCGCCGGCTGCTCTCGGGGTTGGACAGGCCCCTCAGCGCCAGGATGAAGCACACGCCGGCGATCAGGTAGGCGAGCATCACCCAGGATTGGCCCAACGCGATCACATAGTCGGTGTGGACTTGCCCCGCCTCAGCCATCCTTCCGCTCCCGCTTCTTGTACATCGAGAGCATGCGTTGGGTGACGGCGAAGCCGCCGAAGATGTTCACGCTCGCAAGGGCGACGGCGGCAAGACCGAGCCACTTCGATCCGGGCACCTCCGCCGCAGCGGCCGCGATCAGCGCGCCGACGATGATCACCGACGAGATCGCGTTGGTGACGCTCATCAGCGGGGTGTGCAGGGCCGGAGTCACCGACCAGACGACGTAATAACCAACGAAGCAGGCCAGAACGAAGATCGAAAGAATGGAAATGAAGTCCATCAGGCCTCCTCTTTTTCCGCGAAACGCAGCGATTGCAGCGACCCTACGCGCGCCCGGGAGAGCGCCGGCGCAGGGCATTGTTGGGCTTGATTCCGCGTCTCAACGAGTACCGGCGACTGCATCGGCAGCAGTCATGCACAAAAAGCGGCCATAGGACAGAGGCAAACGGCGGTGCCGGCCGTGACGTTAATGAGCACGAGGTTATCGAATTTATAACCTTTGCACGCGCATGTGCGGCCAAGAGCTTGGAGGATAGAGCGCTCGTGGCTTGGCGCCTGAAGCAGAAAGCGAACTGGTCGCTCATCCGTCTCGTCCTCGGGGCGCCACTACTCTATTGTATCCTCTTGCTTGTCGCAGGCCCTGCCGACGAGTGGCTGCGCGTGGCGCGCAACAACCTGCACCGGCATTCGGCAAGCGGCGAAGTTGTAGTGGTCAAGATTGACAACGAGGCGCTTCGCAAAGTTGGCCGCTGGCCCTGGCCTCGACGGTATCACGCGCAGCTCATCGACCGGCTCACTGCGGCGGGCGCGAAGCATATTGCCTTCGACACCGCCTTCGAGACGCGGAGCGACACGCTTGAAGACCAATACTTGGCTGAAGCAATCGAGCGCTCCGGCCGCGTGGTTCTAGCGACGCGCGGCCTCTCTGGGCCGGAGGGTCTGAAGCAACAGAGCCTGGCTTCGCTGCCAATGTTCACGCAGCGAGCGACGCTCGCATCGATCGGTGTCGACTACAATTATCAGAATGCCGTGTGGCGCTTGCCCTACTCGGTCGACGCCACCGGCACTGTCTTGCCATCAATGGCCGCTGTCCTCGCTGGGCGTGGCACTGGCGATGGAAGCTTCGTCGTCGATTATTCGATCGATCCGCGCACGATACCCTCCCTCAACGCCGCAAGCGTCATTGACGGTCGGTTCGATGCGCGCCTCGTCAGAGGCAAAGAGGTCATCATCGGCGCCGATTCAGAAGCACTCGGCGACCAGTATTACCTGCCCGGCTTCGGCAAAATGGGCGGCGTCTTCATCCAGATCTTGGGCGCTGAGACACTACGAGAGGGTATTCCGGTGGACCTGGGATCGCTGCCGGCGATGTTGCTGGCAACGGGCTTGATCTGCCTTGCCCTTACACGCCGGACATATCGTCAGCAGACCTTCGTCTTCGCAGCCGGGGCGGCGCTGTTGCTTGCCGGACCGGTGGCGTTCGAAACCCATCTGATCTTTGTGGACAGCGCGCTGGCGCTGATGGTGCTGACCATTGCCTGGAGCGTCCACTCCTGGAGAACGATGCGTCGACGCGGACTCGTCAACTCTTTGTCCGGCCTACCGAACCTCGAAGCTCTGCGCACGCATCCGGCAGGCAAATCGAAGGCGCTGATCGCGGCTCGCATCCTGAACTATGAGGAAATCACGGCGGCGCTCCCGGCCGATGGCGAGCGACAGCTCATCGAACAGATCATCTCGCGACTGAAAGTCGGATCACCCGATCGAGCCCTTTACCAAGGCGATGCAGGAATCTTCGCCTGGTTCGAGGAGCCGAATGCGCCGTTCGGCAATCACCTCGACGCTCTCTATGCATTGTTCCGGAACCCGGCACGTGCTTCCAACCTGTCGCTCGATCTGACGATCGCTTTCGGCGTTGAAGTCGGAAGCGGTCGCTCGCTCGCCAACCGGCTGTCGAGCGCACTCGTCGCTGCCGAAGAAGCGGCGCACGATGGCTTAAAGTGGAAATTCCACGACCCCGAGACGCTCGAGAACGCATCCTGGCGGCTGTCGATGCTCAGCCAACTGGACGAGGCAATCGACCGCGGCGAAGTTTGGGTGGCTTATCAGCCGAAGATCGACGTCGCTACGCGCCGCATCTCGGGCGCAGAGGCCCTCGCACGGTGGACCCATCCAGAGAAAGGGCCGATCGCGGCCTCCGAGTTTGTTGCTGCGGCCGAGCAGCACAATCGCATCGGGAAGCTCACCGATTTCGTTCTTGAAAACGCAGTTGCCGCTGCAGCGCAGATCAACCGGCGCGGTATCGATTTCGAAATTGCGGTGAATCTTTCCGCGCGGCTGCTCAGTGACAAGGGGTTCACGCTTCGCCTGGCGGCCCTGCTTGCGCGTCATGGTCTGGCCGCGAAGCACCTGACCCTTGAATTGACAGAAACGGCGGCGGTCGCCGGCAGCGGCGAAGGCCTGGAGATGATCAATCGGCTGCGGGACCTCGGCCTCAACATCTCGATCGACGACTACGGCACCGGTCTGTCGACCCTCGAATATCTCAAGAAGATTCCGGCGAACGAGATCAAGATCGACCAGAGCTTCGTCAAAGGCATCGTCGACAATCGCAGCGATCGCCTAATGGTGCAGTCGACTATCGAACTGGCCCACTCGCTTGGCCGCAAGGTCGTCGCCGAAGGCGTCGAGCAGCGCGAGACGCTCGACCTTCTCGTCGAGATGAACTGCGATATCGCTCAGGGATTTGCGGTCGGGCGGCCGATGAGCCTCGACAGCCTGGCCAAACGGATCGCTTCGGACCGTAAGCGCAGCGCTGCCTAGGCGCCTAACTTCCAAAATGATCTAACCGCCGGTGCGTCGAGTCCCGTAGGAGCACAGCCGTTTCCACCTTCGCTATAGTTAATTGTTTGCTAACCATATCGATTAAGGTTAATGTCCCCGCAGCTGCATTGGCGCAGTGTGCCGATCAAAGGGGATTCAACATGCTTCAAGCGATCGCGAAGTGGTTCTGGGGCGGCGGTTCGTCGAATACCGGAGTCAGCGGCTAACCAGTTCCTGCTCAAGCAAATGCTTGAGCCGGAGAAGCCATAAACGCCCGCGGTTCCGCGGGCGTTTTTCATTGTGCGCACCGCCCGTCGAGAAATGGCTACTCGGGGCTCCTAAGGTGTTTACTAACCATGTTTCTTAAGGTTAATGATCTCACAACTGCAATGTCGCAGTGGTGCCGATCTTAAGGGGATGGGAAGTGCTTCAGGCAATCGCGGTTTGGTTCTGGGGTGGTGGTTCGTCGAACACCGGAGTTAGCGGCTAAGGCGCTCTGCCGAAGCCGGCCGAAAGGCTGAAACTTCAAGAACTTATAAGCGCCCGCCCTAGTTGGCGGGCGCCTTTCTTTTGGGCCGTTGAGCGATGCGAACGCGATCTGGCGAATCGGCTGTTTCGCTCTTAGTCGAGCCACATGCTGCGCCAGTCGAGTACCACATTGCTGATTCGTGCGCCGCGGCCGGGTTTGCATGAGTTCACGGGCGAAGTGCGTGAGTTCGTCACGCGCAGTGGAATTCGCGAGGGGCTCCTCACCCTATTCTGCCGGCACACGTCGGCATCGCTCGTCATTCAGGAGAATGCCGCGCCCGCCGCACGGCGCGACCTCGAGGCTTATTTCGCTCGCCTCGCTCCGGAAAGCGGCGCGTACGAGCATGACGACGAAGGTCCCGACGACATGCCTGCCCACCTGCGAAGCGCGTTGACCGCGACCCAGCTGTCGATTCCAGTCAAGGAACACCGTGCGCTGTTAGGCACGTGGCAAGGCGTGTTCCTGTTCGAGCATCGCCGCCAGCCGCCCGAGCGGCAGGTCGCACTACACCTGATCGGCGAATGAGCCTCGATTCGGTTCGCGCCTGGCTTGCGGAGCATGCGCCCGACCTCCCGCTGATCGAGGTGGAAGAGAGCACTGCGACGGTCGACACGGCTGCGAAGGCGCTGGGCGTGGAGCCGGGGCGGATCGCCAAGACGCTGGCGGTGCGTGCGGGCGAGCAGTTGTTCCTGCTCGTGGCGAGGGGCGACGCGCGGCTCGACAATCGCAAGTGCAAGGATGAGCTGGGCGCGCGGCCGCGGATGCTGGGCCCCGAGGAGACGCTGGAGCTGACCGGGCATCCGATCGGCGGTGTCTGCCCTTTCGGGCTGAAGACGCTGCTGCCCGTCTATCTCGATGTGTCGCTCAAGGGCTTCGACGTGGTCTATCCGGCCGGAGGATCGCTGAATACGTCCGTCGAGGTCCCGACGGAGCGGCTGTTCGACCTGGTTGCGGAGCGGTGGGTGGACCTATGCGTGCTGCGCGAAGCGTAGCGGGCTTAGGCTTTCGCGAGTGACATCCGGCAGCGGCCAGGGCTCACCGGCGATTAGCGATGCGGCGATCGACGCCATGGCGGGGGAGGTCTGGAGACCGAAGCCGCCCTGCCCTGCAAGCCAGA
>Ga0308174_10001638_pt1 | contig 10588 bp, 9 predicted proteins | sample PhyPR2_FD_203894 | JGI IMG/M metagenome (GOLD analysis project Ga0308174, IMG submission 203894) | Soil microbial communities from UC Gill Tract Community Farm, Albany, California, United States - DLSLS.P.R2 | ecosystem: Environmental > Terrestrial > Soil > Agricultural land | place: USA... | reverse complement strand
GGTTATGCGCGACGGAAAGATAGTCGGCGTCGTGAGCCGCGCCAACTTGATTCGTGCGCTCGTGACTATGGCACCCGAGGTGCCCACCGCGATGGAGAACGGGGACAACGCGATCCGCGAAGACGTACTCGCGGCGATGAAGGACCATCCTTGGGCGCTTGCGAGAGAAAACGTCACCGTCGAAAACGGCACCGTGCATCTCTGGGGCCCAGTCATCCGCGGTGAAGAAGGTAATGCGATACGCGTTTCGGCGGAAAACGTGCCGGGCGTCAAGGACGTCAAAACGCATTTCGGGCTTCCGCCTTCCGTTCCATCGTCGGACTAGCAAATCGCAACGTCGCTCTTCCCGCTGTAGCAGTGCGCAAGGTTCCATGCTTCACGCACACGTGCCGCCTATTTACGGCGAGCGCTGTGCGCATGCAATCGGTGAGTTCGGTCCAACATAAAGGAGAGAACATGCATCCAGGAATCCAGGTGCTTCGGGCGGCGGCCGCCGCTGTGTTGGCAGTCTGCGCGGGCGCAGCTTTCGCGCAGGCATCCATCGTTTCCGGCCCGCCCACTGATCCCGCGTGCATGGTCCCCTGGAAGACAGACACGAAATTCATCAGGTATCCCAAGAAGAACGGCCCCTACCGCATCGCGCTTGTGAACGGCTATATCGCGAACACTTGGCGCATTCAGATGATAAAGACGGCCAAAGCCTACACGGCGCAGCCTGCGGTCGCTGCCAAACTCAAGGAGTTCAAGGTCGTCTCGACAGGCGAGGATGTGCCGGCGCAGATCTCCGCCGTCAACAATTTCATTGACGCCGGCTATGACGCGATCGTCGTAGACGCGCAAAATCCTGCCTCGTTCGGACCCGCGATCCGCCGGGCGAAGAAAGCGGGCGTCGTGCTGATCGCGTTCGACAACACGCTCGACAGCGAAGATGCGATCAACGTCGACGTCGATCAGTACGGGCTCGGTGTGCTGTGGGCGAAGTGGCTCGCGCAGCATGTGCCGAACGGCGGCAAGGTGCTCGAAGTGCGCGGGGTGGCGGGCACCTCAGTCGACACGGACCGGCACAATGGCTTTACCAAAACGCTGGACGATACCGGTAAGAAGTGGAACGTCGTCCAGGTCTACGGCAAGTGGGACGACGGTGTCGCGCAGAAGGCCACCGCCGACGCGATCGCCGTGCAGGGCCATTTCGAAGGAATTTCGGCGCAAGGCGGCGACACCGGCGTGGTGCGGGCGATGATCGACGCCAAACATCCGTTCGTGCCGTTCGGCGGCGAAACGGAGAACGGTTTCCGCAAGTATTGTGCACAGTATGGAAGCCAGGGCCTGAAATGCACGTCCGCCGGAAGCGGTCCCGCGCAGGTGGCCGTGGCGATCAAGACCGCGCTCGCCGCGTTGGACGGGCAGACGATTCCCGTGGCGATCAAGCTGCCGCTCGACGTCACCGACGATTCGAAGCTGAAGGCGGGCGTCAACTACTTCCCAAGCGAATCCGACAACTTCTTCGTCGGCAACGCGTTTCCGACTTGCGGCATCAACTTCTCCGCGCAGGAAATCATGAAGCAGAGCCAGGGCAACGAGTGACCGGACGAAGTCCGGCGACATGACGGGAGACGAGGCATGCGGCAGGACGCAGGGCAGCCGTTCTTTCAGATGTCCGGCGTATCGAAAAGCTATGGCGGCGCCGTTGCGCTGGAGCACGCGCAACTCGCAGTGCGCACGGGCCGCATTCACGCGGTCCTCGGCGAGAACGGCGCGGGCAAGTCCACGCTGCTCAAGGTGATGTCTGGCGTCGTGCAGCCGGATGAGGGCACTATGCAACTGGATGGCCGTGAAGTTTCGTTCGCGTCTCCCGCCGCGGCGAACGCGGCCGGCATCGTCTGCGTGTTCCAGGAGCTGTCGCTCATTCCTGATCTGAGCGTGGCGGACAACATCTTCGCGTCGAACCCGCCGCGCCGCTTCGGCATGATCGATCGCCCCACTCAGCGCCGCCAGGCGGAGGCCGCCCTCGCCCGCGCGGGCGCGTCCGACATCGATCCGCTCGCAAAAGTCCGCGACCTGCCGCTGTCGCGCCAGCAGATGGTCGAGCTCGCGAAGGGGCTCGCGCGCGAGCCACGCATCCTGATCCTCGACGAGGCCACCTCTGCGCTGACTGCCGCCGACGTGGCGCGCGTCATTGACGTGCTCAGGCGCTTGCGTGAAGAAGGGCTCGCGCTCATCTTCATCTCGCACCGCATGCATGAAGTGAAGGCGCTCGCGGACGAATGCACCGTCTACCGGAACGGCCGTCATGTGATGAGCTTCGAGGCGGGCACGCGCACCGACAACGAGGTTGTCGAAATGATGATCGGCAGGGAGTATCGCCATGTCTTTCCAGACAAACCTGCTCCCAAGCCGGACGGCCAGCTCGCCGACAAACCGGTTCTGTCCTGCCGGAATCTCGCGTGGAACGACACGCTGCGAGGCGTCGGCTTTGCGCTGCGGCGCGGCGAAATCCTCGGGCTCGGCGGCCTCGACGGACAAGGCCAACGCGAACTGCTGCTCGCGTTGTTCGGCGTGCTGCGTGGCTGCGCGGGCGAGATCGAGATCGATGGCAAGTCGGTCTCGGTCGGAAGTCCCGTGGCGGCCCGCGCCGACAAGATCGGCATGGCGCTGATTCCGGAGGACCGCAAGACCGAAGGGCTGATGCTGCCGATGTCGGTGCGCGAGAACCTGTCGTTCGCCGCGCTCGATCGCATGTCCACCGGGGGTGTGATCGACCGCGTGCGCCAGCGGTCGTTCGTCGAGCGGATGATGGCGCTCCTCGCGATCAAGTCGTCCAGCGTCGACGCGGCCGTAGGCTCGCTCTCGGGCGGCAACCAGCAAAAGGTTGTCATCGCGAAGTGGCTGGTGCGGCAGCCGCGAATCCTGCTGCTCTGCGATCCGACGCGCGGCATCGACGTCGGCACCAAACAGGAGATCTATCAGTTGCTCAGGCGCCTCGCCGACGAAGGCGCCGCGATCGTCTTCTATTCGACCGACTACGATGAGCTGATCGGCTGCTGTGACCGCGTCCTCGTGCTATACGAAGGTAAGGTCAGAAAGGAGCTTGCGGGGCCAGCGATCAACGAGCCGAACCTGATCGCGAGCGCGCTCGACCTGCCCGTCGGACAGATTTCGCCTTCCACAGGAGTCGCGTCATGAGCGGGTTGCGCTACTGGTATGCGGACAATCGCGGGTCGGCATTCGCATTCGCGCTGTTCGCGCTGATGTTCGCGATTTACCTGATCAACTATCCGTCGGCGTTGTCGGCGAATGTGTTCCAGACGGCGGCGAACAAGGCGGTGCTTCTCGCGCTTGTGTCGATGGGTCAGGCGCTCGTCGTGCTGACAGCGGGCATCGACCTGTCGATCGGCATGTTGCTCGTGCTGACGAATTGCCTGGGATCGTGGATCGTCAGGGGCGACGCGCTGCACAGCGCGCTCGGCATCGCCGGCGTGCTCGCGGCGGGTGCGCTGTGCGGTGCGCTCAACGGCGTCATCATCATCTTCGGCCGTCTCCAGCCGATAGTGACGACGATCGCAACCGGCGCCGTCTACTATGGTCTCGCGCTGCTGCTGCGCCCGGTTCCCGGCGGATCGATCAACGAGGATCTGGCCGACGCGCTGACCGGAAACGTCGCCGGCGTCGTGCCCGCAAGCCTTCTGATTCTGCTCGCGGCCGTGGTGATCGTCTGGATGCCTTTCAAACGCTCGACGGTGGGCCGCACGGCTTACGCAACCGGCTCGTCAGAAGCGGCGGCCTTCCTCTCCGGCATGCCAATACGTCGCGCGAAGTTCGCCAGCTACACGCTCGCCGGCCTGCTCGCGGCAATCGGCGGCCTCTTCCTGACGTTCTTCACGGACACCGGCGAAGCCAGCCTCGGCAGCGCCAACTCCTATACGTTGTTTTCGATTGCGGCCGTGGTTATCGGCGGTGTGTCGCTGCTGGGCGGCCGAGGGAGTGCGATTGGCGCGGTCTTCGGCGCCTTTGCGTTTCGCTCAATCGGCGATCTGCTGTTTGTGTTCAACGTCGACGCGCTGTGGCAGCCGCTGTTTCAGGGCGCAATCCTTCTGCTCGCCGTTTCCATCGGCGCGTGCGGGCTGTTCAGAGTGCGCAACCGCCTGGAGTGGTTCCAATGAGCGACGTTTCCGCCAACGGCCGGAGCACGTTCATGTCGAGGCTCGCGCGCAGGATCGACACGCCCATCGTGATCGCGTTTGGGTGCATCGTCGCGCTGCTGCTCGTAGGTGGAATGTTTTCGGGCAACTTCACGTCGCCGGAGTACATCCTGCTGCAACTGAAGGTCGGCGCGTTCCTCGGCATCATCGCGACCGGCCTAATGATGGTCATCCTGCTCGGCCACATCGACCTCTCGCTGCCATGGACGATCACGGTCGGCGCGATGATGGCATGCGCCGTCGCGGGACATGGCGAACTCGGGCGCGTCCTCGCCATTCCGGCCGGGATCGGTTGCGGCGTGCTGATAGGCATCGTCAACGGCATGCTCGTCGCACTGCTGCGCATTCCGTCGATGATCGCGACGCTCGCGACCAATGCCGTCGCGCAGGGCATCATGATTGTCTACACGGGAGGTTCGTCGCCTCAGGATTCCGCGCCGGAGGTGATGCGCTGGCTTGCGGCGGGCTGGCTCGTGCCGAACGTGCCGAATGCGGTCGCTCTGTGGGTCGTGATCGGAGGCGTAACGATGTTCTTGCTGTCGCGAACAACCTTTGGACGCACGCTATACGCTATAGGGAACACCGAACGCGCGGCGTATCTTTCCGGCATCAACACGAGGCTCGTGACCGTGGCCGCCTTCGCCGTATGCAGCGCGTTCGCGGCGTTCGGCGGCGTGCTGCTAGCGGGTTATGCGTCGAAGGCCGCGCAATCAATGGGCGATGCCTATCTGTTGCCCGCGATCGCGGCGGTCGTGCTGGGCGGTACGTCAATTCTAGGCGGCCGCGGCTCGTACCTCGGCACCGTCGCCGGCGCCATCCTCATCACACTCTTGCAATCGATACTCTCGGTCGCGCAGATGCCTGAGGCGGGGCGTCAAATCATCTACGGCGTTGTCATCGCGGCGATGTTGCTGCTGTATGGCCGCAGCAAGCGAGAGGCGTAGATCTTCGATCCGGGCCTTGCGCCCGGCTAGCAGCTCGCCGGAGTCCCGATGCAAGCTTCTCCATCGCGGTGTCTCTGCGACCGCCTTCATACCACTAGCGCATCGCGTCCTCAATGGTTTGGCGGGTTGTCCGGGAATGCTGTCTTAAGCGGCTATTGTTATTAGAATCCCGAGTTGTTGCCTTTCAACGATACCCAAACGCCTCACGCCGACCCGCGCCGAACGCGCCATTCGAACGACCTCAGGCGCTGGTGGCCATGGCACGCGACGACTTGTCGAGAATCGACGTTAGGTAAGTGCCAATGCGCTTTACTGCTAGAACGCCTCCTCGACACTAGCGCGACCGGTCAAGTGTTCAACCATGCGTTGGGCGGCGGGCTGAAGCATTTCAAAGCTCTTGAAACATACAATGAAGCGCCGCTCTGCCCAGGCATCGGTGAGTGGGATGATCCTAACGCCCAACTGGGGGCCATACGCCGCGGACACCTCTACTGGCACGACGCTGATTCCCAAGCCAGCAGCCACGACGCGAAAGGCCGCATCGAAACTGGAGACGATAACGCGGAAGCTTATCGTGCGTCCCGCCTGCGCAGCGGCACGTTGCAGCATGGTCAGCACTGCTGTAGCAGGAGGCAATCCGACGTGGTCATAGTCGAGTGTCTGGTGGAATGCAACGGTCGGTAGCTCTGCGAGCGGATGATCGGGATGAACGGCCAATGCAAGGCGGTCATGGCGATAAGCGCGATGCTCGAGCCCCTGCAGGTCAACGTTGTCCCAGCAGACCCCCACTGATGCAGCGCCTTCTCGCAACTGCCGAATCAGGTCCTGCGACAACCGCTCCTCAATATCTATCATGATGTTTTTGTTGGTCGGCTCGCGCATGAAGGCTGCGATGTCGTCAAGCAGCTTTTCTGCAATTGCCGATGCGGACGCGCACACGCTTACTCTGCCCTTCAGGCCCTCGCCCAACGACGCGATGTCGTTTGCGATGCGATCCATCGTGAAGAGCACGTTCTTCGCATGTTCCAGCAGCGCCATCCCTGCCTGGGTCGGCTCGACGCCGCGTCGCGAGCGCAAGAGGATCGGCACCCCAAGATCCGCCTCGAGTTGAGAAATCCGCTTGCTTATCGCGGACGGTTCGATGTGCGCCTCTTCAGCCGCTCGTGCGATGTTGCGCTGATCGCAGACGGCCACGAACAGCCGCAGCGTCTTCAAATCTAGTTCTCGCAAAGCCGTCTCCCTGCTTTCGTCCATGCGATGCGTTTTGGCTTTCCAATTGGGAACGACGACGCTTCCGAAACATCGCTTTACGGATACTGCGGAATCTTTAAAGTAATGTCAACGCTGGCGACTTGCAAGACCGGCATCAATGAACGGAGACAACAACGTGCCCTCATACCCTTCGAACGTCGCCATTCGCGAAGTCGGCCTGCGCGACGGTCTTCAAAGCATTAAGACGGTACTTTCCACCGATCGGAAGACCGAATGGATCAGCGACGCGTACGCCGCTGGCCAGCGCGAAATCGAAGTCGGCTCCTTCGTACCGGCGCGCCTCCTTCCGCAACTTGCGGATACCGCCGAACTGGTCGCTTATGCGAAGACGCTGCCCGGCCTCTTCGTCTCCGTGCTGGTGCCGAACCTGAAAGGCGCCGAGCGCGCCATCGACACAAAAGCCGATCTGATGTTAATTCCGCTTTCCGCGAGCCGCGAGCATAGCCTCGCAAATCTGCGCAAGGAGCCGGAAGACGTCGTGGCGGAGGTTGCACGTATGCGCGCCGCACGCGATGCCGCGGGCTCGAAGACGCTGATCGAGGGCGGCATCGGCACCGCGTTCGGCTGCACGATTCAGGGCAACGTCGATCAGGCAGACGTGCTGCGCTACATGCAGGCGCTGCTCGACGCGGGCGCCGATCGCGTGAGCATTGCCGATACGGTCGGCTACGCCGGTCCCGCCGCCGTGCGAGACCTCTTCGAGAAGGCCCGTGGGATCGCGGGCGAGCGCTTCTGGTGCGGTCACTTTCACGACACGCGCGGTCTCGCGCTCGCCAACGTTTATGCCGCGCTCGAAACGGGCGTCGCGCGCTTCGACGCGACGCTCGCCGGTATTGGCGGCTGTCCGCACGCTCCGGGTGCGAGCGGCAACGCGTCAAGCGAAGATCTGGCTTTCATGCTCGCCGATATGGGCATCGAAACGGCCATCGACATTCCTGCTTTGCTGACTTTGCGCGCGAAAGTTGCCCAATGGCTGGAGGGCGAAACGCTTCACGGCGCGTTGTGGCTCGCCGGACTGCCCAAAAACTTCGCCGCTACGGCTGCGCTCAACGCCTGAGGTCAATCATGAGCACCAACGCCCCACTTCCCCTCGACGGCATTCGCGTCATCGAGTTCACGCACATGGTCATGGGACCGACGTGCGGCATGATCCTCGCCGATCTCGGCGCGGAAGTCATCAAGATCGAGCCGCCCGGCGGCGACAAGACGCGCAAGCTGCCAGGCCTCGGCATCGGCTTCTTCCGCTCGTTCAACCGTAACAAGAAGAGCGTGGTGCTCGACATCAACACGCCCGAAGGTAAGGAAGCCGCGGTCGAGCTAATCGGCACCTGCGACGTGATGCTCGAGAACTTCCGCCCTGGCCTGATGACGAAACTCGGCCTCGACTACGAGACTTTGTCGAAGCGCTACCCGCGTCTCATCTACGTTTCTCACAAAGGCTTCCTGCCGGGACCCTATGAAAAACGCCTGGCGCTCGATGAAGTCGTGCAGATGATGGGAGGTCTCTCCTACATGACCGGTCCGGTCGGCCGTCCGCTGCGCGCGGGAACATCGGTCAACGACATCATGGGCGGTATGTTCGGCGCGATCGGCGTGCTAGCGGCCTTGCGCGAGCGGGATAATACTGGGCACGGCCAGGAAATCCAAAGCGCCTTGTTCGAGAATTGTGTGTTTCTCAGCGCTCAGCATATGCAGCAATACGCGATGACCCGCGAAGCACCGCCTCCGATGCCGTCACGCGTGTCCGCCTGGAGCGTCTACGACGTGTTCACGCTAGCGCAAGGCGAGCAACTCTTTATCGGCGCGGTGAGCGACAAGCAGTTCATCACGCTATGCGATGTCCTTGAATGCCCCGACCTCGCAGCAGAACCCAAGTTCGCGAACAACGCGCTGCGCGTCGCCTTGCGGCCGGAGCTGCTGGAGCGACTGGGCCAAGTCCTGAAGAACCATCGCGCCGATCAACTTGCGCCGAAGCTCGAAGCGGCGGGTATTCCGTACGCGCCCATCGTTCGTCCTGAGCAACTGCTGGATGACCCGCATCTGAAGGCAAGCGGCGGGCTTGCGCCGATGCAAACAGAAGACGGCAGTATGACCGAGGTCGTGCTCTTGCCGATCACGATGGGCGGCCGCCGCCCCGGCGTGCGTCAGGCGCTGGCGCGCGTCGGCGAGCATACGCAGGAAGTGCTGTCGCGTCTAAAGAGCCGGGTGAGCGCATGAGCCTCTTCGCTATCAGTGGTGCGAAGCCGCAAGTCGCCGAGTCGGCATGGGTCGCGCCGCAGGCCGTCGTCATCGGTCGCGCAACACTCGCCGAGCGCACCAGCGTCTGGTTTAACGCAGTCATTCGCGCGGACAACGAGCCGGTGATGATCGGTGAAGGCAGCAATGTGCAGGAAGGCGCTGTTCTTCACACCGATGCCGGCTACCCGATGCACATTGCGGCCAACGTGACTATTGGCCATCAGGCGATGCTGCACGGCTGCACGATCGGCGAAGGATCGCTGATCGGCGTGCAGGCAGTGGTGCTCAACGGCGCGATCATCGGTAAGCATTGTCTCGTCGGCGCTGGAGCGGTCGTGACCGAAGGCAAGGTCTTTCCTGACCGCTCATTGATTATTGGCGCCCCGGCGAAGGCGGTGCGAGAGCTGAGCGACGAGCAGGTGCAAAGCCTACTTGCCAATGCGGCGGACTACGCACAGCGCGCCGACGCATACCGGCGCGAACTCGACCAAATTGCCTAAAAGGAGCAACGAAATGGCAGATCTGTTTGAAAACCCGATGGGCCTGACTGGCTTCGAGTTCGTCGAATTCGCTTCACCGACGCCCGGTTTGATCGAGCCTATCTTCGAAAAGATGGGGTTCACGCTCGTTGCGCGTCATCGGTCGAAGGATGTGGTGCTGTATCGCCAGGGTGACATCAACTTCATCGTAAATCGCGAGCCGAAGAGCCCCGCAGCTTACTTTGCGGCCGAGCACGGTCCATCCGCGTGCGGCCTTGCGTTCCGCGTCAGAGATGCACACCTGGCGTACGCCCGTGCGCTAGAGCTCGGTGCTCAGCCGATCGACATACCGACGGGTCCGATGGAGCTCAGGCTTCCGGCCATCAAGGGCATCGGCGGCGCGCCGCTCTACCTCATCGATCGCTTCGAGGATGGCAAGTCTATCTACGACATCGACTTCGAATTCGTCGAAGGCGTCGACAGGCGGCCCGCCGGATTCGGACTGAAGCTCGTCGACCATCTGACGCACAACGTCTATCGCGGTCGGATGTCATTCTGGGCCGGTTTTTACCAGAAGCTCTTTAACTTCCGTGAGATTCGATACTTCGATATCTCCGGCGAATATACGGGCCTCACCTCAAAGGCGATGACGGCGCCAGACGGCAAGATCCGCATTCCCTTGAACGAGGAGTCATCCAAGGGCGCCGGCCAGATCGAAGAATTCCTCATGAAGTTCAACGGCGAAGGAATCCAGCACGTCGCACTCTTGACGGACAACCTCATCGACACCATCGATCAGCTCGCCCTGGCCGGAATCCCGTTGATGAGCCGGCCCAGCGAAACGTACTACGAGATGCTTGAAGAACGCCTGCCCGACCACGGCCAGCCCGTTTCCGAACTGCAGACCCGAGGCATTCTGCTCGACGGTGACACGGCCGGAGAGAACCCTCGGCTGTTGTTGCAAATCTTCTCGGACGCGCTGCTGGGCCCTGTTTTCTTCGAGTTCATCCAACGCCAAGGCGACGAGGGCTTCGGAGAGGGTAATTTCAAGGCGCTGTTTCAGTCGATAGAACGAGATCAGATCCGACGCGGTGTGCTCACGAGCAACTGATTCGCAAACGCGGAATCACGCGTGAACGGCGCCGAACAAGAAGTGCCGTCATCTTGGCGATATATCTAGGAGACAAATATGCAGCCCACGGTTACAGCGGCTTCGCAGCCCCTCGCCTCCCCGAATGTCAACGTCAGCACGACGCCGGGCGCCGAAATCTCTGCGCGCATGGATCGCCTTCCCATAACCCGCCATCTATGGGGTCTTGTTTTTCTTATATCGCTGGGCGGTTTTTTTGAAGTCTACGACCTCATTTTCACCGGCTATATTGCGCCGGGCATGGCAAAAAGCGGATTGCTGCAAACGACGACGCATGCGTTTTTCGGTTTCACGGGCATTGCTGGT
>Ga0308174_10001637_pt1 | contig 10591 bp, 7 predicted proteins | sample PhyPR2_FD_203894 | JGI IMG/M metagenome (GOLD analysis project Ga0308174, IMG submission 203894) | Soil microbial communities from UC Gill Tract Community Farm, Albany, California, United States - DLSLS.P.R2 | ecosystem: Environmental > Terrestrial > Soil > Agricultural land | place: USA... | reverse complement strand
TCCGACCGACAGCATCACGCATCCGGTCGCACGCCACAGCTACGCCGTCTGGGGCAACTTGCCGCGCGTGTGTCAGAAGATCCTCGATGACCATGCGTTCAAGGCAAAATACGCGCATGCCGGCCTGTGCGCGATGCGGATCGCCGATGCGCTGTCGCGGCGCCTTGCCGGCTGGGGCGAAGAAGCGGTGCGCGCGGTCGAGTTGCTCGAAACCGTGTTCTATCGCGAGCGCCGCGCGTATCTCGTCGGGCGCGTGTTCGGCGTCGAGCGCATCGCGCCGCTGGTGATCGCGCTGGTGCACGATGCCGAGGGCATCCGCGCCGATGCCGTGCTGCTCGAACGCGATACGGTCGCGCAGATCTTCGGCTACACGCGCAGTTATCTGCATGCGGATCTGACCACGGTCGGCGATGCGATCGTGTTCCTGCATACGCTGCTGCCGAACAAGCCGGTCGACGAAATTTACACCGTGCTCGGGCGCGCCAAGCAGGGCAAAACCGAACGCTATCGGCATTTCTTTCGCCACCTGGCGAGCGACCCGGACGAACAGTTCGAATACGCGCAAGGCGTGCGCGGCATGGTCATGGTCGTATTCACCTTGCCGACCTACCCGCTCGTATTCAAGCTGATTCGCGACCGCTTTGCCTATCCGAAGGACAGCGTGCGCGAAGAAGTCATCGCCAAATACCGGCTGGTCTTCCATCACGACCGCGCCGGACGCCTGATCGACGCGCAGGAATACCGCTTCCTGCGGTTTCCCAAATCGCGCTTCGCGCCGCCGCTGCTGGCCGAACTGCTGAACGAATGCCGCGACAGTGCCTACGCCGATGGCGAGGACATCGTGGTGGCCCATTGCTATGTCGAGCGCCGCCTGCGCCCGCTCGACCTGTACGTGCGTGAAAACGCCGGCGACACTGCCCTGCGCGCGATCCTTGACTACGGCCAGGCGATCAAGGACCTGGCGCGCAACAACATTTTCCCCGGCGACCTGCTGTTCAAGAATTTCGGACTCACGCGCCACGGCCGGGCGATCTTCTACGACTACGACGAACTGTGCCTGGTCACCGATTGCCGCTTCCGCGAATTGCCGGACGACGACGACACGACGCCTGGGCTGGATACATTCTATGTCGGCCCGCATGATGTGTTTCCGGAACAGTTCCCGCGCTTTCTCGGCGTCGAGCCCGAGCAGCGCGACGCGCTGATCCGCGCGCACGGCGAGATCTTCAACGTACGCTGGTGGCTCGACCTGCAGCAGCGCCTGCGCGCCGGCGATCCACCGGACGTGCCGCCCTATCCCGAAGCGCTGCGGCTGCCGGCGCGCCCGGGCGGCATCGGCTGACGACCATGCCCGGACCTTAAGAAAGCAAAAATAAGATTCACCACGAAGACACGAAGAACACGAAGGAAAGATTAAGAGAGTAAGTGCGGTCTCTTGCTCTGGTCAGATTTATTCCCACAGATTTGCTTGTGCCGTTCTTCGTGTCTTCGTGGTGAATCCGTTGATCTTGGACTTGCAGACTGTGACTTTTGCGGCAGCGGACTATAATCGCGAATCTAGGGGCGAACTTCATGCAGCGCCCGTATCCAACTACTCCAGCAAACAAGGCATAAAACCATGAACAAGCTTACGCTCGCGGTTTCGCTCGCCCTCGTCCTTGCTGGTTGCGGCAGTTCGCAACCGCCCGCCGCGTCGACGGCCAGTGCGCCGGCACCCGCGGCGCCTGCAAAAACGGCCGACCAGCCCGCGCAGCCGCCGCCGCCGCAGAGTGCCGAGCAGCCGTTCGCGCAGCAACTCGATCGCGTGCTCGCCGGCGCCTGGCGTTCGGACAAGAACAAGGCGCGTGACCAGTACCGCCATCCGAAACAGACGCTCGAATTCTTCGGCATCAAGCCCGGCGTCACCCTGGTTGAACTGACTCCGGGCGGCGGCTGGTATGCCGAGGTGCTCGCACCGCTGCTCAAGGGCACGGGCAATTACGTCGCCGCGATCGTCACGCCGAAGAAAAAGGAAGGCGAGGACGCGCAGGACATGGACGCATTGAGCAAGAAGTTCTCCGGCGACGCCGCCGAGTACGGCGAGGCCAAGGTCGTTCAGTTCGACCTGAAATCGCCGACGTTCGGGCCGGCCAATTCCGCCGACATGGTCGTGACCTTCCGCAACGTGCACAACTGGGTCATGGCCGATGCCGCGCCCGGCATGTTCAAGGCCTGCTTCGACGTGCTCAAGCCCGGGGGCGTGCTCGGCGTGGTCGATCATCGCGCCGCGGCGGGCGCGGATCTGGAGAAGATCAAGAAGTCCGGCTACTTGCCCGAGGACTACGTGATCAAGCTGGCGACCGATGCCGGGTTCAAGCTCGACGCCAAGAGCGAGATCAATGCCAATCCGAAGGACACCAAGGATTACGAGCAGGGCGTGTGGACCTTGCCGCCGTCACTGGCGCTCGAGGAAAAAGACAAGGACAAGTACCTGGCGATCGGGGAATCCGACCGCATGACCTTGCGCTTCGTCAAACCGGGCAGCGATCAGATCTTCAAGTCGCCGGAGAAGGCGGAAGGCAAGTAACGCCTGCTGCATGTTGCATCTCTCGAACGGCCGCCGCGCGCGGCCGTTTGCTTGAGTGGTCCCGCGATGCTGATTGCGCTTAACAAACCGTACGGCGTGTTGTGCCAGTTCACCGATCGCACCGGTTCCGGACAAGGCCGCCCAAGGCGCACGCTCGCCGAGTTCGTGAGCCTGCCGAATGTCTATCCGGCCGGGCGCCTGGACTTCGATTCCGAAGGCCTGCTGCTGCTCACCGACGATGGCAAGCTCGCGCAGCGCCTGACCGACCCGCGCCAGCACGTCCCCAAGACCTATCTCGTGCAGGTCGAGGGCGATCCCGGCGATGCGCAGTTGGCGGCATTGTGCAAAGGTGTACAACTGAGTGACGGACCCACCTTGCCGGCACAGGCACGCCTGCTGGCCAGCGCGCCGGCATGGCTATGGCCGCGCACCCCGCCGGTGCGCTTCCGCAAGTCGGTGCCGGACCGCTGGCTCGAACTGACGATCCGCGAAGGCCGCAATCGCCAGGTGCGGCGCATGACCGCAGCAGTCGGCCTGCCTACGTTGCGCCTGATCCGAACCGGAATTGGGGGCATCGATCTGAACGGATTGGCGCCAGGGGAAACGCGCGTCGAGAAGAGCTGATATAACCAGCACCGTGGCTTGGCGCCTAATTACTTCATCGGGAACCGATATGAAACTCATCCTCGCAGCCGCCGCACTCGTCATGACAACCTGTGCATCTGCGGCCGACTATAAGCCGCTGCGGGGCACTTACCTGATCGGCGGCATGACCCTGATCGATCCACCGGAATCCGAAGCACACGACACGCATTTTTATGTCGACCTCGAAGGCGATGCCGCGCGCGACCTGTACAACGCGATGAAGGCCAAAACACAGCAAGGGGTTTGCGGTGAACCCGGCGACCTCACCAAGCGCCTCGGCGACGTGCAGTGTACAAAGGTAAAAGGCGGCAAGGAGTACCACTGCGCGTTTGGGCTCGAGTTGCGCACGCAGCACGTCGTACCTGGCGTGGTCTGCTGAATCCATGGCCCATGTCGCCGAACGGATGCGCGTGCGGTTTCGAGCGCTGCGAAACGTCGTAGGGTGGCCTTGGCCCACCGCTTTGAAGCGAACGCCCAAGACGAACGGTGGACCAAAGCCCACTTGGGATCCGCAGGTTCCATTGGAACGCAAGAAGCATGATGGGCGAGGCCCACGCTAGCGGTTCGTCAACTGGATCTCGATGCGCCGGTTCTTCGCGTAGGCCGCCTCGGTATTACCCGGGTCGATCGGCTGGAACTGGCCGAAGCCGTTCGCCGACAGATGCTGCGCCGGGATGCCTTGCACGACCAGGTATTTCACGATCGACACCGCGCGCGCCGACGACAATTCCCAGTTCGATGGAAATTCGGCGGTGTGGATCGGCCGCTTGTCGGTGTGGCCGTCGATGCGCAGCACCCAGTCCAGGCTCGACGGAATTTCCGACGCGACCTCGTTCAAGGTTTGCGCAAGCTTGTTCAATTTCTCAAGGGCGTACGGGCTGAGTTCCGCGGACCCGGTTTCGAACAATACGTCAGTCGGCACGACGAAGCGGTCGCCGACCACGCGCAGGTCGGTGCGATTGCCCAGCGCTTCGCGCAGCTTGCCGAAGAATTCCGACCGATAGCGCTCGAGTTGACTGACCTTGTTTGCCAGCGCGAGGTTGAGCTGCGAGCCCAGATCCGCGATCTTCTTGTCCTTGTCCTTGACCTCGGCGTTCGCAAGTTCGAGCGCGGCGGACAATTTGGCAAGCTGGTCTCGCACCGCGGACAGCTGGCGATTCAACAACTCGACTTGCGCGGCGGACTTGCTGTTCAGGTCCGTTGCGACCACGAGTTCCTTCTTCGACTGGTCGAGTTGGCCGGTGAGCGCGGCGACTTCGCGCTCGAGTTGCGCCTTCAACTCGTTCAGCGCGGTGACATCGGCGGACACCTTCGCCGCTTCGGCCTGCACCGCGTCGAGTTGCGATTTGGCCGCATCGCGTTCTGTCGCGGCCGTGCCGAGCGAAGCGGCGAGTTCCTTGACCTTCTCATCGAGCGTGCGATTGCTCTCCTTCGCCAGCGACAGCGTCTCGGCCAGCTGTGCAATCTGCGCGGTCAGATCGGCCAGCGCCTGGTTCTTGCCGGCAATCGTCTGCGACAGCACGAACTGCCCGACCGCGAACAGCAACAGCACGAATACCATGACCAGCAGCAGCGACGACAGCGCGTCGACGAAGCCGGGCCAGATGTCGAGCGAACGACGGCGGCGGGCGATGGAATTCATTTCGGGGAGAGGGGAGAAGTGAGAAGGGAGACGGGGAAGAGCCGTGAGACGTGAGACGTGAGACGTAAGACGTAAGAGCGGAGCACGCAAGCACCTCGAGAGACATTGTCGAGGCAAGCAGCGCGAGGCCGCGTAGACTGCAAAGAAAGACTGCTCATATCACCTGTGGCATTTGATATCGATCGTGGGTTAAGGCCAGCGCGGCCTTCCTGCTCTGACGTCTCCCGTCTCCCGTCTCACGTCTCACGTCTCCACCGTCATTGCGTCGTCCCCACCTTCGGCGGCGGGATGATGCGCTTGCCGTCGACGGCGGCGGCGATCGTGCGCGAGAGCAGGCGAAATTCACCGCGCAGGTCATCACTCAAGCGGCTGTTGTTGCCTGGCGCGGCGGCCAGCGTCTTGAGCACGCTGCGCAATTCCTCCTGGGTTTCGGCCATGCCGCGGATCTCGCGCGACTCGCGCGTGAGCAGGTCGGCGAGGCGGCCGAGCTGCGTGTTCAGATCGCCGAATTGTTCGCCAGCCTGGCGCCGCTCGCGTTCGGATTCGGTCAGCGCACGCTGCATGCGCTCGAGGCCATCGGCAGTCTGCTCGAGCAACGCTTGCACGTAGGCCGGCACGTTCGCGTCGCCCTCGCCCTGGAGGGCGCCGGACGACAAGCGGGTCATGCCCGACAGCCATTCTTCCAGTTCGTTGTAAAAACGATTCTGCGCATGGCCGGCCTGCAGGTCGAGGAACCCGAGCACGAGCGAACTGGCAAGGCCAAACAGCGAGGTCGAAAAACTGGTCGACATGCCGGCAAGCGGCAGTTTCAGGTTTTCCTTCAGCTGGGTGAACATCGCCGTAGGGTCGGCGCCCACGCCGAGCGAACCGATGATGTCCGCGACCGAGCGGATCGTCACCAGCAGGCCCCAAAACGTGCCCAGCAGTCCGAGGAAAATCGCCAGGCCGACGAAGTAGCGCGACAAGTCGCGGCCTTCGTCCAGCCGCAGGTAGACGCTATCAAGGATCGATCGCAGCGACGGCGCCGACAGCGAGAACTTGCCGCGTTCGCGCGTTCCGATCATGCGCGCCATTGGCGCAAGCAGTTTCGGTTTGATCGGAATCGGCTTCGACGGATCGGAACGCTTGAAGGTTTCGATCCAGCGCACGTCGTGCGCGAGCCGGAACACCTGGCGGAAATTCACCAGCGCCCCGATCACGAGCACCGTCAGGATCACGCCATTGAAGAACGGATTGGCCTGGAAATTATCGATCAGTCGCGGCAACAGCAGCACGACCAGGGCGGCGACGGCGAGCAGGAAGCCCGACATCCAAATAAGGGCCTGTGTGGGTTTGGTCATCGGGGAAATTCCGTATCAGTCCGGCATTGGATGCATCCGGATTCAGACCGGTTGCGTCCGGGATGGTTCCACCCACGCATTTTCCGTGCAATCGGCTGGCTTCGCGCTGAAGCCGCGATCGATCCTGCCGATACGCGCCCGGGCGTGTCGCCGCTTGCCTGTTCTCTTTTCGCACCGCCGCTCTCTGGGGGTCGGCCTCCGCTTCGCCGCTTACGTTCCTCTAGGCTTCGCCCGCGCCGTCGGCGTCGCGTTCCACGGATCTTCCGGCCACGGATGACGCGGGTAGCGGCCCTTGAGTTCCTTGCGCACGTCCGGATAAGTACGCTCCCAGAAGCCGCGCAGGTCCTGCGTGACCTGGATCGGCCGCTGCGCCGGCGACAACAGGTGCAGCAGCACCGGCACGCGGCCTTTGGCGATGCGCGGCGTGTCTGCCAGACCGAACAGTTCCTGCAGTTTGACGGCCAGCACCGGCGGCTTGCCGGATTCGTAATGCAGACGCCGGCTGTTGCCGCTCGGCACCGCAAGCGCCTCCGGTGCGAGCTCGTCGATCGCACGGCGTTGCGCGTAGTCCAAGCGTGCTGCGAGTGCCTCACCCAGTTGTTGGCTCGAAATTGCATCGAGCCGCGACTTGCCCGATAAATGCGGCGCAAGCCAATCATCGAGCGTCGCCAGCAGCGCGGCGTCGGACAGATCAGGCAGCGCCAGCTCGGGGCAGGCTTCGCGCAACAACGCCACGCGTACGCGCAACGCTTGCGCGTGCTCGCTCCATGGCAACGCGGCCAGCCCGAGTTCGCATACCGCCGCCAGCAGCGCCGGTACCGCATCCGCGCTGCGCACCGGCACGCCGCGGCGCTCCAGCACGATCGCGGCAAAACGCTGCTCCTCGAATGCTTCAACGGCGCGCGTGCTGGCATTCCAGCTGACGCGGCGCTCGCGCACGAAGCGCTGCGCAAAATCGCGCTCGAGCAGGCCCGGATCGAACGGCGCTGCCGCCAGGATCAAACTGTCGCGCTCTTCGAAGCGCAGATCCAGCGCGACCAGCCAAGGCTCGCCGAACAGATCGCTGTGCTCGTGCAGGCGGGCGCCGCGGCCATTGCTCAGCTGGTAGCGCCGCGGGTTGGCGCTGTCCTGGCGCGCAATGCGATCGGGGAACGCATGCACGAGGATGTTGCCGATCGAAAGCGAGGGCAGTGCGCTCAGGGTCGAGGGGGCAGTAGACGCATGGTTCGAAGCGGCCGCCGCGTGGAGCACCGTTGCCGACGACGGTTCATCCGATGCGCGCGCCCGCGCGCTGCGTCCGCCATCGAGGCCGAAGCGCCGACGCCAACCCGAAGCGGCGTGTTCGACGGCGGCCAGCGCGCCAACGTCGGCACCGTGGGAACGTGCGGCGCTGCCGCCGCTGCGGCGATACGCGTCCAATGCATCCTGGCGACGGCGGAAGTCATCGCTGCGGCCCCCATCACCGCGCAGCGGGTTGCGTGCCTCGATCAAGGCGAGCAGGTCGCAGGCGAGTGCGCGCTGCGGCACGGGCGCGCGCAACACGGCCGCTGCGAGGCGGGGCGTGGCGCCGGTATCGAGCATTGCGCGGCCGAGCTTGGTCAGGCGCCCGTCCAAATCGGTCGCAGCGAGCTCGTTGAGCAGCGCCGCAGCGCTCGCGAGCGCGCCGGCTGGCGGCGGATCGAGCCAGCGCAACGCGGGCGAGCCCCAGGCAACAAGCTCGAGAGCCAATGTGGACAATTCCACTTGGCTGATTTCGGCGCGCCGCGACGGCTCCAGACGCTGGCTCTGCGGCCACAAACGATAAGCGACGCCCGGCGCAACACGTCCGGCACGTCCGGCGCGCTGGTCGGCCGACGCCTGCGAGATCGTCACCGTCTGCAAGCGCGTAAAACCCGAGTTCGGATCGTAGCGCGGCTCGCGCGCCAGTCCCGTATCGATCACGGCGCGCACGCCGGGCAGGGTCACGCTCGACTCGGCCACGTTCGTCGCCAGTACGATTCGGCGCACGCCCGCCGTTGCCGGCGCCAGCGCCGCGTGTTGTTCGGCGAGCGAAAGTTCACCATGCAGGCGCATCATTTGAATGCGACCGGAAGGTTTCTCTTCCCCGCCTACCGCTTGAGGAAGGGGGTTGGGGTGAGGGGCCGACGCCGATTTGTCTTGCAAGCTGGAATCCGGGCGCTCGCGTGCGGCCCGGGCGCTGTTCGCATCATCCGCAATCGCCGAGAGCGTTTTATACGCCCGCTCGATCTCGCGCCGGCCCGGAAGAAACACCAGCAGGTCCCCTTCCGTTTCGCCGAGCGCCTTTTCCACGACCCGGCGCAGGTGGAACGGCCAGTCCTCGTTGGCCTTGGGCGGCGGATACTCCACGCGCACCGGATAGCTGCGTCCCGCGCTGGTCAGGCGCGGCGCATCGAACCAGCGCGCGATGCGCTCGCCATCGAGCGTCGCGGACATGATGATAAGGCGCAGGTCCGGCCGCAGCGCCGATTGCACATCGAGTGCCAGCGCCGCGCCGACATCGCCGTGCAGATGGCGTTCGTGGAATTCGTCGAACAGAATCGCGCCGACCTCGCTCAGGTCAGGGTCGGACTGGATCAGGCGTGTGAGGATGCCCTCGGTCACGACTTCGATGCGGGTGCGCGCCGAAACCTTCGCCTCGAATCGAATGCGATAGCCAACCGTCTCGCCGGCGCGCTCGTTGCGCTGTGCGGCCATGAACTCGGCGGCCGCGCGCGCGGCAATGCGGCGCGGCTCCAGCATCAGGATCTTGCGGCCGGCGAGCCAGGGCGCGTCGAGCAACGCAGGCGGAACCTGGGTCGTCTTGCCCGCGCCCGGCGGCGCTTCGAGCACCAGGCGCGATTGCGCCGCGAGCCGCGTCAGCAGCTCCGGCAGAATTCCGGCAATCGGCAAAAGTGGATTTGTACTCACGAGCGGCGCATGCAGTGCAGTGGGCAGTGTGCCGCAATCCTCATCGCGCGGCGAATCACATGGCCGGGGCGAAAAAAATCCCGCCTTGCGGCGGGATCGATCAAACCGTTACCGAGCCGAAACCTCAGTCGCAAACCAGGCCGTTGACGTTGGCGATGCGCAGCCAGGTGCGCGTGCCGGAGCCCTGCGGCCCATTGGTAGCCTGGTCCGTCTGGCCGTTGAACGTGAACGTCATGTGGTTGCAGTCCGGGAAGCTGAAGTTCATCGTGCCCCATTTGGTGAACGTCGCCCCGCCGGCGGCGCCGCCGGCGAAAGTGCCGCCGGTGGCGTAGTAGGTATCGACGCTGCCGGTGGTGTTGGCACCGATGTTGACCGTGCCCTGCGCGAATAACCAGAACGGCAAATTGAGGCCGTCGAATGTATACCATGCGGCGGTAAACGTACGCGTCGAGTGGTCGTTGTTGTCGAACACCTGGGTGAGCATGCCTTCGCCGCCGTGCAGCGGATCGAACCAGTTCGAGCTCATGTAGCCGCTGATCGGCAACGGTGCAACGGCCGCGGCGTACTGCGACTTGTTGTACGCCGGCACGTTGAATTGCAAGGTGTTGTCCAGCGACAGCGTAAACGCCAGGTTGTAGTCGAACTGGATCGTGCTGCCGTAAATGTTTTCCAGCACCCAGGCGTTGCTGCTGTAGAGCGGCGAATTCGGGTAGGTGGTCGTGAAAAACGTGTTCGGGTCCGCGGCCAGACGCACTTGCAGAGCCTTGTTGTTCTGGGTGACGACAACGGTGGGGAAGGTCGGATACAGCGCGGTGTTGTTCTCACGGACAGCGGGGCGGTCGAGTTCCAGTATCACGGCGGACTGGCCGTTGCCGTTGCTGGGATTATTGCTGCAGGCAATGCGCCACAGCGTGACGGTCACGGTCTCCTGATAGTTGCACTCGTTCATATTGCCGCCGCCCAAGCATTGGGTAAGATCGCCCGGCAAGACGAACGTCGTCTGCACCGGCGCCGGATCATTTTGAGATTGCGGGAAATTCCGGAACGGCACCCCGTTTTCGAGGCAGCTTGGCGGGTAGGCGCGGTAATCGTTCGCGTAAACCTCGCCCGGTGCAGCGCCATGGCCCGCCGTGCGTCCAGTCGATGCATTGGCCGATAGTTGTTGCAGAGCCTGCGCGCGTGCGCTGGCGACTTTGCCATCGATCGCGAACGCGGATGTGGAAACGAGCAGGAAAGCCCCTGCGCCAGCGAGCGCAAGGAGACGCGTTGGATCAACCATGGACTATCCCCAGAAAGTATAAAGGCGGTGAAGCTTCGTGCGTTCGCGGTTAACCATGTGTGAATACGAGCGCGTGAATAGCGTTAGCTTGACATAATGCGCGGCCCTTAGCGCACGCCAGAACCCATGCAACTCATCGACATCGGCGCCAATCTCACCCACAGTTCCTTCCAGCATGATATCGCGGCGGT
>Ga0308174_10001636_pt1 | contig 10594 bp, 10 predicted proteins | sample PhyPR2_FD_203894 | JGI IMG/M metagenome (GOLD analysis project Ga0308174, IMG submission 203894) | Soil microbial communities from UC Gill Tract Community Farm, Albany, California, United States - DLSLS.P.R2 | ecosystem: Environmental > Terrestrial > Soil > Agricultural land | place: USA... | reverse complement strand
CCAATGCTCGCCGGCAGGCGCCGTACGCATTCAGAAAGCACGAAAGCCCAGGTCAACGGGGGATATGACCTGGGCTTCCGCGAGCGCGCCTGAAGGGATTCGAACCCCTAACCTTCTGATCCGTAGTCAGATGCTCTATCCGTTGAGCTACAGGCGCTGGAACGTCGGAGAGTTTAGCCTGCGCCCGTCGTAGGGGCGAAATCGCCTCAAGTGGCAGCCGTGGACGTCACGAAGGCGCGCAGCAGGTCGACCAGATCACGCCGGTCGTGGCTGCGGGGGCCGCCGAGCTTCGCGTCGAAGATGGCGTCACCGAGCGGGGCCGCCTGCTCGACGACGCGGGTGGCGGCGGGCTGGAGGTGCAGGAGGTACGCGCGCCGGTCGAGGGGGTCCCGCTCCCGGGTGACGAGGCCGGCCCGCTCGAGGTGGTCGACCAGCTGTACGACGGTCGCCGGACTGACGTCGAGCAGCTGTCCGAGGTCGCACTGGGTCATCGGGCCGGCGACGCTCAGCGAGCGCAGCGTGCCGAAGTGCCGGGGCTCGATGCCGAGCGGGGCGAGCGCGGTGAGGAACTCCCGGTGGACGCGGTGGTGCGCCCGGGTCAGCAGGAAGCCGGTGCTGGCGCGCAGCGCCTCGGGCGTGCGCTCGTCGAGATGAGGGCCGACCAGCTTGGTGAGCAGTTCCTGGAGCCGGACCACCTGCGCCGGCGTGAGGTCGGCGGTGAGCCGCTCCTCCAGCCGGCGCACATGCGGCGCCCAGCGGCGTACGGCGGCCCGGGCGGCCGGCGTACGGGTCAGGGAGTAGGAGCGACGGTCCGCGGGGTTGCGCACGCGCTCGACCAGACTCTCGACCTGGAGCGACTCGGCGACCGACGTCATCGTCGTGCCGCTGACCCCGCTCATCCGGGCCAGGCCCTGCTGGGACTGCGGCTCCTCGACGCCGAGGGCCAGGAGGGCGGCGTAGGCGTGGATGTCGGTGCGGCCTGGCAGGGTGGCGGCCACCTGGGCAGCGACACGGGCCTGGGCGCGCCAGAGCAGGTGCCCTGGCTGGGCGTGCAGCATCGCGACCGCGGCAGCCCTTGCGTCCTCGTCCATGTCGGGCCTAACGTACAACACGCAACCGTTCACTAGTTGATGATTCAGTGCCTGAGAGTCGGGAGGCCGGACCGTGGCCAACAAGTGGTGGACCCTGATCGCGGTGTGCACCGGCGTGTTCATGCTGCTGCTCGACATCACCATCGTGAACGTCGCGCTGCCCGACATCCAGCGCGACCTCGACGCGTCCCTGTCGGACCTGCAGTGGGTGATCGACGCCTACGCCCTGACGCTCGCGGCGCTGCAGCTCACGGCCGGGTCGTTGGCCGACCGGTACGGCCGCAAGCGGCTGTTCGCGATCGGCACGCTGGTGTTCACGGTCGGCTCGTTCCTGTGCGGCATCGCGCCGACCGTGCTGTTCCTGTCGCTGGCCCGCGCAGCCCAAGGCGTCGGGGGAGCGGTGATGTTCGCGACGGCGCTGGCACTGCTGTCCGGCGCGTTCTCCGGCCGCGAGCGCGGCACGGCGTTCGCCTTCTTCGGCGCCACCACCGGCGTCGCCGTCGCGGTCGGGCCGGTGCTCGGCGGCATCCTGACCAGCGGGCTCTCGTGGAACTGGATCTTCTTCGTCAACATCCCGATCTGCGTGCTGGCGCTGGCCGTGACGCTGACCAAGGTCGAGGAGAACCGCGACCCGCACCCCGGCCGGCTGGACCTGGTCGGCTTCCTGACCTTCAGCTCCGGGCTCGGCCTCCTGGTGCTCGCGCTGATCCGGGGCGGGGTCGACGGCTGGGGCGACAGCCTGGTGCTGGGCAGCTTCGTCGCGAGCGCGGTGCTCCTGGTGGTGTTCGTGGTCAGCCAGGTCGTGCAGCCCTCGCCGATGTTCGACCTGGGCCTGCTCCGCAAGCCCACGTTCGTCGGCGGGCTGATCGCCGCGCTCGGCGTCTCGGCGTCGGTGTTCTCGCTGCTGACGTACCTCGTCATCTACGTGCAGAACGTGCTCGGCTACTCCGCGGTGGAGGCCGGCGTGCGGTTCCTGTTCCTGTCCGGCATGTCGTTCGTCTCGGCGATCATCGCGGGCCGGCTGACCAGCCACGTGCCCACCAAGTGGCTGATCGCGCCCGGGTTCTTCGTCGCGGCTCTCGGGCTGTGGCTGATGCGCGGGATCACGGTCGACTCGCAGTGGACGCACCTGATCCCGGGACTGGTGGTCGCCGGGCTCGGGATCGGGCTGATCAACGTGCCGCTCGCCTCGACGGCGGTCGGTGTCGTCCGCCCGGAGCGGGCGGGCATGGCCTCCGGTGTCAGCTCCACCTTCCGGCAGGTCGGCATCGCCACGGGCATCGCGGCGCTCGGCTCGATCTTCGCCCACCAGGTCACCGACGGCATCCACAGCGCGCTGGCGAGCACGCCGGCCGCGAGCCGTGCCGACCAGGTCGCCGCGGCGGTCACCAACGGCCAGATCGGGGTGGTCCTCGCGCACGCGCCCGCGTCGGCGCGGGAGACGATCGCCCGGGTCGCGACGGGCAGCTTCGTCGACGCCCTCAACCACATCACCACGATCGCGGCGGTGATCGCGCTCGTCTCGGGGGTCTGCTGCCTGGTGCTGATCCGGGCCAAGGACTTCGAGGGCCACCACGGCCAGGGAGCGGAGCAGCCAGGGGGACGGCACCGCGAGGAGCCGCACCAGCCCGCGCACGTGGCGTGAGGCTCAGGCCAGCAGCAGCTTGATGCCGACCACGTAGCCGAAGACCACCACCAGGGCCCGGAACACCGCCGGCGGCAGCCGCCGACCGAGGTGGGCGCCGAGCCAGCCACCGACCACGGACCCGACCGCGACCAGGCCGACGACGGTCCAGTCGAGCGGTGCGAAGAACACGAAGACCAGCGTCGCCGCGACGTTCGCGGAGGCCACGGCGACGTTCTTCAGGCCGTTGACGGTGTGCAGGGGTACGTCGAGACCGAGCGCCAGCACGGCGACCAGGAGCACGCCCTGGGCCGCGCCGAAGTAGCCGCCGTAGATCCCCACGAGGCCCGACAGACCGCTCAGGCCGGGCCCCATGTGCTCGCGGTCGGTGGCGAGCACGATGCCCCGGCGCCCGGCCCGGTGACGCACCCAGCGCGAGATGAGGGGGCCCAGCCCGACCAGGCTCGCGGAGCCCAGCACCAGGAACGGCACCACCGTGCCGAACGCGCCCGGAGGAAGCGCGAGCAGCAGTGCCCCGCCGAGCAGCGCGCCGACCGCGCTGGTGAGCGCCACCCGCAGGACCAGGTGCCGGTGGCCGGCGAGCTCGCGGCGGAAGCCGAACGCACCGGTCAGCCCGCCGGGCACCAGACCCACGTTGTTGCAGACGTTGGCGACCAGCGGGGTGAGGCCCGCGCCGACGAGCAGCGGGAAGCTCACCAGCGAGCCGGCTCCGACCGCGGTGAGCACGAAGCCGGCGCCGAAGCCGGCGCCGAGCACCGCGAGCACGAAGTCCGGGTCCATGCGTCAGTCGCGGAGCAGCGCGACGTCGCTGACCCGCTCGACGTGGTCCCGCATCGCCTCGGTCGCGGCGGCGGCGTCCCGGTCGCGGATCGCCGCGGCGATCCGACGGTGCCCGTCGAGCGACTCGCGCGGCCGCTCCGGCTGCGACAGCGACTCGATCCGGGTCTCCTTGACCAGCTCGCTGATCTCGCCCATCAGCCGTTGCAGCAGGGCGGAGTGGCCGGCCGCGGTGACCGCGGCGTGGAAGAGCTCGTCGCCCTCGACGCCGCGGCCGCCGGCGGCGATGTCGGTGTCCATCACCTCGAGCGCCGCGTCGATCCGCGCCAGGTCCTCGTCGGTTCGTCGTACGGCGGCCAGGGCGGCCAGCTTGGACTCCAGGGCCTCACGGGCCTCGATGATGTCGGGCAGCTGTCGGGCGTGCTGACGCAGGGCGTCGACCACCTTCGACGTACCCGGGGCGTCCACCAGGACCGCGCCGTCGCCGTGCCGCACCGCGACCACCCCGACGACCTCCATGGCCACCAGCGCCTGGCTCACCGTGGCCCGGCTGACCCCGAGCCGGGTCGCCAGCTCGCGCTCGGGCGGGAGCCGGTCCCCGACCTGCAGGCCGTTCTCGCGCACCCAGTCGAGGACCTGCTGGGCGACCTGCTCGTACAGGCGCGGCCGGGTGACCGGCCGCAGCGGAGCCATCTCGGGCATGACGCCATTCTATTGACATAGTGGCCCACCCACCTATTGGCTAGTCCACTGAACCACGTGACCACCGTCACGGGTGAGGCCTCTCGGAACCAAGGAAGTCCGCCATGTCCCCTGAATGGGTGTCCATCCTCGCGCTCGTCGCGTTGTTCGCCGTCGGCACGGTGCTGCCGATCAACATGGGCGCGCTCGCGTTCGTCGCCGCCTGGCTCGTCGGCATGTACTCCCTCGGCCTCGACGAGAAGGAGATCATCGGCGGCATCAGCGGGGACCTGATCCTCACCCTGGTCGGGGTGACCTACCTGTTCGCGATCGCCCGCAACAACGGGACCGTGGACCTGATCGTCCGCAAGGCCGTGCAGGCGGTGGGCGGCCGGGTGGCGCTGATCCCGTGGGTGATGTTCTTCGTGACCGCGCTGCTGACCGCGATCGGTGCGGCCAGCCCCGCGGCCTGCGCGATCATCGGCCCGATCGCGCTCGGCTTCGCCGGCCGGTACAAGATCAACCCGCTACTGATGGGCATGTTCGTGGTGCACGGCGCGCAGGCCGGCGGCTTCTCGCCGATCAGCATCTACGGCACCATCACGAACTCGGTGATGCGCGACAACAACCTGCCGGTCGGCGAGATCGCGGTCTTCCTCACCAGCCTGCTGGTGAACCTGCTGATCGCGGTGGTGCTGTTCGTGGCGCTCGGTGGCCGCGAGCTGGCCGCCCGCCGGATCGACACCCGCGAGGTGCACGAGGAGGAGCGGGTGCCGGCCGGGGTGGCCGTCGGAGCGGTCGGGTCCGGCCCCGTCCACCGCGACCGCACCACGCTGGGCACGGGTGACGCCGCCGACCGCGGTGCCGCGGTCACCGGCACCGACCCGGAGACCCCGGCCGAGCCCGCGGTGGTCGTCGACCAGGTGGTCACGCTGCTCGCGTTCGTGGCGGTCGCCGTGGCCGCCCTGGTCTTCGACAAGAACATCGGGTTCGCGGCGATCACCGCGGCCGTCGTGCTGACCGCGCTGTTCCCCAAGCAGCAGAAGGGTGCGGTCTCTCAGGTCGCCTGGTCCACGGTGCTCCTGGTCGCCGGCGTGAGCACGTTCGCCGCCATCCTCGAGACCGCCGGTGCCCCCGAGTACGTCGGGAAGTGGGCCGCGGGTCTCGGCGCCGCGGTGCTCGGTGCGCTGATCCTCTGCTACGTGGGTGGGGTCGTCTCGGCGTTCGCGTCCTCGACCGCGCTGCTGCCGATCATCATCCCGATCGCGATCCCGCTGATCACCGGCGGCGGCGTGAGCGCGATCGGCCTGGTCGCCGCCCTCGCGGTGGCCTCGACGATCGTCGACGTCAGCCCGTTCTCCACGAACGGCGCGCTGATGGTCGCCAACCGGCCGGACACCATCTCCGAGGAGCGGTTCTACAAGCAGATCCTGACCTACAGCGGCATCGTGGTCCTGGTCGGGCCGCTGCTCGTCTGGGCCGCCGTCGTCCTCCCTGGGTGGGTCTGATGGGCGCCGGTCCGCTCGACGGCGTGCTGGTCGTCGATCTGTCCCGGGCGCTCGCCGGGCCGCACGCCACGATGATGCTGGGCGACCTCGGCGCCCGGGTGGTGAAGATCGAGGCCCCCGGTGCCGGCGACGACACCCGCGGCTGGGGGCCGCCGTTCGTGGACCCGCCCGGCGGCGAGGCCCGCGAGTCGACGTACTTCCTCTCCGCGAACCGGAACAAGGAGTCGGTCACCCTCGACCTGAAGGACGAGGCGGACAAGGCCGTCCTGGTCGACCTGGTGCGGCGCGCCGACGTGCTGGTCGAGAACTTCCGCACCGGCGTCCTGGACCGGCTGGGCCTCGGCTTCGAGCACCTGCAGGAGCTGAACCCGCGGCTGGTGGTGCTCTCGATCACCGGCTTCGGGCACGACGGTCCCGAGGGCGGCCGCGCCGGCTACGACCAGATCGCGCAGGGCGAGGCCGGGCTGATGTCCCTGACCGGTTCCGGCCCGGACGACCCGCAGAAGGTGGGGGTGCCGATCTCGGACCTGCTGGCCGGCATGTACGGCGCCTACGGCGTGCTCGCCGCGCTGCTCGAGCGGGAGCGCACGGGGGAGGGGACCGTCGTGCGCACCTCGCTGCTCGCCGCGACCGTGGGTGTGCACGCCTTCCAGGGGACCCGGTGGACGGTCGCCGGCCAGGTGGGCCGGGCGCAGGGCAACCACCACGCCTCGATCGCACCGTACGGCCTGTTCCACTGCGCCGACGGCACCGTCCAGATCGCGCTCGGCAGCGAGGCGCTGTGGCGACGCTTCTGCGCCGGCTTCGAGCTCGACCCGACCACTTCCGGGCTGGCCACCAACTCCGAGCGGGTGGCGAACCGCGAGCAGACCATCGCGTTCGTCGAGGCGGCGTTCGCACCCTGGGACGCCGAGCCCCTGCTGGCGCGGCTCGCGGAGGTGGGCGTGCCCGCGGGCAAGGTCCGCACGATCGACGACGTCTACGCCTGGGACCAGGTCGCCAGCCAGGGCCTGGTGGTCGAGGTCGAGCACGACACGCTGGGCCCGCTGACGCTGCCCGGCCCGCCGCTGCGGTTCTTCGACCGGTCCGGTGGGGAGGTGACGCGCACCGAGCACCAGGCGCCGCCCACCCTCGACCGGGACGGTGCGGCGGTCCGGGCCTGGCTGGAGGGCGACGACGGGTGACCCGACCCCCGGTGCCCGCGGGACCTAGACCAACGTCTTCTTCTGCCGCCGCGCGCGGCGCCGGTCGGCGGCCAGCGCGAGTGCGTTGAGCGCGGCCCAGCCGAACGTCACGCCCAGGACCTTCTGGCGGGTGGCGTCGTCCTTGGCCCGCGCGGCGAGGATCAGCCCGTCGGAGACGTCGCAGGCGATCCGGATCACCATCGCGGCGCCGACCGTCTTCTCCGAGCGCCCGACCAGCCCGACCGTGCTGATCGCGAGGTCCCGGGCGCCGTACGTCGTGGCGAGCAGGTCGTAGTCATCCGCGTGCTTGGGGTCCACGACCTCGCCGAGGTGCCGCGGGTTGGCCAGCGCGTAGAAGCCGTAGGTCGCGGTGGCGGTGGACATCAGCCGGCTGAGGGGGTAGGTCATGCGTCCTTCGTACCCGAAGCCCCCAGGCTCATCCCACGGGCTGGTACGGCGCCAGCGACAGCAGGTGCACCTTCGCGTTGCGGCAGCCGGTGCTGCCGTGCGCGACGTACGCCGCGCGCGTCTCGTTCGGCGGGTAGACCCGGAACCCCTCCGCCGGCGCCGGGCGGCACCGGGCGGGCGGGTAGTTCTCCGCGCTGGTCTCGCGCAGCGTGGCGGTGGCCCGGCCGCCCGGCCGCAGGGTGATCGCGCGGACCTTCCCGGTCTGCGTGCGGTCGGCCGGTGCCCCGATCTGGGTGCCGTTGCCGCCTCCGACCAGCGAGACGCCGCCGAAGCCGCCGGTGCGGCAGGGGTGGGCGGAGGTGTTGGTGAGCGTGAGGTCGAAGTACGTCGACCCGGCGGCGCCCTCGCCGCGCGAGAGCGACACCCGCAGGTCCCGGGTGGTGCACCGGGCCGGTCCGCTGCTCGACGGGGTGGCGCTGGGCGTGGCCGACCGCTTCGCGGCGTGCCGGGTGGGGGTCTGCTCCGGGGAGGACGTCCCGGCGGAGGTCCGCTCCGGTGCGCCGCCGCATCCCGCCAGCAGGACCAGGGCGCCGGTCGCGGCGAGCAGCCGCAGTGTGTGCATGAGTCCAGTATTCGACACGCCGCGGCAGGAACAGAGCGTCGTCGGGAGCGTGTTGGGTACGACGAACGACGAACGACGAACGACGAACGACGAGCCGTCCCACGATGAGAAGGAGCGTTCATGTCCGCCGTACCGAACATCACCCTCAACAACGGCGTCGAGATCCCCCAGCTCGGCTTCGGGGTGTTCCAGATCGACCCGAAGGAGACGAAGGACGCGACGCTCGCGGCCCTCGACGTCGGCTACCGGCACATCGACACCGCCGAGATGTACGGCAACGAGAAGGAGGTCGGCGAGGCCGTCCGCGCGTCCGGCATCGACCGCGAGGAGATCTTCGTCACCAGCAAGCTCAACAACAGCTTCCACGCCTACGACGACGCGCTGGCCGCCTTCGACGAGACGCTGAAGGCCCTCGACATCGGGTACCTCGACCTGTTCCTCGTGCACTGGCCGCTGCCCACGGTCGGCGACTTCGTCGAGACCTGGAAGGCGATGGAGAAGATGTACGAGGGCGGCAAGGTCCGCGCGATCGGGGTGTCGAACTTCCAGCCGACCCACCTGCGCCGCATCCACGGCGAGACCAACGTGACGCCGGCCGTCAACCAGATCGAGGTGCACCCGTACCTCACCAACGACGAGGTGCGCGCCTTCGACGCCGAGCACGGCATCGCCACCGAGGCCTGGTCGCCGATCGCGCAGGGCAAGGTGCTCGACGACCCGACGATCGTGCGGATCGCGGAGAGCCTCGGCAGGACCCCGGCCCAGGTGACGCTGCGCTGGCACCTGCAGCGTGGCGACATCGTGTTCCCGAAGTCGGTCACCCGGTCGCGGGTGGAGGAGAACTTCGCGCTCTTCGACTTCGAGCTGTCCGGCACCGACATGGACGACATCACCGGGCTCGACCGCGGCGAGCGCACCGGTCCGGACCCGGACACCTTCGACTACGTGCCCGACTGAGGCCCGGTGACCCGGCGTCACTAGTCTCCGGAGCATGCCCGAGTCCGTCCGCCCCCTGCCGCGCCGCGCGATGATCGGCCGTCCCGGTCCGCTGACGATCGGGATCGACATCGGCGGGACGAAGGTGCTCGGCGGCGTGGTCGACTCGTTCGGCACCGTGCTGACCAGCCGGCGTCGGGTCACCCCCGGCCGCAGCGTGCCCGCGGTCGAGGACACGATCGTGCAGCTCGTCGACGAGCTCAGCGCGGAGCACGACGTGGCCGCGGTCGGCATCGGGGCGGCGGGGTTCGTCGACGCGGCCCGGGCCACCGTGCTGTTCTCCCCGCACCTGGCCTGGCGGGACGAGCCGCTCCGCGAGGCGCTGATGCGCCGGATCAAGGTGCCGGTGGTCGTCGACAACGATGCGAACACGGCCGCGCTCGCCGAGTGCCGGTTCGGCGCCGGGATCGGGCACCGCTACGTCCTGTGCATCACGCTCGGCACCGGCATCGGCGGCGCGTTCGTGATCGACAACCGGGTCTTCCGCGGGCAGAACGGGATGGCCGGCGAGTTCGGGCACATGCAGGTCGTGCCGGACGGTCACCGCTGCGAGTGCGGCAACCGGGGCTGCTGGGAGCAGTACGCCTCGGGCAACGCGCTGGTCCGCGACGCCCGCGAGCTGGTGCTGGCGAACTCGCCGGTCGCGCAGGACCTGAAGGACCGGATCGGCGGCGACGTCTCGCTGCTCACCGGGCCGCTGGTCACCGAGGCCGCCCAGGCCGGTGACCCGCTGGCGATCGAGCTGCTCGCCGACATCGGCACCTGGCTCGGCGTCGGGCTGGCCGGGATGACCGCCGCTTTCGACCCGGGCGCCATCGTGGTCGGCGGCGGCGTCTCCGCCGCCGGGGAGCTGCTGCTCGCGCCCACCCGGCGGGCGTTCTCGCGGACCCTGGTCGGCCGGGGTCACCGCCCCGAGCCGGTGATCACCGCCGCCGCGCTCGGCCCGGACGCCGGCTTCGTGGGCGCTGCGGACATGGCCCGCTCCGCGGCACGCCGGTCCCGGCGCCGGCGTCGTCACCGCCGGGAGCGCTCGCTGTTCTCCCGGTAGCACGACCACGCGCGACACCCCTGACAGAACTGGCACACCCCCGGCGTTGCAACGGCAGGGGTGTGCCCGTTTCCCGGGGGACCCAGGGAAACTGGCACCCCGCTCAGGCGAAGGTGATCACCACCTTCCCGGCGGTGCCGGAGTCGGCGAGCTCGTAGGCAGAAGCGGCGTCCTCGAGGGAGAACCGGTCGGTGACGACCACCTCGGGGTGCAGCTGCCAGCGGTCGAGGTGGGCGAGCAGGTCCTCCATGTGCCCGATCGAGGTGACCCACGAGCCGTGCAGGGTCACCTGTTTGTGGATCATCGCCTGCGAGACGTCGAACCCGACCTCGCCGCCCTCGCCGACGAAGGCGCAGCGGCCCCAGGTCGCGGTGCTGGTCAGCGCCAGGTGCCGCGCGGCGGGGTGACCGGAGGCGTCGAGGGTCGCGGAGTAGCCACCCGGCACGGCCGCACGGACCCGGTCCTCGTCATCGGCCGCGAACGCCTCGTCGACCAGCCCCAGGGACAGCGCGAGGCCCCGCCGCTCGGGCGAGACGTCGGTGCCGACGACGGGGCCGACCCCCATCGCGCGGGCCAGCATCGCGGCGGCCAGGCCGACCGGGCCGAGGCCGGTGACCAGCAGCGTGTCGCGGCC
>Ga0308174_10001635_pt1 | contig 10595 bp, 9 predicted proteins | sample PhyPR2_FD_203894 | JGI IMG/M metagenome (GOLD analysis project Ga0308174, IMG submission 203894) | Soil microbial communities from UC Gill Tract Community Farm, Albany, California, United States - DLSLS.P.R2 | ecosystem: Environmental > Terrestrial > Soil > Agricultural land | place: USA... | reverse complement strand
CTGCTCGACTCCTCCGGCGCGCCGTACGACCTGGTGGCGAAGGGCGACCGGCGCACCTACCGCGACCTGGTGACGCCCGCCGGGCTGCAGGAGATCGCGGGCTACGCCGACGCCGTCGGCGCCGCCAAGGACCTCGTGCTGCCGCGCGGCGCCGACGGGAGCACCGGGGCACCGAGCGACCTGGTCGACGACGCGCACGACGCCGGGCTGCGCGTGCACGTGTGGACCCTGCGCCGGGAGAACCAGTTCATGGCCACGAACTTCCGGGTCGGCAGCGACCCGAACGCGCCGGGCGACCTGGCCGCGGAGACGCGGGCCTTCCTCGACGCCGGCGTCGACGGGGTGTTCAGCGACAACCCCGACCTGGCCGTGGACGCCCGCGACGCCTGGGTGGAGGACGAGGACCGCCTCTCCCGGGCCGGCTGAGCCGGGAGACCGCGTCCGCCACGGACGCAGCCTCTCCCAACACGGCCTCTGGGCCGTCTTGGTCGACTCTGCGTCCGCGTCCGCGGCCCCGCATCCCGACCGGCGGCGTTCTCGCCGCTCGGCGCAGCACGCTGCGCTCTCGCGGCTCGGCCTTGCCGGCCCGGGCGCGGAGGCCACGCCCGCCACGGACGCACCCTCTCCCAACACGGCCTAGTCTGGACGTATGGAACAACCACATGTCGTGGTGCTGTTCGGTGCCACCGGCGACCTGTCCCGCCGCAAGCTGCTGCCCGGGCTGCTCCACCTCTACGAGGCGGAGCTGCTGCGGGACTGCCGGATCGTCGGCACGTCGCTGGACGACCTGGACACCGAGCAGTTCGTCAAGCTGGCCCGGGAGGCGATCGACGAGTTCAGCCGGCCGTTCGACGAGTCCTGCTGGGACGACTTCTCCCAGCGGCTCTCGTTCGTCCGGCAGAGCGACGGGCCCGAGGCGCTGGCCGCGGCGGTCGAGGAGGCTGAGCGGCAGCTCGCCGCGGAGACCGACTCGGACCAGCCGGTCCAGCGCCTGCACTACCTGAGCGTGCCGCCGAAGGCGGCGCTGCCGGTCGTGCACCAGCTCGCCGACGCCGGGCTGGTGGAGCGGTCCCGGATCATCATGGAGAAGCCGTTCGGGACCGACCTGGCCTCCGCGCAGAAGCTCAACAGCCGGCTGCACGAGGTGTTCGCGGAGGAGCAGATCTTCCGCATCGACCACTTCCTCGGCAAGGAGGCGGCCCAGAACATCCTGGCGTTCCGGTTCGCCAACGGCCTGTTCGAGCCGATCTGGAACCGCAACTTCATCGACCACGTGCAGATCGACGTCCCCGAGACGCTCGGTCTGGAGATGCGGGCGTCGTTCTACGAGTCCACCGGCGCGTTCCGCGACATGGTCGTCACGCACCTGATGCAGGTGCTGGCCTTCATGGCGATGGAGCCGCCGACCTCCCTGGCGCCGGACCCGATCAGCGACGAGAAGCTCAAGGTCTTCCGGTCGATGCGGCCGCTGGAGCCGCACAACGTGGTGCGCGGGCAGTACGCCGGCTACCGCGACCTCGACGAGGTCGCCGACGACTCCGACACCGAGACCTTCGTCGCGCTCAAGGTGGAGATCGACAACTGGCGCTGGGCCGGCGTCCCGTTCTTCCTGCGCACCGGCAAGAAGATGGCCGAGGGCGCCCGGATCATCTCGATCGCGTTCAAGGAGCCACCGCGGACGATGTTCCCGACGGGCTCCGGCGTGGGCGCCGCGGGGCCGGACCACCTCACCTTCGACCTGGCCGACCAGTCCCGGATGTCGCTGTCGTTCTACGGCAAGCGCCCCGGCCCCGGCATGAAGCTCGAGAAGCTGTCCATGCAGTTCGCCACCCACGAGACCGGCAGCTCCAACGCCGTCCTGGAGGCCTACGAGCGGCTGATCCACGACGCCATGCGCGGCGACCACACGCTGTTCACGACCGCGGCGGGCATCGAGGAGCTCTGGGACGTGTCCCACCAGCTGCTCAACGACCCGCCCCCGGTGCGCGGCTACGCCCCCGGCAGCTGGGGACCGAACGCGATCCACCAGCTGATCGCCCCGCACGCGTGGCGGCTGCCCTTCGAGCGCACCTGGCGCCGGCCGAACACCACCGCCGAGTGACCACGCGCGAACGCCCGCCCTCCTTCTGGGAGGGCGGGCGTCCGGCGTACCGCGGTCAGGCCTCGGGCATCAGCAGCCACGCCACGACGTACGCGACGAACAGCGAGCCGAAGCCGAAGATCGTGCCGAGCACGACGACCAGGCGGACCAGGTTCGCGTCGATGCCGGCGTACTGCGCGACACCCCCGCAGACCCCGGACAGCCAGCGGTCGTCGCGGCTGCGGACGAGCCGTCGGGGTGCGGCGTACGGCGCCTGGTAGGCGGGCTGCTGCGGGTTCTCGGTCATCGGTCTTCTCCTTCGAGGATGGTGGTGTCGTCGTACGGGTCGGTGAGCGGGATGTCGTCGTCGGTCCGGCCCCGGCCCAGGCCGCGGGCCGTGGCGGCGACGAGCCCCACGACCCCGGCGACCAGCAGGACGGACGGGAACAGCCAGCGCATGTCGGCGGCCGCCACGACCCCGCTGGTGCGCAGCGCCCAGGTCCCGGCGATGCCGAGGAACACCAGGCCGAAGACGAGGTAGGCCACGTTCACGGGGTGGGTCTTGGGTCTCATCAGGGGTTCCTCACTTCGATGTGTCCGACGGCCAGGTGGGCGTCGATGGTGACGGTGGAGCTGCCCGAGCCGTACACCCCGGCCAGGTCCGTGTTGATGCCGCCGGAGTGCCGGTCCGGGAGGTCGACCTGCCCGGGGCCGTCGATCCTGGCCGTGACGTCGCTCTCCACACCGCGGGGGAGGACCACCACGACCTCGGCGGCCGTGCCGCCGACGTGGATGACGCGACCGCCGAGCGACTGCGGGTCGGTGACGCCGCTGAGGTCGAGCGACACCTGTCCTTGCCGGACCTCGTAGCTGCTGAGCACCTGCGCGGCCGTCGTCGGGGCCTTGTCGATGCGCTGACCGTCGCGCAGGTCCATCGCCTTGAACGTCCCGAGCACCGAGGTGACGGCCAGCGCGAAGGCGGCGACGATGCCCAGGAAGATCAGCCCGCCGGCCCGGCCGACGAAGGCACCGACCAGGAGCATCCCGCCCACGACGGTCAGGGCCAGCGCGGGGTACGCCGAGTCGACGACCGACCCGCCCGCCACGTCGTACAGCCCGAGCGCGCCGAGGGCGACGGCGACCAGCGCCAGGGTGATCCCGAACAGCCGGGGCCCGCTCTTGGGCCGGGGCGGCTGGTACGGCGCGACCGGCGGCGCGGGCGCCCACGGCGGTGCCGGCGGCTGCTCGGCGTAGCCGATCCCCGAGGACGCGGAGTACGCCGTGGTCTCCTCGGTCGGCCCGTCGGACGCCGGCGCCGCGGGACCGTAGGAAGACGGCGGCGGTGCCTGCTGCCCGGCCCGCGGGCCGCGGAACGCCAGGTAGAGCAGCACACCGATCCCGACCAGGAAGAGCGGCCACGGGAAGCCGATGCCGCGCCAGCTGTCACCGACGACGAGCAGCGCGGCGACCACGCCGGCCACGATGAGCAGCGCGTTGCGGGTGCTGTCGTTCAGCGCCACGATCCCGTCGGTCCTGCCCTCCTCGGGCACCAGCAGCCACGCCACGCCGTACGCCACGAAGCCCGCGCCCCCGAAGAAGCACAGCACGACGAACAGCACGCGCAGGATGGTCGGGTCGATGTTGAGGTGCCGGCCGAGCCCGCCGGCCACGCCGGCGACCTTCCGGTCGGTCACGCTGCGGCGCAGCTGCTCGTAGCTGCGCAGGTGCTGACGGTCCACCCCGGGCTGCTGGCCGGTCGTCTCGGTGCTGCTCTGCTGCTCGTCCGTGGAGGACGGCCCCTGTGTCTGGTTCATGACAACGATCCTGGGCCCGCTGCGGGCCGCGCACCATCAGGGAGACCCCTGGTTCGCACCGGGGTCGCCGCCCCGGGGACCAGGGTGCGCTCAGGGTCGGTACTCATGGTCCGGCCCCGTGGCCTGTGTGACGATTGAGCCACGATGAGCAGCACTGCGACCTCCCCGACCCCCGCGCCGCGCAAGGCATTCCGGAGCACCGACGAGCGCCTGCTCGGCGGTGTCGCCGCGGGTCTCGCGCTGCACCTCGGCGTCGACGTGGTCTACGTGCGCGCGGCGTTCCTGCTCGCCACCGCGCTCGGCGGATTCGGTGCGGCGGCGTACGCCGGCCTCTGGCTGATCCTGCCCACCGACACCCACCTGGAGCAGAGCACCCCGGGACTGGAGGCCGCCAGCCGGCAGGGCAAGCGGCGGTCCGGCCGCCCCCGCCGCCTCGAGGACGTCGGCCTGCTCGTGGCGTTCGGTGCCGTCGCCCTCGGCGTCGCGGTGCTGGGACAGACGGTGTTCGGCGGGTCGGTGGTGTTCTGGCCGATCCTGCTCGGCGTGATCGGTCTCGCGGTCCTGTGGCGGCAGGCCGACGAGGCCCAGCGCGAGCGGTGGGTGGACAGCACCGGCCGCATCGACCTGGTCCGCGCGGTCGTCGGCCGCGGCGGCACGGCCTCCTGGGCGCGGCTGGCGGTCGGCGTGGGCCTGCTGCTGTCGGCGCTGGTCCTGTTCGCCCTCCAGACCGGGACCTCGGGCCAGCTCGGCGTCGCGCGCGATGTGGTGGTCGCGGGCGTGCTCGGCGTGGCCGGGCTGGCCCTGATGGTGGGGCCGTGGCTGTTCCGGCTCACCGGTGACCTGTCCGAGGAGCGGGCGGCCCGGGTCCGCTCGCAGGAGCGCGCCGACATGGCCGCGCACCTGCACGACTCGGTGCTGCAGACGCTCGCGCTGATCCAGAAGCACGCGTCCGACGGCCGCACCGTCGCGACCCTCGCCCGGGCCCAGGAGCGCGACCTCCGGTCCTGGCTGTACGGCGAGACGCCGCCGCCCGACACCTCGATGGCCAGCGCGCTGAAGGCGGCGGCGGCCGAGGTCGAGGACGGGCACGGCGTGCCGGTCGAGGTGGTCACGGTCGGTGACGCCCCGGTCACCGAGCGGCTCCGGCCGCTGGTGCTGGCCGCGAAGGAGGCGATGGTCAACGCGGCCAAGCACTCCGGCGCCGACCAGGTCGACGTGTTCGCCGAGTGCGCCGGCGCCCAGGTCGAGGTGTTCGTGCGCGACCGCGGCCGCGGCTTCGACGAGGCCACCGTCCCCGAGGACCGGCTCGGGGTGCGCAACAGCATCGTGGACCGGATGCGCAGGCACGGCGGCACCGCCGCGATCCGCACGGCGCCCGGCGAGGGCACCGAGGTCCGCCTGGCCATGGCCACCACCCCGACCGGCGGCACCCCGACCGCACCCAGCACCCGCACCGAGGAGACCGCATGACCAGGCGCTCGGTCGTCGTCGTCGACGACCACGCGATGTTCCGCACCGGCGTCAAGGCCGAGCTCGGCGCCCACCCGGACGCCGTCGAGGTGCTCGGCGAGGCCGCCGACGTCGACCAGGCCGTCGAGGCCGTCACCCGGCTGCGTCCCGAGGTGGTGCTGCTCGACGTGCACCTGCCCGGAGGGGGCGGTGCCGAGGTGATGCGGAGGGTCGGGCTGCGACAGCCGGAGACCCGGTTCCTGGCGCTGTCGGTGTCCGACGCCGCCGAGGACGTGATCGGCACGATCCGGGCCGGCGCCCGCGGCTACGTCACCAAGACGATCACCGGCCCCGAGCTGGTCGACGCGATCGACCGGGTCGCCACCGGGGACGCGGTCTTCTCACCGCGGCTGGCCGGCTTCGTGCTGGACGCGTTCGCCGGGTCGATCGAGGTCGCCCAGGTCGACGAGGACCTCGACCGGCTCACCGAGCGGGAGCGCGAGGTGATGCGGCTGATCGCCCGCGGCTACGCCTACAAGGAGGTGGCCAGTGAGCTGTTCATCTCGATCAAGACCGTCGAGACGCACGTCTCCAGCGTGCTGCGCAAGCTCCAGCTGTCCTCGCGCCACGAGCTCACCCGCTGGGCGTCCGACCGGCGGCTGCTCTGACGCGGCGGCCGCGGCTCGCGGCGCTGGCGGTCGCGGTGGCCGCCTCGCTGGGGGCCGCCACCGGCTGCGGCCCCACCGCCCGACCCGCTGCGGCACCGACCCCGCCGGCGGCCCAGGGCACGGCCACGTCCGCGACCGTCAGCGCGACCCCGGCGCCGTCCCGGACCCCGGCATCCACGCCGCGTCGAGCACCGCACCTGGGCACCTGGAGGGTGGGGGCGCACCCGCTGCCGCTGCGGGCCGACGGCTTCGGGGAGGTCCTGCCCACGCCCACGCAGCTGCGGGTCCGGCGGCTGCCGACCCGGGATGTGCTGCCGCCTCCGGCCGACGGCCGGTTCCACGCCACCGTCGGTCCGGTGACGCCGCAGGTGCGCCGGCGGATGGGGCGCACCTGGTCACCGTCCTGCCCGGTCGGGCTCGCCGGCCTGCGCCGCCTGACCCTGACCTTCGCCGGCTTCGACGGCCGCCCGCACACCGGCGAGCTGGTGGTGAACGCGTCGGTGGCGCGCGACGTGGTCGGCGTCTTCCGCCGGCTCTACGCCGCGCGGTTCCCCCTGGAGGAGATGCGGCTGGTGACCACCGCGGACCTCGACGCCGCACCCACCGGTGACGGCAACAACACCGCGGCGTACGTCTGCCGCACCACCCGGGGCTCCAGCGTCCTGTCCGCGCACGCCTACGGGCTGGCGATCGACGTGAACCCGTTCCTGAACCCCTACCGCAAGGGCGACCTGGTGCTGCCCGAGCTCGCGTCGGCCTACCTCGACCGGTCCTGGCGGCGGCCCGGCATGGTGCTCCGCGGCGGGGTGGCGACCCGGGCGTTCGCGGCGGCCGGCTGGACCTGGGGCGGGGACTTCCGCAGCGTGTCCGACCTCATGCACTTCTCGGCCGACGGCCGCTGAGCCTGGCTTGAGCCGCGCCCGGCGGTGTCCGTCCCGGGTCGTAGGCTGGCCCCCACATGAGCGCGTCGTTCCCGATCCCGCAGGCACCCACCTCGACCCAGACCGAGCTGGAGCTCGACGTCGCGACCCCGGAGCCGGCCCGCCGCCGCGGCCCGTCCGCCGAGGAGCTGCTCGAGGGGCTCAACGAGCCGCAGCGCGCCGCGGTCGTGCACGCCGGGGCTCCGCTCCTGGTGGTCGCCGGGGCCGGGTCCGGCAAGACCCGGGTGCTGACCCGCCGGATCGCCTGGCTGATCTCCGAGCGCAAGGCCCACCCCGGCTCGATCCTCGCCATCACGTTCACCAACAAGGCCGCCGCCGAGATGCGGGAGCGGGTCGAGGAGCTGGTCGGGCGCCGGGCCCGGATCATGTGGGTCTCGACCTTCCACTCCGCGTGCGTGCGCATCCTCCGCAAGGAGATCGACCGCTTCGGCTACAAGTCGTCGTTCTCCATCTACGACGCGGCCGACTCCAAGCGGCTGATGACGATGGTGTGCAAGGAGCTCGACCTCGACCCCAAGCGCTACCCGCCGCGGACGGTGCTCAACTGGGTCTCCAACCAGAAGAACGAGCTCGTCGACCACGAGGACGCCGCCAAGAACGCCCAGAACAACCTCGAGGAGACCTACGCCTCGGCGTACTCCCTCTACCAGCAGAAGCTGCGGGCCGCCAACGCCCTCGACTTCGACGACCTGATCATGACCACGGTGCACCTGTTCCAGGCGTTCCCGGAGGTGCGCGAGGTCTACCGGCGCCGGTTCCGGCACGTGCTCGTCGACGAGTACCAGGACACCAACCACGCGCAGTACGTCCTCGTCCGCGAGCTCTGCGCCCACGACGTCGGCCGGCCGTCGACCGACCCCGACGCCCCCGACGGGGACGGCATCGAGCCCTCGGAGCTGATGGTCGTCGGCGACGCCGACCAGTCGATCTACGCGTTCCGCGGGGCCAGCATCCGCAACATCCTCGCGTTCGAGGAGGACTTCCCGGACGCGACGTCGATCATGCTGGAGCAGAACTACCGCTCCACCCAGACGATCCTCACCGCCGCCAACGCGGTGATCAGCCGCAACAAGAGCCGCAAGGCCAAGAACCTCTGGTCCGACGCCGGCGACGGCGAGCGGATCGTCGGCTACGTCGCGGACGACGAGCACGACGAGGCGCGGTTCGTCTCCGAGGAGATCGACCGGCTCACCGACGCCAAGGACGCCCGGCCCGGTGACGTCGCGGTGTTCTACCGGACCAACGCCCAGTCCCGGGTGTTCGAGGAGGTGTTCATCCGGGTCGGCCTGCCGTACAAGGTCGTCGGCGGGGTGCGCTTCTACGAGCGGCGCGAGGTCAAGGACGCGCTGGCGTACCTGCGGATCCTGGTCAACCCCGACGACGAGGTGTCGCTGCGGCGGATCCTCAACGTCCCCAAGCGCGGCATCGGCGAGCGGGCCGAGGCGTGCGTGGACGCGCTGGCCACCCGGGAGCGGATCAGCTTCTTCGAGGCGCTACGGCGCGCGCAGGACGCCCCCGGCATCGCCACCCGGTCGCTGACCTGCATCCGCGGCTTCGTGGCGATGGTCGAGGAGCTCCAGTCGATGGTCGACGCGGGGGAGCGGGCCGACGTGGTCCTGGAGCAGGTGCTCGCCAGCAGCGGCTACCTCGCCGAGCTCGAGGAGTCCGACGACCCCCAGGACGAGACGCGGGTGGAGAACCTCGCCGAGCTCGTCGCGGTGGCGCGCGAGTTCGCCGACGAGCCGGTCGCCGGTCCGTCGGCCGACCCGGCCGACGAGGCGCCCGTCGCGCCCGGGCTCTCGGACTTCCTGGAGCGGGTCGCGCTGGTGGCCGACTCCGACCAGATCCCCGACGACGAGGCGGGCGTGGTCACCCTGATGACCCTGCACACCGCCAAGGGGCTGGAGTTCCCGGTGGTGTTCCTCACCGGGCTCGAGGACGGTGTCTTCCCGCACATGCGGGCGCTCGGCGATCTGCCCGAGCTGGAGGAGGAGCGCCGGCTGGCGTACGTCGGCGTGACCCGGGCCCAGCAGCGGCTCTACGTCTCGCGGGCCGTGGTCCGCTCGGCCTGGGGCGCGCCGTCGCACAACCCGGCCTCCCGGTTCCTCGACGAGCTGCCGGTCGACCTCGTGGACTGGCGGCGCACCGAGGCCGCGCAGAGCTCGTGGGGCCGGCCGGTGCTGCCCTCGCTGCCGCAGCGCAACGCCGGTGCCCCGACCCGCCGGTTCGGCACCGCCGCCGTCCGCGCGGACGCCGACGCCCGCGGGACGAAGCGCGAGGTGCCGTCGCTCTCACCCGGCGACCGGGTCGTGCACGACTCGTTCGGGATGGGCAGCGTGGTGGCGCTGGACGGCGTCGGCGACAAGGCGGTCGCCTCGATCGACTTCGGGAGCCAGGGCGTCAAGCGGCTGCTGCTCCGCTATGCCCCCGTCGACAAGCTCTGACCCCCGCCTGGCGCATCGGGCGACCCAGACTTCGCCGACGTGGCGCATCCGGCCAGATGCCGCTGACTCGGCGCATCTGGCGGGCGCCAGGAGGCTACGGGTGCAGGCCGTGGGCGATCATCGCGGCGTACGGGTCGACGGGGTCGCCCGCGCCCGGCCGGACCTCGATGTGCACGTGCGGCCCGGTGGTGTTGCCGGTCGAGCCGACCGAGCCGATCACCTGGCCGGGGGTGACGTTCTCCCCGGTGGTGACGGCGTACGCGGTCTGGTGGCAGTACCACAGCTCCGTGCCGTCCTCGAGCGTGACGACCGTCTTGTTGCCGTAGGAGCCGTCGTAGCCGACCGAGGTCACGACGCCACCGGCGATCGCGTGGATCGGGGTGCCGGAAGGGGCGGCGAAGTCCAGGCCGGTGTGGCAGTGGGACCACAGCCCCGAGCACTCGCCGAAGCGTGAGGTCAGGTGGTAGACGCCGGCGTCGACGGGCAGCTGCCAGGCGTTCTTGGCGATCAGGCTGGCCTGCTTCTCGGCGCTCGCGGCCAGCGCGGCGAGCGCGGCGTTGCGCTCCTTGGCCTGCTTCTCGGCGGCGGCCTGCAGGGTCTGGTCGGCGGCGTCCTGCTGGGCCTGGCGCTCGGAGTCGCGGCTCACGGCGCGGGCGCGGCCGGACAGCGAGTTGCTGGAGCCGATGCTGCTGGCGCCGCTGAGCACGCTGGCCTGGCCGGAGAGCTTCTGGATGTTGCCCGAGGCGAGCCGCGAGGTGCCGGCGGGGGAGCCGACGGTGACGGCGCCGGCGGCGGCGAGGGCCAGAGCGGCGATCCCGACCAGGGTCGGTGCGGACGGAATTCCCGGGATGAGGGTTTTGCGCAGACCGTCGTGGGTACTCGGCACGCGACGCGGGCTGCGGGCCGTCGTACGAGTGGGCTTGACGGCCTTGCGTCGACCCGCCGGGCGCATCACGACCGGGTCGCCGACCGGGGCGGGCCAGGGCGGAGCAGGAGCGGGACCGGGCAGCGGATCGGACGTCCCCCGAACGTCGACAGAGTGGCGCCGGACGGCGCGCTTGTCTGCACGATGGTTCGACACTGTCGGAAATGTTCCTTACGTCGGGGGCACGCAACCGCAAACACTAACCGAACTGCCGCTTTCCCGGCGGATCGGGTAAGAACGCTGTGAGGGCTGTATCACGGGTTCGTCACCTTTG
>Ga0308174_10001634_pt1 | contig 10600 bp, 10 predicted proteins | sample PhyPR2_FD_203894 | JGI IMG/M metagenome (GOLD analysis project Ga0308174, IMG submission 203894) | Soil microbial communities from UC Gill Tract Community Farm, Albany, California, United States - DLSLS.P.R2 | ecosystem: Environmental > Terrestrial > Soil > Agricultural land | place: USA... | reverse complement strand
GCGCGTGATGCCGGGTTGGCGCGCACCACACCGATGGGCGAGCGGGTGATGGCGGTGGTGGCCGACAGGCCGACGAGGAACGTGAACTTCTCCCACAGGACCATGTTGATGTCGTCGGCGACCACGCTGTCGATGCCGGCCTGCCGCAAGGTGGCATCCAGTCGGGCGACCCGGTCACTGTGGGTGCGGTCGAACTCACCGAAGACGATGCGCTGCAGCTTCCCGTGGTGAGTGATCGTGCCGGACTGGGTGATGAAGGCGGAGATGTACGCCGCCCCGCCGAGCAGCTGCCGGTCCGGGATGTGACGGCCGAGGACGTCGCGGGCCACCACTCCGTTCTGCAGCGACAGGACGGAGGTGTCTGCCGAGATTGCCGGTGCGAGCCGGCGGGCCACGTCTTCGGTGTCCCAGGACTTGACGGTCACGAGCACGAGCTCGGGGTCACGCAGCGCGGACAGGTCGTCCGTGGCGTCCACGATGGGCAGATGGTGAGTGTCGTCGGCGCTGCTCAGGTTCAGCCCCTCGGTCTGCAGGGCGCGCAGATGGGCTCCGCGGGCGATGTACTGCACCTCGTTCCCGGCCAGCTGCAGCCTGCCCCCGAAGTACCCGCCCACGCCACCTGCGCCCACGACGGCGATCCTCATGGCTGGCCTCCTCGTTCTTTCCGGTCGGCGGTCTCCGCAGGTGTGCCGCGGAATCAGTCGGTGACGCGACTGGGCGTCGCGCCGTACACCAGGTCGCGGTAGTCGTGGTGCTTGCCCAGCCAGCTGCGCACGAACGGGCACACCGCCAGCACCTTGTGCTGACCCTTGGCCCGCACGTCGTCCAGCATCTCCTGCACCAGCGCGCTGCCCACCCCTTGGCCCTCGTAGGCTGGGTCCACCTCGGTGTGCTCGATGACCATGATCGAGGCCGTGGCCTGGTACACGCTGTAGCCGGCCACCGTCTGCCCGGTGCGGGCCTCGTACCGGTTCTGGGCCTCGTTGTTCACCACTGTGAGATCCATCGGTCCTCCTTCGGCCTGTCGACCATCATCGCCGGGAAGCTACCGCCGTCGCAGCGGTCCGGCGCCGTCCCACAACGCGGGGCCAGACGCAGCACGCACGTGCTGGGTGTGCGTGTTCGCGTGCGGGAGGATCTTTCGTCAGGTTGCCGCGACGTGCACATCCCCCAGACCCCGTGCCGGTAAGACGGCACGCATGACGGGCACCAACCCGCGTTAGCCCACACCATCGACGACCGCGGCATGCGGCGCCCAGCCGGGAGCCTCCTAGGGGGCCCGCTCTGCGGCGCGCTGCTCGGCGCCTCATGGCACGAGGGAGCGCACGACACAGACTGAGGAGCCCCGATGTTGCCGAACGGTTCACCGTTTCCCGAGCTGGCATTGACCACCACGGACGGGGGAGAGCTGTTGCTTCCCGCCGCGACGCGCGGAAGCTACGGCGTCGTCCTGGTGTACCGGGGCGCCTGGTGCCCGTACTGCGTGGGACAGCTGCGGTCCTTCACCAAGCGTGACGAGCTGCTCAAGGCCGAGGGCATCACCACCGTCGCCCTGTCCGCGGACTCCCGCATCACGGCCCAGCAGACGGCTCAGGACCTCGATGTTCCGTTCCCGGTCGGGTGTGAGGCCGACGTCCCCCAGGTCGCCAAGGCCCTCGAGTGCTACACCGACCCCGACGTCACCTTCTTCCAGTCCACCGGCTTCGTGCTCGACCCTCACGGCGGCATCCTGCTCGCGCTGTACTCCTCGGGCCCCATTGGGCGGCTCGGCCCCGCCGACGTCCTGACCTTCGCCGGCAGGCATCGCGACAAGAACGCGCAGGCCGCGTCGTGACCACCAAGCAGGCGGGCATTGCCGGCCCTCTGGGCACGCCAGCGCCAGCCAGCGACGGGCCACTTCCGACGGCGGGCCGCAGACTGGCGTTCGGGTCGGCGGTGGCTGCCCTGGCGGTCTCGTTCGCCGCGAACGCGGCTCCTGTGCCGCTGTACAACGTGTACCGCAGCCAAGACGGCCTGACCAACGCCGGGGTGTCCCTGGCTGTGGTCGCCTACTCGTTCGGGACCATTGCCGCCCTCCTGCTGCTGGGGCGCCTGTCGAACCACTGGGGTAGGCGACGAACCGCCATCACCAGCGTCGTCCTTGTCACGGCCGGCTGCCTGATGCTGCTCCAGGTCCACAGCACCAGCACACTCGTCGCCGCCCGGTTGTTGATGGGAGTGGGCTCCGGCATCGCGAGCACCAGCCTCACCGCGTACATCGTCGACACCGCGCCGGCCCGGCCGGCGTGGCTCGCGTCCGTTGCCTCCAGCCAAGGACCTATGTTCGGCCTTGCCGTAGGCGCGGTCGGCTCAGGGGCCCTGGTCGGGTTCGCGCCCCTGCCTCGCCAGCTCGTCTACGCCGTCCTCGTGGTCCTGCTCGTCGTGACCGCCGTGCTCATCGCGGTCAGCCCCGAGACGGTCACGCCCAGAACGGGGGCATGGCGCTCGTTGCGACCCCAAGCTGCCCTGCCCTCACGGGTCAGGCACCTGGTGCCCGTGGCCGCGGCGGTGTTCCTGGCCACGTGGGCGACCGGCTCGTTCTACCAGGCACTCGTGCCAGCCCTGGTGGAAGACCAGCTGCACACCACCAGCCCACTCACCCTCGGCCTCGTGTTCGCCGCATACATGGCGTCGAGCGCGCTCGGGGCACCGCTCGCCGGCCGCTTCACCCCTGCAAACGCGCAACGCATAGGCATGCTCGCGTTCCTGGTCGCCATGGCAGGCATCATCATCGCCGTCACCTCCGGCCGCCTGCTGCTGTTCATTGCCGGCACCGTCCTGGCCGGCGCAAGCCAAGGCGTCGCCATCAGCGCCACCGTCCGCGGGCTCCTGTTCGGCAGCACGCTGGCCGACCGGGCCCCCATCTTCACCGTCATCTACCTGCTGTCCTACAGCGGCGCCGCCTTCCCGAGTCTGATCGCCGGCGCCCTGAGCGGCAGCGTGCCCCTGCCAACCATCGCGCTCGGTTACGGCGCACTCACCCTCGCCGCCACCGCCTTCACCCTGCTCGCGGCCCGCGAGCCCGGCATCCCCGAGTAGTCCCCGCGACGGGCACGATTTCGGCTCAGGCATCTGGACACCTTTCCGGGCGTGAGGACACTGGAACGAACGACCGCCTGGGCCCCGTAAGCGCCGACCTCCTCGAAACACCAACCCATCAACAGCACCAAGACACCCACTTGAAGGAGATGAGGTCCATGAAGGCGATCGTGGCAACCGAGCAAGCCGCAGGTCTGGCGGGCATGACCCTGACCGACCGACCGGAGCCGACGCCAGCCATCAACGACGTCACAGTCCTGGTGCACGCGGCCGGGTTCGTCCCGACCGAGATGGAGTGGCCCTCCACCTGGGCCGACCGTGCCGGCCGCGACCGCGTCCCGTCGATCCCCGGGCACGAGATGGCCGGGGTGGTGACCGCCCTCGGATACGGCACCACCGGTCTGACGGTGGGCCAGCGCGTGTTCGGCATCACCGACTGGCACCGCGACGGCACCTTGGCCGAGTACGTCACTGTCGAGTCCCGCAACCTCGCCCCCCTGCCCGGCGACGTGGACTTCACCGTCGGAGCCAGCCTTCCCATCTCCGGGCTGACCGCATGGCAGGGGCTGTTCGACCACGGGCACCTGCAGGCTGGGCAGACCGTGCTGGCGCACGGCGCCGCGGGCGCGGTCGGGACGATGATCACCCAGCTCGCACGCGAGTTCGGCGCCTACGTCATCGGCACCGGCCGTGCAGGCGACCGGAACAAGGCCCTGGAGTACGGCGCGCACGAGTTCGTCGACCTCGAGAACGACCACCTCGAGGACGTCGGCCTGGTCGACCTCGTCTTCGACGTCATCGGTGGCGACGTACAGAAGAAGTCCGCAGCCATCACCCGCCCCGGCGGGGTGCTCGTGTCGATCGTCGGGCCGGTCGAGTTCCGGCCAGTCGACGCCCGCGTCGTCGACTTCGTCGTCGAGTCCGTACCCTCCCAGCTGCGTGAGATCGCCCAGCGCGTCCGGGACGGGCGCATCCGCACGAACATCGGCCAGGTCGTGCCCTTGGCCGAGGCGGTGACTGCCCTGACCTCGACGGAACGCCGCAAGGGCAAGCCGGTCATCACCATCAGCACCTGACCCCGGGGGACACCCCGACTGCGGCAAGCTTGTGCCGCTGCGTGCACCTGGTCCGCCGCCCCATTCGGGGCGCCGGACCAGTGCCATATCTGCGCCCCCCAGCATGACCGTCACGCGGTGGGGGTTCTGGCCGTGCGCTGAGGATGCCGTGGGTTCAGCGCGAGGACTGCCCGTCAACCTGCGCCAGGGCCATGTCCATGGCCGCGCGAAGGGGCGCGGCGGTCCTTGATGCGTGCCCCAGCAGCAGCCCCCCGTACAGCAACGCAGCGAACGCGGACGCCAACGTGGCGGTGTCCGCCGCGCAGGGCAAGCTCCCGCCGGCTTGCAGCCGGGTCAGCGTTTGCGCCAGCGCCCTCTCCCATTCGCGCAACCCCATGACGCCACCGCCGCTGAGCTCGCCAGCGTCCGCGGGCGAGGTCCGGTTCATGCTCTGCGAGATGCGGTCGCCCTCGGGTTGGGTGTCGAGTTCGTCGGCTGCTTTGTCGATCACAGCGTCAGCCCAAGCCCGCAGGTGCGTAGGAGTGCTGACATCCTCCAGCGGGGGTCGCACGTGCACCAGCGCCTGGCTGAGTCGGTCTATCGCGCGTGGTTCCAAGGCCGTCCCTCCATGTTGTGGTCGTACTGAGAAAGTGCAGACTCAGCGCGTCATCTCACATCCCGCCCCTCGCCAAACACGTCACACTCGGTCCTGGCATCACAGATGCGCCGCCCAACCCCCCGGCCGTCCAAGCGCAAACCCTCGGGTGGCGGGCGCACGTGCCGGCTAAGACCTGCACAAGCTCAGGTCACGAACAGCCATGACGGTGCACGACGTGGTGAGAGCACCGGTGTGCCGTGTCGAGGCGGCGCGCGGCTCCTGCGTCGATGGTGCGCGCCCCGCCCACGTGCAACTGCATGAACGGACGGTGTGGGGCCAGCGCATGCTCTACCGCGAGGCCGGTTCGCGACAGAACCCCACGGTTCTCCTCCTGCACGGGATGACCGCAAGCGCCTGGAACATCACTGCCCTGCTTCACGCGCTTGCGCCGACCTTTCACGTCATCGCTCCCGACCACGTCGGCGCCGGCTTTCACGCGGCGCCCACACCGTCCACCGGCGCGCAGGCAGTCGCCAGCATGAGCGCCCACGTCGACGCGCTGATGCGGCCGCTCGACCTGATCTCGGTGGGCGTGGTCGCTCAGGACATCTCGGCCTGCGTCGCCCAGCAGATCCTCGCCGCCGGCCGGGCCAGGAGCACTGTCTGGGCGGTGGCGCTAGAGGCACTGCCCTCCTCCATGAGCACGCACGCCCGCGTCGATCGGCACCTCGCCCCGGCAGAGCGATCAGCCTTCGACCTCGCCGTCCACCCGCTCCTCGCGGCCCACCAGTGCGCGTTCACCCTGGCCGCGACCACGTTCAGGAGGGTGGGGATACCAACCGCGTGCTTCCAGGCACAAGAGGGAGTCCCTGACCGGTGGGAACCGAACGACGCCCGGTCAAGACCGCGCCTGGCAAGTCCCCCTGCCCTGACCGGCGCCGTCGGCGAACAGGACCGGACAGCGCAGCTCACCTACACCGTCGACCAGGACGGCACACCTGCGGACCACGAGCTGTGCCGGCTTGGACACTGGCTCACCCGCTTCCTCGCGGGCCATGCGCCCACCCAGAAGCGCTGAACGGGGACGCACCCGCACGCGCGGGCAAAGGACGGGCGGTAACCGTTCACCAACCAAGGACAGGGCGACCCTGCGCAGATGACGCCGGCCGCCGGGCAAACGAGCGAAGGAGACCATCATGACGACGCAAACCCTCACCGCAGACACATTCGAGCAGGCAGTCACCCAGAACACCATGGTGCTGGTCGACTTCTGGGCCACATGGTGCGGCCCGTGCCGCAGCTTCGGACCCATCTTCGAAGCCGCGTCCGACAGGCACCCAGACATCGTCTTCGCCAAGGTCGACATCGACGAGAACGCCTCGTTGGCGACCAGTGCCGGCATCAGCTCCGTGCCCACGCTCATGGCGTTCAAGGAAGGTGCCCTGGTGTACAGCCAGCCGGGCGCGCTGCCTGGTCCGGCTCTGGAGGACTTCATCGCCCAGCTTCGCGCGCTGGACATGGCACACGTCCGCTCCCACCTCGAGCACCAGCACGACCAACACGCGCCGTCGCAGGACGACACTGACGTCCAGCCCGAGCGGCACTACCACGACGGAGGCCCCGAGACGCAGCACCCAGGCGGCGCCTGAAACCAGCTGCCCTACACGGCGATGACCCACCGACAACGTCCCGCACCCTACCCGAGCAGAGTGCGGGACGTTGTCCCGTCATGAGCGCGCGCCGGCACGGGGACGCACCAGCCGAGCGCCACCGAGAGCTCCCTACGGGCTCCGTGTCGCGTCGGTGGCCGTGTCGTCGGCCCCGGTCGACATGACGGTCGCGACCGTGGCCGCCGCGGGGGACAGGGCGACAGGGGCCGCCTCGGGATGGTGCAGGTCGAACGCAGGACGCTCCGAACGGATCTTGGGGATGGAGTCGAAGTTGTGCCGCGGCGGTGGGCAGGACGTCGCCCACTCCAGCGAGGCCCCGTAGCCCCACGGGTCGTCGGTGCCGACCAAAGGTGCCGTCCGCCACGTCTTCCACACGTTGTACAGGAACGGCAACGTCGACGCGCCCAACAGGAAACGACCCCAACGTGGACAGCTGATTCATCCACAGGAACCCGTCCTCTGGCAGGTAGTCGGCGTACCGGCGTGGCATCCCTTCAGCGCCCAGGACGTGCTGGATCAGGAACGTGGTGTGGAACCCGACGAACAGCAGGTAGAAGTGGACCTTGCCGAGCGTCTCGTCGAGCATGCGCCCTGTGAACTTGGGCCACCAGAAGTAGAACCCGGCGAACATGGCGAACACGACCGTGCCGAACACGACGTAGTGGATGTGCGCGACGACGAAGTAGCTGTCCGTGATGTGGAAGTCCAGGGCGGGGCTGGACATGATGATGCCGGTCAGCCCACCGAACAGGAACGTCACCAGGAACCCGATCGCCCACAGCATCGGAGTCTCGAACGAGAGCTTGCCGCCCCACATCGTGCCGATCCAGTTGAAGAACTTCACCCCGGTGGGCACCGCGATGAGCATGGTCATCACGGAGAAGAACGGCAGCAGCACCTGCCCGGTCGCGTACATGTGGTGCGCCCACACGGTCACCGACAGCGCAGCGATGGCGATCGTGGCGAAGACGAGGGTCTTGTATCCGAAGATGGGCTTGCGGGAGAAGACCGGCAGGACTTCGCTGATGATGCCGAAGAACGGCAGGGCGATGATGTAGACCTCGGGGTGACCGAAGAACCAGAACAGGTGCTGCCACAGGATGGGGCCGCCGTTCTGCGGGTCGAAGATGTGGGCGCCGAAGCGCCGGTCTGCGCCGAGTGCGAGGAACGCTGAGGCGATGACGGGGAAGGCCATCAGGACCAAGATGCTGGTCACCAGCACCGTCCAGGTGAAGACGGGCATGCGGAACATGGTCATGCCCGGGGCGCGCAGGCAGACGATCGTGGTGATGAAGTTGACCGCACCGAGGATGGTGCCGAACCCACTCAAGGCCAACCCGAACACCCAGAGGTCGCCGCCGACGCCCGGGCTGTTGACCGCGTCGGACAGTGGGGCGTAGCTGGTCCAGCCCGCTGCCGCGGGGCCGCCGGGGGTGAAGAACCCGCCGACGACGATGAGAGCACCGAACACGTAGAGCCAGTACGCGAACATGTTCAGGCGAGGGAAGGCAACATCGGCGGCTCCGATCTGCAGCGGCATGACCGCGTTGGCGAAACCTGCGAACAACGGTGTCGCGAACAGCAGCAGCATGATCGTGCCGTGCATGGTGAAGAGCTGATTGAACTGCAGCGGGTTGTCCACGACCTGCAGGCCCGGCTGGAACAGCTCAGCGCGGATGAGGAGCGCGAGCACGCCGCCGACGAGGAAGAACCCGAACGAGGTGGCCAGGTACAGGTTCCCGATGACCTTGTGGTCGGTCGACGTGAGCCAGTCGACCACACGGTTCCTTGGGCGGGCCGGTTCGAACCGAGCCCGCGATGCGGCTGGTGAGGTCTGTTCCTCAATGGGGTGAATCATTGACATCTCCGGAGAGTGCGGAAGCGGACAGGTTGGGTGGCGAAGCGCGGCCTCCGCAGGTGCCGCTTTTGCGCGATTGGCGTTGTCGTTGGCGCGGGGCCAGCACCGAGGCGCGAAGGACCCACACCCCGATGGCGGCGCGTTCCGCCTTGTTGTCACCCGCCGTGTCGGCGCAAGGTGGCTTGGCGGGCCTCCGGTGAACCTGACGTCAACTGATGGCGAAGAAGACGGTGCCTTTCGGTCGCGCCAGTTGGTGACCGCCTCGGGGACCGGTCTTAGCGACGGCTGGCCAGTGCAAGAATGAACGGCGGGGCCAGCTCAGCCACCTGCATGCGGCGGGATTGAACGCTGACATCTGAGCCCGGACGCGTGGAGGCGTTGACTGACGGACCTCATGGCCGACACGACGCGGCGATGTGTGGGTGAGCGGCAGCTACGGGAGTGCGGTGACGTGCCTGAGGTGCGCTCTCCAGTAGATGACCGCCACCACGGTTCCGCAGGCGGCCACTGAGGAGAGGCAGCGGGCTGACCCATCAGATTGACGGTCCTCAAGCCCTCTGCTGGTCGACCCTGGGGCGCTGGCCGTCACGGCTTCAACGCCGGCACATCCGCTCATCGGCAAATGAGTGCGTTGCTTCCGGGGCGGTCGTGTGCGGCGGTGGGGCTCGGCTAGGAGGAGGTCGCGCCGGTCACGGATTCCACGACAGCTCAAGCGCCGGCCACTACGGCTTGACGACCTCGCGAAGGGTTTCCATGGCTCGCCCCACGGCGTCGCGAGCGGCATCGATCCGGGCCGCGCTCGAGGGTGCCGAGTGCGCCAGCGCCCGGTCGAGCTTGAGCGCGGCCGCGAACAGGTCCTGGAGCACCTCGGAGTGGACCGCCTCCAGGATTCGCTCGCGCTCCTCGAGGCGGGCGAGGCGCTCGCTGCGCCGGATGTTGCAGACCTGGCCCTGCGGCCCGGGCTGGGCGTAAAGGTCGGTCACCGCCACCTCCACCTAGGACCAGGCGCCGTCGGTGCGGACCCGGAGCTCACCGACCCGCCCCTCTCGGGTGGGTCGACGGCCAGCAGCTCCTCGAAGGACTGGTGGTCCTCGGGGTGGATGCGGTCCGTGATGGGTCTGCCTATGACCTCGTCGACTGGCCATCCGAAGAGGTTCGCGACCGCTGGGCTGGCGTAGCTGACGACACCGTGCTCGTCGACCAGGACTGCGGCGTCGCTGGAGCGCTCCATCAGGTGCCGGACGGCGTCGCCGAGGTTGAGGGAGGCGCCGACGATGCCGATCAGCTCCCCGTCGCGGTACACGCCGCTGTCGGTAACCAGCGCGTGCAGCACCTCGCCGCTGCGGTTTCGAACCGGGAATCCGCCGGACCATGAACGGCCCTCCCGCAGAGCAGCCATGATCTCCGCCGCCGCCTGCTGGGAGAGCTCCGGCACCGTCACCTCCGTGATGTCACGTCCCACGGCCTCCACGGCGGCCCAGCCGTACAGCAGCTCGGCGGCCCCGTTCCAGGACAGAACCGTCCCCTGCGTGTCCGTCGCGATCACGGCGTGCCCGAGGGCGTGCAGCAACTCGTCGGCAGACGGACGCAGGGGGAATGCCTCGGTATCCATGAATCCAGCCTGCACCCCATGCTTCGCGTGGCCACGGGGCCGAAAGCCCCGGACTGGACCGCACTCCGTGCCCGCCATCCGCTCCAGTCACCGCCGTGCCGCTATCCGCTCCCGCCACCGCCGTGCCCGCGTCCAGCGACCGCAAGGTGGGGCCTCCCTCACTACGGTCAGCGACGGGAGTGCAGAACGTCCCCTGGGGCCTGGAGCGTCGATACGCGGTCACCGTCCCGACGCCGTGACCGCACGGCGTAGGTCAGGTGCGTCGCCCTGGGGGAGTGCTCCGCGCGGACCTGCTGCAGGGCCACGCGGCCTGCGTCCACGCCCTCGAACAGGCGGATCCCGGCACCGAACAGCACGGGGGAGAGCGCGATCGAGAACTCGTCGACCAGACCGGCGTTGACGTACTCCAAGATCGTCGCGCCGCCGCCGGCGATGCGGACGTCGTGGTGGCCGGCGACGGCCCGGGCCTGGTCGAGCGCCGACTCGATGCCGTCGTCGACGAAGTGGAACGTGGTCCCGCCCGGTCGCTCCCACGGGTCGCGCTTCTCGTGCGTCACGACGAAGACCGGGGTGTGGAACGGCGCCTCCTCCGGCCACATCTGCTCGCCGGCGTCGAACATGCGCTTGCCCATCACGCTCGCGCCGGTGCGCTCGAACGTCTCCCGCACGATGTCGTTGTCGGGCCCCTCCTCGCCGCCCTCACCGAGCTTCAGGTTCTCCCGGAAGAAC
>Ga0308174_10001633_pt1 | contig 10602 bp, 7 predicted proteins | sample PhyPR2_FD_203894 | JGI IMG/M metagenome (GOLD analysis project Ga0308174, IMG submission 203894) | Soil microbial communities from UC Gill Tract Community Farm, Albany, California, United States - DLSLS.P.R2 | ecosystem: Environmental > Terrestrial > Soil > Agricultural land | place: USA... | reverse complement strand
GGCGCCGCTCCAGTTCTCCGGGGTGAGCACCGTCCGCAGCCCGGCGAGGTGCGGGAGGGCCATGTGCACGAAGCGCTCCTGCACGACCTGGGTCCGGCGGCCCCGAGGGTCCTGGTAGCGCAGCCGACGGGTGAGGACCCCGTGGCGCAGGTCGAGCTCGACGCCGTGCTCGAGCACCTCGACCGGCCCGGCGGGGTACCACTCCTCGTCCCCCGGGGCCCAGGTGAGGAACAGCCAGCCCGGAAGGTTGACCAGGCTCTCGTTGGTGATCCTGGTGTCGTCGACCTGGTCGGTCAGCCGGTTGTAGACACCGGCCGCGTAGGTGCCGGGGTAGTGGACGTCGTCCGCGACGTGCTCCGGTGCCGACCCCCGGGTCGCGAAGACGCCGTTGCCCAGCGTGCACAGCGCCTCCCGCCGCCCCTCGTCCACCGGGTCGATGCCGGAGTAGCGGAGGGACCAGCCGTTCATCGCCGGCCGACCGGCACCCGGACGGCGGCGAGGTCTGCCACAACGACGTCCGCACCCGCCGCGAGGAGTCCCGCAGAGCTCCCGGGGCGCTCCAGGCCGACGACCAGGCCGAACCCGCCGGCCCGCCCGGCGGCCACCCCGGCCCGCGCGTCCTCGACGACCACGCACCGCCTCGGCGTGCAGCCCGTCTGGTGGGCGGCCTCGAGGAAGGAGGCGGGGTCCGGCTTCCCCGGCAGGTGCAGCGCGGCGGCCACCCGCCCGTCCACCAGCACGTCGACGAGCGCGGTGAGGCCGGCCCGGTCGAGCACGACCGCCGCGTTGCGGCTGGCCGTGACCACCGCGGTGCGCAGCCCGCCCGCGCGGGCCTGCCGGAGCAGCTCGACCGACGACGCGATCACGTCCGGGCCCCGCTCGTCGAGCAACGCCCGGAACAGGCGGTCCTTGTGGGCGGCCAGGTCGCGCAGCACGCCCTCCGGTACGTCGATCCCGCGCGCGTCGAGGAAGGCCCGCAGGCCCACCTCGCGGGGCTTGCCATCGATGTGGGCGCGGTACTCCTCCTCGGAGATGGCCGGTGCCTGCGGTGCGTAGCCGGCGAACATCTCGCGCCACGCGGCCAGGTGCAGGGTGGCGGTGTCGGTCAGCACCCCGTCGAGGTCGAACAGGACGGCGTCGAACCGGGACGGCAGCAGCCACGCCGCGACGGGCGGGTCCGTCCCGGCACGGCGGGCCGGGGACGTCGTCATCGTGGCTCCTCGATCACCAGCACCGGGAAGTCGTCGTGTCGCCCGACCCACCGCGCCGCCACCGCGGCGTCGACGACGACCTGGCTGGGTGTGCCGGGGAGCGCCTGCTCCCAGCCCGGTGCGTCGGCGAGCCCGACGTGCACCATCACCTCCAGGCGGGGGAACGCGGTCCGGGCCACCGCCAGCGCGTTGTCCACCGCGGCGAAGCTGCGGGTCAGCGGCAGGTCCGGGGCGGAGAACGTCACGAGGTCGAGCGGCTGCTCCCGGTCCCACGCGGTCTTCGCCCCGGCCAGGACGGTGTTCACCGGGTGGTCGCTGGAGACGACGACCGCGACGACGCCACAGGGGTGCCGGTCCCGCTGGCGCGGGATGGAGCGCTCGGCCGGATGGCCGTGGGAGCGCGTGCTCTCCCGCATCGCCCCCGCAGTGCCGGGCTCCGTCCAGGTCTGCTCGTCCATCACGGAACGGCTCCTGGCTCCCCCTCGGTCCTCGACGAGCGGTGCAGGCTCAGCGCCAGTCCGGCGCCGCCGACCAGCAGGCCGAGGACGGCGAGGACCAGCAGCACCTGGGCCACGGTGTGCAGCACGGGGAGCTCGGCGCCCACCGACACGTCGGTGCTCACCCGCCTCGACCCGTCCGCGTTCATCACGACCACGACCCAGTCACCGGACCGGGGCGTCCACGCGACCGAGCGCGGACCGGGACCCGCGGCGCTCGCCACCCAGATGCCGCGGCCGGTGGGAGCACCCGCGGGGGCACCGCCGGGCGACTGCCGGTAGACGGGGCCGCCGTCGGCCGGGGAGCGCACGTCGGTGACCGTGGTGTGCGCGACCGTGCCGAGGTACCGGGCCGCGTCCGCGGCGGAGGCGATGCCGACGAACACGTCCGAGCCCAGCCGGGGCGACGCGGTGACCCGCACCGTGCCGAGCAGCCGCTGCGGCACGACGTCCGCGCCGCCGCCCTCGAGCCGCACGGCGTCGGTGGTGAGGGCGTAGCCCGGGGACGAGAAGGTCTGCGCGCCGCTCATCAGGTAGCCGTCCTGGCGCAGGCTGCCGTTGGCGACCAGCAGTGCGACACCCGCCGTGCCGAGCGCGGCGGAGACCAGCAGGACGCAGCAGCTGACGACGACGCCGATGACCCGGCCGGCCGTCCACCTCGTCGGGGGCGTCTGCGTTGGCGGGGGTGTCTGGGTCGTCGGGGGTGTCTGCGCCGTCGGGGGCGGCGGGCCCGGGGGCGTCCCGCCGGCGGTGGACGGCTGCTCGACGACGGACCGCGTCGCGACCGGGCCGCTGGGCGCCGGCGGGTCCGGGTCGACGGGCGCCGGGGTGCCCGGGCTGTCTTGCGCCACCGCAGTCGGCGGGCCGGCCGCGGGCATGTCCGGGCCGACGGACCACCGGGCACTGCCGGGCTCGTCGCTGCCGAGGTCCAGCCGGAACGGCGGGTAGACGTCGGTCATCAGCCCGGCGTAGGCGGCCACCCGGATGACCCAGCGGTTCAGGCCGAGGACGAAGTCGAAGATGGGCTGCGGGTAGCGCCCGGTGAACACCAGCACGATCGCCGCCACCAGCACCAGCAGGCCGATCAGGCCGCCGCCCCAGGTCACGACCGGCCAGGTCTGCTCGGTGGCCCGGTTGCCGAACCAGAGGCCGCTGCCCACGAAGAACCCCACGACCAGGTAGTGCGGGATCGCGAGCAGCCACCACTTCACCAGCGCCAGGCCGCGGGACAGGTGCTCGGGGTAGTCGACGTCGAGGTGGGCCGGGTAGTCGGGCCGCTCCGCGAGGGTGAACGGCGGGTACCGGTCCGTGCCGAGCGCGCCGTACGCGTAGTAGGCGACGCGCCAGGTCCAGCGCAGCACCCCGACGTTGAAGTCGAAGATGGCGCGGGGGTAGCGGCCGGTGACCACGATCGCGACCATGGCGACCACGCTGAGCACGAAGAACGCGGCCCAGAGGAAGCAGAGCAGGACGTAGTGGGGGATGGCCAGCAGCCACTTGAGCAGCCACAGCCAGCGTGTCAGCCCGGTGTCCAGCTCGGCCGCGACGCGCACGGGATAGGGGGACGTGCTCATGGTGTCGCCTCCGCAGGTCGTCCGCTGCAGCCAGGGTCCCTCGCGGCGGGCGTGCGGTGCAGACGCCTTGGTCACCGCCTCGCGGGTCGAACGACCCTGGTGAGCGGAACCCCCCGACCAGCGTCGCCCGGCGGCGGTGAGCGGTCCAGGGACCAAGGTCACGTCGCGGGCCTCGCCCGCCGCAACGTCGCCCGGTAGAGCTCGTCGACGCCCCACACCACCAGCGGGAACGGCGCGATCAGCAGCAGGGTGGTGGCGTCGAGCGCGGCGGTGCCGAGCAGGGCGTGCCCGGCGGGCAGGTAGACGACCAGCGCGGTGAACGCCAGCTCGAAGGCGATGCCGCCCAGGAGCAGCCGGTTGGTGAGCACCCCCACGGAGAGCAGCGAGACCCGCTCGGTGCGGGCGGCGAACGCCGTCCCGACCTGGCAGGCGACGATCGCCACGAAGGTGGCCGTGGTGGCCTGCAGGTAGCCCGCGTGCAGGGCGCTCCCGGGCCCGGTGTCCGCGCCGGGGGTCCAGCCCGCGCGGAGCAGCGTCACGAAGAACGCGGTCATCGACAGCAGGGCGGCGGGCACGCCCAGCACCAGCCAGGCCCGCAGCAGCATCCGGCCGGTCACCAGCTGCTCGCGCGGTGACCGGGGTGGCTGCCGCATGATGCCCGGCTCCGCGGCCTCGCGGCCGAGGGCCAGCGCGGGCAGCGTCTCGGTGCCGAGGTCGATGGCCAGGATCTGCAGGACGGTGAGCGGCAGCGGCACGGCGCCGCCGGAGAGGGCGAACACCAGGAAGGGGACGACCTCGGGCACGGCGTGGGCGAAGATGTAGACGATGAACTTGCGGACGTTGTCGTAGATCCGCCGCCCCTCCTCGACGGCGCCCACGATCGTCGCGAAGTTGTCGTCGGTCAGCACCATGGTGGCGGCCTCGCGGGCCACGTCGGTGCCGCTGCGGCCCATCGCCACGCCGATGTCGGCCTTCTTCAGGGCGGGTGCGTCGTTGACGCCGTCGCCGGTCATCGCCACGATCTCGCCGCGCTCCTGGAGCACGGTCGCGATCCGCATCTTGTTCTCGGGGCTGCTGCGCGAGCAGATCACCTCTGCGGGCGCCTGCAGCAGCCGGGCCAGGGCGGTGTCGGACATCGCGTCCACCTGGGCACCGGTGACCAGCCGTCGGGAGGTGGTGGCGATGCCGACCCGGTGCGCCACCTCGGCCGCCGTACGCGCGTCGTCGCCGGTGATGACGATGATCCGCAGGCCGGCCCCGTGGCACCGGGCGACGGCGTCGGCCACCTCCGGCCGCGGAGGGTCGAGCAGGCCGACGACGCCGAGCAGGCACAGGTCGCGCTCGGCGTCCGCGCGGTCCTCGGGCCAGGGTCCCGGAGGCAGGTCGCGCCGGGCGACCGCGAGCACCCGGAGGCCGCGGCGGGTCAGGTCCGCCACCGCCGTCTGGACCTCGGCCCGCCCGGCGTCCTCCCAGGGCCGGGGCACCCCGTCGCGCAGCACCGTCGTGCAGCGCGCGAGCACCGCCTCCGGGGCGCCCTTGACGTGCAGCCGGACCGAGGCCGACGGGTACGCCGCCCCGGGCACCCGGTCGACGGTGGAGGAGAGCCGCAGCGCCGCGCGGAACGGGTAGACGTGCAGCTGCTCCCCGGCGGCCGGTGCGTGCTCGCCGCGGAGCAGGTGGGCGGCCTCGAGCAGGGCCAGCTCGGTCGGGTCGGGAGCGGCCCCACCGACGGCGGTGGTGACCGCGCAGGCCGCCATCGCGTCGGCCAGCGCGAGAACGCCGGCACGGTGGCCGTTCCCGGGCGCGGGGAGCGGAGGCGTGCCCAGCACCTCGGGACACCCGGCCTCGGCGAGGAGCACCGCCACCGGGGACATCTCGTTCTCGGTCAGCGTGCCCGTCTTGTCGGTGCACACGACCGTGGTCGAGCCCAGCGTCTCGACGGCCGAGAGCCGCTTGACGACCGCCCCCTGGCCGCCGAGCCGGCGTACCCCCATGGCCAGCGCGAGCGTGATCGTCGGCAGCAGGCCCTCGGGCACGTTGGCGACGAGCAGGCCGATCGCGAAGAGGAACGCCGCGGTGAAGCTGAGCCCGGCCAGCAGGCCGAGGGGGAGGAAGGCCGCACCCACCCCGACCGCGACCATGCTGATCAGCCAGGCCACCTTCTTCACCTGTCGCTCGAGCGGGCTGCTCGCGTCCGAGCCCTGCGACAGGGTGGCGATGCGGCCCAGCTCGGTGTGGTCGCCGGTCGCGTACACGACGGCCTTGCAGGTGCCCATCGTGCAGCTGGTCCCGCTGAACAGCAGGTCCGTGGCCTGGAGGTGGGACTGCGTCCGGGTGTCCAGCACGTCGCTGCGCGGCACGGGCGCGGACTCGCCGGTCAGCGTGGACATGTCCACCTCGACCTCGCCGGCGAGGATCCGCGCGTCGGCGCTGACCCGCTGGCCCTCGCTGACCAGCAGGACGTCGCCGGGCACGAGCGCGACCGCGTCGATGGTCCGGGCCCGGCCGTCCCGCACCACCGTGCACTGACGGGGCACGAAGCTGCGCAGCGCCTCGACCGAGCGCTCGGCCTCGTGCTCCTGGAGCAGGGCGAAGGCGGCGTTGAGCACGACTACCGCCAGGATGGTCCACCCCAGGACGGGACTGGCGGAGATGAAGGCGAGCACCGCGGCCAGCTCGAGCAGCAGGGCCAGGGGATGGCTGAACTGCGCGAGGACCGACCGCCACCACGGTGGTCCGGCCCGCTTGCTCAGCTCGTTGGGCCCGAACTGCCGCAGCCGCTGGGCGGCCGCCGCCTCGCTCAGACCGCGCGGGGTGGTGCGCAGCTGCCGCATCAGCATCTCGCTGGGCCCCAGCGGGCTGAGTCCGCCCAGGTCCGCCTCGGTGACCCGCTCGCGCGGCCCGGGCTCGCCGGGCGGGACGGCCCGGCCGGTCCGCGGTGACGGGATCGTCATGTCAGCCCCGGGGACCCGGCCCGGCGTCGTCCACCGTGATGACGGCGGCACCCGCGAAGCGGCCCGCCTCCAGGTCGGCCAGCGCCCGGGAGGCGTCCTCGAAGTCGTAGGCCCGCACCCGCGGCCGGATGCCCAGCCGGGCGGCCAGCGCCAGCAGCTCGACCCCGTCGGCCCGCGTGTTGGCGGTGACGCTGGTCAGCGTGCGCTCGCGGAACAGGTGCCGCTGGTAGTCCAGCACCGGGATGTCGCTGAGGTGGATGCCCGCCACCGCCAGCGTCCCGGCCGGGCCGAGCGCGGCCAGCGCGACCGGCACCAGCTCCCCGGCCGGCGCGAACAGGATGGCGGCGTCCAGCTCCACCGGCGGCGGGTCCGCCGCCCCCCGCGCGGAGGCGGCGCCCAGCTCCAGGGCCAGCCGCCGGGCCGGCTCGTCACGGGTGAGGACGTGGACCTCGGCGCCCATCGCCAGCGCGACCTGGGCGGTGATGTGGGCGCTGGCCCCGAAGCCGTAGATCCCGAGGCGGCCGCCGGGGGGCAGCTGCGCGCGCCGCAGCGCGCGGTAGCCGATGATCCCGGCGCACAGCAACGGGGCGACCTCGGCGTCCTCGAGCGCGTCGGGCAGGGCGTAGGCGTACGCCGCCGGCACCGTGAGCCGGTCGGCGTAGCCGCCGTCCGCGTCCCAGCCGGTGTACGTCGACCGGGGGCACAGGTTCTCGGCGCCGCGGCGGCACCAGCGGCACTGGCCGCAGGTCGACCTGAGCCAGGCCACCCCGACCCGGTCCCCGGGGGCGAGCTCGCGGACGTTCGCACCGACCTCCTCGACCCGGCCGACGACCTCGTGGCCCGGGACGGTGCCCGGGCGGTGGGGTGCGAGCTCGTGCAGGGCCAGGTGGAGGTCGGTGCGGCACACCCCGCACACGTGCACCCGCACCAGCAGCTCGTCTGGCCCCGGAGCCGGGACGGGACGCTGCACGCGCTCGAGGCCGGCCCGGCCGGACGGTCCGACGGCCCAGGCGCGCATCGGCATCGCGGTCTCCCGTCGTCGAGGGCTCCGGGCGTCCATGTCAGCGTCGACCCGGTCCGCGCGGGCAGAGGCGAAGGTCCCCGGACCGACCCGGACGGGACTTCCGCCTCTGCTGACCGGCAGGCCCGGACCGTTGACTGGGCGAGCGGCCGGTCATCGACGCGACCGCCGGCCCCGACACCGAGCACGAGGAGGCACCAATGTTCGCCATGGTGGGAGACCGTCTCGTCATCCACAGCCTGCACGTCGACGGACCGGTGCGCGACGGGGAGATCCTGGAGGTCCACGGACCCCAGGGAGAGCCGCCGTACGTCGTGCGCTGGTCCGACACCGGCCACGAGACCCTGGTGTTCCCGGGGCCCGACGCGTCGGTGCAGCACTTCGGCGGTCGGCCCGTCGCCGACCAGGGTGCCGAGTAGCGTCCGGCGGACGCGCCCGGCCCGCGCGGGACGCCGCACCCGGAGGGCAGGGTCATGACCGTGCTGGCAACCGCGGGCCTGACCTCGGACGAGGCCCGAACCCGGCTGCGGGAGCGGGGGCCGAACGAGGTGCCGCGCCCCCGGGGACCCTCGGTGGCCGCGCGGGTGGGGCGGCAGCTCCGCGACCCGATGCTGCTGCTGCTGATGGCGGCCGGGCTGGCCACCGCGGTGACCGGCGACGTCCCGGACACGGCCATCATCGCGGTCGTCATCACGGTGAACACCGGCCTCGGCGTGCTCCAGGAGTGGCGGGCCGCACGGGCCGTCGACGCGCTGGACAGCCTGCGCTCCCCGTGGGCGAGCGTCGCCCGGGACGGCCGCCCGGCCCGGGTCCGGGCCGCGGACGTGGTCGTGGGGGACGTGCTGCTGCTCGCGTCCGGGGACGTGGTCCCGGCCGACGCCCGCATCCTGGAGGCGCACCTGCTGCACGTCGACGAGTCGGCCATCACGGGCGAGTCGCTGCCGCGCGGGCTCGCGCCGGACGACGAGATCGAGGCGGGCACGGTCGTCACGCGGGGGCGGGGCACGGCCCTGGTGTCCCGGACCGGCCCCGACAGCGGGCTGGGCAGGATCGCCGAGCTGGTCCGGACGACCCCGGTCCAGAGCACGCCCCTGCAGCGGCGGCTCACCCGGCTGAGCGGCCAGCTGGTGGTGGCGGTCTCGCTGCTGACGGTCGTCGTCGCCGTGATCGGCCTCCTCCAGGGCCGCTCCCTGCTGGACATGTCGATCGTCGCCGTCAGCCTCGCGGTGGCCGCCGTCCCCGAGTCGCTCCCGGCCGTCGTGGCGATCACCCTGGCCCTCGGGGCGCACCGGATGGCGAAGAACAACGCCGTGGTCAAGAGCCTGCCCGCCGTCGAGACGCTCGGCTCGGTCACGCTGCTGGCCTCGGACAAGACCGGGACGCTGACCGAGGGGCACATGACCACGGAGCTGCTGCTCCCGGCACCCCTGCCGGCCGACGGCGAGGAGGCCCGGGTCCCCGCGGGGGACGACGGTGCCACCGCCCGGCTGCTGCGCGACGCGGTGCTCTGCAACGACGCGCAGGACGTCTCGGCGGGCGGCGAGCGTCGCTTCGACGGGGACGCGCTCGAGGTTGCGCTGCTGGTGTCGGCGCTGGCCGCGCAGGTGCCGGTCGACGAGGTGCGCGGCCTCTGGCCCCGGGTCGCCGAGCAGCCGTTCGACAACCGGTCCCGCCGGATGGTCACCGTGCACCGGCACCGGGACGGGCGGGTCCTGGTCGTCTGCAAGGGCGCGGCGGAGGCCGTGCTGCCGCTGCTGGCGGACGCCGAGCAGGGACGTCGAGCGGAAGCAGCCGCCGAACGGCTCAGCGCGGAGGGCTACCGGGTGCTCGTCGTCGCGGACGGGGCCGGCGAGCGGTCGTCCGGCGGTGAGGAGGTCGACCGCCCGCCCGACGGGCTCGGCCTGGTGGGGCTGGTGGCGATCAGCGATCCGCCCCGCGAGTCCTCGCGCGGCGTCGTCCGGGACCTCGCGCGGGCGGGGATCCGGGTCGTCCTGGTCTCCGGTGACCACGCCGCCACCGTCCGGTCCGTGGCGACGCGGCTCGCGCTGCCCGGCGCGGGAGACGGGGTCGTGGCCGGGCCCGAGCTGGCGGCCTTCCTCGCCGCGGACCCACCGGCCGACGCCGGGGTGTTCGCGCGCATCCGTCCGGAGCAGAAGGTCGACATCGTGGACCACTTCCGCGCCCACGGCGAGGTCGTCGCGATGACGGGGGACGGGGTCAACGACGCGCCCGCCCTGCGGCGGGCCGACATCGGCGTCGCGATGGGGGCCTCCGGGACCGAGGTCGCGCGCCAGGCCGCGGACGTCGTGCTCCTCGACGACGAGCTGTCCACCCTCGTGCACGCGGTGCAGGAGGGGCGCCGGGTCTACGCGAACATCCGCCGGTTCCTCCGCTTCGGGATCTCCGGCGGGCTGGCCGAGGTCGTCACCATGCTGGTGGGTCCCTTCCTCGGGATGGGCATCCCGCTGCTGCCCGGCCAGATCCTCTGGGTCAACATGCTCACGCACGGCCTGCCCGGCGTCGCCTTCAGCACCGAGCCCGGGGGACCCGACCTGCTCGACCGGCCGCCGGTCGCGCCGGGCGCGTCGATCGTCGACGCGGTCGTGGCCCGCCAGATCGCCGCGATCGGCGCGCTCATCGCGGGGGTGTCCCTGGTCACCGGGGCCGTGGCCCAGGCCGTCGGCGCGGACGTCCGCTCGGGTGTGTTCCTCACGCTCGGCCTCGGCCAGCTCGCCGTCGCCCTGGGGCTGCGCGCCCGGGTCGGGCGGCGGCGACCGGGGCAGCGGGGGCTCGAGGTCGCGGTGCTCGGCGCGCTGGTCCTCCAGGTCCTGGCGGTCTACCTGCCGGTGCTCAACGAGCTGCTCGGCACCGAGCCGCTGCCGCTGCAGGTGCTCGGTGCGGCCTTCGCGCTGGCGCTGGTGCCCGGGACCGCCGTACGCCTGTTCGTGCGCGCCAGCTGAGCCCGGCGGTCGGCGGGACCTTCGCCCACCAGGAGCCTGCGGACGGCCCTGCCGACGCCGACGCCGCCGGCGGCAGGCTCGAGGGACCGGGGGCCGTCGAGCGGAGGAGCCGGGATGCAGGACGCACAGGTCGGCACGGGACGGGTCGTGGTCGGGGTGGACGGCTCGGTCCGCAACCTGGCGGCGCTCGAGTGGGCGGTCGCGGAGGCGGTACGGCGGGCCCGGCCCCTCCACCTGGTCGCGGTCGCCAGCAAGGCCACCACGCCCCCGGCGCCCTGGACCGGGGAGGGCACGATCCAGTACTCCGTCGCCGAGACCGAGCAGATGGTCGACCGGCTGCGGCGACGCTTCGGCGCCGAGGTGGCGGAGGTGACCGCCGAGGTGC
>Ga0308174_10001632_pt1 | contig 10606 bp, 10 predicted proteins | sample PhyPR2_FD_203894 | JGI IMG/M metagenome (GOLD analysis project Ga0308174, IMG submission 203894) | Soil microbial communities from UC Gill Tract Community Farm, Albany, California, United States - DLSLS.P.R2 | ecosystem: Environmental > Terrestrial > Soil > Agricultural land | place: USA... | reverse complement strand
GCGGTTCCGGCGATCGAGGCGTACAACGCCGACCATGCGTCCGGCTACACCGGCGCCACGCTGTCGAACCTGCAGTCCGGCTACGACCAGGGTGTGAAGAACATCACGGTCAAGAGCGCCAACACCAGCACGTACTGCATGCAGTCGACGGTCGGCAAGTACACGTTCCACAAGGCCGGCCCGGCCGGGGACGTCACGACCGGCGGCTGTCCGTAACAGTCGTCTGATCGGTTTTGCCTCGAGGGGCGCGGGAGACCGCGCCCCTCGTCGTTTTTCGGGCTTCGCCGAGCCTCAAGTCGAGGCTCCGGGTGCCGATAGGGAAAGGGTGAAGAGTTCTCCGCATCTGCGCGGGATCGTGATCGCAGGCGTGCTCGCGGCGGTGGCGCTCGGGCTCGGGTTCGTCACGCTCGCGATGAACCAGAGCACGTCGCACGCCTCGACGAACGTGGTGCTCCCGCTGAAGGACCGCCACCAGCCGAAGCCCACCGTGAAGGCGGCGGCGCTGAAGACGCAGCCCAAAGCCGAGCCCAAGGCCAAGCCCAAGCCGGCGAAGCCGAAGGTCGACCCGAACTTCGCCGCCGCGCGCGCGGCAGGGCTTCCCGTCGTGGTCGCGCGGGCGCTCGCAGGCTCGCCGGTTGTCGTCGTCCAGCTGACCTCGGCGGCAGACCCCGTTGCACAGATCGCGGCGGACGAGGCGAAATCCGGTGCGAAGCTCGCCGGCGCCGCCTACGTCGAGATCAGCATCGACCGTGACGGCGGCCCCGTGCAGACGCTGACGCGCCTGCTCGGCACGCTTCCGGATGCGCCCGCGTCGCTCGTCTACACCCGCCCGGGCACCGCATCGACGACACTCACCGGGTTCAACGACCGTACGGTCGTCGAGCAGGCGGTCGCAGATGCGTTCGCATCGCTGCCGCCGAAGCCGGTGACCACCACGGCGACCGTCCCCTCCGGGGTGACCGCGGCGTGACGCAGCCTGCGCCCGGCAACGCCGCGGGCGCGACGGGCCGTGAGCTCTTCGTGCGCATCGCCCGAAGAGAGGGGAAGTCGGTGGCCGTCCTGCGCGCGATCGACTACGGCAGCACGTGCGTCGTCGAGACGGAGGTCTACCCGCCGAACGCGGTCACGGCGCTGCGCCGGGGCCCGTACATGTTCGCGGACACACACCGCGCGACCGCCTTCGTCACGGAAGCCGTCGAGGCGTTGATGTACCTCGGCTGCGACATCCAGGCCTCCTAGCGCCTCGGCAGCGCGTGTACCGTCGCGACATGCGGCTCCTCCTGCTCGCGCGCCATGGGCAGTCGCTCTTCAACGTCGACGGCGTCGTGAACGGCGACCCGTCGCGCGACCGTGGGCTCTCGCCGCTCGGCGAGGAGGAGGCGCGAAAGCTCGGCGCGCAGCTCGCAGGGATCGGAATCGACGCCTGCGTCACCTCGACGTTCCCGCGCGCGCAGCAGACTGCCCTGCTGGCGCTGGGGGAGCGGGCCGGCGCGATGCCGACGGCGCGAGACGGCGACCTCGACGACATCCGAGTGGGCGACCTCGAGGGAAAGACGCTCGCCGACTACCGGGAGTGGAAGCACGCACACGGGCGCTCCGATCCGTTCCCGGGCGGCGAGAGCCTGGACGACGCAGCGCGCCGGTACGCCGATGCCTTCGAGCGCCTCGCGAACCGTCCCGACGAGACGATCCTCTGCGTCTGCCACGAGATCCCCGTCCGGTACGCCGTCAACGCTGCCGCGGGGTCGGAGAACCTCGACGGCCCGCTGCACGACGTCGCGAACGCGACGCCCTACCTCTTCGACGAGCCGACGCTCAGGCGCGCGGTCGCGCGCCTGAGGATCACACCGTGACGCGCGTGAGCTCTTCGACGGACGTGAGGCCGGCGGCGACCTTCGCGAGCCCGTCGTCCCACAGCGTCCGCATCCCGTAGCCCATCGCGGAGCGCTCGATCTCCTCGCGCGAGGCCTTCTGGGCGGCGAGCGTCTCGAGCTCCTCGTTCATCGTCATCAGCTGGAAGACGCCGATCCGGCCGCGGTAGCCCGTCTGGTTGCAGCGGGGACAGCCGCGCTTGCGGTACAGCGCCATCCCGTCCGTCATCGCGGCGACGTCGGGCGAGACCTTCGCCTTGATCAGCTCGTCGACGGACGGCGTATACATCTCGCAGCAGTGCGAGCAGAGCTTCCGGGCGAGGCGCTGCGCGAGCACCGCCGTCACCGCGGAACCGGTGAGGAACGGCTCGACTCCCATCTCGTTCAGGCGCGTCAGCGCTCCCGGGGCGTCGTTCGTGTGCAGCGTCGAGAGCACGAGGTGGCCGGTGAGGGCGGCCTCGATCGCCATCTTCGCCGTCTCGCCGTCCCGGATCTCTCCCACCATCACCACGTCCGGGTCGGAACGGAGGATCGAACGTAGCGAGGCCGCGAACGTCAGCCCGGCGCGGTTGTTGATCTGCACCTGGTTCACGCCCGCGAGCCGGAACTCGACCGGATCCTCGACCGTGATGATGTTGATCTCGGGCCGATTGATCTGCGTCAGGCCCGCGTACAGCGTCGTCGACTTACCGGAACCGGTCGGCCCCGTGACGAGCAGTGCGCCGGTCGGGCGCAGGAAGATCTCGCTGAGCTTCGTCTGCATGTCGTCGGAGAGGCCGAGCTCGGCGAGCGTCGGCACCTTCTTCGACTTGTCGACGAGACGCATGACAATCGCCTCGCCCTCGACGGTCGGGAGGACTGCGACACGGATGTCCATCTGGCGCCCTGCGGCGGCGGCATTCAGGCCGATACGGCCGTCCTGCGGCTTGCGCCGCTCGGCGATATCGAGCTTTGCGAGCACCTTCAGACGGGTCGTGACGCCGGCGGCGAGACGCTTCGGGATGCGCTGCACCTCGTGCAACACGCCGTCGATGCGGAGCCGGACGATGAGCGACTCCTCCTGCGGCTCCCAGTGGATGTCGGAGGCGCCGTCCTCGGCTGCCTGGAAGATCACGGAGTTGACGAGGCGGACAAGCGGCGCGTCGGAGATGCCGTCGTCGAACTCGAGGTCCTCCTCCTCCTCCTCGTGCTCCTGGAAGAGCTCTTCGTTCTCCTCGAGCGCGGCGCGGGCGCCGAACGCCTCGGAGGCGCGGGCGAGGCGCTTGACCTCGGCCTCGACGTCGTCGCGCGTCGCGACCGCGAGCTCGACCGTGAAGCGCGTCGCGAGACGCAGCTCGTCGATCGCGTGGACGTCGCCCGGGTCGGCGACCGCGACGCGGAGCACGTCGCCTTCGAATGCGTACGGGACGGCCGCCGTGCGCTCGAGGACGTGCAGCGGCAGGAGCTTCGCCGCTTCCGCATCGATGCCGATCGTGGCTAGGTCGACGAGCGGCAGCTGGTAGCGGGCGGCGAGCGTGCGCGCGATCCCCTCCTGGGTGGCGACGCCTTCCTCGACGAGCGCCTGCGCGAGCGAGCCGCTCGACCCGGCGCGGCCGCGCGCGAGCGCAAGCTTGTCCTGGGAGACGAGCCCGGTGGCTGCGAGCAGGTCGGCGAGCAGCTCGGCGGTTTCATTGATGGCCGGTGCGCCGGCACGGCGGAGCCCGCTGCCCTCGACGGGCTGCGTGTCGGATCCCTCGAGGGGGACCGTCCGGAGGCTGAAGTCGTCGCTCATATCCCTCGTTCGAGGTATCGGCAGCGAACGGGCGCTCCTTGAGCGGCCGTGTCGCCTTCCACGGTCAGTGGAGGAGCGTCAGATACGCGTGGACAAGCGGTTTTCCTGCGAAGAGCGCCAGGATCCCCCCGAGCGCCAGGAAGGGCGCGAACGGGATCGCCATCTTCCGGGCCGCCGAGCCGTGCCGGGCGAAGAGGACGGCCGAGGGGACGAGCGCGAACACCATCCCCGCGAAGAGCGCGAGCGGCACCGTCCGCCCCACCATGAAGCCGAGCAGGAGGGCCAGCTTGACGTCGCCCATCCCCATTCCGCGCGGGTAGGCGAGCGCGGCGAGGAAGAGGAAGAGCGAGGCGCCGAATCCGCCGACCGCCCACTCGACGGAAGGGTGGATCAGCGTCTGCGCGACCAGTACGAGCAGGGCAGCCGGCAGGACGATCTTGTTCGGGACGATCCGCCGCTCGATGTCGATCGACGAGAGGACGACGAGCACGGCGCAGTAGAACGAGGCGAGGAGCGCCTCCCACGAGAGCCCGAACTTCCAGAAGCTCCCCGCCGCGAGCAGCGCCGTTGCGAGCTCGACCGCCGGGTAGCGCCACGAGATCGAGTCGGCGCAGGAACGGCAGCGGCCCCGCAGGAGGGCCCAGGAGAGCACGGGCACATTGTCGTGCCAGGCGATCGGCGTCCCACAGGACATGCACGCGGAGCCGGGGCTCGCGATCGACCGCTTGAGCGGGACGCGCGCCGCGACGACGTTCAGGAACGACCCGACGGCGAGCGCTGGGAAGAACGCGATGCCTGCTGCGGCGAGGCCCATGCGTCTCTTATCGGCAGCGACCGCTAACCGCTGTAGCCCGCCGGGGGGTCGACCTGCGCGTAGGCCGTCGGGTTCGAGGGCATGCTGGCAGGGACGATCGTGATGCTCGGGAAGTTCGTCGTCACCGACTGACCGAGCATCACCTTGCTTCCAACCATCGGCCCGTCGACGTTCGACGTCGTGTCGAGCTCGATGTTGTTCGTCGCGTAGACCGCTCCCTGGAAGTTGGCGCTCGTGAACTCCGCCGAGTCACCCGTGTTCACCTGCCCGCCGCTCTCTTTCAGGCCCGTGACGAAGCAGAGGAGGTTCGAGTTCGGGTCCCAGCCCTGCGCCGGCGACGACTGGAACGTGCGCATGTCGCACGCGCCGTTGTAGATCGCGCCGCAGAGCGACGAGCTCTTCATCAGGAGCGTGCCCGACAGATAGATGACGCCCTGGCCCTTGTAGAGGTTCACGGCGCCGTTCGAGACGTACAGGCTGCCATCGATGTAGATGGTGCCCTTTACCGTTAGCGTCTTCGTGCTGTTACTCCACGAGAGCTCACCGCCCGCCGTCTGGCAGCGGTAGTCGTAGGCAGGGGTCAGGTTCTGGATGCCGACGTTGTCGTCCCGAAACTGGAGCTTGTTGGCGTCGGTGTCGGAGACGTTCGAGTCGACCGGACTGTCGAACGTGAGCGGGGTGAGCGGGGCGACGCCGTTGATCGTCTGGCACGGGAAGTAAGGGCCGGGGCTCGCGTTCAGGTACCAGTTGTCCCAGTTCGGCACGGGCGGCGTGAGCGTGGCGGGCACCGTCTGGTCGAGCGTCTTCGCGAAGACGTTGTCGACGCTCCCTTTGCACGGAGTGTCGAGCGTCGTCTTCAGCATGCAGCCGTTCAGAATGTGCGCGTCGCTGATCGGCGCGGTGCTGCTCCCGACGAAGTTCTGCTGTTGCGAAGCGAGCGAGAGGCGGCCCTTGACGACGAGCGGGCCGGCGGCGATCGAGGATGTCTGCTGGAGGCACAGGTTGCCCTCGACGTAGAACGGCGAGGCGATCTTGACGCTGTTCGTGAGGGTCTCGTCGCACGTCGGCGGAGTGCTCGCAGGCTTCGTTGCGTAGATGTAGTTCCAAACCGGCGTGTTCAGCTTCTGCGTGAGGGTCGGGTGAACGCTCGCCGTCACCGTCAGCGTGCGGTGCGACATGACGCCGTTGTCGTTCGGGTTCTTGACGTACCCGGTCGACGTGAGCGTCCACGTGGCCAGGCCCGGGCTCAACGAGCCGCTCCAGATGACGTACCCGCTCGCATAGGTGTTCTTGATCGTGCAGCCGGTGACGTACGTCTCGCCGGCGAGCCCGCAGAAGACGTTCGGGTCGAGGGCGTTGTTGCCGATCCCTGTGTTCGGGTCGGGCGGCTCTCCGAGGATCGCCATCGCGTTGTTGATGCCGGCCTCGGCGAGGCGGTAGGCGGAATCGCGTGTGTACGACAACTGCGAGCTGTGCTCGCTCGACGTCGTGTAGTAGAGCGTCGAGGCGGAGACGAGCGTCAGCACCGTCAGCACCATCAACGCGAGTACGAGAGCGAACCCGGCCTCGTCGCGGACGCGGGTCAACACGATGCGACGCCCGTCGCGCACGAGCGTGGCGCGTTGCGCAGCGCGATGTCGTCGACGACGCGGAACACGTCGGTCGATTTGGCCGGCTTCCGGTTCACCCGAAGGTCGATGTGAAGCCGCGGCAGCGTCGAGCTTCCGTCCTGCGTCGCGATTCCGCCCGCACCGCCGCCGAGCGTCGTCACGTGCGAGTTCGGCGGGAGGTACGTGAAAACGGCGCTCGACGTCAGGTAGTCGGCGTACTTGTGACTCACGCTCGCGCAGGAGGTCGCCGCCTCGCGGTACAGCGCGTATCTCGAACCGAGCGCCGAAGCGCACCAGCTGATGCTGTGAGCCCCGGCCGCGCAACTGTCGGTGGAGTAGTAGAGGGTGATCGAGCTCTCGGACACGTTGTAGGCCGCCGGGTTCGCGACCGCGCAAGCGCTGTGCGTATCACGGCGCATCCTGTCGAGCGCGATCCTCACGTCCTGTTGCGCCTGGAAGCGCCGGCTCTGGTCGGCGTCGGAGGTGAGCGCGCTGACGAACAGGATCACGATGCTGCCGACGACGACGCTGAGGATCGCCATCGCGACGACGAGCTCGACAAGCGAGTAGCCCCCTTCGTCACGCATCACGATCTCGAGTCGGTGAACGACAGCGCCTCCCGTGCGATCTCCTCGCTGCGCTCGCCGATGCCCCACAGATCCCAGACGCGCTGGTCGACCGTGAGGAGGGTGTGCAGTGCATCGCTTCCGTGCCACCAGCCCATGCGCGCGCCGGTGACGATCCACGCATGCTGGTAGAGCCAGTACCTGACGTTCGCGTCGGTCGGCTTCGGCTTGCCCGCGACGAAGCGGAGGAGCATCTTCGCGCGGTCGGTGAGCGGCATCTCGTCGAGCGGCTCGCGGCGCGCGTTCGGAACGACGAACGCGGGCGGGCGATGCTGCGGCCACCGGTGCGCCGGGGTCTTCTTCGCGACGGGCTTCGCCTTCAGGACCGGCTTCGCCTTCGCCGCCGGCTTCGTCTTCGCGGCGAGCTTCGTCGTCGCGGAGGCAAGGGGGCGCGGTGTCACCGCGGCGAGCCCTGCGATCTTCAGCGCGGTCCCCGCGGTCGGCGAGGAGTCGGCGGGGATCCCCACCTGGCTCGCGCCTTTCGGGTGCGAGAGGTGGAGGACGATCAGAGGGCTACCGGTGTCGACGACGTGGGTGCCTGCCGCGGGCGACTGCGTGGCGACGACGTTCGCGGAGTAGCCGCGGACGGAGCCCTCGACGTGCCAGGAGAAGCCGGCGTCGCCGAGCGTCCCCTCGGCGAAGACGTAGGGCTGGTCGACGACGTCGGGGACGACGATCGTCGGCGGCGCAGCCGGGGCGGCTGCGGTCGTCGTCGTCGCCGCCTGTGGAGGCCCGGAGGCACGGCGCGAGGCGGCGTAAGTGAGGGCCGCAGTTGCGAGAAGCCAGATGACGGTGAGCGCGACGAGACGCCGGACGAACGTGCCCATACGCTCCCTTTCGGCACGGAGCGCCCGAAACTCAACCCCCGGTTGTGGTGAAGAAGACGACCGGTGGAGAGGCGCTCTCGAGGGAGCGCGACATTTCTGCCTCACCGCTCACGACCGCGAAGGTCGGGCTCGCTGCGGCGTTCGTCTGGACGCTGTCCGACCAGGTGAAGGCGGTGCCCGCGAATCCCTGGAACCATGCCTCATCCTGCGGATAGCCGGTCGCGGGCTGGAGCTGCAGGTGGAGGTGCGGGCCGGTCGCGTCCCCGGTCTGGCCGACGAGGCCGACGGGGTCGCCGGCCCGGAGGACGGCGCCGGCGGCGACGGTCGGCTCGAGGTAGGACATGTGGCAGTACGTCCAGGTGAGGCCGTCGGTGGTCGAGATCGTGAAGCCGATGCCGCAGCTCCCGGACGGGGCGGCCCAGGCGCGGTCGACCGTCCCGTCGTGGAGCGCGTATTCCTGCGTGCCGGCCGGGGCCGCGATGTCGGCGGCGGGATAGTCGTGGTGGGTGTGCCCGACGGTGACCACCCCCGCGCCGCCGGCGACCGGGAACACGTAGCCGTCGTCGTAGGACGGCGACTGCAAAATCGAGCCGGCGCCCGAGGCGAACGACGTCGCCGTCGCGGTGTCGCGCGCCGACGACAGCGCGTCCTGCGCGTTCCGGAGCCCCGCCTGCGCGGCGTCGACGGCCGCCTGCTGCGACTGCACGTCTGCGTCGGCCAGCGCGGCCAGCTTCTGCTTGTCGAGCCGGTCGGTCAGCGTCGGAGCGGCGTCCGCCGCGGCGAGGAAGTCGGACTCCCGCTGCTGCAGGACGGCCAGCTGCTCCTTCGCATCGTCGAGCGTCGCTTGAGCGGCGAGCACGGACTGCTTGGCGGCGGCGAGCTGCTGCTGCGTGTCGTCGAGGGTCGTCGAGAACGCGACGCCGCCCGTGTCGTACTGCTGGGCGAGCTGCAGCACCTCGTCGACGTACCAGTCGGCGTGGTTGTAGGCGAACACCGCGGCACGGATGTCCGTCTGGCCGCCGGTCGCTGCGAGGTACCGCGCGGCGCTGTAGATCGCGTCCTGCGCGTCCCACGGATCCGCGACGCCGTCGCCGTCCGCGTCGATTCCCCAGCGCGCCCAGGTGTCCGGCATGAACTGCATCCAGCCGACCGCGCCGGCGGAACTCGGGCCCATGTTCAGGCCGAAGTTCGACTCGACCTTGTCGATCGCGGCGAGAACCGACCACGGGATGCCGTACGCCTGCCCGGCGGCCTGCCAGATCGGGAGCAACTGGTCGTAGGAGAGCTGCTGCGGTGCGGCCGGTGGGACGAGAAGCTGCGGCGCGAACGCGCTCGTCAGGTTCGGTTGCTGGGCGCTCGGAAGCGGCTCCGCCGACGCGGCGGTGGCAGCGCACAGCGCGACCAGCGCGGCGACGAAGAGCGTGCGCATGTCAGTCTCCGAGCGGCGCGAGGCGGAGCGCGAACTCCGGCTCCGGCTCGGGCTCGGGCTCCGGGGCGGTGACGGCGGCCGCGGCGGGCGCGTTCGGATCGATCCCGGCCTCCTTCGCCTTCTCGGCGTACTCGAGCGCGACCATGAAGTCGTGCTTGTTCGAGGACGCGTTCGCGGCGACCTCGCGGTCGACCGTGCCGGCGAGGACGTGGTCGATCAGCGCCTTCTGGAAGGTCTGCATGTTGTGGAACTCGCCCTCGGCGATCGCGTCGGTGATCTCTTCCGGCTTGCTCTCGCGGATCAGGTCGCCGATGCGCGCGTTGTTGATCATCACCTCGACGGCCGCGACGCGGCCGCCGCCGACGCGCGGCAGGAGCCGCTGCGAGATGACGCCGCGCAGCACGCCGGCCATGATCGACCGGATCTGCTGCTGCTTTCCCTCGGGGAAGAACTCGATCATGCGGCCGATGGTCTCGGCAGCGTCGACCGTGTGGAGCGTCGAGAAGACGAGGTGGCCGGACTCGGCCGCCTGCTGCGCGGTCTGCGCCGTCTCGGCGTCGCGGAGCTCGCCGATCAGGATCGTGTCCGGGTCCTGGCGAAGGGCACGGCGGAGCGCCTGGCCGAAGTTCTCGGTGTCGAGCCCGATCTCGCGCTGGTTGATGATCGACTGGTGGTCGGGGTGCAGGATCTCGATCGGGTCCTCGATCGTGACGATGTGCGAGGGCCGCGACCGGTTGATGTAGTCGATCATCGAGGCGAGCGTCGTCGTCTTGCCCGAGCCGGTCGCGCCGGTGACGAGGACGAGGCCGCGGTGCTCGTCGGCGAGCTTCCGGATGCCCTCCGGGAGCCCGAGCTGCTCGAACCGCGGCACCTCCTTCGGGATGACGCGGAGCGCGAAGCTCGTGGCGCCGCGCTGGCGGAACGCGTTGACGCGGAACCGCGGTAGCCCGGCGCCGGTGTAGGCGATGTCGAGGTCGCCGCTCTCCTGGAAGAGGTCGTAGCGCTGCGGCGCGATCTGGGTGACGGCGCGCAGGTAGGCGTCGAGATCCGCGCTCGTCAGCGGCTCGGTGCCGTCGAGCGGCCCCACCTCGCCGTCGCGGCGCACCATCGGCGGCCGGTCGAGCTTCAGGTGGATGTCCGAGGCGCCCGCGTCGACGGCGCGCCGAAGAAGATCGTCGAGATCCATGCCGATCCTGTTGTCGGCAGGTATCGGCTCCTGCTTTAGGTGCGACCGAGCACGTCGAGCGCCCGCAGCGGTACGCGCGCGATCCCGTGCTGCTCGCCCGGCGCGGCGAGCTCGCCCAGCAAGAGGCGCTCGACGCTTCTCCAGAGGAGCCGCGTGCGCGCGACGCGCCAGGACGCGCGCGGCCAGCGGTCGAGCGCGTGCTTCAGCTTCCACGACGCCCGGTGGAGGCTCCCGAGCTGGGCGTCGAGCGCGCCGGCGTAGGTGTCGAGCCGCCCCGCGAGGATCGCCTCGGCCGCGAGCCGGGAGGAGACGAAGCACTCGTACATGCCGTCCCCGGACACGGGGTCGATGAGGCCGGCGGCGTCGCCGACGAGGAGCCCGCGCTCGTTCGCGACGCGCGTCTCGGGCCGGCGGAGCGGCAGGCGGTGCCCCCGAAGGCCTTCCAGCTGAGCGGCGTCGAGCTGGTGCGCCC
>Ga0308174_10001630_pt1 | contig 10612 bp, 9 predicted proteins | sample PhyPR2_FD_203894 | JGI IMG/M metagenome (GOLD analysis project Ga0308174, IMG submission 203894) | Soil microbial communities from UC Gill Tract Community Farm, Albany, California, United States - DLSLS.P.R2 | ecosystem: Environmental > Terrestrial > Soil > Agricultural land | place: USA... | reverse complement strand
CCCGAGGATCCTATGGCTTGATCCAGCTCGGATAGACAAAATCGGCGGTGCGCATGCTCTTCGGCACGACCACCTCGCGCTTGCAGCCGTCGCGCCACTGCGCGAACAGGAGCGCCGGGCCCTTGTAGGTCGCGCTGCCCGGCTTGACGTCGTGGTTCTCGTCGAACTCGATCGTGCCGGGGATGCCGACGAAGCTCGTCTTCTCGAGCTCCTTGATCACCGCGTCGGCAGCCGTCGTCTTGGCGCGCGTCACCGCCTCGGCGTAGATGTAGACGGCGTCGTTCGCACCGAACGCGGTGTAGACCGGCGAGCGGTTGGTGCGCTTCTTGAACTCGTCGAAGAACGGCACGGTCTTGGGCGTCAGCGGCGCGCGCACGGCGAAGTTGGCGGCCAACTCGCCGACGGCCTTGCCGCCGATGCGGTCGCAGAAGTCGCCGTCCATGCTCTTGACGTCGATGCCGCCGTAGGCCATCGGGAAGCGCGAGTCGTGCCACTGCTTGGCGAAGATGTCGCTCGACGCGTGCGAGAGCACCACGACCATGTACTGCGCCCCCGAGTCCTTCACCTTCGAGAAGAGCGGCGAGAAGTCCGATGTCTGGGCGTCGAAGAACTCGACCGTGCGCACATCGGCGCCGGCTTCGGTCGCGCCCTTCTTGAGCAGCGGCACGAGGTCCTGCACCCACTTCGCGTTCTCGCCGACGATTGCGATCTTCGACAGGCCCAGCTCGCCCTTGACGAAGGTCGAGATGAACCCGGTCATCTGGCGCGCCTGCAGCGCCGCGTTGAGCGGCCCGACGCGAAAGATGTACTTGTAGTTGTCGTAGTCGGTCTTCACCTTCGCGTTGGTCGCCGGCGACGCCGAGCCGACATTGAGGTAGATCGTCTTCGCCGCCGAGATGTGCGGCAGCTGCGCCAGCGTGACGCCGCTCGTGTAGCCGCCGATCAGGACGTCGACCTTCTCGTCGGCCGTCAGCTTCTTGATCGCGCTGATGCCGGTCTCCGGGTTCTCGGTCTCGTCGGCGACGACCATCTCGAGCTTGCGGCCGAGGACGCCGCCCTTGGCGTTGATGTCGTCGATGGCCATCTTGATGCCGTCCTGCGTGTCGCGTCCGACCTGCAGCTGCATGGCCGTCGGCACGCCGATGCGGATCGGCCCGGTCTGGGCGAAGGCCGGCGCGGACAGCCCCAGGGCGGCGAAGGCCGCCGCGAGCGCCGCGGCGCGACGGGTCGTGCCGGCACGGCACGAAGAGGAGGATGGCAGGGTCATGGCAGGCCTCGGACTTCGGTGGCAACGGCCAAGTGAACCGAATTTGCACCGCCACGGATAGGGGACTATCCCGACGACGACGCCGGCGCCGCCAGCTCGATCCACACCGGCGCGTGATCGCTCGGCCGCTCGCGCCCGCGCTGCGCGACGTCGACCTCGGCGCGCACGAGCCGCTGCGCCAGCGCCGGCGTCAGCAGGAGGAAGTCCATGCGAAAGCCGGCGTTGCGCCGAAAGGCGTTGTCGTTGACCCAGAAGGTGTAGACGCGCTCGCCCGGATGGAGGTGCCGCGTCGCATCGATCCAGCCCTGGCCGAGCAGGCGCTCGTGCAAGGAGCGCGTCTCGGGCTGCAGGACGGCGTCGAAGCGCCAGAGCCAGGCGTTGTAGATGTCGGCGTTCGTCGGCACGACGTTGAAGTCGCCGCCAAGCACGACGTCGCGCCCGGAATCGATCAGCGCGCGCGCGTGCGCGATCAGCCGCTCGAACCACGCCAGCTTGTAGTCGAACTTCGGGCCGGGCTGCGGATTGCCGTTCGGCAGATAAACCGACGCCGCCCGCACACCGAAGACGTCGGCCTCGAGGTAGCGCGCCTGAACATCGGCGGCGTCGCCGGGAAGGCCGCGGCGCACCTCGACCGGCACGGCGCCGCGCGCGAGGACGGCGACACCGTGATGGGCGCGCTGTCCGTGCCAGACAGCACGGTAGCCGGCCGCTTCGATCGCGGCCGCGGGGAAGGTCGCGTCGCCGGTCTTGATCTCCTGCAGGCAGGCGACGTCGGGACGTCTTTCATCGAGCCATTCGAGCAGCCGCGTCAGCCGCCCGTTGACCCCGTTGACGTTGAAGGTCGCGATCTTCAAGCGAGTCCATCCGGCAGCAGCGGTGCGGCAAATTGGACACTTGCCGTGCCGGCCTCGCTCGCAACGGACGAATGGCCTTGAGCTATTAGACTACTTGGGCGACTGTGACACTGTGATGAGCAGCCAGCCCCTGACCCAAGCGCGAAATCGGCGCGCCGCGCCGCGCAAGGCAGTCCGGCAGATGGCCACCCTGGCCTACGGCGACAGCTCGCGCACGGTGCAGACCTGGGACCTCGGCCGCGACGGCATGTGCCTGCTCTCGGCACGCCCGATCGCCCCGGGCACCCGCTGCACGATCACCTTCGAGCTGCCGCTCGGCGCCGAGCGGATCGGCGTCGTCGCGGCGGCGAAGATCGTCTACTCGTCTTATTCGGCGGCCGGCGAATTCAAGATCGGTGCGTTCTTCACCGACCTCGACGAAGGCACTGCCCTCGCCCTCGGCAAGTTCGCCGCCGGCGCCTGAGCGAGAGCGCGCGGCGCGCGCTCGATCGTCGCCGCCGACAGCATCCAGACGGTCGCCGAAAAGAGCGCCATCCCGACCGAGGCGCACGCGACCAGGACGATCCCCGCTTCCCAGGGATGGCTGAGCGCCGCGAAGACACCCGCGGCGACAACGCCGCAAGCGACGGCCCAGACCCGGCCTCGCGCGGTCGCGAACTCGCCGAGCGCGAGCGAATAGCTGGCGAGGAAGACGAGCGCCAGGAACAGCTGCTCCGGCCCCATGGTTCTCGCGATCTCGACGACGTCCCGCATGTCCTGCTCCAGCGCTTTCAACTGAAGTCAGGATGCCGCCGCGACGGTGCTCGCGCAACGGCTGTCACACCTGCATCAGCGCCGCCGTGGTTCGGATCACATTCGCGGTTGCGGGCCCGCCACAGGCCCGCGATTGCGGGAGGCCGCGCCGGAAAATTCAGCGCTGGAAGCGGTCGCCGCGGTGACGCGGCGACGATGTGCCGCTCGACCGCCTCGCCGCCGGCTTGGCGACGCCGAAGCCGGCCTCTTCGCGAGCCGGCGCGCCGCGCAGGCGCGTCAGCAGGTTCTCGGTGATCTCGCGGCTCGCGCCGGACGAGCTCGTCGTGCGCAGGCGACGCAGCAGCGATCGCGTGGAGGTGAGCGCAACCGGGGCGCGGCCGGTGCCGTCGAGGTCGGCGAAGCAGCCGTTGATGCCGAAGAAGATGTTCTCGGCCATGTTCTGGAGCGCGCTGACGGGCCCGGCGAAATCGCCGATCGGCAGCAGGCCCATCTCCTCGTTGGTCAGCGTCAGCGCGGTGCGCGCGGCGGCCTGATAGGCGTCCGGCGCCATCGGCTCGAGGTTGCGGTCGGCGCGATCGAGCGCGACGACCAGGTCACGAAGCTGCTTGATCCTGGCATTCATGGCGGTCTCCCAACAAAGGCCCGTGCTCCCTTTCGATTCGGCCCATTCGGCGCCCTCTTGAGCGCTCGGATGCACGAATCGACACAGCGCTCGCCAAAAGCAACTCCGGGGCCAACTTGTTCCGTCGCGATTCGTCGATCGCTTCTCGCCAGCGCACCGCTACAGTCTGCCTCAATGCACCTGCGTGATCTGTCGCGCGACCGCCACTTTCGTCACGGCGCGAGCGACATGCTGGCCTTCGGCCCCGGCCTTGCGGCGTGGGGCCTGGTGACCGGCGTCGCGATGACGCAGAGCGGCCTCGGCGTCGGCCTCTCGATCCTGATGACCCTCACCGTCTACGCCGGCAGCGCGCAGCTCGCGTCGCTGCCGCTGCTCGCGAGCGGCGCGCCCATGTGGGTGATCTGGGCGTCGGCGTTCTGCGTCAACCTGCGCTTCGTCATCTTCAGCTCGCAATGGCGAGTCCACCTCGGCCACCTGCCGCGGCGACGCCGGCTCATCCTCGGCTACCTGCTCGCCGACCTCAACCTGGTCGTCTTCCAGAAGGCGTGGCCGGACCGCGGCACACACCAGACGGGGCAGGCGCGCTACGCCGCCGGCAGTGCCGTCGCCGTGTGGACCGTGTGGCAAGTTTCGTCGCTTGCCGGCATCGTTTTGTCATCTCTCGTTCCGCTCAGCTGGGGCCTCGGCTTTGCCGGCACCTTGTCGATGCTCGGCATCGCCTATTCGCTTCTCACGGATCGCGCTGCGTGGGTCGCCGCGATCGTCTCGGCGGCGGCGGCGGTGGCGGCGTTCGCGTTGCCGCTCAAGCTCAACATCCTGGTCGCGATCGCCGCGGCCGTGACGGCGAGCATCGTCATGGCCAAGGCAGGTCAAGCCGCGGAGCGCCGCGCGTGACGACGTCCGCGTGGGTGCTGCCGGGATGGGCGTACGGCGCGATCACGATCCTCGGCCTGGCTGGGGTGACCGCACTCTCGCGCGGCTTCTTCCTCTGGTCGAAGCGCGATCTGCGCTTGCCAGACGCGCTGCAGCGCGCGCTGCAGGTGGCGCCGCTGGCGGCGATCGTCGCCGTGCTGGCGCCCGAGATCTTGATGACGCACGGCGCCCTGATCGACACCTGGCGCGACGCGCGCTTGCCGGCGGCGCTCGCCGCGACCGCCTTCTACGCGTGGCGGCCTGGCGTCCTCGGGCCGCTGCTCGCGGGATTGGCGCTGTACATGCCGCTGCACGTCGGCCTCGGCTGGTAGCGCCGGACCGACCGGCACGTCGACGCCGAGCGCGGCCTCACCCCGATGTCGTCAGCCGCTTGACGCGGCGCTGCGCCGCCGTCGAGATCAGGCTTTGCTCCAGCGGCGACGCCTTCGAGTAAAGGGCTTCGCCTTCCTGCAGGCACGTCGACTGGCGCAGTTGCGCGTCTTCGGGCGCGAGCGCCTGGAAGTCGTGCTCGGCCGCCTTGAGCAGCTCGCGCGCCTCGCCTTCGCGCAGGCCGGCGAGGTACTGCGTGCCGATGATGGCGATACCGCTGCGAACCACCTTGATGAGAACCGGCTCGTGCGGCTCTCCGGCCTTGACGGATGCGGCGAGGTCGGCCTCCTGCGCCTTCAGCGCCGCGACGCAGGCGGCAGCATGAGAAGCGCCCTGCGGACCGGCGAGGACGGGGCCCGACAGGCAAGCAAGGGCCAGCGTTGCGGTCGCCAGGGTGAGTCGAGGGGTCATGGCGAAAGAGACGAGAGGAAGTGTCTGTTCAACGAAACCATAGCGCAACGGTTGACCTGCATGCGCCGTCGCGGCCTCTCGCTAGCGGATCTTCGCCGCCTCCGCCTCCATCTGCCCGACCAGGCGATCCATCTGATCGATGACCGCCTGGATCGTGGCCCGCTGCGTCAGGTCGACGCCGGCCTTCTTCAGCTGCGCCATCGGATGGTCGTTGCCGCCGCTCTTCAGCAGCGTCAGGTAGCGGTCGGTCGCCGCCTTGCGCGACTCGGCCGAGCCGGTCGTCATGGCCGCGTAGAGCTGCGCCGACGAGGCGAAGCAGGTGGCGTACTGGTAGACGTAGTACGGCGAGTTGAAGAAGTGCGGGATGCGCGCCCAGGTCCACTTGTAGAAGTCGTCGACCGTCACCGCGTCGCCCCAATATTCCTTGAGCAGGCCGGCGTAGAGCTCGTTGAGCGCGTCGGTCGTCAGCGGCTGGTCGCTTTCGACCAGACGGTGCGCGCGCAGCTCGAAGTCGGCGAACAGCACCTGCGTGTAGAAGGTGCCGACGATCGAATCGACGGCGTGCTGCAGAAGCAGGAAGCGCTCCTTCGGATCGCTCGTCTGCTTGAGCATCTGCTCGAGAAGGAGCCGCTCGTTGGTCGTCGACGCGACTTCGGCGACGAAGATCGTGTAGTCCGCGGTGGCGAAGGGCTGCGTCTCGTACGACAGCACGGTGTGCATCGAGTGGCCGGCTTCGTGGGCGAGCGTGAACGCAGCGTCGAGCGTGTCGTTGTAGTTCATCAGCATGTACGGGCCGACGCCGTAGACCGGAGCGCTGTACGCGCCGCTGCGCTTGCCTTCGTTCTCGTAGACGTCGATCCGGCCGCCGGAGATGAAGCGCTTGTACTTGGCCACGTACTCGTCGCCGAGCGGCGCGACCGACGCCAGCGCCAGGTCGCGCGCCTGCTCGAACGGATACGACTTGTCGCTGCGGTAGATCGGCTGGAACGAATCGTAGAGGTGGTAGCTCGGCAGGCCGAGCAGCTTCTGGCGCAGCCGCGCATAGCGCTGGAACGGCGCCGACCCGGCGCGCGTCGCGTCGATCAGCGTCTCGACGACGGCGCGCGGGATGGCGTTGCCGTCGAGCGCGGCGTCGAGCGTGCTGTCGAAGTTGCGCGCACGCGCCTGGAACCAGTCGCGCTGCAAGGTCGCGTTGTAGATCGCGGCATACGTGTGCGCGTTCGCGCCGTACGTCGCGAGGTGGGTCGCGGCCGCCTTGCCGCGCTCGCCCTGGTCGCGGTTCTTCTCGAGCAGCGCGGCGTAGTTGCCGGGGCTGAGAACGACCTCGCTGCCATCGCCGACGCGCAAGGTCGGAAACTTGATGTCGGAGATGCTGAGCTCCTGGTAGATCGTCGGCGGCGCCTCGTTGAACTGGCCGGCGAGCGACAGCAGCCGCTCGCCCTTGTCGTCGAGCACGTGCGCCTTGCGACGGTAGGTGTCGAGGATCTTGAACCGGTACGGCGCCAGTGCCGGTGTCGCGGCGATCCACGCGGTGGCCGTGGCCTCGGGCACCTTCAGCAGCTCCGGCGTGAACCAGGCCGACGAGACGTCGAACCTGGCGTAGGCCGCGCTCATGCGCTGCGCGCGTCCGGCGACGGCCTGATCGCGAGTGTCGACGTCGCGCTGCAGCTGCGAGTAGGCGTACAGGCGCGCGAGCAGCTTGCCGATCTCGTCGAGCGACTGGTAGGCCTTGAGCAGCGCCTCGGGCCCCTGCGCAAGCGTTCCCTGCAGCTTGGCGAACGCGTCCATGCGTGCGCCCATCTCCTTCATGCCCTCTTCCCACGCCGCCCAGCTCGGGTAGATGGCGGTGAAGTCCCAGCGGTACTCGGCCGGGATCTCGGCGCGATTGCGCGTCGTCGGCTTGGCGGCGATCGCGGCGGTGCTGACGGCGGCGGCGCACAAGGCGCCCGTGACGACGATGGACATCTTCATGGAGAGCAGAGAAAGGGACGATCGTAAGAGTTTCCGCGCTGGCTCAGCGGCCGATCCACGTCGCTGCGACAGGCTGCAGGGGCAATGGTTCGAGCTGCGGCCGACGTCGCGCTCGGACGGCCGACCTACGCCGTGCTTGCCGTTTACGAGCGCTGCCTCAACGAGTAGCCTTCACCGCGTCAGCGAGCGAACCCGCGTGCATCGGGCAGGCGCCGCTCGCAGAGGAGGCTTCCATGCCAGTCCGCAGCATCGCCGGCAGCGACCTCGCCTACGCCCTCGTCGTCTTCGACGAGAAGGGCGACGAGCGAGCCGAGGCCGACGGCACCTTCCTCAGCGAGACGTTGGCGAAGCGCATCGCCGATCCGGCGCGGCCGGTCACCGACGTCTTCTTCACCGCGCACGGCTGGCAAGGCGACGTGCCGGCGGCGATCGCGCAGTTCGATCGCTGGATCGGCGCGATGGCGGGCCAGCAGGCCGATCGCGCGGCCGCCGACAAGCGTCCGGGCGGCTTCGCGCCGCTCATCATCGGCCTGCACTGGCCGAGCCTGCCGTTCGGCGACGAGAACGCACCGGCCGGCGCGCCCGCCGTTCTTTCGGCCGGCACGTCCGGTGCTGCGAGCCCGCTCGAGGACGTCGACGCATGGGCAGGGCGCATCGCCGACACACCGCGCGCACGCGCCGCCATCCGCACCATCCTCGATTCGGCGGCGCGCCAGAGCGCTGCCGCGGCGCCTGCACCGGCGCTGCTCGATGCGTATGCAGCCCTGTTCGCCGAATCCGGCCTCGCTGCGCGCGGCAGCGCGGGCGCGCCGGGCGCCGACCAGGAAGGGTTCGATCCGGCGGCGATCATCGCCCAGAGCAGCAGCGCGACGGCCAAGCCGACCGCGCAGCTCCTCGGCATCGTCGACACCGTGAGCGGACTCTTCCTCTCGCCGCTGCGCCAGCTCTCGTTCTGGAAGATGAAGGATCGCGCCCGCCAGTTCGGCGAGAACGGAGCGCATGAGCTGCTCGCGCGGCTGCAGATCTCGGCGCCGCGCGCCCGCTTTCATCTCATGGGCCACAGCTTCGGCTGCATCGTCGCTTCGGCGACGGTCGCCGGCCCCGCCGGCAAGCCGGACCTGCCGCGGCCGGTCGACTCGCTGTTCCTGGTCCAAGGCGCGCTGTCGCTGTGGTCGTACGCGAGCGACATCCCGTACGCCGCCGGAAGCGCCGGCTACTTCCACCGCATCCTCGAGCACGGGCTGGTGCGCGGACCGATCGTGACGACGCGCTCGTCGCACGACACCGCCGTGGGCCGCTTCTATCCGCTTGGCGCGCAGGTGAGGCAGCAGCTCGTCCTCGGCAACGACCTGCCGGCATACGGCGGCATCGGCTCGTTCGGCATCCAGGGCGCGAAGGGCATCGAGGACATGCCGATGCGCGCCGCGAACTTCGCCTATGGCTTCAGGCCGGGCACCATCTACAACCTCGAAGCGAGCGAGATCATCCGGAACGGCGGCGGCGCGTCGGGCGCGCACAGCGACATCGCCCATCCCGAGGTCGCGCATGCGTTCTGGTCGGCAGCGCTGGCCGCGCCGCTGCCGCCGACGGCGACGCTCTCGCCCGGGCCGGCAGGCGACACGGCGCCCGCTGCGGGCGGACTGCTCGGCGGCGGCAGAGGACAGCGCGCCATGCCGCCTTCGCCGCGCGGCCCGTCGCAGCAGCAAGCTCAGCGCTTCGGCATCGAGACGCGAGAAGGCGTCGTGCCGATACGGCCGATCGGGCTTCGCGATCGTCCTTCGGTCGCCAGCCGCAGCGCGCCGGGGCCGCCCGAGCCGGCGGCGTCGTCAGCCGAGCGATACGTCAATGTCGGCCTCGAGGACCAGGCCGGCGACACGGTCCTGCAGGTCGGCAAGTGGTACACGCTCGCCTTCGACGTCGACGTCGGCCAGCATGCCGACGCGCTGGCGACGGCGCCCTTCGCCGACGGATCGCTGTTCGCGCACGGTGTCGACGAGACCACGGTGACGGTTCAGCTGAACAGCACCGACTTCGACATCCCCGATCCGATCCGGCCGCTGCGCGTGCCTCGCGTCGGCAAGTCGAGCAACAAGGCCCGCTTCGACTTTTCGCCGCTGCACGACGGTGCTTCGTCGCTCACGGCGACGCTGCACAAGGATGGCAATTTCCTGCAGCGCATCGCGATCGACTTCGTCGTTGGCGGCACAAAGCCGGTGCCTGTCGAGACGAGCGCGCTCGGCCGACCGGCTTCGGCCGCGAGCGTGCTTCGGCCGCGCGACGTCAGCCTGCAGATGTCGCTGCGCGACGGCGGCTACGAGTGCGTCGCCGTCGGTGCGGTCGCGGCGCGCGCGCACCTGCCGTTGCAACCCGGCTTCCTCGCCAGCGCGATCGAGGCTGCGCGGCGCGAGCTGATGAAGGTCGTCATGCACCAGGACGCGACCGGCGCCTACGTCTTCCAGACCGGCATCGATATCGCCGACGCCGACCGCGACTTCGCGCTGACGACGATGGCGCGCGCGGGCGCGCTGCTGTTCCAGAAGGTGTTCTTCGGCCCTGCCGCGGGCGACGACTCGAAGCGGATCGGCGGCTTCCTGCGCAGCCTGGCGACCGATCCGGGCAAGCGCCTGCAGCTGCAGGTGGTCGCCGAGACGGCGCCGATCCCGTGGGCGCTGCTGTACATGGGCGACGCCTCGACGGGCGCGACGCTCGACTGGGACCTGTTCCTCGGCATGCGCCACGTCATCGAGGAGATTCCACTGCAGACGAGCATGGCGGTCGTGGACGGCGCGATCGGCAGCGACCCGCGCCTGGCGGTCAGCGTCAACGTCAATTCCGGCATCGACGCGCAGCTCGGCGGCACCTTCGTCGCCGACACGAACGCCTACTGGGCCACGGCGCAGACGGCGAGGAAACGCGTCGGCGTGACCTCGCGGACGACGCGCGCCGACGTCATGCGCGCGCTCGCCGACGCCGCCACCGACGACCAGATCCTCTACTTCTACTGTCACGCCGAATCGGCCGCGCTGGACGATCCGGGCGGCCCCGACGCGTCGTCGCTCGTGCTGAGCGATGCCCGCATCACGCTCGCCGACCTCAACCTCGACGCGCCGACGACGACGACGTTGCGCGGCAAGCCGCTCGTCTTCATCAACGCGTGCGAATCGGCGGAGCTGTCGCCGGCGTTCTACGACGGCTTCGTTCCCTACTTCATGGCCAAGGGCGCGCGCGGCGTCGTCGGCACGCAGTGCAAGACGCCGGCCCTCTTCGCGGCGGAATGGGCGCACCGCTTCTTCGATCGCTTCCTCGACGGCGCGGACCTCGGCGAAACCTTCCTCGCCCTGCGCCGCGAGTTCCTCGAGCAGCACGGCAATCCGCTTGGCCTGCTCTACGCCGTCCATTGCGACGGCGACACCAGGATCGAGCCGGCGCTCG
>Ga0308174_10001629_pt1 | contig 10615 bp, 11 predicted proteins | sample PhyPR2_FD_203894 | JGI IMG/M metagenome (GOLD analysis project Ga0308174, IMG submission 203894) | Soil microbial communities from UC Gill Tract Community Farm, Albany, California, United States - DLSLS.P.R2 | ecosystem: Environmental > Terrestrial > Soil > Agricultural land | place: USA... | reverse complement strand
CGTAGGGCGCGGCCGTTTCCGGCTCGGCGCCGAGTACCTTCGCACTCGGCTTGCGCGCCTTGATCGCGCTGCCGACGCCGGTGATCAGCCCGCCGCCGCCGATCGCGCAGATGACCGTTCGGACGTCGGGACAGTCCTCGAGGATCTCGAGCCCCATGGTGGCGTGGCCGGCGATGAAATCGTGATTGTCGAACGGGTGGATGAACGTGCCCTCGAGTCCGGGAAACTCGTGCGTCTCCGCCGCCACCCATGCGCGATCGTAGGATACCGGCACGATGATCGCTCCGAGCGCCCGCATCCGGTCGAGCTTGGTCTGCGGCGCAGTCTCGATCGCGACGACCGTGCACGGCACGCCGAATTGCCGCGCTGCATAGGCGACCCCCTGCCCGGCATTTCCCGCGCTGATCGTCCACACGCCTTTGGCGCGCTCCTCGTCGGACAGCCGCGCGACAGCGTTCGTTCCGCCGCGAATCTTGTAGGCATTCGTGGGCTGCAGATTCTCGAGCTTGAGCCACACTTCCGGTGCGCTGCTCCCCACGTCGAGCTTCAGTAGCGGCGTCCTCAGGACCGTTCCCGCGATCCGTTGCCGGGCTTGCTCGATGTCGTCGATGCTTATCGGTCTGACGGGATCGATCATGCTCGCCCTCCTGACCGCACCAATGTCATGCTGAACTTGTTTCAGCATCCAATTTGTTCGTAGGGGCGAAGCAGCTGCGCAAATGGACCCTGAACCGAGTTCAGGATGACGGGTGGAAAGATGAAGACCCCACAACTCCTCAACTACGAGCGCGACCGCTGGGTGGCGGGTGACGGGGCCGTGGAGATCCCAAGCGCGATCGACGGCTCACCCGTCGCGACGACCGGGTCGGGCGGCCTCGATTTCGGCGGCATGCTCCGCCACGCACGCGAGGTTGGGGGGCCGGCGCTGCGAAAGCTCACCTTCCACGAGCGCGCGCGGATGATCAAAGCGCTCGGCCTCGCAATCATGGCGCGCAAGGAGGAGCTGTACGAGCTCAACTACCAGACCGGCGCGACCCGCAAGGACGGCTGGATCGACATCGAAGGCGGTGCCGGCACCCTCTTCTCCTTCTCGTCGAAGGGCCGCCGCGAGCTTCCCGATGCGCACGTCCTGCTCGACGGCCAGCTCGAGGGCCTATCCAAGCAGGGCACCTTTGTCGGCCAGCACATCTACACTCCGCTGCAGGGCGCGGCGGTGCACATCAACGCCTTCAACTTCCCGGTCTGGGGGATGCTCGAAAAGCTCGCGCCGACCATCCTCGCGGGCGTTCCCGCGATCGTGAAGCCGGCCTCGGCCACGGCTTACCTGGCCGAGGCCGCGTTCAAGGTGATGATCGAAGCGGAGGTCCTTCCGCGCGGCGCGATCCAGCTGATCGTCGGGGGCGTCGGCGATCTGTTCGATCACCTCTCCTGCCAGGACGTCGTGAGCTTCACCGGCTCGGCCCACACGGCGATGAAGCTGCAGACCCACCCGGTGATCGCGCGCGAAAGCGTTCGCTTCGTCGCTGAGCGGGACAGCCTAAACGCCTCGCTCCTGGGCCCGGATGCGGCACCCGGCACGCCCGAGTTCGATCTCTTCATCAAGGAAGTCGCAACCGAGATGACGGTGAAGGCGGGGCAAAAGTGCACCGCCATCCGTCGCGCGATGGCTCCGGCGCAGTGTCTCGATGCTGTCGAGCAGGCGCTCGGCGAACGGCTCGCGAAGACCAAGGTCGGCGACCCACGTTCCGAGGACACGCGCATGGGTGCGCTCGTGAGCGTTAGCCAGCGCGACGACGTGAAGGCCCGCATCCGTGAGCTGGAGGCCGCTGGAGCCCGTATCGTATCAGGCGACCCCGAAGCGCGGCCAGCCGTCGCCGGAGGAGCCTTCCTGCCGCCGGTGCTGCTGCGCGCCGACGATCCGTGGGGCACGGACGCGGTCCACGACTGCGAGCCGTTCGGACCCGTCTCGACGATCATGCCCTACAAGGACATGAGCGACGCCATCGCCTTGGCGAACCGCGGCCGCGGCAGCCTCGTGCTGTCTCTCTTCACCCATTCGCCGGAGGCAGCGCGCGAGTTCGTCCAGGGCGCCGCAGCCTATCATGGCCGCATGCTCGTCATCGACCGCACCAACGCGGCGGAGTCGACAGGCCACGGCTCTCCCCTGCCGGTCCTCGTCCACGGCGGTCCAGGCCGCGCCGGCGGCAGCGAGGAGATGGGCGGCGTGCGCGGCGTAAAGCATTACATGCAGCGCACCGCGATCCAATCCTCGCCTGCGATGATCGCTGCTATCAGCGAGCAATACATCCCGGGTGGACCCAAGCACATCATCGACGTGCACCCCTTCCGGCTGAAGATGCGCGAGCTCCACATCGGCGACACCTGGAAGACGCCGAGCCGGACCGTCACGCTCCAGGACATCGAGCATTTCGCCGAGTTCACCGGCGACAAATTCTACGCCCACATGGACGAGGAGGCTGCGAAGGCCTCACCGATCTTCGAAGGCCGCGTCGCGCATGGCTATCTGCTGCTGAGCTTCGCGGCGGGCCTGTTCGTCGATCCCAATCCGGGGCCGGTGCTCGCCAACACCGGTCTCGAGAACCTCCGTTTCCTGACGCCCGTCTATCCAGGCGATTCCGTCCGTGTGGAACTGACCGTCCGCGCCAAGTCCATCAAGTCGGAAGAGACCGGACAGGTGCGCTGGGCGGTCGAGGTCTTCAACCAGCAGGACGAGCTGGTCGCCACCTATGATCTGCTGACCGAGAACGTGCCCTGACGGCGGAACGGCCGCTCTCGTGCATTCGTTCTTCGAGGCGGCAGTTCACCAACAGGAGAGGTAGTCATGAAGGTCAGCGAAGTGATGACGCGCGACGTCCAGACCGTCAGTCCCGACCAGAGCGCTCGGGAGGCGGCCAGCTTCATGCTCCGGGCCGATGCAGGCGCGATCCCCGTGACCGAGGGCGACCGGCTGATCGGCATGATCACCGACCGCGACATCGCGGTGCGCGGCGTCGCCGAGGGGCATGGGCCCGAGACGCCGGTGCGCGAGCTGATGACCAACGACATCGTCGCGGCGCGGATGGAAGACGACACCGACGATGTGGCGGTGCGCATGAGCGAGGCGCAGGTGCGCCGGCTTCCCGTGATCGACGATCAGCAGAAACTGTGCGGCATCGTCAGCCTCAGCGATCTTACGCGCATCGGCGACAGCTCGGACGCGGAGCAGGCGCTGGAAGGCGTCAGCCAGCCAGGCGGACAGCACCAGCAGTAAGGAAGAGCCCTCACCCTCCTGCCGCTTCGCGGCATTCCTCCCTCTCCCGCTTGTGGGAGAGGGCTGGGGTGAGGGTCTTGCCCTACTTACCTCGTGGCAAGTTCCTTGATCGCCCGGTCGACGAGCTGAGCGTCCGTGCCGGCATCGTGACGCTCGGCAATGATCCGCGCTGCCGCCTTGGCTGCCGCATCCGCGGCCACTGAGCGCAGCTGTTCGATCGCGGAACGCTCCTCGGCGGCGATCTTGTCCTCGGCCATGCGGCTGCGGCGCTCGATCAGCGCTTCGGCGTCAGTCTTCGCCTTCGCGACGATCTCTTCGGCTTCGTGCTTCGCGCGCTCGAGCAGAGCCTGCCGATCCTTGTCGACGCTCGCCGACTTGGCCTGATACTCGGCCTTCAGCGCCTCGGCTTCCTTGCGGAGCGACTCCGCTTCCGCGAGCTGATCGCGGATCAGCGCGATCTTGCTGTCGAGCGCGCCGGCGATTGCCCCCGGCACCTTTTTCCAGACCATGATCGCGATCACGACGATCATCGCCAGCGAGATCGCCATCGGCGCGGTCAGGAAGCCGAATGCAGCCGGCTCCGCCTCGTGCTCCGGCACCTGGACGCCGGCAGTGACCTGGGACTCAGCCATGCATTTCCGCCTTCACCGCCGCCGCGGCTTCATCAGTGTTCACTGCGATGCCAGTCAGGCGCTGGACCAGCTCCCGAGTAACTTCAGCAGCGACCGTCTCGATCTCGCTACGTGCCGAAGCGGCCGCATCGCGGATCCCGGCTTCGGCGCTTTCGACCTTGGCGTTCAGTGTCTCCGCGGCAGCCTTGGCCCGCGCCTCGGTTTCCCGTCCGCTTTCCGCCTTGGCTTCCTGGGTGAGACGCGCCGCGTCCGCCCTCGCAGCGTCCATCCGCGAGCGCCAGGCGGCCTCGGTCTCGTCAGCCTCGCGGCGTGCGGCCTGCGCACGCTCCAGGTCCTCGGAAATCTTCTTGTCGCGCAGGTCCACCGTGCCCTGGATCTTGGGCACCATGCCGCGCCCGATCACGAAGAACGTGAATCCAAACGCGACCGCCAGCCAGAACAGCTGCGACCAGAAGACGTAAGGAAGCTGGGTAAGTTGAGGCATTTCGATCCCGTTCCGGCAAGGCGCGCGCTATGGCGCGCCCGCCGTTAGCGACTTAGAAAACGAAGAGAATGAGCAGCGCGACGGTGAACGCCATCAGGCCGAGCAGCTCGGCGAGGGCGAAGCCCAGGAACAGGCGGCCCTGCTGGCCATCGGCAGCCGCCGGGTTGCGCAGCGCGCTGTTGAGGAACTGGCCGAACACGAACCCGACGCCGATCGCGGCGGCACCGGTGCCGATCGCCGCAAGGCCCGCGCCGATCATCTTCGCAGATTGAAGGTCCATTATTGTACTCCCTGAATAAGCTGTTGGTTAGTGAAGATTGATTGCGTCGTTGAGGTAGAGCGACGTCAGCAGCGCGAACACGTAAGCCTGCAGAGCGCAGACCAGCAGCTCGAGCGCGCCGACGCCGACGATGAAGATGAAGCTGACGAGCCCGACGCCATAGCCCACGGCGCTCCCCGCGCTGAGCCCGTTGACGATGAAACCGCCGAACACTTCCATGAGGATGTGTCCCGACATCATCGCGATGAACAGTCGGAGCGCCAGGCTGAACGGGCGGACCAGGAACGAGACGATCTCGATCGGGATGATCAGCGGCAGCATGTACCAGGGCGTCCCGTGCGGCACGAACAGCGACAGGAAGTGCAGGCCGTGGCGCCAGAAACCGACGATCAGGACGATCGAGAAGCTGAGCAGCGCGAGGATTCCGGTGATGCTGAAGTGGCTCGTCGGCGTGAACGCATGCCAGCCGGGCACGACGGACAGCGGCAGCAGGCCGAGCAGGTTCGCCGCCAGGATGAAGGTGAACAGAGAGAAGAGATAGGGCGTGAACTTCTTGCCCTCGGGCCCGATGTTCACGTGGACAAGGTTGTCGACGAAGCCGGTGAGGCCTTCGACCGCCATCTGCCAACGGCCGGGCACAACCTGACGCTTGAGCCCGCCCCACATGAAGAAGGCGATGACCGCCAGCGCTGCGAGCATCCACGCGGCGCTGTTGGTCAGGCTGATGTCGTACTTGCCGATGTGCAGGGGAACCAGCGGCTCCACCGTGAACTGACTCATCGGGTCGATTTTGCCCGCCACGCGTCCCTCTTACGATTCAGTGCCGGAGCGTTGCCCCGACGCAGTTTTTGAAACCCGGAGGACGTTCCTGATGCCGACCCCGAAGCCGAGGAACAGCAACACCAACGTCAGCCACGGCTTGGTGTGGAAAAGGCTATCGAGGCCCCATCCGAGCAAACCGCCGCCAAGCGGGCCTCCAATGAGGTAACCGATGACGATCTGGGCCATCCGCATGTTCGGATCGACCCGCGTCGCAGCGGCCTTCTCATCCTCCTGCCGTTGCAAGCGATCGAGCCGCTCATCGAGCGATTCGAGCCGTGCATCTGGTGGAAGCTTAGAGGCCCTTTCGATCTCGTCCTCAGCCATGTCTCTCCCCTGTGCGTCGCCCCTGCTGAAACTCAAGGACCAGACACGGGCGAGGAACATGGCGGAAAGCGTTACCGCCAAGGCGCCGCTCCTTTATGAACGGGGCTGGCGATAGTCAACCGCGGCGGCGGCAGTTCAGCGGCAGTGATCGGGGACCGGGGCCCGCTCCGAAGCGCTGCGGCGGCGCCACACGCCATCCTTCAGCATGTAAGCTTCGCCGGCCGGGAGTTCGCTGAACAAGGTGCAGGCGGTCGTGAGCCCGACCAGCTGCGCGTTGACCGAGCGCTGTGCCGCGAGCTGGGTGTAGAGGCTCCGCCGCTGGATGTTGATGCCGAGCACCTGGCGGCGGAGTTGCTCGGACGGAGGGGCCGCAAAGCCCATGTAGCCATCGTAGCGCTCGCCAACCTGACCGGCCGCGATCGCTGCCGAAAGTTGAGGCGATTGCGCGAAGGCTGCCGAGGCACAGGCAGCCACTGCCAGCGCGAGTAGCGGCTTGGGCGTCATTGCTTCTTCGTCGGCGGCGGCGGGAAGGCCTGCGGGTTCTTGCTGATCATCTGCTGCACGTCCTGCTGCAGCCGCACCAGCACCTCCTGCTTGATGTTGACGTTGAGGTTGACCTCGATCGGCTTGTCGGGCGGGCGCACCGTGATGCAGCCGGCCAGCGGCAGGACGCAGGCGATACCCGCCGCGACCCGCGCGCTTCTGATCATCTGAGCCTTCACTTCTTGCCTCCGGGTGGTGGTGACTGGATTGCGGGCGGCGTTCGCGCCGGTGCCTTCGCCGGCTGCTCGTTCTTCGTCGTGCTGAGCACCTCGACCTTCAGCGCGGGCGAATCGACCGGGAACGGCATGACGGGCGCGATCACCTGGGTTGGGTCCTTGAAGGACTTCGACATCTGGATGAGCGCGCGGAAGGGCCCGTTGATGTTGAGGTTGAGCTTCAGCGGTAGCCGGCTGAAGGCGCGGTGCACCAGCGCGGCGACGATGCCATGTCCCGGCCCGAGCGACACCTGGTCGATGCTGACGCGCGTCGCGAACTCGCCCGACAGGTCGCCGTCGAGCCGGATGACCATCGCCCTGTAGCGGATGTCGCTCAGCAGGCTGAAAGCAAGACCGCCAGCAAGGCCGCCCGGCTTGGTGCCCGTGTACTTGAGCTCGCCGCCGGGCTGACGCGACGTCAAGACGCCGCCGACGATGCGCCCGCCATTCTCGTCGAAAACCATCGGCAGCTCGCCGTCGAAGATCCCGCTGAGGCTGAACCCCGAGAAGCCGAGGCTGTCGACGAACGTCTTCGCATTGAAGCCCTGAAGCTCGAACGTCAGCCGCTTTGGCGCGTGATGGCCGAAGTCGAGGACCGTCTCGTGCAGGATGAGCCTGCCGCCCATGAACGGCCACTCGCCCCGTTCGACCTTCACCCGGTTCTGCGGAAGCAGCTGGTAGTGGATCACGCCGTCGCTGACGAGGATGCCCGGGTTGACGGTCGAGAGCGTCGCCACCTGCCCCGGCGGTGTGGAGAGGTTGAGCAAGTCGTCGAAATGGACGGTCGTAGTGAGCCCCGTCACCGGGCCGAACGGCGCCGCGAGGTCCATGTTGGCGGTCGAGAACTCCCCTGACGACGTGACCTTGCCGTTCCCGGCCCACTCGATCCGGCCGTTCCCCCGAACCGTTCCGTTCACCAGCGCGACGACGCCTTCCGTCAGGCGGGACAGCGCTTCGGGCTGCAAATTCGGCCCGAACGCCAGCCCCGGAACATCGAGCGTTGCGTGCCCGGCACCGCTTGCGAGCTGGTGCTCGATGTCGACGCTGGTGACGAGCGTGCCGGTCGCCGGATGGCGCAGGTCGCCAGTCGCGTGGATCCGGTTTCCGGCCATCGTGAAGCGCACATTGTCGCTCCGCAGCGGATAGAAGCGCGGGTCCGGATTGCGGTCGGACACCATCAGCCGGCTGGTCACGACCAGGTCGCGATTACGATAGAGCCAGCTGCCCACCGCATCGGTAACGAGCAGCGGCACCTTGCCGATCGAAGCCGATCCCCCCGCGAAATCACCACGTGGATAGCCCGAGAGCGTGCCCCTGAACCGCGCGGCATTGACGAGAATGGGCGAAGTGGCGCGGCCCATCCGCGCGGCAAGGCTGTTCAGGATGAACCGCTGGCCCGTAAACAAGCCCTGCGCAGCCTGGAGGTGAAGCGGCGAGCTGCCCAGCCGCCCATTCAGGACCGGACCATTGACCCGCCCGCTCGTGACGACGTTGCCGCTCGGCCCCTTGTAGACGATCGCCGGGCCGACCGGGCAAATCGGGAGCCGGGTCGGGCCAAGCTGGAGCGCGCCGGTCTGCAGCAGGTTGAAGCTGACGACGGCACAGGATGTCCCGACCGCGAAACGGCCGCCTGGTCCGACATGCCCCATGATCGGCAGCCTGAGCGCCTGCACGCGGCCATCGGGGAAGGACCCGTCGAGCTGCGCGAGGGTGCTGACTGAGGTGGACCCACCCGGGCCCGGCCCGAACCGGATGGGCGCCAGCGCGAGCCTTTGCCCGCCCGCTGCATAGGGCGCGATATTGGCGACGCCGCTCATCGGCGCGCCGGCATGCGGCTGTCGCAGCGAGACCCTGCCGCTGGGCAGGCCGCCGCCGCCCATGGCGATGTCGCCGTCGATCCTGAGGCCCCCGGCAGGCCAGTAGTAGGTGACGCCACTGCCCCCCATGACGCGCGCCCGGGCGCCTCCCGGGCCCTGCACGTCGGCGTCGGTGATGCGTGCCGCGCCCCCACCGGGGAAGTTCACGACCCGGATATGGCCAGAGGAATTGAAGTTGGCGGCCGTGCGCAGCAACGCCTTGCCCATGCTCGTCGCGACCGGACCGATCGGGGTCTTGCCGACGGCGGCGAGCGGCCCTGTGACGCTGGCGAGCATGCTTGGCGCGAGCGCTCCGCTGTCGGCCGCGAAGCTGCCCGCGAGATTGAACGTGCCCTGCTTCATGCCGAGATGATAACGGCCGCTCAACCGTGTGCGGTCGGCGCTGATGGTGGCCAGCCGCGACTTCTGGGCGGCGAGCTTCACCTCGCCGTCAACCGCCTCGAACGACCCGCGATAGGTGATGTCGCCGGCGAAGCTCGCAAGCCCGTTCGCTCCGGCCACGAGCGTTGCGATCGCCATCCGCCCTTTGCCGTCCACCCGCGTCAGCGCCTCGTTGAAGGTGGCGCTCGCGTCGAAGCGCGGAGCGGACACGTCGAAGCCGCTCGCGGGACAGGCGAAGCGGGCAAGCGTCACCGGCCCCTGCACCTGCGGCTTGCGCGCAGTGACCGCGATCGCGAGGTTGGTGCGCAGGTCCGCGCCGCCGCAGCGTCCCAGCACGACGTTCGGACTGACGACCGCCACTCGCCCCTTGAAGCCGCCGCTCAGCTTGCCGTTGCCGTCGAGCGAGACGCCCATGGGCCCCCACGGCGTCACCAGCGCGATGCTGCTGTCCGCGACGTCGAGGACGAAATCGGGAAGCGCGAAAGGCTTGTTGGTGGGCGGCGGCAAGAGCTTGTCGATCTGGCCCCAGCTTACCTTGCCATGCACCAGCCTGCCGCGCAGGCGAACACCGCGGGCGACGATCCGATAGACCGAGAAGCTGCCGTTCCATTTCAGCCGGGTCTCGATGTGCGCATATCTGGCGACCAGGTCGGGCCGCTTCGGATCGCCGATGACGAGGTTGCTGACCTCCTGAGTCCGGAGCCCGACACGGTCGAGGTGATAGCTAGCGGTGACCCCGCGGCGCTCGAACTCGCCCTTGAGGTAATGCGTCGCGATCGACCGCCGCTGGATCCAGATCATCATGATCCCGGCCAGCAACAGGACGAGGATGCCGATCGCGACGATGCTGGCGATGCGCGCCCACAAAGGCGCACGCCGAACGGCGGCTACCCGCATCGGCGCAGGCGCGTCGGCCCCCTCGTCTGTCCGCCGCTCATCCATTGGGTTCTACTAACAACTCCGGCGCGCGACCGTTCCGAGACCGGCATGACCCTTCCCAAGCGCCGCGCAACTGTGCTTGAAGCGCAACTGCTCGGATGGTGCGGCAAGAGGCGGCATGGACGGGCGCGTCAGCAAGACGGAGACGGCGGCATCAGGCGGGCACCGCGCGCGCCTTCGCCAGCGGCTGCTCGACGCCGGGCCGCAGGGCTTCCACGACTACGAGCTGCTCGAATATCTGCTCACCCTCACCATCCCGCGGGTCGATACCAAGCCGATGGCCAAGCAGCTGATCGCCGACTTCGGCGGCATCGGCCCGCTACTCGGCGCCAGCGCCGACACCCTGCGGCGCGAAGGCCTTTCCGATGCGACCATCGCCGCGCTCAAGATCGCCGAGGCGACCGCGCTGAGGCTGCTCGAAGCGCGGATCGAGGGCCAGCCGGTCCTGTCGAGCTGGAACGCCCTCGGCGATTACCTCCACGCAGCGATGGCGCACCGGCGGACCGAGGAAGTGCGAATCCTGTTCCTGAATGCCAAGAACATGCTGCTCGCCAATGAGGCGCTCTGGCAGGGCTCGGTCGATGAAGCCTCGGTCCATGTCCGCGAAGTGATCGCCCGCGCCATCGCCCTCGGCGCCACCGCGATCATCATCGTCCACAATCACCCGAGCGGCGACGCCACGCCGTCGAGCCAGGACATCCGCCTCACCCGCGACCTCGTCGACGCCGGCCGTCACATGAAGATCACCGTGCACGACCACGTCATCGTCGGCACCCAAGGCCGCACCAGCATGCGCGCGATGGGGCTGATCTGATGTCTGCTTTCGACCCATTGCAGACATTAGCCC
>Ga0308174_10001628_pt1 | contig 10617 bp, 10 predicted proteins | sample PhyPR2_FD_203894 | JGI IMG/M metagenome (GOLD analysis project Ga0308174, IMG submission 203894) | Soil microbial communities from UC Gill Tract Community Farm, Albany, California, United States - DLSLS.P.R2 | ecosystem: Environmental > Terrestrial > Soil > Agricultural land | place: USA... | reverse complement strand
CGGGATGGGCGGTCTTTCGGCTGCGGTTCATGCGGACTATGTGGTGCTGCAGGGAAGCCAGTACGTCACGATGGCCGAGCAGACGGGAACGGTGAGTGAAGTGAGTTCATCCTCCGTCACGGTCAAAAGCAGTGACGGGTTCACGCGTAGCTATGCGCTGGGTAGCGATGTGGTGGTGACCAATCTGCAGCAGCGGCGCCAGCAGGCCGGCGGCACGGCGTCCCAGCTGACCGTGGCGGACATCGTCGCGGGCGGGACTGTGCGAATCGTAGCGGCCAAGGACGGCTCCGGTTATACGGCTGCCTCCGTCATGGTCGTGGCAGCAACCTCGACCGGCTCGACGGGCCAGTCCAACTAACCTCTGGAGAGTCGGGCACGTCGCCGGGCCTGCCGGGTCCGGCGGCGTGCCCACTCCGTGGACAACCTCAGCTCCGGAGGCGGGGTGCCGCGGTTTGGCGGTCCCGGAATGCTTTGAATCTTTTGAGCCTAGTCCGGCTGTTCGTCGAACAAAATTCGGGTGTCCGCCCCATTTGGCCACCCAGTTAGCAAAACACCTGTTATTTTTTCGCTCCGACAAAATTGTGATTTGTGCTACATCCCGGGAATCTGTCTCACTATGTGGAACGGGGCGCGCTTTGTTACTTGCAAGTTCACATTGTTACGTTGCACACTTCCATTGTGAACAAGAACTCAACAGCATCTGCAGCCGCAGCTTCCTGGATCAGCGCACCCGCTGATACCGAGATGCGCTGTTGTCGAATGCACGCCTAACTTATACACCCCAGGAGTTTCTAGGCATTCAGCCCCAGCCCAGAGTCGGGCGCCCCTCCCCAGTTTTCATTGCGGGGAAAGAAGCATTCGAGCCGCGATGACGGCCATTCACATTGAGGTAAGCATTCCATGTCAGTTGCATCCGGATACGTCCACATCTCCGTCCGTAACGCCAGCAAGGCCAGCCAGACCTCCGGTATCCGCCAGGGCTTTGGCGGCCGTCCCGCTTTCGCCCCCGCCGGATCCACCGGAACCTTCCCTGCCCCCGGATATGCAGCCCAGGGCTATAACCCTGACTCCTACGGCCAGCTCCGTGCCGTTACCCCGGCACCGGCCACTGCACCCACGCCCGTGATTGCTCCGGGTGCCGGCCCTGCGCGTCCGGCCCCCAGCGATAACGTGGCCCGCGGCTTCGTGCTGTACATGGGGATCGACGAGGAAACCGCAGCCGCGGCCGGCACCTCGATCGCCAAGCTCGCCCAGGAAATCCGCGCCTACGCACAGTCGCTCGTCACCGGCGCCGAAAGCTACGCTGCCGTCGCCGTCGCGCCGGCCAGCGCCCCGGGCTCAGCCCTGGACGTCGTCCGTTCCACGTTCGGCGACCCCACCGCCGGTGCGCGCCAGCGTACCGAGACCACGCGGCTGCCGCAGCCGCAGGATCCGCGGCCTTCCGGCGTGCTGATCGACCTCGCCCGCCGTGAAGTGCACCTCGACGGCGAATCCTTGAACCTGACGTTCAAGGAGTTCGAGCTCTTGAACTACCTTGTGGAGAACGGCACCCGCACGGTGGGCCGCGACGAGCTCCTCGAAGGCCTGTGGCGGAACGCCGAAGAGGTGCCGAACGAGCGGACCATCGACGTCCACATCCGCCGCCTCCGCTCCAAGCTCGGACGCCTCGCGAACACCGTGCGCACCGTGCGCGGGCAGGGCTACCGCTTCTACGAACACCCCGAAGTCGTCGTCTGGGCCGCTCCGGAATACTCGATCTAGCCTTACCTTCTGCTTTGGCCGAAAGCGTCCGTTCCCTCTGTGGGGCGGGCGCTTTCGCTTTCGCGGCACGATCCCTCAGCGGCTGGTGGCCTGTAGGTGCTCCTGTTCTTCCATGGCTGTTGGACTCTGTTGTGTTTATTGGCTCCGGCGTAGGCTTCGGATCGTTGATTCGACTATTGGGAGGAATCATGTCTGTTGCACGCATAACCACCCTGAGCGCCAACTCCACGAGCTCGTTCGACGCCGCCATCAAGGAGGGTATCGACCGGGCCAATCAGACCCTGCGCAACGTCACCGGGGCATGGGTCAAGGAGCAGAAGGTGGAAATCAAGGACGGAGCGGTCGTTGCATGGCACGTCGTGCTCGAAGTGACGTTCGTCTTGGAGGGCTGAGCGGGACCCGGGCGATGCGCGCTGGTGGCTCACGTCTGCCGCACTAGGATTGAGCCATGAGCGCGCATCACATCAAACGCCTCGTGATCATGCGGCACGCCAAGTCCGACTGGCCCGGCGGCGTCGCCGATCACGAGAGGCCGCTGGATGAGCGCGGTCACCGCGACGCCCCCGTAGCCGGGAAGTGGCTGCTTAAACACGGCGTCGTTCCTGATTTCATTCTGTGTTCCAGCGCCCTCCGGACCCGGCAGACCTGTACCTGGGTGTGCCATGCCCTGGGCGACAAGGCGCCGACGCCGAAGCTTGAGGACGGCCTGTACGCCGCCTCGGCCCTGCGGATGTTGGCCGTGATCAACCACGTCCCGGACACCGTCAATACGCTGATGGTGATTTCGCATATGCCCGGCGTGCAGGATCTCGCCATGCACCTGGCGTCGCGCGATTCCGACCACGATGCCTATATGGACGCCGCCACCCGGTATCCGACCAGCGGGCTGACCGTCCTGGAAACGGACAAGCCCTGGGCCGAACTCGACGGGCAGGACGCTCGGCTGACCCGTTTTAAGGTCCCGCGGGGTAAGTAAGTGACACCCCGGGCGAGGGTTGAGGCCCCGGAATCCATAGTCAGCCGCGGCGTTCTGCGGTTTACTGTTGCTGTGACTGATGTGGTTTTCGAGTGGTTTTGAGACAGGGAATTCAACCCGCAGAAAAAGGTGGATCAACGTGGATTCAGGGCAGCTCATAGGAATTATCGTCGGCATCGTCGTGGTGCTCGCGATCGTAGTGGTGGCGATCATGATCAGCCGCAAGCGCAAGGTCGCAGCGGACCGGGACCGGGCTGCCGAAATGCGTGAAAAAGCCAAGGCGGACGAGTTCGGTGCGCGGGAGCGGGAGGCCAAGGCAGCCCGTGCGGAGGCCGACGCGCAGCAGGCCGAACTCGACGCCGAGCGTCTGCGGCAGGAGGCCCGCGGACGCCAGGAAGAGGCGGACAATGTCCGTACCGGCGTTCAAGAGCAAATGCGCAAGGCCGACGAAGTGGATCCGGACGTGGTCACTTCCCGACGGAAAGATGCTGCCCGGGACACTCAAAGCAGCGGGAACGTGCAGCCCGGGCAGGGCACCGGCGACCGGCCGCCCGCCGAACACGTTCCAGACGACAACGCGCCTCGCGACAATGTTCCGGATAACCAGAGCAGCGAGGACGTTCCCCGCGCAGACACCGTGCAAGGCAGCACGGAGACGAACTCCCGGGACGACAGGCCGCGGAACCTCTGAGGCCGGAATCTGGCCCGTCCCGAATTCGGCCCGTTAGAAGGGGCAGTCCGCGGCCGAATCAGCGGCGGGTGGCGGACCGGGCCGGTGCTTTCGCCGCGGGTGGCTTGACCGGTGACTTCGGCGCGGGTGGCCGGACCGGTGACTTTGCCGCAGGCGACTTTGCGGGAGCCACCTTCGGCGGCGCCTGGACGGATGACTTAGCGGCCGGCCGGACAGTCGCTCGGGGAGCCGCCTGCGGTGCCGCTGGGCGCGCGGCCGTTCCCCGCGCAGCCGGACGCGCAGTTCCCCGCACGGTCGGGCGCGACGTAGATGGCCGCGGGCTTGCAGGCCTCGCTCCCGAGCCTCGCGGCAGGGGCGCCGGACGGCGTCCCGAAGCAATGCCGGGGGAGCGGCGGCCGCGGCTCTTGCCGGGCAGGACGGTGCCGGCGAACAGCAACAGCAAGGTGAACGTTCCGGCGGCGGCGGCCAAGTAGAAGTACATATCCGGGTGCGCGGAATCGACGCGTGTGGACAGGGCATTGGGATCGGGGTTGAAAGCCAGGCCCCATTGGCGCAGGAACGCGATGCCGAAGGCGGTGAAGAGGATGCTGCCCACCCCGCAAGCGGCCAGCGTCTTGTGCCGGCGCCGGACCACAACCTCGGCCACACAGGCCACGTAGGCCGCGGCGGAAGCGCCGATGAACCACAGGAGAACGGCCGGGTGCAGGGTGATTCCCGTCAGCCCCAGCAGTCCCAGGGCGGCGAGGAACGCCCCGATGGCGATCTTGCCGCTGATTCCCATGTGACGCATGTGAACAATCATGCCTGAGCGGGCGGCTGCTTCACGACGTAGCCGCGCATGGAGGCCATAATTGCCGCCACGCTCTGCTCCCTGGTCCGTTCGGGGTTGTACGTCTGGCGGTCCAGGCCCACCACGAAACAGGCCCCGAAAATCGCCGTTTCAAGACTGCCCCGGGAAACGGCGGCGTCGACGGGATAGACTCCCGCGACGCCGTCGATGGCTGTACCGATCACCGCCAGCAGGCGGCCGCGGAGTTCGGCAAAGGTGTCCTGCCATTCGCTGGGGGTCCGCCAGTTTTCGCTGACCCAAAGCCGTGCGAATGAGGGATACTCCGCCATGAAGTCCATGGCCTGCCCGATCATTTCCTCCATCGCGGCCAGCGGATCGGCGGAGTCGTCCCGGACGCTCAGGAGCCGTGCCAGGAGAATATCGACGCCGTGGCGCAGCAACTGGGCAATCAGGTCCGATTTGCTGCCGAAGTTGTAATACACCGTGCCCTTGGACACCCCGGCGGCCGTCGCGATCTCGTCCACGGTCACCCCCGCCGCGCCGCGCTCTCCGATCAGTTCCATGGACGCCTCGAACAGTTTCTGCTTCGTGGCGTTGGTGCGGCCCGGGCGGAGCTTCTTCTCCGCGTCAACGGATCGTTCTGTGCTGTCGCCGCTGTGGCTGGTGGTCATACGGCGATCTCCGGTTTCAGCGTCTTGAGGGTCCAGTATTTGTTCTTGCGGACGGCTGTGGTCGACAGCGCCAGCCCCAGCACAGTGTAGCCAACCAGGCCCAGCACGGTGGGCAGGATGGTGTCGAGGTCGGCGCCGTAAATCAGGTGCCGCATGCCGCTGACCACGTAGCCCATTGGCAGAATCTGGTGCACCACGTGCAGCGGCTCGGGTGTGGTCTGCCAGGGGAAGGTGCCCCCGGACGAGACCAGCTGCAGCACCAGCAGGATGAGTACCACGAACTTGCCGGGCGAACCCAGCAGTGCCACGACGCCCTGGATGATGGCGCTGAACGCCATGGCGGCCGCCAGCATGAGGAACCACATCAGCACCGGATGGGCGGGGTTCAGTCCGAGACCCGCGTCCACCACGAGAGTCAGCAGGCTCGCCTGCACGGCGGAGACCGCAAGGAACGGAAGCCAGCCGCCGGCGGCAATTTTCCAAGCCGGGGCGTTTGAGGCCAGCGCGCGCAGGGTGACCGGGCGCATAGCCTGCACCAGCATGAAAATGCCGATCCACAGCGCCAGCGTAAGGAAGAACGGCGCCAGCCCGGCGCCGTACGAACTGGCCTTGGCCTGTGAGACATTGCTGACGGCGACGGGGTCTGCCATGACCTTGGAAAGGCTGTTCTTCTGGGCATCGTCAGGGTTGGGGATCTTGCCGGCACCCTGGGCGAGTTCTCCGGCCAGGCTTCGTGCGCCGTCGGAGGCCGTTGCCGCGCCGCTCTCCAGCTGCGCAGCGCCGTCGTCGAGTTTCTGCGCTCCCTGCACGAGCCTGCCGGCGCCGTCGACGGCGTTCTGCTGGCCGGCAGCCAGGGCCGCCGAACCGCGGGCGAGCTGGTCCGCCCCGGCCGAGGCCTGGCTGACCGCTGCGCTGAGGGCGGGCGCGGCGCCGGCCAGTTCTGCGGCGCCGTCGCTGACGGCGGCGGAACCGTCGGCCAGCTTCTGCACGTGGGCGGCCGCGGCCTGCAGCTTGGAAGCGGACGCGGACGGGGTTGACGCGGGCGGCGCGGCGGTGGCATCGACGTCGGCCACTACAGCTTCTGCCTGCTCCTTACTGAGGACTCCGGCGGTGACCAGCCGGCCGGTGGACGCCACCAGCCGGTTCCGCTCGCTCTGCGCGGCGGCTTGCTGCGCGGCCTGTTCCGCCGCGGCGAACTGCCCGGGGATGGCCTGCACCTGGGCGTTGAGCGCGGCGTTGCCGGCCGCCACCTGGGCGGCGCCGTCGGCCAGCTGGCGCGTGCTGGCCGGCAGGGCAGCCGTCTTGTCCTGGAGTTGGGAAAGGCCGCCGCTGAGCTGACCGGCCCCGGCGCTCAGTGAATTGGCACCGTCCCGGAGCTTGACCTCGCCGTCGTACAGCCCGGCAGTACCGGTCCTGAGCTCGCCGGTGCCTTGGTGGAGGGTCACTGTGCCGTCGTGGAGCCGCGCGACGCCGTCGGCCAGCTGCCCTGCACCGTCGGAAGCCTTGAGCATCTGTGTGTGGATGGTGCCGAATCCGGTGAGGAGCCGGTTGGCCGTTTCCTCGCCCACCTCCTTGGCAACCGTCGCGTGCACGGCGGTGGTGAGCTTGTCCACGATTGTGCCGAGTAGGTAGTTGTTGGCGTCGTTGGTAGTCACGTTGAGCATGGCCTGGTTGGCGGCGTCGAAGCTGCCGGGGGAGGCCAGGTTCGCGGAGAAGTCCTGCGGGATCTTCAGGGCGAACGCGTATGTGCCGTTGCTGACGCCCTGGTCCGCTTCCCCTGCGCTGGCGACCGTCTTCCAATTGAAGACGTGGCCGTCCACGAGGCTCTCGGCCACCTTCCGTCCGGCCTCCAGCCGGGTGCCGTCGGCGGACGCGGCACCGGAATCCTGGACCACCAGGGCGGCATCGATCTGGTTCAGCTTCCCGTAGGGGTCCCAGTTGGCGTACAGGTACACAGCGCCGTAGAGCAGCGGGACCAGGGCCAGGGCCAGGATGGTCAGCTTGGGCAGCAGGCCGCCGGTCATGCGTTTGAGCTCGGATCGGGCCAGCCGCAGCACAGTCACTTTGCGTCCTCGGTTTCAGATAGCAGGGTTTCGGGTAGCAGGGTTTCAGCGGGGAGGGGTTCGTCGGCTTGTGGGGCGGCATTGCCGATCATTGCGGCCGGCCCCGACCAGCCGTCCGGAAGGCGCGTGACGGTGGCGACGACAGCGAGCGGTCGCCCGGCGTCGTGCGCCAAATATTCCAGCCACGGCAGCCAGTCGGCGGCATCGCCGCTGTGCCGGTCGGGGGAGTCCACCACGAGCAGGCCGGTGTCCGGATTGGTGAGGGCGAGCGCCGTGAGGAGCTCGATCCGCCGGTGGGCCGGCAGCTGCTCCGTCCACAGCCCGGCGATGTCGTCGAAGTTGTTGAGCTTCAGCCAGGGTGTGCTGCGCAGTGCTCCGCGATGGCGGCGCGGAACCAGGGCCAGATCCTCCGTGACGAGGTCGCGGACGCTCAAGTGCTGTTCCGGCTCGTTGACGCCGGGGGAGTCGACCACACTGGCCGCCTTCCGAAGGAACTTGATCCGCGCGCTCCCATCCCAGCCGATGCTTCCCGAGGAGGGCTTCATCCGCCCGCTCAGGGTCAGGGCCAGGGCCGTCCGCTGGTCTTGCCGGGAACCGGCGACGAGCAGGAGTTCACCGCGCGCGGCCTGCAGCGAAGTTGCCGGCAGCAGGTGATCGCGCCGGCCGGTCACGGAGAGCTGTTGTACGCAGAGCAAGGCAGGCCTTTCGCAGAAACGATGTCTGCTCAAGGCTAACTAAACTGACCGGTCAGTTCAAATAGATGGGGGAGGGTGTGATGAAGCCGATAGAGGGTGACCGCCGCCGCGGCTTCCACGCTCTGCTGCCCCGGTTTAGAGGCCGTATTCCTCCAACAGCCGCAGCCAGACCTCGCTGATAGTCGGATAGGAGGGCACTGCATGCCACAGTCGGTCCAGCGGCACTTCCCCCACGACGGCAATGGTGGCGGAGTGCAGGAGTTCTGCGACATCCGGGCCGGCAAAGGTGGCGCCCAGCAGCACCTTGCGGTCTTCGTCGATGACCAGTTGCGCCCACCCGTCGTAGTGCTCCGCGTGCAGGGAGGAGCCGGCCACCTCAATGGGAAGCTCCACCGTGGAGGCCCGGAATCCGTCCTTCTCCGCCTGCGCCAGGGTTCTGCCGACGTTCGTCAGTTCCGGGTCGGTGAAGACCACGTTGGGAACCGCGTGGTCGTAGGCGGTTTGGGCGAAGGCGGTCCACGGTGCCGGCTCGCCGGTGAGCTCGCCTTTGGCCCGGGCGGCGATGGCGTCCCCGGTGGCCCGGGCGCCGTACTTGCCCTGGTGGGTCAGCATGGCCCGTCCGGCGGCGTCCCCTGCCGCGTAAAGCCACGGCGCCGTCTCGTTCTCTGCCGCATGGTGGACTAGTCCAGTGGAATCGGTGCTGATCCGCAAGGGCTTTCCTTCGGGCGCCGCAAGCCCGACGCTGTCCAGACCCAGCCCGTCGAGGGCCGGGTGCCTGCCGGTGGCGACGAGCAGTTTGTCCACAGTCAGGCTCGTCTCCGCGGCAGGGCCTGATCCCGGGTCGGCCCCCGCGGGGCCGCCCGCAGCGCCGCCGTCGAGCACGAGCGTAAGGGAACCGTCGTCGTTCTTGCTGATGCTCCGCGTGCCGGTGTTCAGGCGGAGTTCGACGCCGTCGGCGCGCAGGCCCGCCGCCACCAGCTCGGCGGCATGCTCCGGGAACATACCCAGGAGGCCGTGGCGGGCCACGAGCGTCACGGAGGCGCCGAGGCGGGCGTAGGCCTGTGCCAGTTCGACGCCGGCCACTCCGCCGCCGAGCACCCCGAGCCGTGCCGGAACTTCGCTGGCGGACGTCGCCTCGCGGGTGGTCCAATACGAGATGTCGTCAAGCCCCTCGACCGGCGGCCGGGTGGGGGTGGACCCCGTGGCGAGCACCACTGCGTGCCGGGCCGTGAGGGCGTAACTGTTGCCGTCGCGCCCGGCCACCTCCACGCGCCGCGGCGCGGTGATCCGGCCGCGGCCGCGGATCAGCTCTATCCCGGTGTCCTCCACCCACCTGACCTGGCTGTCGTCCTTCCAGTTCGAGGTGAAATGGTCGCGGCGCTTGAGCACGGCGGCCACATCCAGGGTGCGGGTAACAGCTTCCTTGGCCCCGGGAACGGTCTGCGCGCCGTGCAATGCAGTGCCTGGCCGCAAGAGCGCCTTCGAGGGCATGCAGGCCCAGTAGGAACACTCGCCGCCCACCAGTTCCGCCTCGACCAGGACTGCCGATAGGCCGCCGCGGGCCACCCGGTCCGCCACGTTCTCGCCCACGGCCCCCGCGCCGATGACAATGACATCGAATTCCCGTTCCAGCTGTGCCGTCATGCCCACAGCCTACGCCGGGGCTACGGCAGGATCCGGGCGGCCGACACCGGAGTCGCGGCACGTCAACGCGCGATCCCCGCGAAATCTGCCGGGCAATGCTCTTTGCAGGAACAGCGGCCATGGCTACTGTTGGGACAATAGTTGGGGGAGGAGCCGGCCATGGCAGCAGGCAATATGACAGCAGGCAATATGACACCGGTGGCGAGGTTCAGTGCGCAGGCCCGGCTGCGGGCGTTACAGGCGGACATTCTGGAGCTGATCCTGGAGCGCGATCTGGTGCCCGGGGACCCGTTGCCCACGGAAAGTGAGCTCACCGCAGCACTGGGCGTAGGCCGCAACACGCTGCGGGAGTCACTGAAGGCGCTCCAGGCGGTGGGTGTCATTGAGATCCGGCACGGCTTCGGCATGTTCGTCTCGGCGAGCAATTTCGAGGCACTGACCGACGGGCTCACCTTCCGTGCCCGGTTGTCCCTGCGGCACCACGGGGAAGAGGCCATGCAGCTTGTGGATGTGCGGCAGGCCCTCGAATCCGGTCTCATCGGCGCTGCCATGGATAGGATCACGCCGGAACAGCTGGCCGCGGTTGAGGAATCTGTGCAGCGGATAGAGAGGGCGGCCGCCGCCGGGGAGCCCTTCATCGAAGCCGACGCGGAGTTCCACCGCAGGCTCTTCGAGCCCCTGAACAACGAGCTGTTGATCAGCCTGATGGACGTCTTCTGGAAGGTCTACCGGAGGATCCATCTCGAAGTCGGCGGTCCGTACGACGTCGACCTTGGGGAATTCGCGACGCTGCACCGGGAGATTTACGAGGCCGTCGCCTCGGCGGACAAGGCCCTCGCGGCCGAGCGGCTGAGCTGGCATTTCGTCGAAATCCGCATCATCATCGCCCAAACAACGTCCTGACCTCGGGGACTAGCCGGTGGGCCCTGGGCCGGGAGCGCAGGGCCCTAACCCCTCAGAGCCTTGGCCCCTGCGGGGGCTTAAAGCAGAAGATCCGCCCCGGCGGACCGTGGCGGATCTTCTTCTTCTGTGCGCCCAAAGGGATTCGAACCCCTGACCTTCTGTTCCGTAGACAGACGCTCTATCCAGCTGAGCTATGGGCGCATTCTCGGCTCTTGGAGAACTTCTCGCTCCCCGAACCTCGAATTACTTTACGCGAGCCCGCGCTCAGTTACAAATCCGAGGGGGTGTAATCTGCCTGACTAGACCGGTCTACGTGACCTTGATCACAAAAACCCCTTGCGCCGGCCTGTGACTTCCTTGATTTTCCGCGGTTTTTGATTTGGGCTGCGCCAGTCGTCCCACGTCCGGCACCGAAATCAGCCC
>Ga0308174_10001627_pt1 | contig 10620 bp, 10 predicted proteins | sample PhyPR2_FD_203894 | JGI IMG/M metagenome (GOLD analysis project Ga0308174, IMG submission 203894) | Soil microbial communities from UC Gill Tract Community Farm, Albany, California, United States - DLSLS.P.R2 | ecosystem: Environmental > Terrestrial > Soil > Agricultural land | place: USA... | reverse complement strand
GCTCGGCATCGAAGGCGACGTGGCGTGGCTCGATCGCATTGGCGCGTCGCTGAACGAAGGGACGCTTAGCGTGCATGGCGATGCAGGCGATTATGCGGGCATCGGCATGACGGGCGGTCACTTGCAGATAAAGGGCAATGCGGGCCGCTTTACCGCATGCCAAATGCAAGGCGGACGTTTGACGGTAAGCGGCAGCATCGGCGATTTCGCAGCAGGCGCGCTGCCGGGCGACATAGAAGGCATGAGCGGCGGCGAGCTTGTGGTACATGGAAACGCTGGCGCGAGACTTGCAGACCGGATGCGGCGCGGTACGGTGCTCGTCGGCGGCGACGTCGGGGATTTCCCGGCATCGCGGCTCATCGCGGGCACCGTCTGCATCGCTGGAAGCACGGGCGCGCACATCGGTTATGGCATGCGGCGCGGTACGGTCGTACTATTGAAGGCGCCGTCACGTATCGAGCCGACGTTCACTGAAGGTGGACACGGCTTCGACGTTTTCTGGCGGCTCCTCACGCGCATGCTCGCGCGCGAGTTACCGCCGTTCTCGACGCTTGGCGCAAATGCTTTGCCGAGGCGTTATGCAGGCGATCTCGCCGTGGACGGACGGGGGGAATTGCTGATCGCCAATTCATGAACCGACGAGAACAATGGACCCTGTATCGGGCGCACGAATGCCCTGCGACGAAGGAGGAACGCCATGACCGCTGCGCGGACTTCCGCTGCCGCGCGCGAAGAAACCAGCGCAGCGGAGGATCGCTTCGCGCGGCCGCTCATTGCGCTGCACTGGATCATTGCAATCGCCATCATCGCGATGCTGTGCATTGGGTTCTATATGGTCGGCCTGCCGCGCGGGCTGCCGTTCAAGTCGACGGTCATCAACTTCCACAAGTCGCTTGGCATTACGGTTTTCCTGCTGGTGCTGATCCGCATCCTGGTACGCCTGGCCTATGGCCGGCCGCCTCTGCCGCCGATGGGAGCGTGGCAACGCGCCGCCGCGAGTACCACGCAGGGTCTTTTATACATCGGCATGGTGGCGATGCCGCTCACCGGTTATCTGGGCTCGTCGTTCAACAAGTTCGGCACGCGCTTCTGGGGCGTGCCGCTGCCACAATGGGGATGGGACGACAAGGCAATGCGCGAACTCTTCTTCGGCATTCATGGGTATCTTGCATGGACCATGGCCGCGTTGGTCGCGCTGCATTTTCTCGGGGCGATGAAGCATCAAGTCATCGACAAGGACGGATTGTTGAGGAGGATGTGGCCATGAGCGCCGTGTTCATAACAAGCGAGGCGCGTGCATGAAAATTCGCGTGCTGGGTTCATCGGCGGGCGGCGGCTTTCCGCAATGGAACTGCAACTGCCGCAATTGCGATGGCGTGCGACGCGGGACCATTGCGGCCCGTGCGCGCACGCAGTCGTCGATTGCGGTCAGCGATAACGGCGAAGACTGGCTGCTCGTCAATGCATCTCCCGACATACTCGCGCAGATCGCGGCAAACCCCGAATTGCAGCCCGCGCGCCGCGTGCGCGACACGGGCATCGCGGCGGTCATCACAATGGACGCGCAGATCGATCACGTTACGGGTCTCTTGATGCTGCGAGAACGCGGCACGCCTTTGCCGCTCTATACGACCGATGCAGTGTGGCAAGACCTCTCGACGGGCTTTCCCATCACGGCGATCCTCTCGCATTACTGCGGTGTCGAACATCGGCGCATTGCGCTGGACGGCGCCGCGATCAGCGTGCCCGAGTTGCCGCGGGTACGCATCGACGCGTTGCCGCTTTCGAGCAAGGCGCCACCGTATTCGCCGCATCGCGAAGCGCCGGAAGTGGGCGACAACATCGGCCTCATGTTCACGAACAGCGCAACAGGCAAGCGCGCGTTCTATGCGCCGGGGCTGGGCGTGCTCGAACCGCGCATACTCGATGCCATGCGCACGGCGGATCTCTTGCTCGTCGACGGCACCGTATGGACCGACGACGAAATGATCCGTCTCGGCTTGACCAAGAAGACCGGCGCCGACATGGGCCATCTTGCGCAGAGCGGCGCGGGCGGGATGATCGAAGTGCTCGATTCGATCGAGCGCACGGGCGTGCGCAAGGTGCTCATTCACATCAACAACACGAATCCCATTCTCATCGAGGATGGTCCCGAACGGCGCATGCTGTCGGAGCATGGCATCGAAGTCGCGCACGACGGCATGAGCTTCGAGCTATGACATTGCGGAGAACCATGAATGCCTGACCACGTTTCCACGCCGATGCTGAACCCCACGACCGGCCCGCACTTCACCGCATTGAAGGAGCCCGGTCCCGCATGGACGCGCGCGCAATTCGAAGACGAGTTGCGCGCGAAGGGCACGGCGTACCACATTCATCATCCGTTCAACGTGAAGATGAATAGCGGGGGATGTTCGCCCGAGCAGATTCGCGGATGGGTAGCGAACCGTTTTTATTATCAGATCAATATCCCGCTCAAGGACGCAGCGGTGATGTCCAACTGCCCGGACCGTGAAACGCGCCGCCGCTGGGTCTTGCGCATTCTCGATCATGATGGCTTCGACGGCCAGCCCGGCGGCATAGAAGCGTGGGCGCGCCTTGGGGATGCTGTCGGTCTCTCGCGTGACGACCTCTGGTCGCTCAAGCTGGTTACGCCCGGCGTGCGCTTTGCCGTCGATGCGTATGTGAATTTCGCGCGGCGCGCACCGTGGCAGGAATCGGTGTGCTCGTCGTTGACCGAGATGTTCGCGCCGCAGATTCACAAGGACAGGCTCGCAACGTGGCCCGAACATTACAAGTGGATCGAAGCGGACGGGCTCGCCTATTTCCGCTCGCGCGTGTCGCTTGCCCAACGCGATGTCGAACACGGGCTCGAAGTCACGCTCGCGCATTTCACCACGCGCGAGCAACAGCAACGCGCGCTCGACATCCTGCAGTTCAAGCTCGATATTCTCTGGACTATGCTCGACTCCATCGAAAAGGCCTTCCCGTCATGAGCGACATGAATCCGACCCAGCGCGTGAGCGAGGCCGTCGAGGCACCGGATGATTCGTTGCATCCGAAGCTCAAGCGACTCTTTCGTCTGCAATGGGAGCCCGTGCAGGATGCGCATGTGCTGCTGTATCCGGAAGGCATGGTGAAGCTGAATCAAAGCGCAGCGCAAATCCTCTTGCGCTGCGACGGCACACGCGATATTCCCGCGCTTGTCGCGGATCTCGAGCAGGCCTTCGGCGCAAGCGGCATCGGCGACGATGTGCGGGCGTTTATTGCCGGTGCGCGTTCGCGCGGCTGGCTGGAGTAAAGGTGCAAGCATGACCGATCTTTCAGAACCGATTGCCAGGCCAGAGCACGAAGGCGCGGCCATTCCGCCGCCTCTGTGGCTGCTTGCAGAATTGACGTATCGCTGTCCGCTGCATTGCGTGTTTTGCTACAACCCGGTGAATTACACGGATCACACGCGCGAGCTCGACACCGAGCAATGGCTCGACGTGTTGCGTCAGGCGCGCGCGCTCGGCGCGGCGCAACTCGGGTTTTCAGGCGGCGAACCGCTGCTGCGCGACGATCTCGAAACGCTCGTTGCCGAAGCGCGCAAGCTCGGCTTCTATACGAACCTCATCACGTCGGGCATCGGCTTGACGGACAAGCGCCTCACTGCGCTCAAGGACGCCGGACTCGATCACATTCAGCTCTCGTTTCAGGACTCCACGCAAGAGCTGAACGACTTTCTTTCGAGCACGAAGACCTTCGACCTGAAAAAGCGCGTCGCGAATCTCATTAAGGCGCATGACTTTCCGATGGTGCTCAACTGCGTGCTGCATCGCTATAACCTGCCGCATATTGGACGCATCATCGATATGGCGCTCGCGATGGACGCAGAGTATCTCGAACTCGCGAACACGCAGTATTACGGCTGGGCGCATGCGAACCGCGCACAGCTCATGCCGACCGCCGAACAATTGCAGGAGGCTGAAGCGGTGGTCGAGCGCTATCGCACCGAGATAGGCGACAAGTGCAAGATATTCTTCGTGGTGCCCGATTACTACGAGCGTCGCCCCAAGCGCTGCATGAATGGATGGGGCTCGGTGTTTCTCGGCATCGCGCCCGATGGCGCGGCGTTGCCCTGTCATACCGCACGCTCTCTGCCGGGACTGACATTCCCGAACGTCAACGAAACGCCGCTCAAGGACATCTGGTACGAGAGCGATGCGTTCAACCGCTTTCGCGGCTTCGGCTGGATGAAAGAGCCGTGCCGCAGTTGCGACGAAAAAGCCATCGACATGGGCGGCTGTCGTTGTCAGGCGTATCTGCTCACACAAGATCCCGCGAACGCGGACCCCGTTTGCGACAAGTCTCCGCATCACGAGCGCGTGATCGAAGTTGTGCGCGCGGCTTCAGCGCGGCAAGAGCCGAAGGAACAGCCCATCGTCTTTCGCAACGATGCGAACGCGCGGCGCCTTGCTGCGGCCCATCGCGAGAGTGATTCGGACACCGGAGCATAACGACATGCGCGCCGACATCTCCGTGCTGCTGGTCGACGATCACGCCGTGGTTCGTGAAGGCTACAAGCGTCTGCTCGAATTGAGTCCCGACGTGAGCGTTGCAGGGGAAGCGGCCGACGCCGCGCAGGCGTATCAGAAGTTCTGCGTATTGCAGCCGGATGTGGTGGTCATGGACCTCGCGTTGCCGGGCGCGAGCGGCATAGAGGCGATGCGGCGCATGCTCGCTCGCGAACCGCAGGCGCGCGTGCTGATCTTCAGCGTGCATGAGGAAGCGATCTTCGTGCGACGCGCACTTGATGCTGGCGCGCGAGGCTATGTCACGAAGGCGAGCGCGCCGGACGTACTCGTCGAAGCGGTGCGCTCCGTTGCACGCCGCGCGTGCTATTTGAGCCCAGATATTTCGCAGGCTCTTGCATTGCGCGCGACGATTCAGGATGGACCGCCGGGACGGCAATTATCGGCGCGGGAGTTCGAGGTATTACGTCTGCTGGTGCAGGGTTATACGTTGCCCAGCATCGCGGAGAAGCTCGGCCTAAGCCAGAAGACGGTGGCTAATCATCAATCGGTGATTCGTCAGAAATTCGGTGCGGATAACGGCGTGCAGCTTGCGCAAATCGCCAATCGTCTCGGTCTTCATTTCGGCGACTCCACCGGCGCGAGCGAAGCATCGTTCGGCTCGCTCGGCAACGGCAGTCCCGCCTGAGCGGGCACGCGCGCGCAAAACAGAAAGCCTTCGCCGGGGCTGCTTGCGATATGGAATTCGCCGCCGAGCGCTTCAACGCGCTCGCGCATGCCGACAAGCCCCAAGCCCTTGCGCGGAATGGACAGGTCGAAGCCGGGGCCATTGTCCGCCAGCGTGACGACGATCTCCCCGCCGCCCGACGCCGCATTGACCGGCGTTCGAACCAGATAGATCTCGACACGCGAATTGCGCGCGAACTTCGACACGTTAGTCAGCCCCTCCTGCACCAGCCGATACAGCGTGATATTGAGCGCATCGCTCAGGTTGTCGAAGTCGCCTTCGACTGTGAGCGAAAAAGCCGCTTGCGGCAAGCGCTCGCGCCATCCTTCGATGCAATGTTCAAGCGCACTCGGCAAGCCGAATTCATCGAGGCCAATGGGCCTTAGCTTGCGGATCATTCCGCCAATTTCACGGTACACGTGCGTTGCGCTTTGCATCAGCGCCAACGAGAGCCGGTGAATTTCCGGCTCGCGTTCGGCGGAAAGATCGCGAATGCGGCCGGCATCGAGTGACATCGCGTTGAGGTATTGCCCCAGTTCATCATGCAATTCGCGCGCGAGATGACGGCGCTCGGTTTCTTGCGCGGCAATCGCCTGATTGGCGAGCCGGCGATTCTCAGCGAGCAGATGTTCCGCCTGCTCCTCCAGCGCGCGACGCCTGCGCACTTCGCGCTGCGCTTCCCTGTACCGCCGCCATGCGAACCATGCAAAGCCGACGGAGAGCACGACGAGCGTCGCGGGCAATTCGTCGAGCTGGAAGCGCTCGGCGTTGCGCGTCCAGCGATAAGCGAACTCGCTGAAATCGAACATGGCGAACATACCGCCCGCGACGGCAGTAATGCCAAGCACGCAAGCCAGATCGCGCGATACCGTCGATCGCGGCGCGCTACGGGACGCTTCTTCAGCGAGAGAGGGCATGGGCTCGGATGGCATCACGCAATGCATTCTACGCACGCTTGTCCCGTGCGACAGGGCATCAAACACGGGTTTGGGAACGCTTCCCTGTGCGATCGGGAAAAGCTCCCGTCGCACGCGCGGATTCTTATGCGACGCTTCCACTGAAAGGCTGATCGTTCATAAGACGGCTAAAAGAATAAGTGGAGACGACAATGAGGAGCATGCCGCGCAAGCCCGCAGTCGCGCATCCGTTCAAACCCCGAGCGGGATGGCGAATGGTGCTGAGCGGCGTGTTCGGCGGCGCGCTCGCCAGCATGGCGCCCGGCGCATGGGCGCAAACGGCGAGTGCCCCCGATGCGCCCGCATCCGCCGTTGCTCCTGCCGCTGCGAGCGCGCCGCCGAACACTGAGTTGCCTCCCATTGTCGTGGTCGGCACTACGCCGCTCGTCGGCGTCGGCACGCCGCTGGAGAAAGTGCCCGCGAATGTGCAGACCATCAAGGGCAACGACATTCAGGCCCAGCATTCGGCCACCGTTAGCGATTATCTGCAGAAGAACGTCGTGAGCGTGGACATCAACGACGCGCAAGGCAACCCGTCGCAGAACGACATCAACTATCGCGGCTTCACTGCTTCGCCGGTGCTGGGTACGCCGCAAGGCCTGTCCGTGTTTCTGGACGGCGTGCGCATCAACGAGCCCTTTGGCGATGTCGTCAATTGGGACCTGATTCCGCAAGCGGCGATCAACACGATGCAGATCATCCCGGGGTCCAATCCGACGTTCGGGCTCAATACGCTAGGCGGCGCAGTCGCGGTGACAACGAAGAACGGCCGCAGTAATCCAGGCGGCAATGTGGATGTGAGCGGAGGTTCATGGGGCCGCAAGGCCGCGCAGATGGAGCAAGGCGGAACCATCGGCAGCAATCTGGATTACTACTTCACTGCCAATGTCACGAACGACAACGGCTGGGCCGCGCAGAATGCGAGCCGCTTGCGCCAGGCCTTCGGCAAGCTGCGCTACACCGACGCCGATACCACGCTCTCTCTTTCGATAGGCGGCGCGGACAACACGCTCAACGGCTCGCAGACCATTCCGCGCTCGTTTCTCGACAACTACAAACAGGCCTATACGTTCCCGGACAGGAACGAAAATCAGGTCGGGTATCTTACCCTGTCCGGCCAGCATTACATCTCGCCGAACGTGGAGTTGAGCGGCAATATGTACTACCGGCACTATCGCAACAAGAACGTGAGCAGTAACGTCAACGACGGATTCGGAGAACCAGGCGATAACGGCGATATCGATCTCACGCAGGCGACCAACAATCAATCCGTTATCCTAACGGATAGCTACGGTGCAAGTCTTCAACTCACGCTGCTCAACAAGCTGTTCGGCAAGGACAACCAGTTGATTCTGGGCGCGGCCGGTGACTTCGCCAATTCGCATTTCACGCAGTCATCCCAACCCGCAGCGTTCACCGAGAGCCGCGCGGCGATCGGCATCGGCCCGTTCGTGGGGACGACCGATGCCAGGACACGCAACCAGAACTGGGGCATCTACTTCGAGAACACGTTGTCATTCAGCGAGCAATGGTCGATGACACTCGCGGGCCGATATAACTGGTCGCAAGCGACTATCGGCGATGAAAGCGGCGTGCAGCCGCTGCTCGACGGAAGACATACGTTCTCGCGCTTCAATCCGGCGGTCGGCTTCAACTGGAATCCGACGCCGTGGTTCACGGCGTATGCAACGTATAACGAAGGCATGCGCTCGCCGACGGCCATCGAACTCGCATGCGCGGACCCGAATGCACCATGCTCGTTGCCGAACCAGTTCATCGCCGATCCCGATTTGAAGCCGGTCATCTCGCGCACCTTCGAAGTGGGCGCACGCGGACGCATCGGCACGGCGACGACCTGGAGCGCCGCGGCGTATAGCACGACGCTTTCCGACGACATCCAGTTCGTCAGCAGTCAGGGCGCGGCGACGACGCTGGGCTATTTCCAGAACGTCGGCAAGACGCGCCGCCAGGGCTTCGAACTTGCGGGCCGAACACAATGGGGACCGCTTGGCGTCGCCGCGAGTTATAGCTATGTCAATGCGACGTATCGCTCGACATGGACCGAGAGCAGCGCGAGCAATTCGAGCGCGGACGAGAACGGCAACATCGCCGTGCGTTCGGGCGATCGCATCCCCGGCATTCCCGCTAATACCGTCAAAGTACGCGTCGATTACAACCCGATTGCACGATGGAACATCGGCACGAATCTCACGTATCGCAGCGCCATCTTCGCGCGCGGCGACGAGAACAATCAGGATGCGAACGGGAGCATCGCAGGCTATTTCCTGATCGATCTCGACACGACCTATAACGTGATCAGGCAACTGCAGGTCTATGCAACCGTCAAGAACCTGCTCAACAAGCGCTATTCGAACTTCGCGATTCTCGGTGAGAACTTCTTCAATGGACCGAACCATACGTTCAGTCCGGCCGATACGATCAACGAGCAATTCCTTGGCATTGGCGCGCCGCGCGGCGTGTGGGTAGGGATGCGCTATGCGTGGAAATGAATGGCGATATGATCGCTTCGGTATCTTTATGTTTCGGGAACGACTATTCAGCGCGGCTTGAACGGATAAATCTTTGCGGGCCGGCGCTGTCGCAGTTCGGCCAGATAGTTCTCGACAAAGCGGCTCAGGCCATTGGCCTTGAGCTGTTCGAGCATGCGCATTGCATCGCTCGGCGATTCCGGTCCCATTACGAGCGCGCCGACGCCAAGCGCGCCCAGATGTACAACGAGCGCACCTGAAGAGATCGAGCCGGCGTCGAACAGGCGAATGGCATCGGCGGCGCCTTCGTCTATTTCGACGTCCTCCGCGCCGCGCTGTTCGCAACGAAGCTCGCCCTGCCTGTCGACCGATGCAGGCAGCCAGCGGCAATTTCCGGTGCCGCCCTGGGCTGCGATGAGAAGCCGCTTACGCGCGGGTGTATCGCTGATTGCGTCAAACGCCTCGGCCAATGTAAGCATGGTTTTCCTCGCCGGCGAGCCTGTCTGATACTAGCAGCCGCCAGCAGCGCGCAGCGATGTGGGATTGCGCAATGATGCACGGCACAAAGCGAAATGGCCGCGCGCGCCGCAATTCAGCGCCCGGTGATAGATCCCGCGCTCTCCGGATACGTCACGATGCCCCATGCAAGCGGTAGGTCGCCGATCTGCTTGATCGTCTGGTAGCTCGAACCATCGAGCACATAGACGGCATTCGAGCGGCCGCATGCAAGCATCAGTTTCGAGCCGTCGGGCGTGAAGCTGAAGTGCCAGCAGCGCTGTCCCATGGGGACATCGCTGACATGCTCGTAGGTCGATCCATCGAACACTTGCAACGTCTTGTCGCGCGATGCGGCCACGATAAGATGCTTGCCAGAAGGATCGAACGATACGCCGTAAGGACCGGCTTTGGTATCGACGGTCTTTGCGATCTTCAGGTCGTCTCCTTCGAGCACGACGAACTTGTTGGTGTTCTCCAGCGTGACGACATATTGCTTGCCGTTCGGGGACACCTTGATACCGCGCGGACGCGAACCCTTGGGCACCTTCACCTCGCGCACGGGCGCGCCGGTGCCTACGCGATAAACCGATACCGTATCGTCGCCCTCGTTGGTGACGAGAATGAGCTTGCCGTCCCGCGAGAATTCGACGCCTTCGGTTTCGTGTCCGCTCTTGACCGAATGCGTGACCTTCATCGACTTCAGGTCGACGATGGCGATTTCGGCTGGCGGCGAATTGGCGTCGTCGTCCTTCTCCGGTCCGCCGGGCTTCGGTGGCGCGCCCGATTCGCCCGGCTCGTACGTCACATATGCATAGCGGCCCTGCACGCGCACGAACTCCGGGTTCTTGCCGATCTTCGCGCGCCTTAGCACCTCGCCCGACGAGGTGTCGATTTCCGATAGATCGCTCGTCGCCTTATTCGCGACGTAAAGGCGCGTGCCGTCTTTATTGAGGCTCAGACCACGCGGACCGTCCCTGCCGACGTCGATGGTCCTCGCAAGCGAGAGATTGCCAAGGTCGATCACGCCGACACCCGCGGTCTCGCTCGTCACATAGGCGATGGGTGGGGCCGCGCGCGCGTGGCTTGCGGTCATGAGCAACGCTGGCGCCAACAACGACACGCACGCGAAGCGCGCCGCCTTGAAGCTGACTTGCATGGTCGTCTCCTGCCAAGCTATACGTTCTTAGTGTCGTTCTAAAGCAGGCGCTAGCGGCAAGCCTGCTCCAACAGGCAACTTAGCGCAGGAGACGCCGCGCCTGCAATGTCGTGAGGCGGGAGAAATTCCCGAATTGCGCGACGCGGCGCGCTTAAAGGCCAGTTCAAAAAGCGCGCTCCGTTCGGCTGAAGATGTTCCAGCAGACGAGTGCGCAGGCTAGCTTTAAGAAAGCTTCGTGAATGTCAGCGCGGCGTTCGAAGCGAGTGCGGAGGCGACGGAA